>Ga0126373_10001884_pt1 | contig 15167 bp, 15 predicted proteins | sample PanSoiMetPlot_11_FD_92545 | JGI IMG/M metagenome (GOLD analysis project Ga0126373, IMG submission 92545) | Tropical forest soil microbial communities from Panama - MetaG Plot_11 | ecosystem: Environmental > Terrestrial > Soil > Tropical forest > Bulk soil | place: Panama | collected 2016-02-17 | reverse complement strand
GGCCTCAGCGAGACCAGCTTCCGCTCGGCGTCGCACAGCAAAGTGTCCGGCCAGTAATTCTCATAGTAAGGTTCGAACACGATCACTTCGTCGCCGGGATTGGTCACGGCGAGCATTGACGCGATCATTCCTTCCGTCGACCCGCAGCATACCGTAATTTCTCTCTCCGGATCGTAATTAAGCCCGTACCACTTTCGATATTTCGCCGCTATTGCGTCGCGAAACGGTTTCGCTCCCCAGGTAATCGCGTACTGATTGAAGTTTTGAGCGATCGCCTCCTGCGCCGCTCGCTTCACTTCCTCGGGCGCGCTAAAATCCGGAAAACCCTGCGCGAGGTTCACCGCTTTTGCTTCCACAGCTAACCGCGTCATCTCGCGGATGACCGATTCGGTGAAGTAGCGCGTCCGGTTGCTCCGAAAGCGGGGCCTGCGGTTCGCAATCTGAGTGGGACGGACGGAGGTTTTCTCAACCGAAGGAGTCATACAACGAGCCTAGCACTCCAGCTCTCCTATAAAGACTTCTACGTACTCCGCCGAATTGAGTACTAGGAGATGTCGCTAATGCGAATCCGCTTCTGGATTATTCCTGGCTTATTCCTGTGTCTGCTGGCGCCCTCGGCAAGCGCGAAGCAACGCAAGCCCCATGCCGGCGGCAAACATCCCAAAGCCGACCACCCGATGTCCAAAGCAAGTAGGTCTAAGAAGCCTAAGATCATCAAGAACAAACGCTAAGAGGTTTTAGCGGCCCTGTTCCGCTTCCGGTGGTATGTAATACAAAAGAATTGATTTTCCGATCCGTTCGGTCGGTTGGATGAGATCCGGCCAGGTCTTTGCCGTCGGATCGTTCATCTGAAGCCCCAGCCGGTACAGCTTCCATTGCGTCATCTGCACCGCGTTCCATCCCGGCGCGGGGCCGTCCGGCACGCTGCGCGCATGTTCGGCCGGAAACCCGACCGCCGCAAGACTTATTGTGATCGTCGGCGTAAATGCGACCGGGGGCGCGTTGAGCTCCTTCAGCCGTTCACCTAGCCGCTTGATGTCCTGGCCCCAATCGAGATCCGAATCTACAACGATGCGCTCGGGATGATCCCCGGCGAGGGCGTTGAAGTAAGGAAGATAGTCCGGGTGGGCGGCGATCGATGTCCCGCACAGCCAGGCGAGCACGGCCGCGAGGGTCCAGACGGCCCACGATTGTTTGCGCGATGCTTCGGCGAGCCAGACGGCGCCCGCTGCGGCTATGATCGCGAGAAAAGGAAAAATCGGGAGAATGTGTCGAAGACCGATATTGATGCGTGCCGCCATCGCGACGGCGAGCATCCCGAGGGGCATCGCGATCACAATCGGGAAAATCCAGCTGTGCGATCGCAGCTTTGGGAATTTCCGGAGCCCGATCACGATCAGCGCCAGCATCGCCAATGGAAGCTTCACCGCCAGCAGTACCGGGAAGAAATACCACCACCCGGTCATTCTGAGATCGCCGAAGAGGTAAGACAGATGGCCCTCAGTATTGTGACCCCCCACCGCCTGAATTCCCGCAAAGAGCTCGGGAAACGGCGCGGGAAAGGGAAGATACGGATTCTTTCCCCACGAAAACCGGTAGCCAGCCCAAACGATTAAGAACCCTAGAACCGCCGACGGCGCCAACCACGGAACGCATCGGCTCGCTTTCGAAATGACCGCGCTCAACTGCGGACGCGCGATCCAATACCACGCTGCGAAGGCCAGCGCGATCGCGGCCGGAAAGTAAACTAACGCCGAGAACTTCGAAAGCACCATCAGCGCCATCGCCAGAGCGAACCATGCCGACGTTTTCACGTTCGGCTCTTCCACCAGCCTCAGCGACGCATAGAGCGCTGCCGCGATGCACGCCGTCACTCCCATATCGGTGGTCGAAAGGCCGGCGTGTGCGAGCACGGTCGGGGTCATGCTGAAGATCAGCACGGCAACGACGGCCGCCGCCGATCCCAAAATCCGCCGGCCCCATAGGAACACCATCCAGCACGCCAACCAAAAGAACGGCAGATTCCCCGCGCGCGAAAGCGACAACCGCCAGTCATACTGGCCGGCGCCTCCGCCATAAAGAATGGTGTTGCCCTCGAACGTCATGTCGCCTTGCTGGTTGCCGTGGATGCCGGCGAGGTAGGGAAGCAGCGCCACCATCACGCGCGTCAACGGTGGATGCTGCGCTTCGTAGTTGTACACTCCCTGATCGAGCCACTGCATTCCGCAGGCGATGTGCGCGGGCTCATCCGACGTGTGGTTGAACACGGTATAGGTCAGCGCGATCCGCGCCGACCCAATCAGGATCAGCGCCATGGTCAGGATCACGGCGCGGTGTTCCACGAAGTTCTCAATATGCTCGATCAGCGCTGGGCGAGCTTCCGCCACGATCTTCTCTGGCTTGATTTTTTTCTTTGAAGCGGTGGGCACTACGTACTCATGATAAAGGAGCTCAGGATCTCGGGCGTGGCGGGATTCTAGGAGCGGCGCATCCGGCGCGGCGCCACGTAATGAAACCGGACCAGATAAATGTTGGTGCCGCTGCCGTGCTTGGCCACCTTCAGCAGGTCGATCACGCCGAGAAAGCCTGATTCCCGCGCGAGCTGCGGCGTGATGTCGGGGAAGCCGATCGGCTCAATCGAATCGACTTCGATCTCGCCCTCCTCCATTCGGTATCGATTCCCCACCTTCACGTGCGGTCGAGTCCAGATGCGGACACTGCATGTGATCTCGCCGCGGCGCACGCCATCGCGCAGCCGCTTCGTGAAGGTCATGAAGAGAATATACTCTACACAAAGGAGACCGGAATGAATCGACAAGTTCTTTCAGCAGTGGTTTCGTTAGCGGCCGCGTGCGCCGCGCTGCTGGCGCAACAGCCCTCTACCGCCGATCCTTATGCTAATAACCCCGATGCCGGCAAGATGCAATTTCCACTGGCCGCGCCGGGCGGCAAGGACTCCGGTGCCATCACGAAAGCTCTTCCAAGCGCTGTCAATCAGGGCCCGCTCGATCCGGCAAAATGGAAGTACGGCCCAGCCTTCAATGCGCCCACGGACTCCAAAATCTGGAACCCCGTGATGATCAAAATGATGAGAGGCGAGAAGGTCACCGGCGGCACGGTTTTCAGCAGCGACAGTCCCGAAACGTATTGCGCGATGGCGAATGCGGGCTACGATTTCATCTGGACCGAAATGCAGCACGATTCACGCGATTGGGAAGCCGTTGGCCGGATGTGGAAAGCCTGCCCGCATGCCAAAGCGGTTCCCGGCGTGCGCGTCGCCTATACCGATGAGCGTGAGATCCAGCACGCCATGGATCTGGGCGCGCTTGTCATCGTCATCCCCACCGTGCGCTCGGTAGAAGAAGGCAAAGCGGCGCGGGATTGGACCATGTTCCCCCCGCTCGGCAAGCGCAGCCAGGGCGGCGGTCAGGCCTTCGATCCCGACATGTGGGGGAGCGTCCCGGGCGGCTACCGCAACACTATCAACCAGAACGTTGTGCTGGTCGAAATGATCGAGACACTGGACGGCGCGATGGCCGCGCGTGAGATCGCCGCCATCCCCGGGGTCACCGCGATTTTCGCAGCCAGCGGCGACCTCGGTAATTTCTCCGGCTACAAACAGGGCGACCCAGACTACGAACGCTTGATCAACGTCGTGCATGATGCTGCGCTCGGCGCAGGCAAGCGCCTGTGCGGTCCGTTTGCCTGGCGCGACCGGCCAGATTTCACTTGCTTCCAGAACATGAGCGAGACAGCAGCCATCGCCCGCGGCGTGGCAGCCGAGCTCGGCCCACTGAAAGACACGCAAGGAAAACCGGAAGTCGGGCCGTACGCGCCGAAGAAGTAGTCGTCACTCGTCGAACGGGAGTCCGACGTAGTTCTCCGCGAGGGTGGTCATCGCAGCGTGCGAGCTGACGAGGTAGTCCAGTTCGGCGAGCTGCCGGCGACGATCGAATTCCGAATCGCCCGGAAAACAGTGCAGCATGGACGTCATCCACCAGGAAAAGCGCTGCACCTTCCAAACCCTGCGCAGGCAGCTTTCTGAATAGTGATCCAACAGGTCGCGGCGACCGGAACGAAGGAACTCGGCCAGCGCGCGCGACAACACTCGAACGTCCCCCATCGCGAGGTTGAGTCCCTTGGCACCGGTCGGCGGAACGATATGCGCGGCGTCGCCTGCAAGAAATAGCCGGCCGCGCTGCATCGGCTCCGCGACGAAGCCGCGCATTTCCGCGACCCCCTTTTGCAGTACGGGACCGCGCGACGGCGTCCAGCCATCCAAGGTTCGGAACCTCGCGTCGAGTTCGTTCCAAACGCGCTCGTCCGGCCACTGGTCGAGATCCTCGTCCGGCGCGCATTGCAAATAGAGCCGAGTGATGGAAGGCGAGCGCATGCTGAACAACGCGAAGCCGCGCTCATGATGCGTGTAGATCAGTTCCAGCGCCGTGGGGGCCGCTTCGGCCAAGATTCCCAGCCACGCGAACGGATAGCTGCGGTCATACAGTGTCAATGCGCCTGTCGGAATCGAACCGCGCGCGATTCCATGAAAGCCGTCGCAGCCGGCGATGAAGTCACACGTCAATTCGCACGGTTCGCCGCCGGGCGCGGCGAAGCGAATGCGCGGAGAGTCGCTATCGAAATCATCCAGGCTCACAGCCGGTGTGTCAAAAAGGATTCGGCCGCCTGCGCCGAGACGCGCCCCAATCAAATCCTTGATTACTTCATGCTGCGCGTAGATGGTGATGCATTTCCCGCCGGTGAGTTCGCATAGATCGATCCGATGCCGCCGTCCGAGAAAACTGATATCGAGCCCGCGGTGCACCAGGCCTTCGCGCTGCACCCTATCTCCCACGCCGGTCTCGACCATCAAGTCCACCGTCCCTTGCTCGAGTACTCCCGCGCGTACGCGTTCCTCGCAATATTGACGGCTGCGTGCTTCGATTACCACCGACTCGACACCTTCGAGGTGCAGCAGATGCGACAACATCAGTCCGGCCGGCCCGGCCCCGATGATTCCAACCTGTGTGCGCATGTTTAGCCGACTCTAGTAGACTACATCGTGAGCGATTCGATGGCTGATCCCGATTACTTATACGTGCCGTATCGCTTAACGATTCTTCGCGCGCCGCGGCAGCCGCTGGTCGTGCTACCGGAAACTTTGTCCGAGTGTACCGGCCCGGTCTTCGGCCACGACTCCGTTACCGAGTCGTGCAGCGATCTTACGCGCCAGCATGCCGGCGAACCAATGGGCCAACGGATCATCGTCACCGGCCGCGTCTCGGATGAGGACGGGCGCCCGATCACGAACACGCTGGTCGAGATCTGGCAGGCCAATGCGGCGGGCCGCTACTTCCACGAAGTGGATCGCCACGACGCGCCGCTCGATCCGAATTTTACAGGCGGCGGCCGAGCGTTGACCGATTCGAACGGCTGCTACCGTTTCACAACCATCAAGCCCGGTGCGTACCCTTGGCAGAATCACAAGAATGCGTGGCGACCGGCGCACATTCACTTCTCTCTTTTCGGCGCGTCATTCTCATCGCGGCTGATCACTCAGATGTATTTTCCGGGCGACCCGCTGCTCGACTTCGACCCGATCTTCCATTCCGTCCCCGACGAGTCGTCCCGCCAGCTTTTGATTGCGCGATTCGACTTAGCGGCGACCAAGCCGGAGTGGGCGCTCGCCTACCGCTTCGACATCGTTCTACGCGGCCGGCACGCGACTCCATTCGAGGCGTAACACGAGAATCGATATGCAGCCGACGCCATCGCAAACCATCGGGCCTTTCTTTCATATCGCTCTCCCAGCGAACGAAAACATCGCGCATATCGCGGGCCCTGGCGCGGAAGGCGACGCTCTCACGCTGATCTGCCGTGTGCTCGATGCAGTGGGCGCGCCCGCCGATGACGCGATGATCGAGCTATGGCAGGCCGATGCGAGCGGCGTCTACAATCATCCTGACGATCCGCGCTACGCCGATCACGATCCCGCCTTTCACGGCTTCGCGCGCATGGCGACTAATGCCCAAGGCGCGTGCGTGTTCCAAACGGTGAAGCCCGGCCGTCCCGCCGACCTCAACGGCGCTATGCAGGCGCCGCACATTAACGTCTCGGTCTTCGCGCGCGGCCTGATGAAGCGCGCCGCTACCCGGATCTATTTCGAGGGCGATCCTGCGAATGCTCAAGATCGCGTGCTCTCCTGCGCGCCCGAGCAGCGGCGATCAACTCTGCTTGCACATCGGGATGCGTCGCAGCCCTCGCTCTGGAGATTCGACCTCCATCTCGCGGGCCCCGACGAGACCATCTTCTTCGCGATCTGAATGCCGCCACGAATCATTGACTCTCTCGCCACCACGGAAGCGCTGGCGGAGGTCTTCTCGGACCGGCAGGTTTTACAGGCGATGCTCGATTTCGAGTCGGCGCTCGCTCGCGCCGCAGCGCGCGAAGGTGTGATCCCGCAAGGCGCGGCGGAAGCTATCGCGTGCGCGGCGGCCGCCGAAAATTTCGATAGCGCGGAGCTCTTCAGCAAAGCGCAGCGAGCGGGGACGCCTGCGATTCCTCTGGTGAAATCGCTCACCGATCGTGTGCGCGCGGCCGATCCCATCGCCGCGCGCTTCGTGCATTGGGGTGCGACAAGCCAGGACGTAACCGACACGGCTCTGATTCTCCTGTTGAAAGGGGCCCGCAAGATTCTGTCCACTGATCACGATCGGCTCCTCATCGCGCTACGCAAGCTCGCTAGCGAACATGAACACACCGTGATGCTCGGCCGGACATTGCTGCAACCTGCGCCGCCCGTCACCTTCGGACTGAAAGCCGCCGGCTGGTTCGCGGCGCTAAAGCGCGGCTGGTCTCGCATCGACACGCGATTCGCTGAGGCTGAAGCAATCCAGTTCGGCGGCGCCAGCGGAACACTAGCGTCGTTGGGAGATCGCGGCGACGCCGTCGGCCACGCGCTCGCAGCTGAGCTTAGTCTCAAGTACCCCGACGCGCCCTGGCACGCCCATCGCGATTCGCTCGCGGCACTGCTTGCAGCCTGCAGCGTCCAATGCGGCTCGCTTGGCAAAATGGCTCGGGATCTCGCGCTGTTGATGCAGGGCGAGGTGGCCGAAGCCGCCGAACCTGGAGGTGACGGCCGAGGCGGATCGTCCACGATGCCGCACAAGCGCAATCCCATCGCGTGTTCGCTCGCACTTGCGTCCGCACAGCGCGTTCCTGGATTGCTTGCATCGTTCCTCAGCTCGATGGTCGACGAACACGAGCGAGGCGTGGGCGGCTGGCACGCCGAATGGCCGATCATTACGTCAATTATTCAGGCGCTCGATCTCGCGGTCGCGTCGATGGCCGAAGCCGCCGAAGATCTCACCGTGGACGCTGTCAGAATGCGCGCGAATATTGACGCGACGCGCGGAACTATTTTCGCCGAACGCGTGATGATGCTGTTAGGAGCAACGCTCGGCCGCGACGTCGCCCACAAACTGCTCGAAGAGGCAGCTCGCAGGAGCTTAACTGAAAATCGACGGTTCGTCGAAGTGCTGGCGGACTTGCCGGAGGTGACGAGAGTGATTGAACCCGGCACGCTCCGCACTCTCGATACACCGGAGGACTATCTCGGGATGGCCGCGATCTTTCAAAAGCGGCTGCTCGAGCGATAACGGAGGATTTCGAACGTGCCCTACGCACTGGTGGACAACACGCGGTTGTTTTATCGCCTCGAAGGCCGCGATGACGCGCCGGTCCTGATCCTGGCGCATTCTCTCGGGGTGGATCACAGCCTGTGGGATCAGCAGGCGCTCGACTTGATTCCGCACTTTCGAGTTTTGCGCTTCGACTGGCGAGGCCACGGCGCGTCCGATACGCCGCCCGGCGACTACACGATCGAGCGGCTGGGTTTCGACGTCCTCGCGCTCACCGACAATCTCGGCATCAAGCGATTCGCCTACTGCGGCATCTCGATCGGCGGCTTCGTCGGTCAGTGGCTCGGAGCCAACGCGGGCGGCCTGCTCACGCACCTGGTGCTCGCCAACACTTCTCCGTACGTCGGCCCGCCATCGAATTGGGACGCGCGACGCGAGACAGTCCTCAACGGGGGCATGAAGAAGCTCGAGAGCACGTTCTTGGAACGCTCGTTCATGCCCGCGACCGTTGCGCGGCGCGACCCCCGCGTCGATTCGTTGCGTCGCGTCTTTCTCGGAACCAATCCTGACGGTTACGCCGGCTGCTGCGCGGCTATCCGCGACATGAACAACCTGAGCCTCCTTCCACGCATTCAAACGCGAACGCTGGTGATTGCCGGAACCAAAGACGTCGGCTGCCCGTGGGAAGGCCACGGCGAAATTCTCGCGCGCGAAATTCCGAACACTCGGGGAGTGAAGCTTCAGGCGGCGCATTTGTCGAACATCGAGCGGCCGCGATCCTTCACCGCCGCCCTGCTCGATTTCATGTGGCAGCCTCCCACCGATTCACTCGAAGCAGGCGAGAAAATGCGGCGCTCCATGCTCGGGGATGCGCACGTCGACGGTGCGATGCAAAAGTCGAACGAGCTCACGCGCGACTTTCAGGAGCTAATCACGCGCTACGGTTGGGGCGCTGTCTGGACGCGGCCGGGTCTCGATCCGCGAACGCGCCGCTTAATCGCGCTCGCGATCATGGGGTCGCTGAGCCGCTGGGACGAGTTTCGCATGCATGTGCGAACCGGCCTGACGCACGAGCTCGAACTGCCCGATCTCAAAGAAACATTGCTCGAGATGGCGATTTACGCGGGCGTACCGGCGGCCAACACCGGTTTTCACATCGCCAAAGAGGAAGAGGTCAGTCGTCGCGCGCCTGTGTAGACCTGCAGTGCCGGCCGCGCAGCATCGTAGAATAGTCTGCGCATGGAACACTACACCTGGGATTCGGTTCCGCTCGAAGTGATGAGCGAAATGATTTCGCGCAGAGTGATCAGCGGCGACAAGGCCATGGTCGCGCAAGTCTTCTTGAAAAAAGACGCCGTTGTGCCGGAGCATCATCACGAAAGCGAGCAGCTCACGCTCATCCTCGATGGCGCGCTCAAGTTTCAACTCGAAGGAAAAGAAGTCATCGTGCGCAAGGGCGAAGTGCTGCGAATCCCTTCCAATGTGCCGCATCGCGCAGTGGCGCTCGAAGACACTCTGGATGTCGATGTGTTCTCGCCGATCCGAACAGATTGGCTCACCAAAGACGATGGGTATCTCAGGAGAGGCGAACGGGAGAAAGCATGAGCGGCTCTCCAGTTGTGGCTAACGGACGAAGGTGGTATTCGTAGCATATGCATCGAGCCTGGTCTGCTCTACTCTTGGCGCTGGCGTTCACCGCCGCCCCGCTTTGCGCGCAAAACAGCGATTGGAACGAACCGTTCCCACCGCACAAGGTCATCGGCAATGTGTATTACGTCGGGACGCGCGGGCTGGCTTCGTACCTGATCACGACGCCTGAAGGATCGATTCTTGTCAACAGCAGCCTGGAATCGTCCGTGCCGATGATCCGCGCCAGCATCGAAAAGCTCGGCTTCAAGTTCAGCGACGTGAAGATCCTGCTCATCAGCCACGCGCACTACGATCATTGCGCGGGAAGTTTCCAGATCAAGGAGCTCACCGGCGCGAAGTATGTGGTCATGCAGCAGGACGCTGGCGAGATCGAAGCCGGCGGCAAAGGCAACTTCGCCTACGGCGAAAACAAGAGCGCACTCTACAAGCCTGTCAAAGTAGACCGCGTGCTGCATGATGGCGATGAGGTGACGCTGGGTGGCGTCGTGATGGTGGCGCATCTCACTCCCGGCCACACCAAAGGCTGTACTACTTGGACACTAAAAGTTCGCGACGGAGGGAAAACCCACGACGTTGTCATCGTCGGCAGCCCGAATGTGAACCCGGGTTTCAAACTGGTGAATAACTCACTGTATCCGCAGATCGCGAGCGATTATCAGAAGGGATTCGACGTGCTGAAGGCGCTGCCCTGCGACGTGTTTCTCGGCGCGCACGGCGGTTACTACGATATGGAAGCGAAATACAAAAAGCTGACACCCAGCGGCGCGAATCCGTTCGTCGATCCCGCTGGCTACAAAGCGTACATCACCGAGCGCGAGAAGACGTTTCACGACGAGCTGGCGAAGCAAACAGCAGCGGCCGCCAAGTAACTACTGCGCGGCCAGCGAATCCATCATCTTTTCGAAGGCAGCTTGATTCTGAGCCACCGTCTTCGCCGGGCCGGTGAACTTGAAGAACACCGATCCCTGCGGGCCTTCGACAATCGCGCCGAGCAGGCGGTAACCAGGCTGCGGCGTGCCAGCCTGCATCATCGGCCCGCCCATGCCAGTGTACGAACCCGAGACGTCCACCGTGGTCAGCTTCAAGCCGTGCAGCGTACGCTTGTCGATCTTTGCGGAAGACTTCGACGGTTTGCCACCGGGCTGTTGGAACTGGCCGATCCAGCGGTCCAGGTTTGCCTCCACGCTGCCGCCCTGTCCCTGGCCGAAGTAGTAAACGCCGCACTCGGCAGCGCCGGAATCGCCCGATGCCAGTGGTATCGCGTATGTGGCCAGGCGCATCGGACGCTGTGCTTCGGCTTTCCAATTCAGCGGCGCAGTCCAGTGCATCCCAGCGCCGGAGTCGGCAGCCCACGCCAGGACGGCCGTCAACGAGAGAATAACGACTCGCCTGAACATGACTTCAGTATTGCATTCTAGTGATCCGAACTTTCGCCGCAAGCGTATGATGAGATTTATGCGCCTTCTACCAGCTGCGCTGCTTGCTCTTGCGACGATCGTGTGTCTGGCGGGATGTTCCTCTTCGACCGGCGAGAAGGCCACCGCGAAACCAACGGGCTCTCCGATGGCTCACATCACTGCGACGAACGCCTCCAACTCTCTCGCGAAACACATAGAGCTGGTGGGGTTTCGAATCACGGAGAAAACGCCAGGTAAACTCGTTGTGCATTTCGGCGTCGTAAATCATTCTCAGGCCGATGTTGGAGACGTGAAGCTGAAGGTAGATCTCACCACGACCGCCGCAAAGCCCGACGAAGCGCCGCTCATCAGCTTTCCCGCGCAAGTTTCCGGACTCGGACCGTCGGAGATGAAGGACGTCAGCGTGGACGTTCCGGCAAAGCTGCGCGCCTACGAGTTGCCGGACTGGCAGTTTCTGATCGCGCGCTTCGAGATCACCGATCCGAAGTAGACGGCATGGGTGTCACTCACAATTGTTACCCGATGTCCCAGGCGTTGTGGCGGAACTCATCGCCGCACGAGCGCCAGAGCGTTAAAAATCCGCACTTTGGCGAACGGCCTGCGACCTGCTACCATCTTATTCGCCCGCGCTGCGCCGCATCCCGGCGCACATCCAGATTCGTTGATTTTCATACCAGAGGAGCTTCCGTGGTGCTGACTCGACACCTCCGTGTGCTTGTTGCAAGTTCACTTGGATTTGTTGCATTCGGCTCGGCCTTGCATGCCGCGCCGCGTCTCAGTCTCAATCAAACCGCTTTCACTTTGTCGGTAGCACAGGGTTCCAACGCACCGACACAAACCGTAAGCGCGCAGAACATCGGCACCGGCTCACTGAACCTGACCGCGTCGTCGACCGTGACCTGGCTGGCTCCGACAGTGGGAACTTCGCAGCAGTGCGGACTCTCCGGTCTTTGCATCCCTGTGGCGATCGCGGTTCAGTCCTCATCGCTCGCCAACGGCACATACACGGGAACGGTCACAATCACAGATCCGAACGCTGTGGACGCGCCGCAATTCGTGACGGTGACGGTGAATGTCGGCGGAGCAGTTCCCAACAAACTCGAGTTCTATCTGGCGCCGGGGTCGTCCACCACGACTTCGTTCACTACCGGAACCACGATCAATCCTTCCGTTGACAGTGCTCCGTGGCTGTCGATCGCAGTGAATGGATCCGGCAGTTTTTCCTTCAACGTTCCTTACATCGTGACGGCGACCGCATCGAGCGGGATGACGCCGCAAGATTACAATGGCACGCTCACCATCAGCGGATCGAAGTTCGCGCCGGACAACAAGCGGGTTCCCCTATTGCTGCACGTGACCACCAACCCGATCCTCCAAGTTGCGCCGGCGTCGCTCAATATCAAGATCGCGCAAGGGGCAAATAAGCAGACTTCCACGAACGGCTCACTGCCCTATCTGTCCACAGCGAACACAGGCCAAGGCACGCTGACGATCTCGAGTAGCAGCGCGAGCACAAGCTCCGGCAGCAATTGGCTGAGCACTTCGAGCGTTTCGGGCTTCCCGTCGCTCATCGCGGTGACGGCCGATCCCACCGGTCTGTCCCCCGGCGTCTATCAAGGCACAATCACCATAGCGAGCAACGCCGCAAATTCAAGCGTTGTCGTGCCGGTGCAGCTCACGGTCGAAAAGCAAAATTCGCCTGTCGCATTTCCCGGCGGCGTCGTAAATAATGGAACGTTTGTTGGTAACCAGCTGCTCGCGCTCGGGGACATCGCGGCCGTTTTCGGCGATCAGTTCACCTACGGCGATCCGGCATCGGCCTCAAGCCTGCCGCTCGGCACCACGCTCGGCAATACGCAGGTGATGGTCAATGGCACGGCGGCGCCCGTCTACTACGTTTCGCCCGGGCAGATCAATTTCCAGATTCCCTTTGAAGCAGCCACCGGCGATTCAACCATCCAGGTGATTCGCAACGGCACGCCGAGCAATACGATATACGCGAACATCGCGAGTGCCGCACCGTCGTTCCTGCTGCTGAACGGTGGCTACGTGATCATGACAACGCCTGCAGGCGCTCTTACCGGCATCTCGAGCGCGCCGGCGCACGCCAACGACGTAGTGGTGATTTACACCATCGGACTCGGCCCGACGTCGCCAGCGGTACCGTCCGGTACCGGATCGCCCAGCAGTCCTCCCGCGACGGTTACGGAGACGCAAGTGTGCTTCAGCGAGCACGCAGCGGTCGGCCAGCCGCCCGTCTGCTCTACGGCCCAATTCTCGGGCCTCACGCCCGGCTTCGTCGGTCTGTATCAGATCAACGTCCAAATTCCAACCGGCTTGCCAACCGGCAACGTACCGATCTATTTCACGGTCGCCGGTCAAGCCAGCGATCAGGAAATGATCGCGTTGCAATGACGGAGCGCCTCTACTACAACGACAGCTATCTGGCAGACTTCCGGGCTCGTGTCGTGGACGCGAGCCCGGATCGCACACGCGTCTATCTGGACCGCACGGCATTCTATCCGACTTCCGGCGGCCAGCCGTTCGATACCGGAAAACTGGGAACTGTCGAGGTGATCGACGTCGTGGACGAAGACGACCGCATCGTCCACGTACTCGGCGCGGCGCTCGGTGAGACCGACATATCCGGCGTCGTCGACATGCGCAGACGCTTCGATCACATGCAGCAGCACACCGGACAGCACTTGCTTTCGGCCGTCTTGGTGGATATGTTCGACGCCGCCACAGTGAGCTTTCATCTGGGCGCGGAGTCGAGCACGATCGATGTTTCGCGCGCATTAGAAGCGGATCAGATTCGCGAGGCCGAGCGCCGCGCCAACGTGATTGTCTCGGAGAACCGCCCGGTCGCCGTCAGCTACCGGCATTCTTCTGAAGACCTCGGTCTCCGGAAGCCCACCGAACGCGAGGGCGAGATTCGGATCGTATCGATTCAGGGTCTCGATCGCAGCGCTTGCGGCGGTACGCACGTGCGCGCGACCGGAGAGATCGGCTCGATACTGATCCGAAAGCTGGATCGGATTCGCGGCAACCTGAGAATTGAGTTCCTGTGCGGGCTGCGCGCCGTAGCGCGCGCTCGAGCGGACTTTGAAGCGCTTTCCGCGGTGGCGCGATCGTTTTCCTCCCCGCTCGACGAGGCGCCGGCGCTCGTGCAATCGCAGCGCGAAAAATTGGTGGAGACCGAACGCGCCCATCGGAAACTTGCCACTGAGGTGGCGCAGATGCGCGGGCGCGAGTTGTACGCTAACACTGCGCCCGGACCTGACGGCATCCGGCGTGTCGAGCGGGGCGTGCCCACTCTGTCCGATGACCTGCGCGCGGAGGCGCAGAGTTTCGTCGCGGGCGCGAAGGCAGTTTTTCTCGCGATCGGCGAAGAACCTCCCGCGATCCTGCTCGCTGCGTCAACCGACAGCGGCGTGCACGCGGGGAATCTGCTCAAGAACGTTCTCGCTTCAGTTAGCGGCCGCGGAGGCGGAAGCGCCTCGATGGCGCAGGGCAGTGTTCCGGACAAAAATGCGCTCGAGTCCGCCATGCTCGCGCTGCGCGCCGGCTGATCGAGGCGCCGGAGTTTACAAAACTTAACCGCCAGTACGCAGCCACGCGCGCGTCCTTCGTACCTGGAGGACGACATGACCGAGCGCTCCGCGACGAATCCGTTTTTTTCTGAAGGCAATCGCCCGCCGCCGCGCCATCGCGATCCTGGGAGGCGCAGGTTTATCCGCGCCTGGCTTTGCGAATAGGTGATCTGGCGCTCGCTGACTCGATCTCGTGTTCGGTGAACACGCCCCAGGTGACCGAAGGTCAGTATTGGGTGGATGAGAAGCTATTCCGCTCCGACCAGAGGTCTGATCCATCCGGCGGAGCGTTCCATTGTCGCTCAAGATTATCGGGATCGATTCGGCCACCGGCAGCTGTGTGCCCGCTCACTGGCGCTTGGGTCGACATCTGGCACTGCAACGCGGTCGGGATTTACTCCGATGAGAGCTCCTACAATCCCGGCGGCGGCACCGGCGTCGTTACAACTACCGGACAGCGTTTCCTGCGTGGCTATCAGATCACTGACGCCAACGGGGAAGTGAAGTTCACGACAATTTGTCCCGGCTTGTACATGGGCCGCACGATTCACATCCACGTCCGGATTCGCACCTGGAGCAACTCCAGTGACACGTCGACACTGGAGCGACTACGCCTCGCAGATCTTCTTCGACGACGCCATCAATAAACTGGTCTTAGCCAATTCCACATACGCACGCACCACGCCGCGCGACACGACAAAGAGCGACGACGGAATTTACAATGAAGTACCGAACAAGGAACTGATGCCGGGCGGCGTAACAGCGAGCGGATCGGGGTACGCGGCGGCGATCACGATCGACGCCAGCTTGCTCACAGCGACGGCCAGCACTCCTGCGATATCGGCGGCTGGTATCGTGAACGCGGCTAG
>Ga0126373_10001883_pt1 | contig 15174 bp, 11 predicted proteins | sample PanSoiMetPlot_11_FD_92545 | JGI IMG/M metagenome (GOLD analysis project Ga0126373, IMG submission 92545) | Tropical forest soil microbial communities from Panama - MetaG Plot_11 | ecosystem: Environmental > Terrestrial > Soil > Tropical forest > Bulk soil | place: Panama | collected 2016-02-17 | reverse complement strand
GATCTACCGTCGATCTTCACGGCGAGCGGGCGGCATTGAAGAACCCTTCAAGACGGCCGAAACCGTTGTTGAAAGACGCGTCTCGATTGTTGTCGTTAACAAAGAACTCTCTTAGTTGATTCCAGCGAGCCAGAATTCTTAGTCCGCGCGAGTTACCGAGACTGCTTTTTTGCACAGATAACGTTTGGTCATCGCGCTGCCAGCGCGATCGTTCACCAGCTTGAACAATGATTGGCTCTTTGTGTCGCAATCGGTCAGAAATTAGTTTAGCATATGATAGCTGCTAGCAGTTAGTTGGTGGTCGATGGAGATGCCAATACTCTGACGGGGTAGAGAAACCGCTGAAAAAGCCAGATCGATGCTCATGAGATACAGGCATCGAACCTTTACGATCTAATAGGGGTCACGGAATTTAACAATTCCGGAAATGGACGTGCCCGTTGTGATGAGGCTGGACGTTAATTAACGCGGGAAGGAGTGCCAGACACGCGCGCCGGACTAGCGAGTAGACCAAATAGCCACGACGAGAGCTGCAGCGATTTATCGGTTTTGCGTTATCTGCTAGATCAGCTCTCGTGTGTCTAGTGACTATTCAATATTTCGTGCCAGCATGTCGTGAGAAAAACAGACGCTCCAAGCGTTTGAAGTCGTCACACAACGAGGAGCACTATTGAATGCTTCGACTAAGTGTACTACTGGTAGCAGGTCTCGGCTTCGCTTTTCATGCTGATGCAGCGCCTACTCATAAGACGTCGCCGACTCCCAGCGGGACAGAGCCCAATGCTCAACGAGTGGTCGAGGGCACCAGAGGCCCGGTGACGGGCGCAACTGCGGAGGAGTTGCTTAGGGGACAATCCAAAGGCGACGCCAATGCCGGCACCGTATTCATTATGACCAACCGCTCCCTGGGCGGCCCCATTATGATGTCGGTGCTCGATCTCTCAACGTTGCTCGACGACGGAGAACGCTTTGAAAAGATGCGAGTGGTTCCACTGATCGCTCGCGGGAAGATGCAGAACCTGTGGGACATCCTGTATCTGCACGACGTCGATATGGGATTTCTGCAAACCGACACCCTGGAATATCTCAAAGACGACCCGCAGATTAAAACGATCAGGGACAAGATACGTTATATTGCCGTGATGTTCCCGGAAGAGATCCACATTCTGGCGCGCTCCGACATCACATCACTCGAAGATTTAGCCGGCAAGAAGGTCAGCATCAACGCCAAGGGCACGGGGTCTGCGGTCACCGGACCAGTCATCTTTCGGCGTTTAGGCATTGACGCTCAGCTTGAGTACGAGGACTCAAACATCGCCATCGAACGCATGCGCAGGGGCGATCTTGCCGCCCATATTTGGTCGTTGGCCAAACCGGCCCAGCCTGTCGCGGCGGTCAAGGGCGACGGGCTACACTTGTTGACGATTCCCTTTAAGCAGTTCTCGGATCTTTATCTGCCTTCCAAATTTACTAACAAGGACTACCCCAATCTTATTCCATCTGACCAAGAGATATCGACGCTTGCCGTCGGCAATGTCCTGGCGGTGTTCAACTGGCCCGAAAACACCGATCGGTACAAGAAGGTCGCGCGCTTCACCCAAGCGTTCTTCTCGCGGTTTTCTGAACTGCATAAACCAGGGTTCCAGCCGGCGTGGAAGGATATCAATCTTGCCGCCTCCGTTGTAGGATGGACCAGGTTCAAAGCCGCTCAGGAATGGCTCGACAGAAATGCGCAGGACCCGCAACTGCGCGCGAAATTCAAAGACTTTATAAAGCAGCAGCAAGGTGTAGCCGGCAATCCTCCCGCTGCCAGTCCGGAACTGTTTCAAGAGTTCCTCGATTGGCGCAGTCGGCAGGCCAAATGAGCGGCGAGGTAGGCGGCTACGCCGGGCCCCACCAATCCGGCCCAAGGTGAAGATCGCCACGGCGTTGCAGACACGGCCCTTCGCCACCGGGACGGCACCCGAAGCCGCGGTTGTTGACGAGTCGAGCCGCCCCCCAGGTCGGGCCTCGGCTCGAACCGCGGGGGGGACGCAGGGGACGCGACCGCAGACACGGCCGTGCATGCGGTCCGCCAAGAACGAGACCTTCGAAGCAGCGGGACCTTGTGCAATTCGCGGCGCCAAAATTTTTGCCCACGGCGTCGCGGCGCAGCTGGGCTCTTACGGGATGCGTTACGCGCAACGTGCCGCCAGGACCCGAGGTGGCGGCGCCTTTCCGCGCGGACCAAGGGCGGCCGGCCCTGAAGCCGGCCCGGGGCTTGTCGGGTCCGCTGGCTTCAAGGTTAAGAGGTTTGCGCGTGCAAGGCTTTTCGACCACGGGAGCGTGCTCACTCTGGGCTTGGGTCCGACGTGGGCTGCGCCCGCAAGGGTCGGCACGGGTCGCCGCGCCGCGCTCGAGCGCGCATGAGGACGACATGGTCCCATGCGCGAAGGCAAGCACCATCTTTGCCGGCCGGCAGAACGACCGACGCGACGCCGCTCGGGGCCGCGAGGCCATGGGCAGCGGCTTCCGAGGCGGGCTGGACTTTCATTGCGAACGCCCGCATGTCTTGGGGCGGAGCGCGTCTCACGACCTCAGAGAGCGGAGCAACACTGACCGTCGAGACGGTGACGGCTCTGAGGCGAACAGGTGGTTCTGGGCAGCGCCCTGCCCGATGGAGTAAGGATGGTCAGGTCGATCGGATCGACATGCTGGCTGTTGGGTCGACATCGACCGTCTTCGGCCGCGATCCGGGTGCGCCTGTTGCGAATAGATCAACCATGAATGATGTTCCAACAAGCGAGCTTGCGACGCCGGCTACATCCCGCCGAGGCTTCGCACGCATCCGCATCGAGCATCTCGGGATCAGCTACGACACGCCGAATGGCCGATTGACGGCGATGGAGGACATCTCGTTCAACATCGAGGGGGGCGAAATTCTTTGCCTTGTCGGCCCCTCCGGCTGCGGAAAGAGCAGTCTGCTCAACGCATTGAGCGGCTTTATTGCGCCCACCCAGGGCCGCATCGAGGTCGATGGGTGCGAGGTCGGATTAAGAGGTTTGCGCCGCGGCGTCGTGTTTCAGGAATATGCGCTGTTTCCATGGCGCACGGCCCGACGCAACGTCGAATTCGGGCTTGAGGTGCGCAGACTCCCGCCCGCGCAACGAAGCGAAATTGCCCAACGGGCGCTTGAACAGGTGGGCCTCACGGATTTTGCCGAGTTCTATCCCCACCGTCTCTCCGGAGGTATGCGCCAGCGCGTCGCGGTGGCGCGGGCTCTGGCCTTTGATCCGGATCTTATGTTGATGGACGAACCGTTCGCCGCCCTTGACGAAGAGATGCGCGAGGAGCTGCAGGGGCTCGTCATCAAGCTATGGCGTGAGACCCGAAAGACCTTCGTTTATGTGACGCATAGCGTGCAGGAAGCGGTGTATCTCGCCGATCGGGTGATCGTGCTGACGCGGAACCCGACCCGGGTACGCGGCGTGATCACCGTCGATCTGCCACGCCCACGCGACCGCCTTGCTGATGAATTCCATGCTTATGTGAAGTCCCTGGTCCGACTCATCCGACAACAAAACTGAAAGCATGTATTTGGGAAGCGATCATGAGAACCGTGACATGGGCGAGTCTGATACTAGCGGCGTCGACGACGATTGCCGCCGCGCAGGACGCCATCAAGTTCGGCTATCCGCAGACGCCCGCAGGCGCCCTCGCCGTGGTCGCCGACAAAACCGACCTATGGACCAAGAACGGGCTCAAAGTCCAGTCGATCTCGTTTGCGGCTGCGATCAATGCCCGTGACGCGATCATCAGTGGCCGCCTCGATGTTGGGGTCGCGGGTCTCACTAATTTCCTCGCCGGTGCCTCGGAGGCAGGATTGGTGGCGCTCGGCATTGCCGTCGACCAATGCGCCTCGGCGGCGATTTTGGTCAAGCCCGGATCACCGATCCGCAGTCTCGGAGATCTCAAAGGCCGGCGCATCGCCTCGCAGACCGGAACCATCACCCATAGCGTGTTCGTCAATCGCCTGCTTCCTAGCGCCAAACTGACAATCAACGATGTACAGATCGTCAATCTGCGCTTCCAGGACATGATCAGCACTCTGGCCGCGGGCTCGGTCGACGCGGTTGCGGCCGTCGATCCCTTCCTTTCATCGGCCGAGCACAACGGCGTGGGCAGAGTGGTCACCGATTTCTGTCGCGGCGGTCCGGTGCCGCTGATTCTCGCCGCATCTCCCACCGTCGCAAAGAACACCGATGTCGTTCGCGGATTTATCAGGACTTGGCAGCAGGCAGGGAAGCTGTTTCAGAGCGAACCGGATCGCGTTGCTCAGATCTATGCCGATTCGCTCAAGGCGCGTGGTTACGATTTGCCCCACGATGTGGTCGTCACGATTGTGCAGCGCCTCAATGCCAAACCTGATACTGTTCTGTTCTCTCCCCGTTTCTTCACTTATGTCCGTGAAGAAACGAAATTCATGCAACAAGAAGGGCAGTTGTCGCGGTTACCCGACCTTGTCGCCGCGTTCCCCAAACAACCCGTGTACTGAACTGTGCGGGTGGTGAGCATGTCGATAGTGGCAAAGCAAGCAGTCGCCAAGCCGGCGCTCACGCGCCAGCTGACTGAAGTATTGGAGTTTATCCTCCCCTTTGCGGTCGTGGCTGGGGTGTGGCAGTTGCTGGCGGTGAGCGGCTGGTTTCCGCCAGTGCTGATCCCCTCGGTGCCGCGCGTCCTTGAGACCGGATGGAGCCTCATCCGTTCCGGTGTGCTGTTTGAGCACTTGTTCGCCAGCATGGCGCGTCTACTGATCGGGTTTGCTGTCGGCTGCGGTATGGGGGGTATGCTCGGTCTTGCCATGGGGCTCTCAAAACGGACGGAGCGCTTCTTTCTGCCGCTGCTGAATTTGACCTTGCCGATTCCATCGATAGCGTTGCTGCCATTGACCGTGCTGTGGTTCGGACTCGGAAATCCATCGGTGGTCATTTTGGTAGCTTTTGTGGTGAGCCTGCAGGTGACCCTCAATACGTGGACTGGGGTCAAGACGACCAGCGGTTTACTCCTGCGGGTCGGACAGTCGATGGGTGCGCCACGTGCCATGGTCATCGCCCGCATCGTGCTGCCATCGGCGCTGCCGTTCGTTCTCACCGGCCTGCGGCTTGGGCTCGCTCGCGGATGGATCGGCACCGTCGCCGGCGAGATGGTGTCGTCGAGCAATTGGGGCCTTGGATGGATGATCTTCAACGCGCTTCAATTCCTGCAAACCGCGACCATGCTGGTTGGCCTGGCCACGATTGGTCTCGTCGGATATGCGATCGAGAAGCTCGTTCTTCAGCCGATCGAAACCCGGACTGTGGTGCGTTGGGGAATGCTGCACCGTTAACCCGGGATCCCCTTGTGCGGCGTTTTTATAACGCACCAGCGTTTGGGCCGGTTCAACGTCGCAGCGGGCAGAGCGTGGAAGCGTCACGACCTAACAACTGACGCCAGTCCTCAATCGCGTTACGCCCTCCCACGGCTCTCGTCGGCGACACCATCCCGGACCTCGCCGGCCTTCTGATCACGCACTATGGTGCGATTCGCACTCGGGCGTAGCGAGGGCCAAGCTCGCCCGCGAGGGTACCTGATACCGTCCCAGGACCGATCCCTGTCCCGGCCCAAACTGACTCGCACCGAGGCACGCGTGCTCACGTCAGTGCGTCCGACACTGTGCCGACCAAACGCCAACCGCAACCGCGAACACCGAAGCACTGATAACAGACAATTGAGGGCTGGCCGTCCCATCGGGACCGTCAATAGTATGCGTTTGGAACACCTCGACAAGCGGCGAAAACCAGGCGGTTTGCACCGTGTTTTTAGAGAGGCAGTGTAGGGCCCGAATCTATCCACCTGACGGAGATTGGAGAGCCGGTGCAGACAGAGCGTGAAAATCTGATCGTAGAAGCAGGAATCGAATGACTGAGGATGTGCCTATTTTTCAGACAATGGTAATGGAGAACCCAAACCCAGAGGGCTCCGCCAGATTGGTCAGAGCGCGAAGCCAGCAAGGAAAGGAGCAATCGCACGAAGCCGCAACGTCCCCGTTGTGGCGTGCTCGCTTAGCGAGTATTGATAGAAAAGTGCACTTGGCATGCAATGGCGATGTGGGATGGCGTACCCGCTTTTCGGACCGCTCGCACAAGGCAGCGGCGTTGCATCTCGATTGGGTTTCATCAATAATGACGGGTTGCGCGGGATCGAGGCATGGTGGACGAGCGCTATTTTCGACAACGGGCGGAGCGATATTTCCGGATCGCGCGTGCAAAGTCCGACCGTAAAATGGCAGCCCGGCTTGAGGCCATGGGTTATGAATTTCTGCAACGCGCCGCAGGCGTTACAACGTCAGACTACTCCTCGGAGAGCGATCGCATCTACGGGGAATCCCGACATGACGACGCCTCGCTTTAGTCTTTGGCGGATGTCCATATCGATATTTCTTGGATCCGCTTGAGAATCTCGGTATACGCGAGCAGAAATCTGCAAAAGCGGCACGGCCTTTGACATGATGCTATGGGCGGTGTGGTTCGGGGCCGCGCCTGATTGCGTTGACGGTCGTAGGGCTCCTTCGATCGGACGATGAGAACGCAGCAAGTTCTCCGCCCACGCATGACGTTCAATTTGCAGGTTCGTCCACAGCGGCGTTGGTCAGGCGTCGTTGTTACTCGAACGACTGCCCTGCTCTGAGAAAATCCGCAAACTGATCCCAGCTCACACCCGCCATCTCGAAAATCGGTATATCTAGGTCTTCAAGCTCAAGGTTCTTTGCGGACACATAATCACGCCCGGTGCGATCCCCGGGCCGCCACCCCCCAAAGGTTCCTTCAACCGCGCACTCCAGGTAGGTCAACGGGTCGAAGTTGAACCACCGTTGCCCGCGTGGAGCGTCCATTCCAAAGTAGCGGTGCTCGTTTGCAAGCATACCGGCGTCTCGCATCTCGCGCAGATCAACGATTTGTGAGAAGATGGTGCGCTCCCATCGCGAATATCCGCTGTACGTCCCTTCATCTTCGGCAATACCTTGCCAAGCAGGTGCGAACGTCGATGCCTGTTCCTGAAATGCCGCTACCAGAAGGCCAGCGAAACAGGCGAGCGTCAGTTGATCGCTCGCCCGATGAGCCGAGCCGAGACGCCACAGCGCTCTGAGATATTCCTCGAGCTCGCGCCCGTGACGCTCCTCGTTCTCGGCGAGCGCCGCCACAAACAGATAAAGGTCTCGGTTGGTCCGCAGTTGATCCGGCGTCATCTTACGGTCTTTAGCCGATCGGGGTTGGCAACGCGGAAAACAGGCCGACAATGCCGGCTATGCATTTAGGGTGATCGTCGGGCTCGCCGAAGCGAGGTGCTAGGTCAGGTGGCGCCCGAAGAGAATGAGCGGTCCGCTCGACAGCCGGCATCAAGACGAACACCATAGGACCTTGATATCGGCTTCTTTCGGTCGTGGCAGCCCACGCGTCTTAGCAACTGATAAACTCGCGGCACCGCCTGTTCGAGCCGATGCTGAGTGACTTGTCAAGGGTTGCCAGCGACAAGGCCGTCAAGCGGCGCGGCGCAAGGGTTCTCGACCCAATGCTTCGTGAAAGGCGCATGAGCCCGATCGGCTGGCCTCACGCTCGTCTTAAGCGGGCTGGTCGGCGTGAACGCGATCGATGCGGCAGGCAACAATCCTCTCGAATATCAATCAAATACCATCTTGGAATGCCCGCAGGATCCAGCACATGAGCTTGTAATCTAACAGGATATTTACACGTCATAGGGATTACGTAGGGTGAACCCGATGTCGCGACTGGACAGTAAGCCCTCACCGACAAGGCGCGATGCGTCAGCGATGCAAGCGCGCTCAATCACAGAGGCGACGGGACGCCGACACGATCCTTTCGCAACGACGGTACTTTAGCTATCGCGTCGCTATGGGCCGCACAAAGCTCAAGCGCCGCCATGGCCGCGTGGATGTCGGCATCCAACATCAGGTGACTTGCATGCGATCCGTCTCATCTCCGGCTATAGCGAGATTGAAGCCGGCATACCAGGTATGAGAATTGGGGCGCCGATCGCCATCAGCAAGGCGAGGATCGAAACCATGAGGACGTCACCCGCTACCATGGGACGTCTCGTTGGCGCTGGCCGATGACATCCGCGAAGGACACTGTGATTTTATCGGGGTCGGCTCGCCCGAAAAGTGCGGCAGCGATCACAAGAACCCGGGTTCCTTGAGTACCTCCGCGGCGGTCCGCGCCGCCAAGCGACGTTGCCAAGCCGCATGACGACTAGGCAGGACACAAGGTTCGCCGTTAAGGACTGACCGCGGCATCAATTGAGCAGGTCGCACACGCCGTCAGGCCAGCCGCGGTAACCTTGATGGGCCGCGAGCGCGCCGTTTCCGTGGGTGACCTACTCGTCCCAGATACGACGCCGATCCCCGGACGGACCACTGGTGACAGCTTCATGTCCCGGCGCGGCACAGGCGCCGTGACCGCGGACCCTCCCGCAGACCATCGCCACGTATCGGCCTGTGCGCCTCGTGGCGTGGCAACGATCTTGTGGCTGTCGCGCCTGTCTCACCAGCGTCTGTGGCCAAACGCAGGTGTGCCTCTCTCCAATCCTGGATCACCGGCCTGCTGGGTGCCAGACCACGGGCGGGGACCGCACCTTGCGCTCCGCCGGGAGAGATCGCGTCGATTGTGACTGTACGGGCGTGGGACATGCGGCGTGGCACGCGACTTGCTCTCGTCGCCAGCAAGCAAAGGAGTTCGAGCTCATGCTCCCTAACCATCATGGCCCTACCCTCAAAGTTCTTGTGCTCACCGCGAATGATGATTTCGAACAGTTGGCCCGCGTCGCATTCAACCTGGGGACTAACTTCGCTCTTTCCATGGTTAAGGGCAGGCTTGCTAACGACGCAGCCACGCTTGACATTGGCGATGCGGCGGTCGTTGTCGTCGACCTGGATTCGACCCAGCCGGAGGAATTTCCGGCACTCGGTCTCTTGATGAGACGGATCTCTGGGGCGGCACCGGTTGTGGTCGTCACCGACGTGCAACATGAATCTGTTCCGCGCAAGCTTGTGCAAATGCGGGTCGCGGATTTCTTGGTAAAGCCCACAACCCCGGTCGAGCTTGCGTCGGCATGCGCCAGTGTTGCACAGAACCCTATGCTCGGCGAACTAAAGGAAGCGCAGATCTGCACATTTCTGCCAGCAGCCGGTGGGGTTGGCGTTACCACTCTCGCCATACAGGCGGCGTTGACATTGCATCGCAGCTCTTCGCGCGGAACGCTGTCAACCTGCCTCGTCGATCTTAATCTCACGCATAGCGCATGCGCCGACTACTTAGATCTCAAGCCGCGTCTCGATCTGCGCGAGATCGAGCCGCACCCCGAACGGCTCGACGGCCAACTGATGGAAATCATGCTGTCACGGCATTCCTCGGGTCTTGCCGTCATCGCCGCGCCAAGTCGGCCAACCGACATGCACCCCGTCAATCCGATTGTCGTGACGCGCTTACTCGACCTCGTATCCTTGCGCTTTGACCATGTCGTCATCGACATGCCTCGGACTTGGTTCCCATGGACGGACAATATCCTGCGAGAATCCGACAAGTTATTCATCGTCAGCACGCCAACAGTGCCGACGCTACGCAAAGCCAAGCAACTCGTCATCGACGCTTCGCAGCGTCTTGGCCGGTGCTCGCAGGCGCAAGTGATTGTCAATGGCTTCCAGCGGCGATTGTTTTCACCGGGTTTGCGTCCTGCGGACATCACGCGCACGCTTGGCGAGGCCTTCGGCGGCACGATCCCGTATAACCCACGACTCGTACGTGAAGCCATTGACCGGGGTGTTCCGTTGGATCAGGTCAAACGGAGAAGCAACGTTGCAGTCGCACTCAAGCGGGTGATTTATTCGACCGCTGCCACTCAAAAGAAAGCCGCTCCGCCGCCCCCTACCCCTCAAACCCCGCAAAAGAAGACGCCTGCGGGGGGCAAGGATCGCGGCCTATCGTGGGCGCACTGAACGCGCTTGACGTCGCAGTCGACCGCGTGGACGATCATCGCGGCCGTTTCCCCGCACGCGACTGCGGCGTTATCCGCCAGAGAAGGCCTCGACGCCGCGCCGAGCGGCACGGTTGGCGGGCCGGCACCACCGCCACCGGCCGTCAATTGTCGCGGACGCGTAGCGCAGACACACGCGAGCGCGACTGTCGTTGTGGCGCCCCGGTGGTTCAAAGTTTGCGACAAACACTGAAAACTATTGACGCTTTGTCGCTCGCGGCGCCCGAGGCGCGGCGCTAAATTGCCGTGGGCTCGCCGCTCTCCGCTCAAGGAGAATGACAACCTTTAATCGAGTCGCGAACCGCGATGCCGACTTGGAGCTGATGGGTTCGCGAGCCGCGTGCCCCTCGCCCTCGCCGGGAGGTATCACCAAGGCCTGTAGGCCGTTTGCGGAACAGTGAGGTGTTTGATGCATCGTTTGTTGGGGATCGTTCTTCTCGGTGTCGCATGGGCTGGCACGGCTGACGCGGGGGAATGGCGAACGCAGAGCGAGCAGCCCTTTTGCCTCAACAGAAACGATGTGTTGCAGTACTTGCTCGTTATGAACGTTGAAGGCTTCAAAGGCCGAATGGTCCCCGGTTGCGCAACGCTGAAAGCGGGCGTGCGCGTCACCAGGGTCAATGATGAAGATTCTGATCCGCCAGGAAGGACCAGCGGTGTTGTCAAGGTTCGCGTGGCGCAGGGTCGCAAGGTCCTCGTCGGCTATACGTTGGCCGACAAGGAGTAAGTTGCCGAGGCCGCATTGCTATGCCGCCCGCGGGGCGGTTATCGCGCCGGCGTCAAATCTGGACCGCGACTGTCGCCTCCAGAAGATCCACCACCTTCCGATGCATGCGTGTTTGATTCGTCAGCATGGGCAGATCGGTGGTGCGACGATCGGTGGATATGGGAACGTGATCGTCCAAACGGATAGTCGCCGTGGTATCGAGCCAGTCCGCTAATAATTCCGAGAATGTTTTGGGCGCATGCCGTGCCTTGGGTCAGACTTAAGGTTGCAGCGATGAGCAGCGCTCCCGCACTGTACCGGGCCCGCGACCGTGAAGCTGCGCGACTGCCAGGCGTTGCTCCATCATTCCCGGCGATGCCACTCATCGATCCTCCTTCGCGCGCTCACGCGCGCGGCCGGCTTTGAAATCCAATTGTGCGTTGTCGTCGACAGCGATCGATCAGACAACTGCTAGTGATCTACAAATACCTGAGCTTCATCGCGTTCAACAAACCTTTTGTCGCGGTAAAGTTAAAGGTCAAACGCCATCAAACACACGTAGACACGCTCCACGTATCTGCTTTTAATAAGCGCGTATGCTGAGATTCGAAGTGCTTGGGTCTTTTGGATCAGCTGCGCAGTGCGTCGGCCTCCAGCGCAAGCATGTTCAAGTCGCTTACCGACGGTCAAGATTGGTGGAGGTTCCATGGCAGTGAATCCGGAGACGCGGATTATTATTCGTCATTTGAGCGGATCGAAGATTAATCAGGTCGAACAGATACCGCTCAAGGATCTTCACGAAATCACCATTGGCCGTGATCCAAACGCCAGCATCGCCTACGACCAAAAACGTGACGATGTCGTCAGCCGCGAGCATGCGCTGATTCGTGTAGAAGCTGGTGAGCGACTCAATTTCCGATTGCTCGATCTCAACAGCAGCAACGGCACGCTGCTTAACGGTGAACTGATTTCCGGCGAGGTCGAATTGGTCCCGGAGGACACGGTGGAGCTCGGCCGTGGGGGCCCGAAATTCACCTTCGATGTGAAACCGCGGCCGGACAATCTGACCTCGCGCACGCGGCTAATCGATGCCATCGACGCCAGCGCGACGCGGGCCATGGCGGCGGTCACGGCCGGCGGCACCGGCACCAAGGAAATGGCCACCTCGGCGCCTCCCGGGACGAAGGAGCTCGCTACCGCGACGCTCAGGACCCGCGACGGTGACGCCCCGGCCAAAGTTGCCGTGGGCAGAGACACGGTCGTGCGGATGCTCTCCCAGGAGCGCAAGAACACCAGCCGCGTCTGGATGAGCTCCCTTGCGGCGGTCCTGGTCGTCCTCGCGGTCGGTGGCATGGGCCTTTATTGGCACAACGCCGCAATCGCCAAGCGACTGCATGACGAAGCCGCACAGAAAGGCCAAGAGTTGCTCGCGAGCGCCTCGACGTCTGTGTCACAGCAGTTGGGCCTAATGGCCAAAGACATCCACGATAAGTTTGAGAACACCACAGTCTACATCGAAGTGCAGTGGCGTCTCTACGACAAGCTGACTGGCAAGCCATTGTTTCACAAGGTCTTCCTTAACGACAAGGGTGAGTCTATTCCGGCTTTCGTCAAATTGCCGAATGGGGCGGTAGTACGCTGGCTGACGCTCGAAGATGAAAATCGCAAGAACCTGCCGATTATGGATAGCCTATCGGGTTCAGGATTCGTCGTGGGCGAGCAGGGATTCATCTTCACCAATAAACATGTTGCCGCGGGATGGATGCTTCCCTACAGCGATATCGGACAAGGCCCCAAGAACCCCAGCAATATCGGTTTGATCTTTCCCTACCACATGCAATTTCCCAAGAACAAGCAGGAGAAAAATCAATTCCTCAAAAACGAATTCGTTCGATCGCTTAGTTCCGATGAGTTGATCGCGTTGCAGAGTTGGGTCCCAGAAGAAGGTGCTCTGGTGTTCGATCCCGGATCGGCCACCTACATCGGCGGCGACGTGGACAATCGGCGGGTCTTCATCGGACGCGACGAAGTGCTCGATGTCCGCTTCCCCGGAAATCGTATGAGCATGGCCTCCGGTTTGGTCCGAGCTTCGACCGACGCCGACGTCGCCCTCATCAAGGTCGAAGCCGCCCAGGGCCTCAAGGTGGCAGAGCTCAGCCAGGATGATAAACTTGAGGTCGGCGAGAAGGTCATCGTGCTTGGTTATCCGGGGGTATCGGAAAAGACCTACATCGTCATGGAAACCAGGGAAAATGGCCGCTCGAGCCGCCGGCAGGAGCTGGTTCCTGAGCCCACAGTGACGGAGGGCATTATCTCGCGACTAGGTTCGGCGGTGCGAAAAGAAGGACAAGCCACTGTCGTCGGCAGCATCGAGGACGCGTTCCAATTGAGCGTCAACGCCACCGGAGCCGGCAATAGCGGTGGGCCCGTGTTCAACACCAAGGGCCAGGTGATCGGGCTGTTCACCTACGGAAGGAACTATGGCGGCGCCAGCGTCAGTTTCGCCGTGCCGATCAGCCATGGGCGAGCACTGCTGCAGCCGCAGCGCACCGACTGAAGCGAGAGCACCCATGGCGCAGACCCCTCCTGTGGCGCCGACCCTGCGAGTTGATGCGGCCATGCGCACTCATGTCGGCCTCATTCGCTCGGTCAACGAAGATTTCGTTTGCTTCGTCACCCCACCGGAGGGCGATGCCGCAGCGCTAAGCGGCAACCTGGCGCTGGTTGCCGACGGCATGGGCGGGCACGCTCATGGCGAAGTTGCAAGCGCGCTCGCCGGCGAGGTCATCCGCCGGGTCTTTTACAAACTTGAAGGAGCGGTCCCTGATGTACTCGCTGCTGCCTTCACGGCGGCCCACCGGGCGATTCTCGAATGGAGCGAGCAAAATCCTGAGTGCGCCGGCATGGGCACCACCTGCACCGCGCTAGCGTTGCACGATGACAAGGCCTGGCTCGCGCATATCGGCGACAGCCGCGCCTATCTGTGGCGGAAGGCCACCCTCACCCAGCTCAGCGATGATCATACGCTCGTTGCCCAGATGATGCGCGAGGGCGTTCTCACCGCCGAAGAAGCCGAGAACAGCCCTGTCAAGAATGTGATCCTTCAGGCCCTCGGCGCCGCCATCGATATCGTCCCGGAGATTTGGTCGCAGCCGTTAACGCTTGTTGATGGCGACGTGCTCATTCTATGCACAGACGGGCTCTGGGGCATGGTGGGGGATGCGGTCATTGCTGATAGCGCCGCACGCTTGGCCCCGCATGACGCCTGCGACGCACTCATCGAGGCGGCGCTCGCAGCCGGCGGTCATGACAATGTTTCGGTCGGCGTGTTCCATGTTGTGCCCCATAGCAAGGGGGCGACGTCGAGGCAAACAACGCGCCGGTTGCCGTCTCTCGACTCCATCAGGGAGGCGGACGACAAGCGGTCAATGGCGCGCGTGCTGACGGCTGCGCCGGGTGGGCTCCACCACCATGGTTAGGATTGGTCCCTATCAGATCATCGAGCTGCTTGGCGAGGGTGGGGTCGGGCGCGTTCATGCCGCCTTTGACACTGTCCTCGAACGCGAGGTGGCGATCAAATCGCTGCGCCCTGAGCTCCTCAACGACCAGAGCTTTCTCGAGCGCTTCCGCAACGAGGCGACGCACCTCGCCCGTCTCAATCATCCGAATATCACCACCCTCCATTCACTGTTCTCAGAGGCTCACAATCTCTACATGGTGATGGAGCGCGTGCGCGGGCAGTCGCTCGACGAGCTGCTGCGCGCGCGCGGTGCCCGGATCGCCATCAGGGACTCTCTCACCCTCATCACCCAGGTCGCCGACGGGCTTGCCTATGCGCACTCCATGAACGTCATTCACCGCGACATCAAGCCGGCCAACCTGATGATCACCGAGACCGGTTTGGTGAAAATCATGGACTTTGGCATTGCCCGAGCACGCGGTTCGCAGCGCTTGACGCGCGACGGCGGCATCGTCGGCACCCTACCCTACATGGCTCCGGAGCAGCTGCGCGGCGAACCGGGCGACGAGCGCAGCGACCTTTATAGTCTTGCGATCGTGCTCTACGAGATGCTCGCCGGCCATGTGCCGTTCGCGGCAGCGACCGACTACGCGCTGATGCAAGCCCAGATCCACGCTCGGCCCCCGCGCTTGCACCTGCCCGATCTCGCGCCGGATGTGGAATCCGCGTTGTTGCAAGCGCTCGCCAAAAAGCCAGAGCACCGCTTCGACTCGGTGCAGGCGTTTCGGGACACGCTTCGAACATCAGCGTTGAGGTACGAGGCGTCGAGCGCCGGGCGTGGTCGCACCCTCATGCCCATCCCCACGGCCTTTGCCGCGCGGTGGTTGGCGCGGATCGACCGCGCGACTTTTATGCGGTTCACGGTCATGGCCGCAGCGGTAGT
>Ga0126373_10001882_pt1 | contig 15175 bp, 13 predicted proteins | sample PanSoiMetPlot_11_FD_92545 | JGI IMG/M metagenome (GOLD analysis project Ga0126373, IMG submission 92545) | Tropical forest soil microbial communities from Panama - MetaG Plot_11 | ecosystem: Environmental > Terrestrial > Soil > Tropical forest > Bulk soil | place: Panama | collected 2016-02-17 | reverse complement strand
CGAGTTCGCTGATCTGTTCAGGATGAAAATCGGTACCATACGCGATCGGGTTGTTGTAGAGCATGCACGAGAGATGAGTTGCTTCAAACACCGCAGCTACATGGGTCTTCATCTCGCGCCAATCGCCTTTGTACACATACGGTGGCAGCACCATCAGACCGTCACAGCCCTGTCCCGCTGCGGCTTTAGCCAATGCAACAGCTTCCGAGGTGGTCAGCGCGGAGACCGACGCAACGACGGGCCCTCGACCTCGAACCGCAGTGACGCACGTACGCAGGATCTCGAGCTTTTCGTCAAAAGTCAGGGTCGATCCCTCGCCCAGCGAACCTAGGGCAACAATTCCGGAACATCCGCTATCCAACAGCCATCGACAGTGTTCAGCCATGAACTCGTGATCGACACGCAGAGATTCTGTGAAACACGTCGTAATGGCGGGTAAGACGCCTTTCCAATTCATCAATGACCTCCAACAACATTTTGTGGCGCGGGCTCCCGGCAATTCGCGAGCGCAGCCAGGCTTTCCACTCGAGCAGGAAAAATGGGAGGTCGCACCGAATCTGGAGCCCAATTGAAAAGAAATTGAGTCGTTGGTCCACAGATACGGCCCTGGCAGGCACCCATGCCGCAACGCGCCTGCAATTTTGCGGACCGCCAACTACGATGGCGCTCTAGACGAGCGTACGAAATGTCCTCGCATCGACAAACGAGCGTGTCAGGCTTTGCCAAGGATCGCAGATCCTTCCGGAGCTGAAATGCTCGCTGCAGATGATCAGCAAAGTTTTTCAACTTCTTGCTGTTTGCCGTGAGAGCCTCAGCTGCACGGATATCTCCGCTGGCTGCAAGTCCTGCAATCTGCCCTTCAAGAAGAGCGAGCTCTGCACCCCCGATTCCGGTCGGTTCACCTGCGCAAAATACTCCCGGAACGTTTGTTCGCTGCAGGTCGTCGACCTGCACATAGCCATTCTCCGATTGGCAGCCCAAGAGTGCAGCCAATTCAGTATTTGGTACAAGGTGAAAACCACATGCGAGATAGTCGCAGGCGATCGTTTCAAGCTTCCCCCCGTGCGAAATCGTCACCCTTTCAAGAACCTCATTTCCTTCAGCCGCCACTGGCCAACTGTTGGCAAGAAATGGCACGTGCGGTAGTTCCTTCTTGAGCTGCATGACTTGAGAGAGTTTTCCCGTTTGTCCGATCAGCGTAATTGCAAATCGCGCGAGGGACAGCCATGATGCTTGCTCACAGATCATCAGCACTCGTGCCCCGTGTTGCCGCAAATACGCCGCGACCGCCGGCAACAAGGGCCCTGTGCCAGCCACTAAGACGCGCTTGCCCTGAATGGGCAATCCGGATTTGACCATCGCCTGCAGTCCACCCGCGCCCATCACGTTCAATAGTGTCCATCCTGGAAATGGCAGAAATCTCTCTCTCGCACCCGTCGCAATGACTAACTGCTGATAGCCAAGTTTATGCGTCCCATCCATCGACTCTGCGGTCAATTCGCCGGGCTTCAACTGATCAACAACTCGCACACCACGGAGGGCCATGACTCCAGCCGAAGTACACCGTTGAATCCAGAATTTCGCCTCTGCGGGAATGTCCTCACATCCACTACGCCAGATCTGTCCTCCCGCCCTGAAATTTTCATCCACCAGTCCTGTTCGAGCACCGGACTCTGCTGCACGGGCCGCCGCCGCCATCCCGGCCGGGCCTGCCCCCACCACCAGAACGTCAAAGTTGAATGGGGCGTTGCTAGTCATCGGTTCTCACATCCATTCCCGATTCACACACAATCTGGCAGCTGCGACAGTGCGCCCTTCCATTGATAGTGACACGGCACTCAAAGCAAACACCCATCCCACACAACGGCCCCCGCCGTTCGCCACTCACGGAAGTCCGACATGCAGCGCCAGCCGTCATCACCGCAACACCGACCGTTGCTCCGGCCGGAACCTGCACCTCTCTGCGGTTAACCCTTAAGACCACCACTTCAGACATGGGCGTGCTCCTTGCCAAGACGCGATGGCAGATACGGCCCATTTGGGATTTCCGTTCCCGCACCAGCCATCTGGTCCACAAGAAGACGTGCCGTTCCTAGCGACGTTGTGATCCCAAGGCCCTCGTGTCCTGTTGCAAGCCAAACTGACTTGTCGCTCGCCAATGGACCGATCAGAGGCAATTTGTCAGGAGTTGCCGCGCGGAATCCAGTCCAAGTTCGAATAGCAGACATTCGTTCGAGACCCGGCATGTATTCCCTAGCCCTCTGCAACATGCGGGCGAGAATTTCGTGATCCACTTCCTTGTGCTCCGCGCCGTACTGCCGCGACGATCCGATCAAGATCTGCCCCGTGCGCCGAGGTTGGACATTGAATGCAACCGAGTCGCTCGTCGTTGAATGCGCGCTCTTGAGATATCCAAGTTCGACGAGTTGGTGACGAACGAATTGAGGATACCGATCGGTGATAACTAGGTGTCCTTTACGTTTCTTGATGTCAAGACCGCGTGTCAACTCCGGTGCCGATGCACCCGATGCATTTACAAGAAACTCGGCACTAATTTCTGAACCGTCTTCCATCCGAATGCGGTCCTCGCTCATGCCCACAACTTTGCACCCCATTCGCGTCCGTGCGCCTCGCTCTTGCGCGCACTCCATCAAAAAACGTGCAGCGCACGGCGGGTAAAGCACAGCATCCCCAGAAACCAACAAGCCGCCCTTCATTCCAGACCTGAGGTTAGGTTCAAGCTCACGCAGCGCACCGGGCCCTAGGATCTGTGTGGCTACCCCGCGCGCCGCATAGTGGCTGCACTTGCGCTCAACTTCCTGCATCTCTTCGTCATCGGCCGCCACCCAAATCGTCCCGCATTCTTCGTATTCCACATCGTCCGGCAACTCCGATTTCAGTTGTTGCCATAATCGTTGCGAATATCGCGTCAAGGCAAATTGTGCCTCGGAGTCATCCATCACCACGATGTGGCCCATACCGGCAGCCGTGGCACCAGAGCCGACCATCTCACGATCGACCACAACAACGCGCATGCCCCGCCTGCAACACTCATAGGCACAAGCCGCGCCTACGATTCCCGCGCCCACAATTGCGACATCGTACGAATTCATGCACGAATGCCCATGCAAAATGGATCGGTTGGATTGAGGATCAGTTCCGATTCGGCGTTCACAAATGCAGAACCTGTAATGCTCGGATAAACCTTGCTGTCTCGCACTGTTACACGTCCCTCGAAGACGCTACCGACGATGCTTTCCTGTTTCCAGGTCTGGCCCTCGCGAAGTTTGCCATCGGCGTACAGACACGCCAGTTTTGCGCTCGTTCCGGTTCCGCAGGGTGATCGGTCGTAAGCCTTGCCGGGACAAAGCACAAAGTTTTTGCTATCGATGCCGGGCTTTTCCGACGGCGCATAAAGCTCTATGTGATCGATTTCCTTGCCATTGTCGCCAGTAATTTCGGCCTCGCGAAGAGCCGTACGGATCTCCCACGTAAAGTTGGTAAGCTCTTCGACATTCTGAAGCGTTACCTCCATCGTGTGGTCATGCACGAGGAAAAACCAGTTCCCACCCCAGGCTACGTCTCCCTCAATCTCGCCATATCCTGGGACTGTCACCACGACATTCGCAGCGCTTCGATAACTGACGACGTTATTCACGGTGACTCTGCCATCTTCATGCAAAACTGCGCTTACCACGCCGACTGGAGTCTCGATGCGATGCTCGCCCGGACGAATGCGCCCCATGTGTGCCAACGTAGCAACAAGCCCGATTGTTCCATGACCGCACATGCCGAGATAGCCGACATTATTAAAGAAGATCACGCCGGCGGCGCACAATGAGTCCGTCGGTTCACACAACAATCCGCCGACAACAACGTCCGATCCTCTCGGCTCGTTCACCACCGCGGAGCGAAAATCGTCGTATCGACTCTGGAAGTGTAGGAGGCGTTCCGACAGCGGACCCTTTCCTAAGTCAGGGCCGCCGTTGACTATGAGCCGCGTAGGTTCGCCCCCGGTGTGGGAGTCGATCACCCGAATCCTGCGGTATCCTTCGGTACTCATGAATTCGCCTAACTATATGCCCGTGTTCGTGGATAAAACCGAGAACGACTGCCTGCTCAGTAATTTATAGGCGCTGTCGTATTTTATGGATACAATATGCAATCGTCAAACTGCAGAAACTTGGCGTCCAAAGCTTCGGAACTCGCCTTGCTCGTAGGTTGCAAGCCGATAGGCAAGCTCCCCTAAGGAATACTGACGGTTGATAACGGGCTTACAGATCAACTTTGCCATGGAATAGGCGCGACGATCTGCCTCCGGTTCATGATCGCAGACCACAACGTCCATTGCTACGGCGCCGCCGAACTGGAACTGAATCTTGTTTTCGAACTTCGGAAGCCGTTTGACTTCATAACCTATGGGCGCACGCATTGCTGCCCAAAAGGATAGGGCACTCGATGTCACTTTTGTTGTTGGCTGGCGACATTGTTAAAGACCATCTGCTCCACGAGGCTGCTTCCAAACGAAGTGGCTGGCGATAGTCGCTAGAGTAGAATGTCTGGGCTGTGGTGTAGTGTGATGTTGGGTATTGGCAATTGCTGAACAAACCGCTATCACGATGAGCCCAGGCACCACAAGCGAGTCCGCAATCCCCAGACAATCTCTCACGTCTGCTGTAGCCGACAAGCTGCGCGATCAGATTATTCGCGGAGAGATCTCCGAAGGAACTCAGCTTCGTCAGGACGCCATCGCCAGCCAATATCGCGTCAGCCGCATACCGGTGCGCGAAGCACTTCGGCAACTGGATGCGGAAGGTTTGATCACGATCGTTCCCAATCGCGGTGCGGTCGTGCCCGCCCTTTCACCCGATGACATCGAAGAGCTCTTCTCGATTCGTGCCCTACTCGAGCCCGAAATTCTTAAACGGTCCATACCACACTTGACGGAAGGCGACTTTTCAGAAGCAGAACGCGTGTTGCGCACTTTTGTCAGCGAGCTTCGGCGCGACGACCACGTCTCTGCGTGGGGACGATTGAACTGGCAGTTCCATTCCATCCTCTATTCGCGAGCCAATCAACCTCGGTCGATGGCTATCATTCGCAATGTGAACAACAGCGGCGAACGCTATACCCGACTGCAACTGTATCTCACGCATGGAATCAAGCGCGCGAACGAGGAGCACCATCAGATCCTGCAACTGTGCCGCCAGCGAGACATCCCGGCCGCCTGCAAACTGCTTCGCGAACACATTGAATTTGCCGGACAATCTTTGAAACGGGCTCTGCATGAACGACGAGAAGCAACAAGCGAGAACAATAGTCGACGCCAAAAATCTTGAGGTTGGTTGCTTCACATCCCTTGGCAAATGGGCGCCTCTGCCCTTAGACGTTCTGCATAATCAGCTTCAATCTTGGATTTCGCAGCGACAAAGCACCAGGCGTTCGGCTTGATTAGGGTTTCCAGGCTGCAACGAAGATAACTTTTCCAGCTCCGTGTGTCCGTCTCGTCGCCTTTGGATCGACTAACTAATGAAGCAGCAAATTGGTCTTTCAGGAGGAATTGTGAAGTATCTGTGTATGGTCTTTTTTGACGAGAAGAAACTCCGCGCCTTGTCGCACGATGAATCGCGGAAGCTTGACACCGAGAGCCTGTCTTACGATGACACTCTCCGAAAGGGCGGCCGCTTCATTGCTGCGCAAGCGCTCGAGCCCGTTCAAGCAGCAAAAACGCTGAGATTACGCAACGACAGAGTCACGGTAACCGACGGGCCCTTCGCTGAGACCAACGAACAGATCGGCGGATTCATCCTAATCGAGGCACGCGACCTGAACGAAGCGATGCAGCTAGCCTCCAAGATTCCAGCGATCCGTCTGGGCGGCGTCGAGGTCAGACCCATTAAAGAAATCACTTGCACCGATGATGGAGCTTGAGCAGCGAAAGGAACGTGTGCCGTTGAGATTGCTGTTCTCAACTCAGACGGAAAACTTCGGATCTCCTTCTAAAATGTGTACCTCCAGTTTTGGGGATTCGTCTTTCCCCCAGATCGGTGCGCGAGATCGAACGCGATAGTTGAGAGGGCCTCCGTCCTCACGATCGCTGCGTTCAAGTGGCCGTGGAATGCAAACAAAAGTTGTCTCGATCACCTCGCTCGTGGCGCGCACAACCGAATAGCCGTGTCCGCCCATGTCGACAAAAGCAACATGTGGCGACAAGTCGAGATTAGACGCGGCTCGTGCCTTCTTGATGTCGCCGCTCCTGGCGTATTCCAGGCAGGACTTCACTCCATGACGCAGAAGCATGTTCAGGGTTGGCTGTGGCTTTTGGTTCGCGTCTGCGACCAGGTACAGGGCACGAAGAGGGTGGTCCGTCGGCAGGCCGTGCTCCATGGCCTCAATGATTCCCGGAGCTGAGATAGAGCCCGTGACAAAAGCTACTCCGACCGGTGAGAAACCTTGTGGAGGAAGATGTTTCGTTGCGACGCCCGCCCAAAAGCTGTGACGATCTCCAGCAACGGTAGCAAAGCCAGTAATCTTGTGCTTTTGGATGAAATCGTAAATCTCACCTCTTTCCATGTACGCCGTGCTCCAGTCTCCCATCACAAAACCGGCGTATCCGCGCCAGGGCCACGATTTTGCGACTTCGCTCGGAAGGTTCTGCGGATCGGCGCGCATGTCGAGGGTCGCCGTCGTGTTACCCCAAATCTTCCAAGTCGCTTGTGAAGATCTTAGGCGCTCAAGAAACCACGATTTTTGTTCAGCGCCAAGGACCGTCTGCGGAGGACGGTGCTGACAGAAATTCGGTACTGACACCTTGCCGTCGGCAGAGCGTATTGCTTCGGGCGGCTTTCCGTGGTTGTAGGTCTGTCCGGCATCAAGAATTTCCATAGCCTCCTGCGGTATCAGTTCTGGGAAATCGTCGCCGGTGAGTCCTTTCGCGTCCGGCATCCCCGTTGGCTCTTCCGACCTGTAGCTGCGTTGGTCGGTGACGATCAACTCGACGTTGCGCCCGAAACGAAGCGCACGATATCCGCGAAGGCTCCCGATCGCGGCCAGATTATTGGGCTCATCGCCAAGGCCATTTTCGTCAAATTTTGTCACCGGTGTATCGACGACCTTCGGTCCATTGAACTGTTCCAGTGAACTCTGGTTCGGACGCGCCATGCGGGCCGGTTGGTATTCGAAGAACGCCTGGTTGGCAGCAACTTTCTTCGTTTGTGCGGACCGCGTCTTGCCGCCAAACATCTGCATCGACTGCCAGCCGAGCCAACTGAACTCATGGTTGTCCCACATGTTGACGAACGGCCAGCGCGCTCGCGCATCCTGCAGATCTGGATCGTGAAGATAGGCCCGATAGATCGCTCGATATCCCGTCAGCGTCGTAGGAATGTGAAAGTCGTTGATCTTCTCTCCATCCGGATAGCGAACGATGTCTCGAAGACGCCGATCGTACATCCCTTGCGGCCGATCCTCCGGGTACCAAACGATCTCGTAGATGAAATCGCCCAGATGCAAAACAAAGTTCAGGCGCTCCGCTTCTGGTGCGCGTTCGTCTTCAAAGATCATTCGTCGATACGCGTTTTGTGCACCCTGATTTGCGTTCTGACAACTGACAAACGCAAACGACACGGGCCTGCTGTCGTTCAGGTCCGGGCAAGTCATCGTTCTGCCGATCCGGCTTCCATTTCCAGCTTGGTCGGTAAATCGGTACCAATACACGCGTGCCGCCCTCAGTCCGCCAACCAAAACGCGACACGTCCAATCGGCGTGGGCTCGCACGGGTGTTTTGGCCGTTGCCACGACGCGACGAAACGCCTCGTCTTCCGACACTTCTACAACCAACATCGCGTCTGATTCTTTCTCGTCCGGCGGATAGCGCGTCCACAACAAAACGCTACTGGAATCCGGATCGCCCGAGGCAACTCCCTCCGGAAAGAAGTTGCGCGTCTCACGCCACCCAACATGAGATACCGCACCAAATACATCGCCTACTACCGCGGTCGCACTTAGCGCCGCCGCCATTCGCACGAACTCCCGGCGGTTTATCGGACTCATTCGTGGAACCTCTCACGCAATTGTCTGCTTCATGACTGGTTACAACAAGTCTTTCCGACGACTGCAACACGCGTGCAGTAGCTAGTACATAACATCGAGCAAATGATGAAGTCGGCAAACTGTTATACGTCCGCGTTCTCATAACTCTGTCGCAGACATCTACCGTTTCCAGTATCTACTTCACTCGTGCACTCACAAACGCGTAAGAACGCGACCTCTTAGCCTCACGATGTTTTGGAATGTTAGTTGCCTTTCCCAGTGCTGGGCACCCATATGCGTCACATGCTTGACGCATGATGACAGAACGATCTTAACAGTGCTCAAAGGATGTTCTGTTGTCGCCAATTCACCGTTTCCGTTTTCAGGAGAAAGTATATGAATCGACGCTTATCTATGTTCAGAGCGATCGTCCTTAGCCTTGTCTCGCTGGCTATGATTGCTACCGCCACTGGTGCGTTCGCCCAGGCAATTAGCGGCAACCTCGTAGGCACCGTCCTCGATTCGTCGTCCGCGGTCGTGACGGGAGCCACTGTTGCAGCCACAAAGATCGACACCGGTGTGACGTCAACGACCACCACAAACAGCACCGGCGCCTACCACTTTGAGAATTTGCCTGTTGGAACTTACAAAGTTGTCGTTACGAGTAAGGGATTCAAAACATCAATTCAGCAGGTCGATGTCGTTTTGAACCAGACTGGGACACTTAATGTCACCCTCACTCTTGGCGCCACCACGGAGACCATCGAGGTCTCGGGAGTTGCGGCGACGATCGACACGACATCAGCCCAACTGCAATCGACTTTTGACAATCGCTATTCCCAAGATCTTGGTATCACATCCGCTGGTGGAGTCGGCGCAGGCGTTTTGAACCTTTCCCTCTTGAGTGCTGGAGTAGCTCAAGTCAGTTCAATGGGAATCGGAGTTGGGCCATCGGTTGGTGGTCAGCGCCCATATAACAATAACTTTACTGTGGAGGGCGTCGACAACAATAACAAGGCCGTCACAGGGAATCTGATCACAGTTCCCAACGATGCGGTCGACAATTTCACTCTATTGACAAACCAGTTCAACACCGAGTTTGGCCATTCCTCGGGAGGTCAGTTCAATACCACCATCAAGAGCGGTACCAACAATTTTCACGGTTCGCTTTACGAGTACTTTCGCAATCGCAATCTGAACGCGGTTGACAACGCCTTCGTGCTGCAAGGCTTCAAGTCCAATCCTCGTTTTGATAGCAACCGATATGGTGGCACTTTTGGTGGACCGATCATCAAGAACAAACTTTTCTTCTTCACCAATTTCGAGCGCCAGGGGATATCTCTGACAGCGACGGCAGGTGGCCAGGTGTTGACTCCCACCGCCGATGGCTTAGCCGCAATAGCCACCGACCCCAACCTCAGCGCTAACAACTTCAGCGTTTTTAAGCAGTACGTTCCAGTCGCTGCTGTTGCGAGTGACTGCCTTGCCTATTCCGGAGCTCCCGCGGCCGGGAACTGCGCAGCAGGCTCAGTCCCTATCGGCGCAGTTAGTGTCGCGGCGCCCGCCTGGCAGAACTACACGAACTTCGTTCAGAGCGTGGACTACAACATCTCAACCACCGATCAACTCCGCGGTCGCTACATCTACAACAAGGTGGATAAGATCGATCAGGCAGCCAATCTGGCAACCTTCTACACCGTTGAGCCTTTCCGTTTCCATCTCTTCACGCTCGGTGAATACCACTCTTTCACCCCGTCAATTCTCAACGAGTTCCGTGTTGGCTACAACCGCTATTTCAACAATTTGCCAGACGGTAATTTCAAGTATCCGGGCTTGGACGCGTTTCCCAATCTCATCTTGTTAGATCTAGGCGGCAGCGGTCTGCAAATCGGGCCTGATTCCCAGGCTCCGCAGTTCACGATTCAGAACACTTACCAGTTCGTCGACAACGTTAGCTGGACGAGAGGCGCTCACACATTGAAGTTCGGCGGAGAGTACCGCTGGTACATTTCTCCCCAGAGTTTCACGCAACGGCAGCGCGGCGACTACAACTACAACTCTACCAAGCTATTCCTCGACGACATTTCGCCTGATAACTTTGGCGAGCGGAGTCAAGGGTCCATCACCTACTACGGGAACCAAAAAGCGATCTACTTGTATGCCAACGACAATTGGAAGGTGAAATCGAATCTGACTCTAGACTTGGGAATTCGTTACGAATACACCACGATCTCCACGAGCGAGGCACACCAGGCGCTGAACACGATCTCCAATACTCCTAGCATCATCGTCGGCGGATCCGTGAATCAGCCCCTGTTGTTCAACAAGCCCCAAGCCCCGAAGACTAACTGGGCTCCTCGCGTAGGCATCGCGTACTCGCCCGGAAGCAGCGGTAGAACCTCGGTACGCGCGGGCTTTGGCTTGGCCTACGACGTCCTGTACGACAATATCGGCATCCTCGCCGTGCCTCCACAAATCGGGGCAACGAACGATGTCAACCTGACAACACCAACGCCCGGTTTTCTTGCGAGCGGCGGGCTACCTGGGGGCGGATCGGGAATTCAGGTTCTGTCTGAAGCCGATGCGCGTGCCGCCACTTCGAACTGGATTCCACCCAATGTGAAGTTCCCGTACTCCGTTAATTGGAACCTCGGTGTGCAACATTCGTTTGGAAAAGACTATGTGGCAGAGATCCGGTATGTCGGAACTCGAGGCAATCACCTTGATGTGCAGAGCAGAATTAATCGACGATCCCTTGTGAGCCCACAGGCGTTTCTGCCTACGTACTTGCAACCCCCGTCACAGGGCGAGTTGGATTCGTTGACGAACACGCTGACCAGCCTAAAGGCTCCGGGCTCATTTATCCCAGAGTTTGTTGATGCTGGGTTCCATTCGAACATCGTGGCCGATTCTCCCAATGGATGGTCTATTTATCACGGGCTGCAGACACAACTGACGCGCCGGTTTGCGAACGGCCTAACCTTTCAGGCTGCCTATACCTTCAGCCGCACGATCGACAACAGCACAGCCGACTTTTTCTCGACCAGCCTGACGCCTCGGCGTCCACAGGACTTTCAGAACTGGGACGCGGAAAAATCGGTCTCCGCGCTCTCTCGCACCCACCGCTTCACTCTCTCCGCTGTTTACGATCTGCCGTTCTTCAAGAGCGACAGCTGGGTCATGAAGAACATCGTTGGTAACTGGAGCTTCAGCCCCGTTTATACATACGAGTCACCGCAATGGGCTACGGTCCAATCCGCGACTGATTCCAACCTGAACAATGATTCCGCCGGCGATCGTGTGATCCTTAATCCAGGTGGGGTTCGTGGGACGGGATCTGGCGTTTCACCGTTGTGCAAGAGCACGATGCCGAGCTTCGGCGTATGCGGAGAAAGCGACTTCGATTCGAATAATGGCCCTCCGGGACCTGGAAACTTCGATTCGTTCCCATTTCTCGTCGCGTACGGCGCGACCAATCCGTCCGCCCAATACATCGTCGCAGGCCGTGGCGCTCTGGCGACTACCGGGCGCAACATCCTAGCGACTCGGCCTACGAACGACCTCTCGCTCGCTACCTATAAGGAGATCAACTTCACGGAACGCTTCAAGCTACGTCTGGGCGCTCAGTTTGCCAATATCCTCAATCACCCGCAGTACATTCCCGGCAGCAACCCTGGTCAGGGGCTCGGCGTCAACGACGTCACGTCCTTCCTCACCGGACCGAATAGCACCAGCTACCTGAACTATCTGACTCCAGGTAACGCGATATTCAACAACCCGAAAGCCGTCTTCGCCAGCAACGCTCGCACCATCGCGCTGATAGCAAAGTTCACGTTCTGATGGCAAGATGAGGTGAAAGAGATTTAAGGGGGGGCCGCCAGGCCCCTCTTTTTTTCGATCGATTTCTGCAGGTCGCCCCAACCGTACCTTGATCTGTACGCAACACGCATTATTCACAGGTACATAAATTCCTCCTCAGGCTTATACTTCCGCCGGCGTTCCGACGCCCATTTTGTTTTTGGAGTCTCCCCCGATGAATAGGACCCTGGAATCCCTGCTGCTTGCTCTTGCCTTGTGCGGAATCTACTCTGCAATCCCCAAGCGAACCACGCCGGCCAATCCAACGGTTCAAGCCAAAGAGGCGGTCATTCTCGCCGATGGCAGCGATCCGATGCCGTTGTGCCGGGCGAAAGGATGCGGACCTATCAAATCGAAGTAACCCTCATCTGATCGCCGAAAACGGAGGGCCGCCAAGATATTGGTTGCAAGGCCGTCGAGGGAGAGGTATGCTTCCCGAACTCCGGATCGTGCCCATCGATGAATTGGTTAATGTATCTGAGTTGGCTTGCGGGTCCTACCTTGCAGCTCGTGCTTTTGGGCTACATGGTCCACCGCAAGTTGCATAGAGTTTTCCCTCGGTTCTTCTCCTACATCGCGTTCCAGATTGTGAAGTCCGGTTTTCTGTTTTTCGCGGCCCGGTCCTCCAGCGTGGTTTATTTTGACGCGTATTGGGTCGGCAACGCGATCAGCGTGATCCTCACGGTGACCGTGATGGACGAGATCTTGCACAAGCTCTTCAAGGAGTACGGGGGACCTCAAAATCTGGGCTCGATGATCTTCCGTTGGGCTTGCGGTCTGCTCCTGCTACTCGCGATTGTTACTGCTCTATCCACCCAACAGGAAAATTCGGATCGCATCGTTTCAGTTGTGCTCGCCTTTGATCGCAGCGTACGCCTCATGCAATGCGGCCTCATCTGTCTTCTATTGATTCTTTGCCGTTTCCTCAGAAATTGTTGGAGACAATGGGTTTTTGGGATCGCCCTTGGCTTTGGAATCTTCGCCAGCATTGAGCTGATACTCGTCAGTTTTGCCATGCACTACGGGAACAACTTTGGTGAGATCGTCAGCTTGCTGAAGAGCGTGGCCTACAACTCGGTCACGCTTATCTGGATCTTGTACTTGCGTCAAAGGCGTGAATCGATTCCCGAGATGCAACTGGCCACGCCACTCAGTGTGCCGATCGCCGCATGGGCCGAGTCGGTGCCTGGGACCGATCGTGACTCCTTTCTTGCAATGGTCGAGGGCGCGGTGGAACAGGTCTTGTCTCGCAACCCTTGGCCGAGACCGGCACGCGATCGATCCAGGGTGATGGGTCGCCAGCCGGGTCCCGGGGAAAACAACTAGAGACTACTTCATGCTGAAGTTGCCGCAATGAAGACTACTTCGCAGCAAATTCAGGCGGTACCGACTTGGCCGCCCGAGGAGGGACAGCTTATCGTCTTTAAGTCCGCCGGCGGCCTGAAGTCGGGTATTCTCAAGGAAATCAGGTGGGGTCTTGTCTGGCGCGACTTTATTCTTGAGGATGGCCGAGTAATTCCCGAGCATCAGGTTACCGGATGCCCGGACCCTCCCGCGTGGCGGAACATGAACGAAGTCTCCGAGGCTGAACGAGAGGCATGGGAGGAACGCCTCGTAACCATGGCTGAGAGCGGAGTCGATCCTCACGATCGCGAGCAAACCTTTTGGGCCGAGTTGAATCAATATTTGGCGTATGTCTACCTTCGGTTTAACCGGAACCGGCCCAATTCATGATTTATGGAGCCCTTGTTGCACGTGAGCGGTAGCGAAGGCAAATCTCAGGGAATCTGGAAAGCGCTCTCTGACGCCGGCTTGGTCGAGATCGAACCCACACAGTTTCCGGATCGAATCAACGAAGTACGCCATGTCGCCATGGGATTGCTGAGTGAATTGCTGGAGCTACAAAACTGCATAGCGGAACGCGAATCCGTTGCGCATTCGCTGGGAACTCTCAAGGTCTTACAGAACAAGCTCGGAAAACCTGATCAGAGCGGCTAGTCGATTTCGACGTCCGAACCTTCCAAGTCTGTTTTCTCTGCCGGCGCTCGCCCGGTGGGACCCGTCGACCCGCGTTCAGTGTAAACTGCCGTCTTCACGTCAGCCTCGTAACACGCATCAGTGAGTCGGAGCGTAGAGATTGAAAACCATCAAGGGTCCTGCCATCTTCCTTGCTCAGTTTGCTGGAGACGTCGCTCCGTTCAACGATCTGGAGAGGATTTCGTCCTGGGCCGCGGACCTCGGGTATAAGGGTATCCAGATCCCTACTTGGGATGCACGCCTGTTCGATCTGAAGCGTGCTGCGGAGAGTCGGACGTACTGCGATGAAATTCGCGGCATGCTGTCGGCAAAAGGCCTGGAAGTGACGGAGCTGTCGACCCATCTGCAAGGGCAACTCGTTGCTGTCCATCCCGCATACGATCAGGCGTTCGACGGCTTCGCTCCAGAGTCCCTTCGCGGAAAGCCTACCCCTCGACAGGCATGGGCTGTCGATCAGCTTCACCTTGCCGCAAAAGCCTCCGCCAACCTGGGCCTTAACGCCCACGTGACGTTTTCCGGAGCGTTCGCTTGGCCCTACATTTACCCTTGGCCGCAACGCCCGCCGGGCTTAATCGACACGGCATTCGATGAACTTTCCAGGCGTTGGAAGCCGATACTCGACGCGTTTGATGATTCTGGCGTCAACCTTTGTTTTGAAGTGCACCCTGGGGAAGACCTCCATGATGGTGCCACGTTCGAAATGTTTCTTGATCGTGTCGGACAACATCCGCGGTGCAACATCCTGTTCGATCCCAGCCACTTCATCCTCCAGCAGCTCGACTACCTTGAGTTCATTGACCTCTATCATTCGAGGATCAAGATGTTTCACGTAAAGGATGCCGAGTTCCGTTCGACCGGCCGTCAGGGTGTTTACGGTGGATATCAGCCATGGATTTCACGCGCCGGCCGGTTTAGATCTCCTGGTGACGGTCAGGTTGACTTTGGCGCGGTCTTCTCCAAGCTCGCCCAGTACGACTTCGACGGTTGGGCTGTCCTTGAATGGGAGTGTTGCATCAAGAACAGTGAACGAGGGGCGAAGGAAGGCGCTCCTTTCATTGCGCGCCACATTATCCAGACGGCAGAACGCGCCTTCGACGACTTTGCAAAATCCGGCGCTGACGCCGAAGCGAACCGCAGAATGCTTGGCCTCGCCAACCGATAGGAAAGCGAAAATGCCCATTGAATCCGCGAATCGAAATCCCTCGCTGCGCCTGCGTCTCGGCATGGTAGGAGGCGGCCCAGGCTCCTT
>Ga0126373_10001881_pt1 | contig 15189 bp, 11 predicted proteins | sample PanSoiMetPlot_11_FD_92545 | JGI IMG/M metagenome (GOLD analysis project Ga0126373, IMG submission 92545) | Tropical forest soil microbial communities from Panama - MetaG Plot_11 | ecosystem: Environmental > Terrestrial > Soil > Tropical forest > Bulk soil | place: Panama | collected 2016-02-17 | reverse complement strand
GGTGGCAAGAACGTAGGCAACCAACTTGGTGTGATTCATTTCTGGATCCCCTTTCGTGGCTCTAAAAATTTTGGGGCAGCATATCTTACGCACTCGGCGGAGTCAATGGTGTATCGACATGGGGTATCGACATGAGTATCAGCAGGGGTCTGACAGGGATTACGACAAAATTGACAACGGCGCAATGTCCGATTTGGCCACTCTACGCCCGGTGACGGCAAGCAGATACTCATCAGCGGTGCCGGCCTGCAGACAATGCATCAGGATGATGACTGCCCTAATCGACATGCCGTCGGCGCCATGGCGGTGTCAAGCCGAGCATAATAGTGAAGAAGTCTGCAACAGATGGACTCCGGTGCGGTCTTGGCAAGGCCTTGCATCCAAGAGCATCAGCCACGACGGCGAGCGTCTCGGGACAGAAACAATAGATCCGAATGCGGACGATCTTACCATCCAATGTCTCGATCCTGTGGAGCTCGTTAAGTCCTTCCACCCCATCGAGCGTCCGGAAGCCAAGAACGATTGGCTCACCTTCGTAATCACCGACCTTCCACCAGGGCTTTTCACCCAACCCCATCCTCGGCATCACCATGTGCGCATACTCGAAAATTGTCCGTACCTTGTCGAATGAGTCCAGTTCGGCACCGCCCACCAACTCGCCCGATACGTGCTCGGCGCACAGATTCCGCATCGCGTCCATGTCTTTTGCGGTGAGAGCGCGCATGAACCGCTCGACCAGCTCCTTCGGCGGTACATCGAATCCGGCCGCTGGCTTCCGGCCTTCCAGCCGTCCCCGCGCCCGGCCGAGCGCGGACTTAACTGCGCCGACAGTCGTGTGCAGCAGGGAGGCCGTTTCTTCGAGCGAGAGATCGAATACGTCCTTCATGAGTATGGCAGCCCGCTCCTGCGGGTGAAGCATCTGGAAGAGGGCTTTTGCCGCCGGCCTGCTATCGCTCAGAACAAACGGCATGGACATGACGTCAGCATCCTCGAGAGCTAAGGCGGCCTGCTCGCGTGCAGACCGGCGAACCCGGTCGATCCAGAGATTCGTCGCGGTACGAATCAGATAGGCCTTGGGGTTCTCTAGCCGGGTGTCGCTCTTCCCCAGCAGGCTGAACACCCGCAGCAGCGTATCTTGGACCAGGTCTTCGCCGTCCCAGACGTTGCCGGTGAGCTGCCGACAATAGGCGTGTAAGGCGGGCCGGTACTCTGCGAGATGGTCGAGGTACCGGCGCCACGGCCCACGGACAGAACGTTGGACAGCAAAAGCATCTAATGATCGAGCCGCCATGGCTATCACTCCTGTCTTGACAACAAGACGAACAGGAAGGCTCAAAAGATACTTGGCGCGCTTACATGACGCGCCGAACACGGTAGAGAGTCTGGCAGATGACCGCGGCGAACAGTGGTTGGCAATAAACAGTCATCTCAGAGCGCTTGAACGACCAGAGCAGAACAGAACCAGCTTCATGAGCCGGTCAGCCTCTCCACCGCCGGCAACTTGGACCATAAGCCACTTCTCCCCCGGTGACTCTCGATTGTCGTATGGTCGTGCGAACCGGATTGTGGAAGTACTTTACCGGGCCGTTACGCGACCCGTCAGTACATCGAACCAGTTCACGACCGTTTCCATATGCAAGTCGGCGCTTTTGGGCAGAAGCTCCGCCAGAAAGTGCTTGCCGTCGGGAGCCACGTCCCATGTGGTCCCGACTCGCAGTTTGAAAAGCTCTTTTGGGATGCCGGCATGAAATATGGGAGTGTGTTGAATATCAACAGCAGCCAATGCAGTCCGATCCAAAGAATACGAGCTAGGGAGCCAATAGAGCAACTCGCGGCCGGTGCGTGACCACCGCGGCGCCAAGCCACCTTGTGTCGAGATACGTACCTTAGCGCCTGGGCCAGGAAATGCCTGCACGTAGACTTCAGCCGCACCTGACTCGTTGGAGACATACGCAAGAGAGCGGCCATCGGGAGAGATCTCCGCGTCGAACTCAGCGAAAGATGTATCGTGCAGAAGTGCAGGCTGGCTCGCGGCACCGCTGGCGGCCGCGCCGAGTGTCCAGAGATGCGATTTTTTGTCAGATCCCGCTTGCGAGTAGATCAGCTTCTTCCCGTCGGGTGTCCAAGAGCAGGGTACCGCACGACCTTCAGTGGCCATTAGTAGTTCTGGTTTCCCACTGCCATCGGAGGGGACCGAATAGATTCCGTTTTTCCCGGACCGCTTGGAGCTATAGGTGACTTGCCGTGCATCGGGCGTCCAAATGGGGTCGCTGCTGGAACTACCAAAGGTAAGGCGGGTCAGCGTACGACGCTCGACATCGAAAGTCCAGATATCGGCGAGGTCCTCGTCACCACGAATGGAATCAACGACGCGCAGACCGTCCGGCGACAGGCGTCCGGTGCCCCAGAGCTGGGGCTCGGAAAGCTGTTGCTGGACGCCTTGGCGGTCAATCCATCCAAGCGTCGACTTGCCGCCTTGATTCTGGCCTGCCATGTAGACGAGCACGCCGTTGTCAGAGACCGAGTATTCGCCAGCGTCGCTGCTCACACCCGAGATGCCTTGGATGACGGTGGTTTCCGGTCCCTTGGGCTTAAGACGCTGGGCGTCGAACGGCGTCGCCAATAGCGTTCCGGATCGCACGTAAGTCAGATACCCGGCGGCGTTATATTGCGGGCTGGTCCCGTTGCTAACGATGACGTGGTATCCGCCTTTTTTCAGATCGAGCACTGCGACCTGGTGGCTTGAGCCTGGGCCGATGATCGAGAAGAGGACCGCTTTTGCTCCAGGCAATAGGAACGGAGACCGGTGAGCCAGTTCGCCCTTCTTCTGGTCCGGCGAAGTCAGGGATTGGGGAACGCCGCCAGTGTCGGAGACACGGAGCAGGCTCTTGCCGTCGCTGATGATGACAGTGTGGTTGTCGCCCCAGCTAATTCCGGAACCTGCTGAGCATTGACAGAGCGTGATGGGCGCTCCCCCGGTTACGGGAATCTTCATGAGCGAGGCAGGGCCAGGGCCGGCGCCATAATAGGCGAGCCATTGAGAATCCGGAGAGAAGACGGCGTATATGGCGTTCTCGGCACCCGGGATCGGCCGAGCCTCCAATTGATCCAAGCGGCGCAGAACCACGTGACTTGCGGCGTTTTCGAGTTCAGTGTAAACGAGCCGCGTGCCGTCACGAGACAGGGCAGGGACGCCAAAAAGCTTTTCCTGCGTGAATGCCGAGTGAACCACGGGGCGAGGCTGTGTGGCAGGTGTGCGGAGAAAGCTCCACGAGATGGCGGCGGCCACAACCATTCCGGCGGCGACCCAGGGAAGCCAGCGTTCGCTGAACGACGGCTTTCGGGACGGCGAAGGCCCAGAGTCGGATGTGAACTCATCTGGCGTGTTCAGTTCGACCCATACGTCGCCCATGTCTCGCAGCCGGTGCTTGACTTCTCGCTCGAGACAGCGGCGCAGCACGCGCCGGAGATTGAGCGGCGTGCCGGACGGCAGATCAGACCAGTTGGGATCTTTGGTCAGGACCGCGGCCAGCGTGTGCGAAACGGTTTCTCCATCGAACAGCCTTCTCCCAGTGAGCATTTCCCACAGCACGACGCCGAAGGACCAGATGTCCGCACGGCGGTCCACCGGTTTGCCCGCGGCTTGTTCAGGAGACATATAGCCGGCAGTGCCCATAATCAGTCCGGCGTGAGTGGCGGCTAGCGTGAGCGTGGGGGACTGCTCAGGATCGGAAGTATCGGAGGCTTGGCTTTGCGCGACTGCGGCGAGCCCAAAGTCCAGCACCTTCACGATGCCACTTGTTGTGATCTTTATGTTGGCGGGTTTCAAATCGCGATGGACGACGCCCTTGTCGTGCGCCGCTTCGAGAGCCTGCGCGATCTGGCTGGCGTAGTTGATTGCGGTCTTGACAGGCAGGGGGCCCTTCAGGTTGTCGCCTTCGACCAGTTCCATCACCAACGCGTTTTCTTCTACTCCGTAGATTTGCGCGATGTTGGGGTGATTCAACGACGCAAGAACCTTAGCCTCGCGCTCAAAGCGGGCGAGCCGCTCAGAGTCTTTCGCCAACGCGTCGGGCAGGACTTTGATCGCGACCTGGCGGTCGAGTCTCGAGTCGCGAGCGCGATAGACTTCGCCCATGCCCCCCGCGCCAATGGGGGCAAGGATCTCATACGGCCCTAACCGGCGACCGGCCGAGAGAGGCATGGCTATTCGAACGATTTTATCTTACGGCAGGCGCCAACTCCACATCTACGTCGTAAGAACCGCGACTGTTGACGAGAGGACGAGCAATCCATCCTGAAAACCATTAGAATGGCCGCAAGCTGGGCAGGTAGCCAACATGACATATCTAATCATCGCTAATGTCGGTGACCTTTGCGCCGAGCGTGTGCGAATGGCGCCCTGCCAACGATCGGCCGAGGTCCTGGTTACTTGTGATCCAGTCGCGGAGAGAGGTGTTTTTTCATGGGAGCTCGATACGGAACATTCATCTAGTTCCCTTACACTGCCCGATCAGCAGCGAAGCATATGTGCAGAGGCCCTCCGTGGTGTTTTCGTCAGAAGTCAGGGCGGACCCGAAGCTACCCAGGAGTGGACATCCGAAGATTATATGTATGTTCAGGCAGAAAGGCGAGCTGCTCTAGTTGGCTGGCTCCACAACCTACCATGTCCCGTGGTGAATCGCTTGACAGCGGATCTATGGTTCCGGCCATATCGCCCTTATGCTGAGTGGCAAAGCCTTTTGCGCAAGAGTGGTTTACCGACGCTAAGGTGTCGGATTACGAACGATTTCGAGAACGCGGTCGAGTTTGCTCGAAGATGTGGCCCGATTGCGTACACGCCCCTAACGTCCAATACTCGGTACCTAGTCCAAACCGATGACGATTGGCGAGAACTCGAGAAGGTTTTGAAGATTTTCCCTGTGTGTCTTAAGGAAACTGTCTCTGACCCGAGAGCCTCAGCCTGGCTGGTTGGCGATACCGTAATCTGGAACACCGATATTGGGCTTCCATGTTCTTACCGGCTGGTTTTCGAGCGGGGCGTTCGGAACCTCGCATCTCTTCTCAATATTTCAACGTTTGAGATCGCGGTCGGTATTGGCCCAGCGGGTCTCTGTTGTGATGGCATTGACCTGTATCCGAGGCTCGAGAATTATGAGCGTGACGGCCAATCTAGCGTAGTGGGCGAAATCGTATCGCTCATCGGGGCGGCGGCGTGATTCTCATTTGTGGAGGCTTGGCTGACTTAGTCACGGAATTCGTATGTGCCCGAATCGAGAATCTCGGTTATGAGTACCGCCTCCTCAATCTCGGTTTATATCCGGCGCGTTACCGCGTCAGCTGCACGTGGGACGAAGGAGAGCTGTACGGAAGCATTGCCTGTGATGATTGGGAACTCGATCTCGCGGATGTATCAGGGATATTTGTGCGTTACGTCGACCAGAAATGCCATGTCGGTTTCCCTCTGCTTCCAACCGCAATGCAATTGCCAGCTCTCGGAGAATGTCAAGCCGGCATAATGGCTGTTCTAGAATGCTTCCTGGTCTCGCCGTGAATAGGATGCGTGGTTCAATGTCGAACCAAAGCAAGCCGTACCAGGCGCTGTCTATTCGGGAAGCGGGATTTCGTATCCCTCGGACACTGATTACCAGCGATTCCGAGGCGGCACGCAGATTCATCAAAGAGTGCGGCGGAAATGTAATTTTTAAGTCGCTCAGCGGTATACGATCGATCGTTCGTCGCGTGGAGAAAAATGATTTCCAACGTTTACGGTTTCTGCAGGACTGCCCGGTACAGTTTCAGGAGTTCACTGCGGGTGATAATTTTCGAGTCCATGTCGTTGGCGACAAAATTTTCTCAACGCGGGCGCGAACGGAAGCTGTTGACTACCGTTATGCCGAGCAGCAAGGTTTCTCCTTGGAAATGCAGGCAATTACGTTACCACGCGAGATCGAAAGAGCCTGCCTGACGTTGACACAGCGAGCAGGACTTGTTTTCAGTGGAATTGACTTGAAGCAGACGCCTGATGGCGAGTATTATTGCTTGGAGGTAAATCCCGCACCCGGTTTCGTATTTTACGAGCGGCATACGGGACAGCCGATCAGCACTGCACTAGTTGAGTTGCTGCGCCGAGGCGACGCAGGCGTGATGGTTCCCGGGGCCGACTTCTCTCGTCGGCAGACGACGACAAAGCATAGTTGAAGCAAACATAGGAGCGAGGAAAGCAATGGCAGATGAGAAGGAAAGTCAACGTAAACAGCCATTCGTCGGGCAGCAGGATCGGCCTGAAGTTGGAGTCAACCCTGACGAGCCCATTTCGAATTTGCGCGTGCGCGACTTGTTGACACTGCTTAATTTGGGTGCGAAGTCTCTGGTGCTCGATACCCAAGTACCCAAATCGCACTTTAAGGACGTAATCGATGCGCCACCGAAGCATTTCTTCAAGGAGGCGTATGATACAAAAATTCAGAAGGAAATCAAAGACCTCGCTGATACGTACGTGATCGGCGGCTCTAACGTCCCCGACCCTACCTTGCGCCAAACGATCGATGCACTCGTGAAAGAGGTCGCACAACTTCGTGAAGAGGTGAACCGCCTAAAGCGGTAATGCAGTAATTAGGTCCAACACTCTTCAACAAACGATCTTCTTATCAGGCCTATCTGCGGGTCCAGGGCAACTGCTTGAAATGCGCTTCCGTGTGGCAAATGCGTTTGGGCGTAGCCTTCTGCGAGCAAACATCGCTTTTGGCGTACGCTGGCATTCACGCGAGACATTCGAGAGCGTAAACGCGCGCGAAGAGATCGAGAAGTCGAAGCGGGATGAGCGCGACGGAGCACCCTTGCCGGCGAAGAGATTGGGCAAGCAGTCCGCTCAGGCGACAGAACTCGACTCGAAAACAAAGGCGTGCGAAGAATCTCAGTCTCAGTCAACCTGGCTGTTCTCTGACCCGGCTGTGATCCGTTTCACAATCTTTTCCTTCTCCGCGGCCGGCAGGATTCCAACAGGCTGGCGAGCTGCTTCACTCGCCGCCTTTTCGGCTGATTGTTTCGCGGCTTCCGCGCGCAGTACAGCGAGCAGCCCGCGAACGGCCGCTGGGCTCAGCTTCGAAACATCGCCGTCCCAGCCTTTCCAATTCACTTCGATCACTTTGTACTCCCGTACTTTTCGCAGTCGCGCCCAGCTAAGAGTTTCATCAACAATGAGGTGTCTTACTTGACCTCAAATGGCCGACGGTTGCAGCAATATTGCGTAGGCATCAAAATACCTTCCGGGTTGCCGCTGGCTGCGCGCTCTTTATGTGGTAGACAAAGTCTGCTCGGTCTCCTTGAAATCTTACTGAACTGTTTGCTTCAGTTCGGGTGAGGTGCTGGCGGCGTATTGCTGGTCGCCACTATAGACTGCTGTGATCGAGAACTGGCCAGCGGGAAGACTTGAGGTCGTGAGGCTCGCTTGGCCGGAGTTCAGGGGCGAGGTGCCGAGCGAGTTCGGGCCTTGCATGAAGGTGATCGTGCCAGTTGCTTGCGGTGTGTTCACGTTTGCCACAAACGTCACGGCCTGACCGGTCAAAGACGGATTCAGGGACGAGCCAAGTGTGGTGGATGTTTGAATTGGCGCAGCAGGCGACTTGATCGTTGTCGCACGGCCTTGGTTGTCTCCGCGCAGCCAGACATAGACCGCAGCACCGGGATTGGTCGCATCCGGAAGAGCGAGTTGCATGGATTGTTTCAGGCCCGGTCCGGGAAGCGGTGCGGGTAGCCCGGAGACATCCTGACCGTTGCGATCATCCCAGCCCAGTTTCTCGATCATTTCAAGATTTTGGCCGGTGAGCTGATACTGGCGCATGCCATTCTGAAGCGGAGCGGAGGCAATTGTGAATGAATCGATTTGCGGCACGCGACGAATGTGGGCCAGCGCGAACGGCTTTGATGCGCCTTGTAGGGGATTTTCAATAACGGCCTGGAGCGTGCATCCGGCCGGCAGGCCACTCGTGTCGAAGGCCAGAAACAACTGGTCGGGCGAAAGCTGTTGCAAGCTCCAACCGGAGCCCTGCTCGCCGATATGCAATTCCGCACGTTGCCCCACTCCATCCGCACACGCGAGCCGGACGACGCTCTTCGCATCGATGTTCTTGACATCCAACATGGCGTTTAGAGTGTAGCCGGCTGGAAATTCGTCGGCGTGTACCGTGATGGCGATACCAGTGGGCACCGAGAGTTTGGAACTCGCAATTACCGGCAGCGGTCCGGTCACGTGTAGCGCGCTGAGAAGGGTGAGCGGCTCGCTGCGGTCTTCGAGATACGCTTTGACCGGCAACGTTGTTCCTGCCGGCAGTGGAGATTTGAACTCGACTGTGAGACTTCGTTCGATCTGATTTGTGCCTGGCGCGTCGAGGTCGAAAGTCACACCTGGCGCCTCCAGCCTGCTCACCTGGTCTAGGCGTTCGCCCTTGAGAACGAAGTGCTGTGTGCCGCCACCCTGATTAACGAGAATCGGAAGGTTGTCGATTTTGGGCGGGTTCGGAAGGATCTTGAAGTTCACCGCGTGGCTTTTGTTGTCCTGCTGAGAGATTAGGAGTTTGTAGGCGCCGGGATCGAGGTCTCCGGTGTCAATCTGCACGTCCATGTGATCCTGAGGGCCGTCACGCAGGCCTTTGGGCAGCAGAAATCGAACGGTCGCGGGCATCGCGAATTCGTCATTCAGTTTCTGCACTTCGACTTTAGTAGTGAATTCGAAGTCGCTGCCTTTCACGGTGGCGGGAACCTTGCCGGATTTCGCGAGTAGACGGTCTTGCGAGGCCGGGTCAAGATGCGCTTCCTCGAAATTGCTGAGAGCGCGCACGTGGACGGATCCCGCTGCCTGGAGCGGTGACCAATCCCAGAATGCGGTTAACGCGTAGTCGCCGGGGGGCACGTTGGCTTTAGTCAAATCGAGTTCGAGAGCGTGCTGATTACCGAGCCTCACGACAGGAACCGGGATTTTCTTGCTGCCGGAGACGAGCGCCCAATCGCGTGCGCGATCCAGATATTTCCATCCAGGGTCAGGCACGTCGACCGGGAGAGGCGTTTTCTGGCCAGCGGGGATGAAGTCCGCCGAGCCGATACCGATGGACGGCTGGGAGGTATTCGGGATGCGGCTCGCCCAGATAAATGCCGCTCTGGTGTGCGGCGGCAAGGGACCTTGTTGGCCGCATAGATTGAGGCCACTGGGAACGCCGGGAAGCGGTTGGGCGAAGGAGGCTCGAAATTGCGTATCGGGAAATGCGATGGCGCGGAGGTCGAGCAGCATGGCGGTACCGCCGGCCGCGAGTCCAATGGGACTTCCGAAGAAGAGCGAGCCCGCCATGGTCGCCAAGCCGGCAGTCTGCCCGGCAGCTTGAGCGGTGGAACTGGCCAGCGGATTGTAAACGGCAAGCTGCGGGTTCATAGCGGCAAAGACGGTGGCGGCTTGCGTAGCGACCGGAGCGTTCCGGTCTATCTGCACGGCGAACCCGTACTGCGAAGCAAAGCCGTTCAGGGCGGCGTTTGCGCTGGCAGCGGAGCTTTCGCTGTTGGACAAAATTGTGACCAATTGTTCTGCCTGCGCGGTTTTGTCGGCGTAGTCGGCTAGTTGCGCGATCAGCACTTCATCTTGCGAGAGGAATTTAGCGACCTTCTTCTTGCTTAGTCCCGAAGGGCCGTATACTAGAGCGGCGACCGAGATGGTCTCGGACATCTTCCAAGATTCGAACTTGTCAGCAGGTTTCGGATCGGTGACGATGATGTCTTCGTTCTGAGCCTGGCGTTTTTCGGGCACTAAAACGAGCGCGATGTCGCCAGGGCGTTTTTCTTTTCCGCGCAAGATGGGCGTGTAGATGAGCCTGTCGCCTTCAGCAAGACGATTGATCGTTCGAAAAGGAAGTGCCTGGTCGCCGCCCGCTTGAACTTTGAGATCCGCGGCGCCCAGGGGACCACCGGCCGGGCAGGTCACAAAAGGCGGCGCCTCTGGTGCCGCGGCCGCTGGATTCGCTTGTTCAGTACGCGAGTCAGGAGCCTGCGCGCAAAGGAAACAAGCGACAAGCAGCGACACAGTTGTTGCTAGCAACCGCATCTTTTATCAGTATAGCTATGGTTTTTGATGATCGCGTCGAGTGTCCCCATGAGTGTTCCGCTGATTCATCAAAGGGATGAAAACAGCAATGCTGGCCGACCGAAAATCCAGGAGAATGAGAAGTGCTCAACTAAGGGAAATTCTATGTTCGCGTGGCCTCACGGCCATCATGCGAGCCGAGCGCCTCCGCCTCCTGGCGTACGGCTTCCTGACGCAACAGTGCGAGCAGCCCGCGGACGGCGCTTGGGCTCCGCAGCAGGCTTGGTTCCTCGAGTTTTGCACCCCAAAAAGCGTGCGTTTCTTGCCGCGTTCTCCCGATGCGGAAGTATCAGCCAGTCAGCTAAGCGCGCGAAGGTAGATCGGCGCACGCCCTACAACTGGTTAAGAGAGGACGTCAAAGCCCCGCATCCAAAGGAGGGGTCGCAAAAGGTCCCTGGATGCCATATCAATGGCGTTCTTTGGAAATCTAACGCCATTGCCGGCTGGCTCCTCGATATGGATTCGGGTCGCGCTTCACGGCTCGAATTGGGCGAGAACAATGGGCGGGATCGACTTGGCCGAAATGCTAACCTCTAAAATAGGTTCGCTCGACGAAACCCCTGCTGGCTACAACACATCGATCCAGAGAAAATTCGGACTGACGGAATCACCAACTTTAACGATGACCTGCAAGTCGTCTCCCGATATCGTCTCCGGCACGCGCACGTTCACTTGCAGAACGCCTGCGACCATGTTGGGCGCTGCGCCCGCGTATACTACCTCCGCATTCTGCCCATCGATGAATACTTTGACCGGCAAGAGCGTTGAGGAGGACGCCAGGCCGCTTGTGATGGAACCGTCAACACCTGCTGGAAAAGTCTGGCCAGCACCCGTTGCGTAGAAAGTCACGACCGAGCCCGCCTTCGTGAGAGCATTCCAGTCACTGGTAGTGCCGTCCGAGTTGAAAACGCCCAAACCGCCGCCATCGCCGCGAACTGAGAAGAGGCCTGGCATGGCGTTCGTCACCGGAACGGTCACAGCGGCCGACGTCCGGCCATTGTAAACCACTTGGAACTGAGCGGTTGTTCCCGACAAGCCAAAAGGCGTAACGGCACCGATCTGCGTGGCTGAAACGTAAAGCAGGGACGTGGGAACACCGTTAACGAAGACCCGCGTGCCGGCCAAGGTGCTGCTCACCGTGCCGTTGACATCGGGCTGCATCTGCGTGAGTTGGGAAGCGCCAAGATTTGCGCCGAAGATCGCGACAAGCTCGCCTGGCGCCACCGCGCCACCCACGAAACTGGCTCCATTCACAACAGCGCTGACAACCGGAGCACCACTGGTCTTCGGACCACTGCTCAGCAATCCATAAATTACCAAGGCATTCGAAAAGGTTGGGACAAAGACTTTGCCGTCTGCGACAGTCGGAGTAGCAAACTTGGCGAAGCGCCCTAGGCCGTCTCTCTCACCGTTCATATCACTGTTCCAGAGTTCGGACAAGTTACCCGCATCCAAGGCGTGCAAAGTTCCGGGTACTTGACTCACGTCATCGTTTCCGGTAGTGAGCCACACCAATCCTGTCCCACTCTTGCCACCGTCGCTCGAAACCGCGAGTCCGACAAAAAACGACGAACTAATGGAGAACTCTGACGAGGGAGTGGTACTCAATTGGCCGTTCAGCATTTGAAAAGCTTTTAAGGCGTTGTATGGTTCGGCGATATAAACTATCGGGCCGTTCTCGTTGTTCCAAAGGCCCATGTCGAACATGCCCCACTGATTCGCTTGCACGCTCTGAGCGGGAATCCAAACTCGCGAATGGCTCAGTTGACCGGTGGAAAGTATGTAAAGAAGTCCGGCCTTCGATCCAGCGATGAGCGTGCTGGTTCCCGGAACCAGCATTGCACCCGATGACCCGAAGTCCCAATCGTTTTCGTTCAACGTCGACCAATCCTCCGGAGTGAACCAACCGCGCATGTTGAGTTGAGTGGTGCCTAGGAACGATCGCGTCTCCGGTGCCAAATGGAGCACAGATTCGCTGAAAGACGTGGCTCCATCGTAGTCGCCATTGCCGGTCACCACAAATATGTCGCCTTGCGGATCGATGACTGGTCCACGGCCAGCTTGCCAAATCGATCCAGCCGCGCCGTTCGGCGTCGTATTGAAAACCGCGGTTTGATGCTGCAGGTTTGAGGCGTCGTAAGCGACAATCCAGCCGTGCCAATAGCCGGTGTCGGCGTGGGATCCGAACAGGATGTATAACTGGCCATTGCTAAGCGCGAGGCCAGGGCGTTGGAGATGATACATGGGGTCGAGAGCGACGTTACCGTTTCCATCCGTTCCGGCGCCGGTTCCGCGCACGGAAGCGGTGATCTGAACCGGTCCGTTGAGCTGCTCACTGCCGTCTACAAGCGATAGCGCATGAAGGAAAAATGCCGGCACTGCGCCTTGCATTGTGTCCGCCACAACATAGATCACACCACGCGCTGGATCAATCACGGGCGTGCTTAAGATCCCTACTTCCGGCAGAATGTCAGTAAAATTGAAAACGGCAGAAAGAATGGATGGCCCCAAGTTTACAGCCCAGAGGGGCACCGTCGATTGAGGCACATTCGCATCTAAGGCATATACGCTGTTGTGCATCGTTGCCACGTAGACAACATTACGCAAACCAGCGCCTTCGATATGCACGCCCGTCACGTACAGTGGCTGGGCATAGATCTGGCCATCGACCGGAAAGGCACCGATCTTTCCGAAGCTGGTTGAATTTACAGTCTGAGGACCGAGCTTTGTCTCGCCTGGATTTGAATTTGTGCGATTAGCGTCGTAGTTCACAGTCAAGACATTGATCTGCGCACGAGCACATCCTATAGTCACTAGGACTGTAATAATTAATTTCCAAAGTGTTGTCCAAGTACACCTGGTATGGCGTACGTTGGTTTTTCTCTCGCTCATAGTAGCCTCTGGTCTGTAGCCTCTACCTTGGAAAGCGAAATAATTCGGAAAAAAGCGCCATTTGACCTTTGGCTGGTGGACAAGCCGCCAAACTGATTCGACACAACGATATCCGCGACACTCTACGGAAATCGCGAATTTTCGGTGCCCGTTCGGTAGAGTTTTCGTGAGTGTTGGCAATGATCGAATTTCTCGCAGTTCCCAACTTGGATAACGAGACCCAGCGTCTAAAGCCAGGAAAGGGAACGATTTGGTTCATGCTACGCATCGGTCGGAAATGGAAAGAGCGTTCGTTGTGCCAGCCGAGAGAGCGACGTGAAACGAACTATGCAAGAACTACACAGAGTAGAAGGAAGGAACCTATTTTAAAGCGGCGTGTCTTCGAGAAGTTGCCGATTTTGAGTTCTCGTCTTCCGCTCAATCAACATCAGCCAGAACCAATCGGATCACAAGCGCTACTTGTTCCCTCCATCTATTGAACGCGTCTTGCAAGCGCTTGAGTGAAGTGATTGTGCAAAGATTCTCGTTTCTCGTCCACGTCGATGGCGTGCGCCGCCTGGTCAGCTCGGACGAGCGGTTGACATCCAGCCTTTCACAAGCGGGCTCTGCGCCTGCCGTATCGCCTGGAAGTCGACGCGACCCGGGTTTGGGACAGCCTCGATCAGCCCGTCGGCTGCAGGTCCGCCCGTTCGGTACGCAACACAGCTAGACCAGATCCGAAATCGAGAGCCAGAGGAATCAGGGTATTCAATTTCGTGATTTCGAGCACGTGTCTAACGAGCGGCGTAGCGCCGGTTAAGACGAAACGTCCCCCTGATTGCTTAACGACCGAAGTGTAGATGCCGACGATGAACGCGATCCCAGACGAACCAACGGAGGGTACCTCCTTGAAATCTGCTAGCACCCTGCTGCATTTCAATTTCTTCACGTCTTCCATCCTGGCCCGGATGTAATCGTCCTCCATACCTGCGAGTAAGCGTCCGTGGCATCGGAGAATGCACACGTCGTCGTATTGTTCGATATCGATCGCGATTGGGCGAACGCCCAGTACCGACGCTTCTCCTCTGCCCCTTGTGCCATTGTTGGGAGCCATTGATCACCTCTATCAACAAAAAGCGAGTGGCAGCCGGAAATCCCGCCGTTCTTGCCATAGCCGGAGTATCGAGCCATCAGCTCGGCCCGGCTCTCGATGGTCCTTGACCAACCGGGGAATTCATACAGGAACTCGAAAGCCGCATCCTCGGCGATGGTATCGAAATAATGTTCACCGTCAACAAGGCCGTTGAGCCCCTTTCGTACCAGATCCAGATGTGGCTGGAGGGCCTCATAGACTACATATTTGCCTTTTGATATTGAGCCGATTCCTCACTTCCTCGTCATTCAGTGTTCGCAGTACGTCGGCAGAAAACATCCGGCCGTATCAACAATCGCGCGGCCGGATGAGCCAGCTCATCATCTCGCCTTGTGCTCCTAAAACCAGATCAAGAGGCTCACTCAAGAACAGTCACCCCAAATTCGCCCTCGATGACATACTCATGCCGCAGGCCGCAGGCTCTGAGCGACTCCGTTCTTTGTAACGAGCACCATGCGAAACCGTGCATTGCCCTGCATCATGCGCGCATAAGCATCGGCAGCTTGTTCGAGAGGAGCTGTCTCGATCACCGGGCGGATGTTCTCCAGGACGCTGAACGCAAGAGTGTCCTCTTGTTCAATCGGAGTGCCGGTCAATCAGCCGTAGATTGGGCGGCCTCCAAAAACGAGCGGGAAAGCGTTCAATTGGATTTGATCAGCGGGCACACCCACCGCGATGAGCTTGAAAAGCAGGATGATCAACGCGCGTGGAATTTTGAACGACTACAGTACGTAGAGTTTGCCATCGATCTCGGCCACTCCGCAAAACATTAAGAAATGTTAAGAGAAAGTTTGGAAAACCGTATTTTTGGGGAGCCAGCCTGAGCGGTTCGGAAATTCTCCGTGCGGAGACGACACTTTGCGGCGCAGGGCACCGTGCGACTATCGGGCCGGTACGGCCTGCGAACTGGCGTTCTGTTATTGCCGCGCCACGACCCCGTATCCGGCGCGCCTGGTAACGCCCGGCGACGTCGAAGTAGAAATCCGCGGCGGCGGCAACGCAACGCGACAGATCGATCACATTCTCAAGCCGGACTTCC
>Ga0126373_10001879_pt1 | contig 15193 bp, 8 predicted proteins | sample PanSoiMetPlot_11_FD_92545 | JGI IMG/M metagenome (GOLD analysis project Ga0126373, IMG submission 92545) | Tropical forest soil microbial communities from Panama - MetaG Plot_11 | ecosystem: Environmental > Terrestrial > Soil > Tropical forest > Bulk soil | place: Panama | collected 2016-02-17 | reverse complement strand
CTTGAGATCCTCGAGCTTCGCGTCCTGGTGCGCAGGCGAGATGAGCGAAGGGCCGGGTCCCCGGCGCTTCGCTGGCCGGACCCGGTCCCGCCGACACATCTGTGTCCGACCGCGGCGTTAGCCCACGCCCAGGGGAGAGCGAGTGGCCAGTTCCTCAGCACGTCGATCACAGTCCGCCTCGCGGGAAGCTGTCCATGCAGCGCCCGAACCTCCAAGTTCCGCCAATCCAAGGTCTGGGCAGGCCAGCTCCGCCGACTCCAGCCAACCTCAGCCCGGTCCCGCACGGACAACTGCCGCTCGGCGCGCCAGAGCTGCGTCCAGCCGGGCCGGGTCAGTGGCGAATTCCGTCGGCGTCAGCCAGCGCCGGCGCACGTACGTCCTGGACACCAGCGTGCTGCTGGCCGATCCGGCAGCCATCGGCAGATTCGCCGAGCACCGGGTCGTGTTGCCCATCGTTGTCATCACCGAGCTTGAGGCCAAACGGCATCATCCGGAGCTTGGGTACTTCGCCCGTCAGGCACTGCGCTACCTCGATGACCTTCGGGTCGAGTACGGACGCTTGGACGCTGACCTGCCGGTCGGCGACAGCGGCGGCAGCGTCAGGGTCGAGCTGAATCACTCGGACCCCGCGGTGCTGCCAGCGGGGTTCCGGCTGGGTGACAACGACACGAGGATCCTGTCGGTCGCGTGCAGCCTGGCCGCCGAGGGCGACAGCGTGATCCTCGTTAGCAAGGATCTGCCGCTGCGTGTCAAGGCCGCCGCGGTGGGGCTGACGGCGCAGGAGTACCGGGCGGAGCTGCCACCGGACTCAGGCTGGACAGGCATGGCCGAGCTAGATGTGACGGCTGCTGAGATCGACGAGCTCTACGACAATGGCTACCTGGACCTGGCCGCCGCCCGCGACCTGCCCTGCCACACCGGCCTGGTGCTCATCTCGGGCGTGACCGGGGCTGGCAGCGCGCTCGGGCGCGTCCAGCCAGACAAGTCAGTGAAGCTCGTGCGCGGTGACCGTGAGGCGTTCGGACTCCGCGGCCGCAGCGCGGAGCAGCGGATTGCCCTGGACATCCTGCTGGACAACGAGGTCGGAATCGTCTCCCTAGGCGGGCGGGCCGGCACGGGTAAGTCGGCGCTCGCGCTCTGCGCAGGCCTTGAGGCGGTCATGGAACGGCGCCAGCATCGCAAGCTCGTCGTGTTCAGGCCGCTGTATGCGGTTGGTGGGCAGGACCTCGGATACTTGCCCGGCTCGGAAGCCGACAAGATGAACCCGTGGGCGCAGGCGGTCTTCGACACCTTGTCGGCCGTCACATCGCAGACGGTCATCGAGGAGGTACTCGACCGCGACATGCTCGAGGTGCTGCCACTCACGCACATCCGGGGCCGTTCGCTGCACGACTCGTTCGTCGTCGTCGACGAGGCCCAATCGCTGGAACGCGGCGTTCTGCTGACTGTGCTATCTCGAATCGGTGCCGGGTCCCGTGTCGTGCTCACGCACGACATCGCCCAGCGGGACAACCTTCGCGTCGGCCGCCACGATGGGGTTGTCGCTGTCATTGAGAAACTCAAGGGTCATCCGCTGTTCTCGCACATCACGCTCGTCCGATCGGAGCGGTCGCCCATCGCCGCGCTCGTGACCGAGATGCTGGAGGACGCAAGCCTGTGACCTGGTCTGCCCGAGGCCGAGGGCTTGCGCTCCGCTGAAGCGCCGGCCGTCGGTCGTTAGTTACGCGTGGGGGTCGGCGGCCTCGAGGAGGGCGGCCGCGACGGCGAGGTCAGCTGCGTAAGTGACCTTGAGATTGCGTTCGCTTCCAGGCACGGCGGCGATGCGCACGTCGGGCCGGTAACGGAGTACGACACCGCAGTCGTCGGTGGCCGGGATCTCCGTGAACGTCGCGTCGGCATCGGCAAGGTGATACGCGCTCGCGATGACCGACAACCGGAACGCCTGGGGCGTCTGGCAGCGTGCCAGCGTCTCGCGCGGCAGGACCCGCTTCATGACGCCGCCGGCGACCTCCACGATGGTGTCCGGCGACGGCACAACGACGCCGGCGGCATCGAAGTGGTCAAGTGCCGCCACGCAGTCGGCGATCGTCCGCTGATCGACGAGCGGCCGGGCGGCGTCGTGGAAAAGAACCTTGGTGTCGCCGGGCACACGGGCGCGCAGCCAGTCGAGCGCCTGCCTGGTTGAATCTGACCTGGTAGCGCCGCCGTGGATGACGTCGGCCAGCTTGTCGTATCCAGCCAGATCCCGGCGGACGTGCTCGCTAATATCGGCGCTGACAACCACTAGGACGTCGTTGATCGCCGGGGCCTGATCAAATGCCCCGACGCAGTGGTCGATGAGGTTACGCCCGGCGAGTAGATGCAGTTGCTTCGGGCCCGCCGATCCGAATCGCGTGCCGGACCCGCCAGCCAGCACTACTGCCACGGTACGCATGGCGGGACCCTACCCGGTCAGCTGACCTTTCTGAGCCGGCGGCCGGAGACAGCTGCGCTCGCTTCTGTACCCTAGGTAGGGCTCTGGCTACTAATTGCTAGCGAGGACGATCAACGGAGGATCAGTCAGCCGCGGGCGGGAAGGGGCCGCCAGCGGACGCTAAGGCTGGGCAGACCGGCGGCGGTTCCGCCGCCGGAGGTGGTGCGCGTCCACGTGGCCGACGACGATCGCAGCCCCGACCTGCGGTACCGCCGGTCGCAGGGTCGCCTCCGTTTGGCCCGCCCGCCGTCATTGGTCCACCGACGCTGGGCGCACAGCCTGAGACCAGGGCACCGAAAGCCGCTCCACCGACGCTGGGCGCACAGCCGGAGACCAGGGCAGCCAAACCCGCTCCGCCGACGCTGGGCGCACAGCCGGAGACCAGGGCACCCAAAGCCGCTCCGCCGACGCTGGGCGCACAGCCAGAGGCCAGGGCGGCGCCGAAAGCCGCTCCGCCGACGCTAGCCGGTGGGCCACCGGTGTCGGACAAGCGCGGCGCATCCGCCCCGAAAGGTCGGCCCTGGCGGGCTCGCCCGCCGACGCCGGCCGATTTTGCCGCGGCTGGCCCCGAGCTCGCCTCGAAGGGAAGTCGGACTGCTCCGCCGGCGGGTGGCGGCGATCCGCGTCCCGGCGATGCTGCCGAGGTCCTGCCAGCGGATGCAGGTGTCGATACTGACCCGCTGGACAAGATCGTCTCCGGCGGTCGTGACGACGGCGGCGCCAAGACGGGCGAAGGTCCCGACGTCGAGCTGAGCGATACGGAAGTCGCTGAGGTGCTGTCAGGCCGCGTCATTCCGATAGGCGCGTTCTTCGGCGGCGCTCAGTCAGCCCCGGCCGGTCCGCCGGATCACGACACGACCGACGTGCCGGGCGCCACGTTCCTGGCCGAAGCCACTCAGATAGCCGCCAGTTGGGCGCAGGACCGCTATCTCGGCATCACGTCCGCGTCCGGAATAGGGCTCGCGCTGGCGGTCTGCGCTGCTGCCTGGTTCTCCGCGGGCACCAGGGCCGACATCATCCGCGGAGTCCTCGCGCTGTGGGCTGGCTACCTCGTACTGCGGGCTGGCCAATGGCTCGCCCATCAGGCCGATCAGGCCAAGGAAGGGCTGTCAGCGGCGCAGGCGGTCACCGATCCGGCCGATGGCCCGGACGCTGACACCGGCCCCATGACAAGCACTTTCGACGCTGGTGGCAGCGACCGCCCAGCTCCGGACCGAGCCAAACGGCGCGGTCGGCCGAGCGCTGAGCTGCGCCGGACCGGGCCTGTTGGCTGGCTGGCGGCGCTCGGCGGCACGGTGGCCGAGTGCTGCGTCTACGCGGGCCTGGCGGCGGGTGCTGTTGCCCAGAGGTGGGGCGCCGTCTGGACGCTGGCGATCGCGGTGCTCAGCCTCGTAGCGGTGCGAAACCTGATGACGGCCTGCTCGACGCCGCCTGGATTGAGCGACCAGTCGGGCGGATGGTTCCGTCGCCTTTGCGCGGCGGTGCTGATCATGCCTGTCGGCGGCCGCGTCCTACTCGTCGGTGTCGTGGCGCCATTCTGGGGCGTCCGCACTGCGTTGCTGGCCCTTCTTGATTGGGGCATTATCTCGATCGGCTATGGGATCGCTGGGCGAGCCGCAGTTGGAATAACCGGTGGGGCTGAGCGAGACGGCCGGGCTGCGCGAGACGGCCGGGCCAGTCGCGTTGCCGCGCGCTCAAAACTGGTGCGCCTGCGCGACGACGGCGCGCTCGCTCGTGCGCTTGGCATCCTGGTCCGGGGAAATCTCATGCCGTTGCCGCCTGCGCTCCTCGGCCTGGCCGCGGTCTCAGGGCTCGCGGTCGTAGGCCTTCATGGTCTGCCCGGTGCGCTGTTGATCGCCCCGGCGGTCGTCATGCTGCTTGCGGCGCCCGGCTCGGCACACCCGCACACTGGCCGGTTCGACTGGCTTGTTCCCGTCCTGTTGCTGGGTGCGCAGTGTCTCTATCTCACTGCCACCGGGCTGGCAGCGCGTGTGCCGGGACCAGTGATCTTCGCGCTCGTCGCAGCCATCATGCTGCGCTACACCGACCTTGCATGGCCAGGCCGCCCCGTCCTGCTCGCGAAACGGCGGGACCCCGACGCGGAGCCGGCCGAGCGTGGCACGGCCCTTGGCTGGGAGGGCCGAATGCTTTTCGCCGGACTTACCGCCGCCATGGGCGTGGCGACATTCGCCTATGTGGCGCTCACCGCCTACCTTGTAGCGCTCGTGTGTGCGAAAGCCGTGACAGCTTGCTTCGGGCCGAGCACCGAGCCCTAGTCGTAACCGGCTGACAGAGTTGCGTCGACGCCGATCGTGTTAGCGGCTTAGCAGCCGCCAGCCGAGCACTTGGCCGTACCTGGCGTTGGGCTGGCCGAAGATCCCGATCAGGTATTTGCCCAGCAGGCTGCCGGGCGTCGTCACTGCGACCACTACAGCCGGCTTCCACATCGCCAGATCTGACCGAAGTTCTGCCGGCAACGGCGCCGGATAAGGGGGCTGCTGTGCCTCGTTCCAGAGGTAGTTGATGTAGTACGCGGTATCGGTCATGGCCGAGCGGCCGGCCCGGCTGTTGTGGGCCGACACGTCGGGCGCGATGAAGTCCCCACCGATCATTGTCGCGGGCTCGCCGGTGTCAGCCTGCCAGCGCATCGTCGGCGAGGTCCCCGAGTAGGGGAAGGGCACCAGGAGCACGCGCTCTGCGGGCTTGACGTGCAGCGCGGTGAAGGTCGCCCGCCAGCCGACCGGCAACGGCGTGGCCGGGAAGGTGTCATACGGCGCCGGCACCATAGGCAGCAGGGCGAAGACGGCTAGCGCCGTCGCGATGCCAGCGCCGTGGCGCCAACGGGCAAACAGCGGCACCTGTCCGCGGCGAGCGAGGTCTAGCGAGAACGCCAGCACTGCGGCCGCTCCGGCGTCGGCCAGGATGCACAGTCGGTCTGGAACCATCCCGCCGATGACGGGCAGGTGTTCGAGCAGGCGCCAGGGCAGCAGGAATCCGGGCAGGGTAACGACCCCGGTTCGCATCTGCTTGGAGCCCATGCCCAGCCACTCGAGCAAGATGCACGTGACGCCGGCGACCCGGATCGGCAGGTGACGCCAGAAGTACACGATCGCGACGAGCAGCAAGATGATCATCGGGACGCCCAGGTACGCCAGGTACTCGGGCATCGGCTGGGGGTAGTTGTTGGCGATGACGCCAGTGCCGTGCGTATGCAGGAGCACCGTGCTGGCCGGGTTCACGAACGAGTACGGCAGCGTGCCCAGATTCGTCAGCACGTGCTGGTAGTTGATGATGACAGTCGCGGCCGCGCCCTTGGTGGACACGCCATGGAACTGGACCCACAGCCCGCGAGCGCACAGGACGAAGGCAATTGCTGCCGCTGTGGCCAAGCCAGCCAACATCGGCCGGATCCGCGCCAGCACAGCACGCGGCCTGCTCAAGGCCATTGCCGCCAGCAAGATCAGGATGGCGATGACAGCGTCGACGAGTGATTCTTCGCTGATGAAGAACTGGGCGGCGACCAGCAGTCCCAGCCAGATCCCGTTGCGAACCGGGCTGCCGTGACCTACGGCGAGGCGCAGGACGCGGTCGACGATGAGCGGGAGCAGCATCGCCAGAACGAGCGCGTAGTGGCCGATACCGGAGTCGATCAGCGCGGGCGAGAACCCGTACAGAGCGCCGCCAAGGCCGGCGGCGAGCACGCTCGCGTTCCAATGCCGCAGGACGTAGAACATCGCGGCCGCGGATGCGGCGAACCCGATGACGAGCAGTGCGGTGAGCGCTACTTGGGGGCCGAAGAGCAGGGTTATCGGAGAAACAACGATCCCGGGCAGCAGGAACGACGTATTCCACATCAGGTTCACGCCGTGCGGGGCGTTCATCGCCATCGTCTCGAGCGCCGGGAGCCTGAAGTGCCGGACTGCCGTGGCCGCGTATCGGACGAACCATGTGGCCTGGTCAGCGTCCTGCGGGTCGCCAACTTGATAGCGGCCCGTAGGGTTGACCCACAACCTGGCCGTGACGAAGAACGCGCCGGCTACGTACAAGTAGATGGTCAGCGCCTGGGCACTCACGAGCAGCGAAAGCGGTCGGCTGCGACGTGGTACATGCGGTGACTCAACCACCTCAGTGGCGAGTCTCGTCACCGCCGCCTCCTTCGGGATTCGGGACCTCGTCAGTGGCCTTAGTTACCACTTAAGACAGACCGCGTCGCGGCAAAGATAGCGCGATAGCCGGGGGAACCCGGCGCCAAAAGGCAGCGCCACAGTGCCTCATCAAAACTTCCCGCGAGCCTGAGGTGCTAAGCCGCGAAAAAGTACTGGTCAGTTTACGGTACGGTCAACGGCAACCGGGACGATTGTTCCTCGTCGGATACTTGACCACGCTGCGAAGTTCTCAAACTGCCCTGCGTGATGACGGGGCGAGTCTGATAGGTAGGCTCATTGCGCTGCCGTTGGCCTCAAAGGGGAGTCGTTGGTGCATGACCTGCAGGTAGGCGGCCGACAGGCACCGTCAAGCCGTCTGCCTGGGCGAGGCCCGCTGGTCGGCGACGGCATCTTTTGGCTCGTCCTGGTATCGATCTTGTTTCTGGCCGCCGAGCTGACCCCCGCCCTGCTTAGAATGCCGCTCGGTACAGATGAAATTACCTATATCGCCCGGACGAGCGTCCGGATTAACAGCGTTAGCCTTCCGCCGGTGCACGGTCAGGGCGCGGAACTGCTAGCCGCGCCCGTCACGCTGCTCACGCAGTCATTGACGGCGATCCGGATCTGGATGGCTCTTTTGTCAGCCGCGGGCCTGTTCCTCGCGACGCTCTGCTGGCGTCGTCTGCGGCCTGACTGGGTGCTCGCAGTTGCGGCACTCATCTTTGGCGGCCTGGCCGTAAGCCAGAACAGCGGAGTCCAGGTCTACCCGGATTGGTGGGGTGCGCTCGGGGTGCTGGCCCTGACGGGCCTCATCCTGCAGGCCGTGAGCGGCACGATGCGCGATCGGGTCGCACTCCCAGGGATCGCCTTCGCCAGCCTCCTTATCGTCTTGATGCGGCCCCAGAACATCATCTTCCTGATGGGCCCGGCGATCCTCGCCGTCGTGATCGTCCGTAGCTGGCGCAGGCCCAAGGTGCTGCTGGCCATGGGCGTCGGCATCGTGCTCGGATGCCTCGAATGGGTCATCGCCGCGTACATCATGTACGGCAGCCTTGGTACCCGGATCCACTTCGCCGGGCGGGAGCCACCCAGCGTCGGACTGTACTTCTCCCTCTTCACGCAGGCCAAGGTCCTCAGCGGGCCGTGGTACTGCGTTCCACCCCACGGCTGCCAGGGCGTGCCGATGCCCGGTGAACTGCTCTGGTGGTTGGTGTTCCTGGCTCTCGCAGGGCTCGGTCTGTGGGTGACCTGGCGGACGGCGGCCAAGCCGTCGTCGATCTTCGCGGCCGCAACGGCCGTGTGGATCGTGGCCTTCTATTCCTTCCTGGTGCCGTTCGGAGCCCCGCGCTACATCGCACCCTCACTGGCGCTGGCCTCGATCCTTGCCGCCGACGCAGTGGCATGGCTGGTGACGAAGGCCAGCTGGCGTCGGGCCGGAGTGGTGCTAGCGGCTGCGTTCCTCTTGTCGGAGCTGGTCTCGCAGCGACTGGTATTGCAGCAAGAAGCTCGGCAGCAGACGATGTCACGGCCCTACCTTCACGAAGCGGCCGAGCTGAGGGCCGACGGTCTCAAGCCGCCGTGTGCGCTGGTATCGAAGCCGGAGGCTTACTACGTCGGGTGCATCGCGCCATGGGACGGCGAGACGATGCCGGAGTTGCTGGCGCGCACGCCGCGGGGCCTGAGGGACTGGGAGCCCGTATACCTGCGCAACGTCGGCCAGGTCGTCTACATACCAGCCGGGAACGTCCTGACGCCGTCCCGTCACTGAGCTTCGGGCAGCGGCCCAACCGGGGGCGGCCTCAGCGCGCTTGCCGGGCCTAGTTCGTACCGTCAGGCCCGGTGAAGGCTGCGGCGTCATTGCAGATACCGACGTCGCCCCTGATTCCGCCGTACTGGTTCGCGAGATCAGCGGTGCTTGCCGCTGGAGAAGCAGTCCCCACCGGTGCGCCAGAGCTCAGCCCGCTGAACTTCGAGCCGAGGATGAGCTGCACAGGGCCTGAAGACAGGCTTGAATCCTGTTGCAGCCTGACGTCACTGATCAATGCCGCGACGGCACGGGCTGCAGGTAGGTCGGCGGGAGACGCGTACGCCACGACGGACTTCCGGTAGTCCAGCGTCGCCGCGTCGGCGATGTTGACCACATGAAAACCGCGCGAGGTCAGGCGCGCGGCCGTGGTCGTGGCGAGGTCAGGTCGCGTGGTCCCGTTGAAGACCGCGACGTTGACCATAGCCGGACTTGCAATGACGGGCGCTGGTGAAGACGACGCACTCGTCGCGGCCTTGGCGGCTTCAACGGCTGCGCTGCCGGGCGCGCTGCCCCGCCTGATGCTGACGGCTCTGGCGGGCGCTCGCGGCAGTCTGGTGTCATGCGCGATGGCCGCGAACAGGGCCTTCGCCTGGGGCTGGGCCCACTGCACCCACGCGAGCGGATCGCCTGCGTAGGGCACGGTCGGGATCTCGACGAACTGGATGGCGCCGGGCGGCAGACTGCGCAGTTCTTCGGCGATCGTGAAAAGACGACCCGGTGTCAGCGCGGTGTCCGTGGAAACGTCGCCGTGGCTGACAACGTCCTGAATCACCTTGAGGATCTTCGTGGGGCTGTGCGCGAGCGCGCTCCTTGCGAGGCCCTGCGAAAGCGATGCCATCAGGTACTGGTCGCGGTTGATGCGCTGCAGGTCGGAACCCTCGCCGAGGTAGCGCGCGCGCCAGAATGCCAGCGCTTCCCGGCCGTAGACGTGATGCACGCCAGCACTCAGGTTCAGGAGGCTGTCGGGGTCGTGGATCGCGACGGGCAGGCATACGTTGACCCCGCCTATGTCGTTTATCACGTGTTCGAAGCCGGTAAAGGTGAGCTCGATGAAGTCATCGATGTGGATGCCGGTTGTTTGCTCGATCGTTTCCCACAGGCAGCCCGGACCGCCGTAGGCGAACGTGGCATTGATCTGCTCCACGTATCCGGCGGGCTGGGCCGCCTGACCGAGTGACCCGTTCTCCGGCGCGCACGCCAAGATGGGCACGACGGAATCTCGCGGAATGCTGAGCACGTCGAGCTGACGTGCCCCCGGAGCGATATGCAAGACCATGATGGTGTCTGACCGCTGCCCCACGATTTCCGTACCGAATTTCTTATTCACCCCCGCCCGGCTGTCGGAGCCGATCAGCAGAATGTTCATGGCGTTCGGCTCGGCCGGTGGCCGCGGGCGATAGCTCAGATCCCGGCGCACGTCGATGCGCTTAATGCCGTTCCATTCGTGCCGGAAGGCAACATAGGCGGCCAGCGTGCTGCCGGTAACCACGACCGCCACGCCGACGGCCAGCGTGCGAAACACGATAGAGCTGATGGGCCGGCGCGGACCGCGCACCGCACGCGTGCGAGCAGCGCTGCTGCGCCCGGGGATTAAGCCCAGGCGCGGGCTTGGCCGGAGGTTCCCGGCTGGCTCACCGTCCCCCTGGCCGCGCGTCGGATCGGGCCCTTCGCCCACGGTCGGAGCATTCCCGATGATCGGCAGTACAAACTGCCCCCGAATGGATGATGAGCCGAAAGGTCAGTTAGGCGATAGCCGGGCCAACTCAGCTGGTGGTCACCCGCTGAATGCGTTTGTGTCGCTGCAGATATTGACGTTTGCGGTAATGCCGCCGTAGGTGCTGGCCAGGTTCGAAATACCGGTGCTGCCTCCGGTGCTGCCGGACCCCTTAAGCGATGTGAACGTTGATCCCAGGATCAGGCGCAAGTTCGAGTTGGGCAGGTGCGAGTCTTGCTTCAGGGTTACGTCGCTGAAGAGGCCCGCCAGCGTTTGCGCGGCGGGTAGCTGAGCGGCGCTCGCGTATTCGATGACCGTGGTGGTGTAGGTCTGGCTCGGCGCGTCCAGGGCCCGGCCGACGACGTCGAACCCGCGTGCGTGCAGGCTCGTCGCGGTTGACGTGCCAAGGCCGACCGTCGTGGTCCCGTTGAACACCCTGACTTTGACGGTGGCCGGGCTCACGGGCTTGACCTTCTTTCCCTTGGCCACCTTCGGCAGCTTGACGTCGTGCGCAATCGCTGAGAAGACCTCGTTCGCCTGCGGCTGCTGCCACTGGACCCAGTTCTGGTTGCCAGTCGCGGGGGACTGCGACGAATCGACCCACTGGGCATTGCCCGTGTAGGTGTTCCACGGAACGGTGACGAACTGCACCCTCGAGGTCGAGATTCCGCGCAGTGCCTCGCCGAGCCTCAGCATCGAGGTCGGCGTCAGGCCGCTATCGGTCGTGAGGTACCCACCCGACGTCAACGTGTCGATGACGTTCAGCATCGCGCGGGGGCTCTTCAGCAGGCTGCTGTGCTCGATGCCCGTGACCAGCGAGGCCATCAGGAACTGGTCGCGCTGGATGCGTTGCGGGTCACTACCCAGGCCTACGCCTTCGCGCGCGCGCCAGAACGCCAGGGCCTCCCGGCCGAAGACGTGGTGCCGCCCGGCGCTGAGGTCGAGCCTGGAGGATGGGTCGTTGATAGCGGTGGGCAGGCATACCCACACGCCATGCAGGACGTCGATGACCCGCTCGAAGCCAACGAAATTCAACTCGATGAAGTCGTTGATGTGGACGCCGGTCGTCTGCTCGATGGTCTTCCACAGGCAGCCCGGCCCGCCATAGGCGAAAGAGGCGTTGATCTGCTCCACGGCGTACGACGGCTGGGCGCTCTGTCCGGCAGCTCCAGACTCGGGCGTACAGCTGAGGATCGGGACTACCGAGTCGCGGGGAATGCTCATCACCACGACCTGATGAGCGCCGGGAGCGACGTGGAGCAGCATCACGCTATCGGAACGCTGCCCGTCGGCGGAGCCTCCGCCGATCTTGCCGTTCCGCCCGACCCGCGAATCAGACCCGATGATGAGAAAGTTCTGCGCGTTAGGGTCCGCCGGCGGCCGGTTTGAGGAGTTCAGGTCGCTGCTGACGTCGATGCGGTGGATGCCGTCCCAGACGGATCGATACTTCGCGTAGGCAGCCAGCGTGCCGCCGGCCACGACGACGGCAAGCAGCACTGCCAGGGTGCTGAGAATCACTGTGGACCGTGGTCGCTTGCGCCCCGGCCCGCGACGCGGAAGCAGCCGCCCCGCCGCTGTGACGGCTTGCGGCCTGCCTCGCTCGCCGGCTTCGTCGTGGCGGCGCATAACTCCCCAGGTCAGATGTCAGCCTGGCTGGTGGCGGGCCCGCCAGGTCACGGTCCATCGTACGTGGTGTTCGCATGCAGTATCTCTGGTAACAGTAAAGGCTCAGATTGGGCACAGTTGGCCGTCAGCTTGCGCGCTGGCCCGAGCATGGCCAGTGACGCGCTCGCAGCCAGGCCGTAGATCCCTTGCCAGACCCCTCTACAGTTGACCCCGTGCTTCCTCCCGAGGGCCCGCAGGGCAGTGCCGGCGCCGGCCATCAAGCGCCATCGGCAGGCGAGGCGCGCCCTGGGCAAGGCGACACCATCGGCGCCGGCAGCGGCACGATCGGGACTGGCGGGGCGGATGCGGGCTCAGTTGATGATGGGAACGGGCCCGGTAACGACGCCAGCACGCTGACGATCCCGGCGTCTGTCGCGCCGGCGGCCGAAGCTCCGGCAGGCGCACGCCGGCCGCGCCGAAATCTACTTCGCGCAACCGGCCGGGCCGCGAGTCGTGTCGGCGCGTTCGCCGGGATTACCCGGCCGGCGCGGGCCGGGCCCGCTGCCGTGCAGATCGGCCACCCTGTCAAGATCAGGCCCGCCGACATCGCCGGCACGGTCTTCGCGCGCCTGACGGTTCTGCCAGCGGTGCTGGTCGTGGCATGGCTCATTCCCGGCGTGCTCTTGCTGCTCGTCGGAAACCTGCTGCCCATCCCGATGATCTTGATTTGGGTATCCGTGGCCGTGGTGCTGACAGTGAACGGCCTGCGCGTGGTGCCAGCTAGCTGGCCGCGGCTGATATCTGGTTCCCGCAGCGTCGAGCCTGGCTGGCGTATCTGGTTCGGCCTGCTGGCGACTGTAGTCGTCGTCGCAGCGCTGACTGCTTGGCAGCTCGCGGACAGCTCGTCTGCATTGATCGTGACGCGCGATCAGGGCACCTACTTCCAGACCGGATACTGGCTCGCTCAGCAAGGCTCCCTGCCCATACCGCAGATGCTGACTGCCTTCGGGTCCGCGCACTCGGGGCTGAACTTCGCCAGTACCGGATTCCTTGTCCGAGGAACCGGCATCTATCCGGCCGTCATGCCGGGCCTGCCGCTGATGCTGGCAGGCGGGTTCTGGCTGCACGGGTTCGCGGGTGCGCAGGCTGTCGGCCCGATCCTTGGCGGGCTGGCGACGCTGACGTTCGCCGGCCTCGTCGGCCGGCTTGTCGCGCCGCAGTGGGCGCCGGCCGGCGCGCTCATCCTCGGTCTCAGCCTGCCGCAGCAATACGTGGGCAGGACGTCGCTGGCCGATACTGCGCTGCAGGTCATGCTCTTCGGCGGGCTTTGTCTCATGGTCGACGCCGTCGCGCTTCGCGGCTCTGGCCCTGGGCTGGCTGTCGATCGTGCGGACGCGCCGGAAGCTCGTTCCGCCCGGGCGAGGCTGGCGGTCGCGTGGCAGCTAGCGGCGCCGTCGGGCTGGGCGTCTTGGCCGGTCCCGCAGCGCGGGCTGGCCGTGCTCGCTGGGCTTGTGCTGAGCTTCGGCCTGACCATTAACCTCGAGTCGCTGGTTTGCCTGCTGGTAGTCATCCCCTTTGCGACGGCGCTTGCAATTGGGCGGCGTCCCCAGGCGGCCCCGTTCCTGTCCGGTCTGGTTGTAGGTTCTTGCCTTGGCCTCCTGAGCTTGTACGTGCTCGATCGCCCGTTGCTCGACCAGTCGGGGCGCACCGTGGCGGTGGCCGGCGTCGCTGCCGTTTGGCTCGTTGCGCTATCGGTCGTGGCATATCAGCTCGCGCGCGTTAACTGGGTGCGCCGGCTGGTGCCGCGGGAACTGGCCAGACGGCCGCTGCGATGGCTGCCTGAGGCTGGCGCGCTGTTGGTTGTTGCGGTGCTCATCGGGCTCGCGATCCGGCCGTATGTGCAGAAGGCGCATGGCCACCCCAGCCCGGCTGTGTACAACATGATCCGGGCGCTGCAACACCTCCAGGGTCTGCCGATCGACCCGACGCGCACCTACGCCGAGCAGGGCCTGTACTGGGTGATCTGGTACATCGGGCTGCCGGCAGTGCTGCTCGGCGGTTTCGGCTTGGCGCTCGTTGTGCGCCACTGCCTGCGCGCGCTGCTTACCTGGCGCGACCCGACCGGCGTGTGGCGAGTCTGGGGGCTGCCGCTGGCGATGGTCTGCGCCGGTTCCCTGTTGGTGCTATGGGCGCCCGACATCGTTCCCGACCAGCCATGGGCCAGCCGCCGACTGATCTTCATAGCGATTCCGGGCCTCATCATCTTCGGGCTCATGGCGGCGGACTGGCTTGGCAGGCGCGCGCAAGATCGCGGTGCGAAGCCTGCGGTGGCCGGGTGGGTGGGGCTGTTCTGTGTCGCGGCCATGTTCGTGCCGACGGTATCGACGACGTTCGGCCTGGGCCTGAGCCATGCCGGCGGGTCCGGCGGGCTGAAGCCGGTTGCGCAGGGCCTGGCCCTCACGCGCACGAGGGCCGGGGAGGACGCCGCGGTTCGCCAGCTCTGTGGCTCGCTCCCGGACAACGCCACAGTTGTCATCGTCGATCAGTCCACCGCGGCGGAGTTCGCGCAAGTGATCCGCGGAATGTGCGGCCTTCCCGTGGCCTCGGTGGCGTCGGGCCTGAGGAGCGAGATCCAGGCTGCGATCGGATCGATCTCGGCGACCGGGCGCGAGCCGATACTGCTCGCGGCGTCGGCCAGCGAGCTGGCCGGATTCGGCGGAACGCCGGTGCAGCTCGTTGACCTGGCCACCACCGAGGAACCGCAGGACTTGGTCCGGATTCCGACGACGTTGCAGTCCGTGCGCTTCCAGGTATGGGCCACGGTGCCAATTCCGGGCAGCGCCGGTCCTTGATTTGCCACTGGTCCGGCTGGGCCATAAAGTGGGTGGACGCGACGCGGGGTGGAGCAGTTCGGTAGCTCGCTGGGCTCATAACCCAGAGGTCGCGGGTTCAAATCCCGCCCCCGCTACCAGGTCAGAGGCCCCCGGCACACAGCCGGGGGCCTCTTTTGCCGGACTTTGTAAATGGATTTGTAAACGGGATCCTGGTCAGGCGGCGTTATCACGGCCATCCTGAGCCTGGTCTAGGCGTGGCCACGTCGAGCAAGAGGGGCGTCGCTGTCCGTAGCGGCGAGGGGAGTATTGTCAGGATTTCAGTGCTGGGGCACGGGCGAACCAGTCCAAGATCGCTGGTAACGACAGCACAACGGGGGTGGAACCGTGGAGCGTTCCCTGTATGACCGACTCGGCGGAACCGACGCCATCACGGCAGTCGTCGGCGCCGTTGTAGATCGCCAACTGAAGGACGACCGCATCAACCGGAAGTTCGGCAGGACCAACAGAGACCGGCTGATCAAGGAGTTCGTCGACCAGATCTGCCAGGCGACCGGTGGGCCGTGCAAATACACCGGGCGCAACATGACGGAGACGCATCACAACATGGGCGTGACG
>Ga0126373_10001878_pt1 | contig 15196 bp, 12 predicted proteins | sample PanSoiMetPlot_11_FD_92545 | JGI IMG/M metagenome (GOLD analysis project Ga0126373, IMG submission 92545) | Tropical forest soil microbial communities from Panama - MetaG Plot_11 | ecosystem: Environmental > Terrestrial > Soil > Tropical forest > Bulk soil | place: Panama | collected 2016-02-17 | reverse complement strand
TTAAGAAGAATCAGGATGCAATCATTGCCTTCACGCCTTCCTTCGCGGCTGCAAAAGTTGTAGTATTCCGCGACTCGCGGGGGACTACATTGAGAACGATTAACTTAGGCGCTCTCGAACGCAGCCTGAAAAAGCAACGTGCCCGCGTAGCGGCAGAACTGCAACGGCTGGAAGTCATCATCAACGCACTCAACAGTCAGGGCCCACGCCGTTCTAAGCTCTCTGCCGCTGGGCTAAGAAGGATAAGGTTGGCGCAGAAAAAGCGCCGAGCGCGAGAGCGCGAAGAACAGAGAAAAAAAGAGAAGGCGGGGGGTTAGTTTCACTAAACTTCCATTATTCCTGCCTACTTTCTTCAATCGTCGCCAAAACTTCATTATTGAAAACAAACGACTTCAATCATCAACAAGAGGAATCACTACTGTGGCAAGGTGGCTCTCTAGCACTGAGCTACGGGCCTAGTGAAGCGACTTCGATTCTAGCACACAGCTCTATTCGTTCTTCACCACTTCGCCGCCCTTCATAACGAAGCGAACATGCTCCATCACGTGCGGATCTGCCAGCGGATCGCCGTTGACGGCGACGATGTCCGCGAACTTGCTGGGTTCGAGCGTGCCGACCCGGTCGGACCAGCCGATCAGGTCGGCCGCGTTCACGGTGGCCGCTTGAATCGCCGCGAGCGGAGGCAGCCCCATCTTCACCATCGTGGCAAACTCGCCGGCGTTCAGCCCGTGGGGATAGACGGCGGAATCAGTTCCGAACGCCACTTTGACTCCCGATTGGAACGCGTGCGACAAATTTTGCTTCGCGATTGGCAGCACCGTCTTCGCTTTCTCTTTCATGCTAGGCGTGAGGTTGAGCACCTCGAGATTGCCGACCAGCCAATCCTCCAGAAACACGGTCGGCACCAGGTACGTTCCGTGCTCCTTCATCAGGCGGATGGCTTCGTCGTCGATGTAGCTGCCGTGCTCGATCGAATCGACGCCGGCGATCACCGCGAGCTTGATTCCCGGCGCACCATGGGCGTGCGCGGCCACTTTTCGGCCAAGGCTATGGGCGGTGTCGACGATCGCTTTCATTTCCTCGAGGCTGTATTGCGCCACCGCGGGGTTGTCGCCTTCGGAGAGCACGCCGCCGGTAGCCATGAATTTGATCACGTCGGCGCCGTACTTGATGTTCTGCCGCACTTTTTCCATCACGGCGGGAACGCCATCGGCGACGCCGTCGTCGGAATAGTTGAACTGTGGCGCGAGGTAGTTTTCGTCGCCGTGACCGCCAGTGATGCTGAGGGGCGGCCCGGATGCGAGCATGCGCGGGCCGACCACATCGCCGTCTTTGATCGCTTCTCTGAGCGCGATGTCCGCATAGCCGCTCGCGCCGACGTTGCGCACCGTGGTGAATCCGGCTTCGAGCGTTACGCGCGCGTTGTGCGCTCCCATTAGCGCCGCGCGCGGATACGAAATACGCAGCCTGCTGGGCCCGAGAGTCTTCGGATTCATTGTCAGGTGCGTGTGGCAATCGATCAGGCCTGGCAGAACGGTCGCGCTGGATAGATCAATCGTTTTCGCGCCTGCCGGAATTTGTTTTTGGACGTCTGCCGCACTCCCAATCGCCTTGATCCTGTCGCCTTCGACCCAGATCACCTGGTCCGCAAGGTATTTGCCGGTGCGCACGTCGAGCACTTTTCCCGCACGGATCGCCAACTGTGCCAGCGCGTCCTTTTTTCGCTCCTGGGTATTACCCAGCCCCGCGGCAAGCAGCAGAAGCACACACAAAATCGTGAAACGCTTCATCATTACTCCTCCGACGTATTTATGTTGATCGGCCATCAAGAGTCCGATATCCGTTGCGCGGGGATTCTACGCCGGCGGCGCCGAATGCGCGCAGCGTTTTCCTTGCGCGGCGCCGCCATAAACTTTTGAAAAAAACCATTGACACGTCCTCGCTGCGCTGTATGATTATGCATGCGTGTGCATAATCACGCATAACGATCATGGGTGACCACAAACGATTTCGGCAGGGGCAAATCCTAAAGCTCCTCGCAGGCGTGTCTGTGGCCAGCCAGGACGAGCTTCGCCGACAGCTCAGCCACCTCGGCGTGCGCGCGACGCAGGCCACGTTGTCCCGCGACTTGCGCGAGCTGAAGCTCGTAAAGACGACGGAAGGCTACAAACCTCTGGCCAGCGCCGCGGTGGAGGAAGCCAATCCGCTGCCGCCGTTTACGCGTGCCCTGAAAAATTACCTACTCGACATTCGCCCGGCTCAGAACCTGCTGGTGTTGAAGACGCCGCCTGGAAGCGCACAGCCGCTGGCGGCCGCGCTCGACGGCGAACATTGGAAAGAGGTTGCGGGCACGCTGGCCGGCGACGACACGATCCTGATCATTACGCCATCGCGCACCGCGCGTGCGGCCATTCAAAAGCGCATGGAGGAAATGCTCCGATGACGGACACGGCGCGCGTCGCCGTGGTCGGAGCAACGGGCTATGCAGGTTTCGAGCTTGCCCGGCTCCTTCTTCGGCATCCGAAAATCGAAATACCCTTTTTCTACCTGCGCGAAGCACATTCGAATGTTCGCTGCCTGACGGAGATGTTTCCGCAATTGCGAGGCTGGGGCGAAGCCCCATGCCGTCCCCTTTCGGTGGAGGCCATTGCGAACAGCGGCGCCCAAGTGGCGTTTCTTTCTACGCCCCACGAAGCCTCGATCCAACTCGTGCCGGAGCTTCTGGCGGCGAACCCTGAGTTGCGCATCGTGGATTTGAGCGGGGCGTTCCGCTTCCACCAGCCGGGAACATTCACCCACTGGTACAAGATGCCCGCGCCGCCGGCAGCCGCGCTCCGGGAGGCTGTTTATGGACTGCCGGAGCTCTACGCCGACGCGCTGCCGAATGCTCGCGTGGTGGCGAATCCGGGCTGCTACCCGACTTCGGTGATTCTCGGTCTGCGGCCGCTCGTCGATTCCGGCTGGATCAAATCCGGGCGCGGCGTCGTGTGCGACTGCAAGTCGGGCGTCAGTGGCGCGGGCAAAGAACCGAAGCGCGAAACGCATTTCGTCGAGGTGAACGAAAATTTCCGCGCGTACAACCTGTTCGCGCACCGGCACACGCCGGAAGTGGCCGAGCATCTTGGACTCGCACCGCAGGACTTTGTCTTCAGCGCGCATCTCCTGCCGCTCGAACGCGGAATTCTTTCCACTCTGTACGTCTGGCTGAATTCGCCGCACCAGGCTGCTGAAATCGAGGCGCTGTACCGCGGGTTCTACGCAGGGCGGCCAATGGTGCGGATCTTGTCTCCGGGAAAACTCCCCGAAATCGCGCACGTGGCGCACACGAATTTCTGCGACATCGGTTTTGCGCTCGATGCGTCGGGCGAGCAGCTCGTCGTCGTCAGCTGCCTGGACAATCTCGGCAAGGGCGCGGCGGGGCAGGCTGTTCAAAACTTCAACGGGATGCAGGGCTACCCGGAAACGGCGGGACTGATATGAGAATTGTCGTCAAACTGGCCGGCGCGCTGCTGGAGTCGAGCGAAACCGTGCATGACCTTGCGCGGCAGATCGCGGAACTCGCGCAGGCCGGCCATGAACTGCTGGTGATCCACGGCGGCGGGAAAATTTTCACCGCCACACTTTCGCGGATAGGCATCGAAAGCCGCTTTGTCAGCGGGCTGCGCGTCACGGACCGTGAAACGCGCGACGCGGCCGTGATGGTTTTCGCGGGCCTGTTGAACAAAAAAGTAGCCGGCGCCATTTCGTTGGTCGGTCAGCCGGCAACCGGTATTTGCGCCTCGGATGCTGCCAGCTTTCTGGCAGAGCCGATGCAGGTTGACGGCACCGAGGGCAGCCTCGGCTACGTCGGGTACTTGACCGGCGTCAATCTTGATTTTCTGCGGTCGCTCTGGCGCGCTGGGATTGTCCCCGTGGCGTGCTGCCTGGGCCTTGGAGCGGACGGCGAGCTCTACAACATTAACGCGGACCACATGGCCGCGGCGGCTGCGGAGTTCATCCATGCCGACCGGCTGATTTTCATCACGGATGTGGCCGGGGTGCTGGACGGCGAAAAAGTGCTTCGCGCGGTGCGCGGCGAAGAAGTGGAGGATTTGATTCGCCGGCAGAAAATTTCAGGCGGCATGATCCTGAAACTCGAGGCGGCGAAGCGGGCCTTGGCCGGCGGCGTTGCCGAAGTCCGAATCGTCGGCGGCACGCGCCCTCGCGCGATTTTAGCTGCCGCAAATGGGAGCCGCTGCCGCGGCACCCGAGTTCTTCCACTCGTTCACGCGGCCGGAAAAGCGGCTCGGACGGTGCAATAACCGATGGCGAAGAGACAGATCTCGAAAAAGCGGACCGCGCCCACTTCACGTGGACTTGCTTCGCGCGCGCGCGCCGATGAGGCGCGTTATCTGATGAATACGTACGGGCGGCCGCCGATCGTATTCACGCGCGGGCGTGGTTGCCGCCTCTTCGATTCCGAAGGCCGCGAATACCTGGACTTTCTCGCGGGCATCGCGGTCAACGCCCTCGGCCACGCGCATCCGCGCCTGGTCCGCACGATTCGTCGTGAAGCCGGGCGCGCGATTCATCTTTCGAATCTGTTTCACAACCCTTATCAGGGACCGCTGGCGCGCAAGCTGGCCGAGTGGTCGGGGATGGACCGGGTCTTCTTCGCTAACTCCGGAACGGAAGCGATCGACGGGGCGTTGAAACTCGCGCGCGCCTATGCCCGTTCGATAAGCGCAGGTGCGACAGCGACAGACTCAAAAACGCGAATACTCGCGCTCGAGCAATCCTTTCACGGGCGCACGTTCGGCGCTGTTTCGATCACGCATCCAGAAAAATATAGGGCGCCCTTCGCGCCTCTCGTTCCCGGCGTCGAGTTCGTTCGTTTCAATGATGTTGCCGACCTCGAGGCCAAATTCGACGGCAGCGTCTGCGCGCTCGTGGTCGAAACGATTCAGGGCGAAGGCGGCGTCTACCCGGTGAGCGAACCTTTTTGGAATCGCGCGCGCGCACTGGCCACGCAGCACGATGCCGCGTTCATCGCGGATGAAATTCAATGCGGCCTCGGGCGCACCGGCTGCTGTTTTGCGTATCAGAAATTCTCTGCGCTTCCGGATATCGTCACGATCGCCAAGCCTCTCGCGGGCGGGCTCCCGCTCGGCGCATTTCTGGCAAACGCGAAATTCGCGGCGGCGTTCACGCCGGGAATGCACGGCACTACGTTTGGAGGCGGGCCGCTTGTCTGCGCTGCGGCGCTCGAATTCCTGAACACGGTCGAAGAGGAAAAGCTCCTCGCCAATGTCCGCGAGCGCGGAGCGGAGCTTCGCAGCGGGCTCGAAAAGCTGGCTACGCGCTTCGATTTTATCCGTGAACTTCGCGGTGAGGGCTTGATCGTCGGAGTCGATCTCACGATTAACGGAGCGCCGCTGGTCGAGGACGCCTTGCGCCGCGGCCTGATCATCAACTGCACGCACGAACACATCATCCGGCTGCTTCCGCCGTTCAACATCCGTAGCCGCGATGTCGCCGAGTTTCTACGCAAATTTGAAACCGTCCTGGCCCGCGCGCCAAAACTTGCTGCCAAAGCCGCCGATTTCGCCGCTGCGCAACCCGCCCCGCGCGGCGCGCGCCGGGAATCACTCGTCTTGGCAGCCACGAGGTAAACCATGACAGCCGCACCCGCCACCATCACTCTCACCACCGACTTGCTGACCGGAATGGAATTGAGCCCTGCGCAGGTCGGTGAGCTCTACCATCTCGCCGCGGACATCAAGGCGCGGCCGGATCGCTACCGCGGCGCGTTGGCAGGCCGTTTCCTGGCGCTGATTTTCGAAAAGCCGTCACTGCGCACGCGCGTCGCCTACGAAGTCGGCATCGCGAGCCTGGGCGGCGGCTCGGTGTTTCTCGACCACACGTCCACGCGACTGGGCCAACGCGAGACGATCCGCGATGTGGCCAAAAACCTCGAACGCTGGGTGCACGCCATTGTCGCGCGCGTTTTTGCACAGGAATCGCTCGACGAACTGGCCGCCCATGGGCGCGTTCCGGTGATTAACGCGCTTTCGGACCGCTTCCACCCGTGCCAGGCGCTTTGCGATTTCTTCACACTTGAAGAACATTTCGGCAGCCTGCGCGGCATCAAATTTGCGTATGTGGGCGACGGCAATAACATGTGCCATTCGCTGTTGTCGATTGGTGCCCGTGTGGCTGCTCATGTGCGCGTGGCAACGCCCGCCGGCTTCGCGCCCGATCCCGCGATTGTTGCGGAGGCGAAGCAGGTGGCACGCGAGACGCGGGGTAAAATCGAAATCCTGCAATCGCCCGAAGAAGCGGTTGCGGGCGCGCAGGCTGTTTACACAGATGTGTGGGCCAGCATGGGCCAAGAGGACCAGGCCGCTTCGCGCGAAGTGGCGTTCGCGGGATACCAGGTGAACGAGGCGCTGTTCTCGCTGGCCGCGGCGGATGCGCTCTTTCTGCATTGCCTGCCGGCGCATCGCGGGCTGGAAGTCAGCGAAGATGTGATCGATTCGCCCCGTTCGATCATTTACGACCAGGCGGAAAACCGGCTGCATGTGCAGAAAGCGATTTTGCTGACGCTACTCAACTAAGGAGAAAGCATTGCCGAAGAAAGTTGTTCTCGCCTATTCCGGCGGACTCGACACATCGATCATCATTCCATGGCTGAAGGAAACCTACGGCGCCTGCGAAGTGATCGCCATGATCGGCGATCTTGGCCAGCGCGAAGATCTGGAAGCCGCGCGCATGAAGGCGCTGGCCACGGGTGCCAGCGCTGCGTACGTCGAAGACCTGCGCGAGGAATTCATCACCGGCTACATCTGGCCTACCCTGCGGGCGGGCGCCGTGTACGAGCACAAATATTTGCTGGGCACGTCTTTCGCTAGGCCGCTACTCGCGCAACGACAGGTGCAGCTTGCGAAGCAGTTGGGCGCGGATGCTCTCGCGCACGGATGCACCGGCAAAGGCAACGATCAGGTGCGCTTCGAGCTTGCCGCCAAGGCCCTCGCGCCCGAATTACAGATCATCGCACCGTGGCGCGAATGGAAAATTTCCTCGCGCGAAGAAGCTATCGCTTACGCGCGCGCACACAACGTGCCCGTTGAACAGACCACAAAGAACATCTATAGCCGCGACCGAAATATCTGGCATTTGAGCCACGAAGGCGGCGTCTTGGAAGATCCTGCGAACCCGCCAGAGGAAACAATGTGGCAGTGGGTCGTTTCGCCGGCGAAGGCTCCGGATCAGCCGACCACTGTCGAAATTGGATTCGAAGGCGGCACGCCCGTTTCTGTGAATGGCCGGCGCGGAACGGCGGTGGATTTGCTCGAGCAACTCAACGATATTGCGGGAGCGAACGGCGTGGGACGCATGGACATGGTCGAAAACCGACTCGTCGGCATCAAGTCGCGCGGTGCCTACGAGACTCCCGGCGGCACGCTGCTCATCGCCGCCCATCGCGAGCTCGAATCGATCGCGCTCGACCGCGAGACCGCGCACTTTCAGCAGATGCTATCGTTGCGTTACGCCGAAATGGTTTACTACGGCATGTGGTTCACGCCACTGCGCGAAGCGCTCGACGCCTTTTTTGCGAAATCGCAGGAACGCGTCACCGGCACCGTGGGGCTTACCTTGCGGAAGGGCACGCTCACTGTGGCGTCGCGCCGGTCGCCCTATTCACTTTACCGCACGAACCTGGCCAGCTTTTCGATGGCCGGCTACAACCCGAAGGACGCTGAAGGGTTCATTAATCTTTTCGCGCTGCCGATCACGGTGCCTCCGCAGAACGGCAGCGTGTTGCAAAATCGAGGCGAAACTGGCGGCTACGAGCCGCACGCAGATTCTCCGGCGGAACCTCCGCTCGCTTCACAGAAGGCCAACGCCCGGTGAGCCGCGTGTCCGACAAATCGAATTCCCCGGGCCAGAAGATGTGGGGCGGTCGCTTCGAACGCGCGCCGGACGCGTCGTTTTACGAATTCGAGCGTTCGTGGCAGTTCGATCGGCGGCTGCTTCCACAGGAATTCACGCTCGACCGCGCATGGGCGCGCGCCATTGGCACATCGGGAGTTCTTTCGCAGGACGAAGTTCGGCAAATCGTCGCCGCGCTCGATGAGCTCGAAGCGCGCTCGCAGTCGGACGCCGCTTGGCTCGGTGCGTCGCCGGCGGAAGATGTGCACCATTTTGTCGAATCCGCCCTGATCGAAAAGCTCGGGCCGCTCGGTGCGCGCCTGCACACGGGCCGCAGCCGAAACGAAATGGTGGCCACCGAATTTCGCATGTATGTGAAGGATGCGGCGCGCGAAACGCGGGCAGCGCTCGCGCAATTGGCTCGCGCTTTCGCCGCGCAGGCCGAACGCCACCTCCGCCTCCCGATGCCCGGGAACACGCACCTGCAGCACGCCCAGCCGATTCTCGTGTCGCACTGGCTGCTTGGGCACGGTGAGGCGTTCCTACGCGACGCGGAGCGCATCTCCTTGGCCGCAGCTCGCGCCGATTTCTGTCCGCTCGGCTCCGGCGCCTTCGCGGGCTGCGCGTTTCCGCTCGACCGTGTGGCGCTCGCGCGCGATTTGGGCTTCGCGAATATGACCGCCAACAGCCTCGACGCCGTGAGTGACCGCGATTTCGCGCTCGAATACTTGTTCGCGCTGTCGCTCGTTACCGGGCATCTGTCGCGGCTCGCTGAAGACATGGTTTTGTTTGCTTCGCCCGAATTCGCCTTCATCGAGTTGCCCGACGAGTACTCGACCGGCAGCAGCTTGATGCCCCAAAAGAAAAATCCGGACGCGTGGGAACTGATCCGCGGCAAGACCGGGCGCATCTATGGCGCGCTGATTGCCCTGCTCACCACGTTGAAGGGCCTGCCGTCGAGCTACCAGCGCGACTTGCAGGAAGATAAGGAAGCGCTTTTTGGCGCCCACGACCAGACGCGCGGGTGCGTCGAAATTGCCGCCGCCGCTCTCGCCGCCACGAGATTTCGCGAAGAGCGGCTTCGCGAAGCCGCGCAGGATCCCGCACTGGTTGCCACGGAAATGGCCGACTACCTGGTCGCGTTTGGCGTGCCGTTCCGCGAAGCTCATGAAATCGTGGGCAAACTCCTGCGTGCGGCTGAGCAAGAAGGCAAATCGATTCGCGAAATGTCGCTCGAGCGTCTGCGGGAATTCTCGCCCGTATTCGAGGCGAGCCTGTGGACCGCACTCGCACTGGAGTCGGCTCTTGCTCGCCGCGCGGTTCCAGGCGGCACTGCTCCGGGCGCTGTTCGCGCGGCGTTGAAGGAATTTCAGTCGCGCGTCGCAGAACTCGAGGAAAACCCATGAGGGTGCGCGCCGCGAGACCGTCCGACGCGGAAAACATCTTCCGCCTGATCGAAAGCTATGCTGCTCAGGGGCTGCTACTGCCGCGCGCCCAGAATGAAATTCGAGCGAACGTGGCGCGGTTCCTGGTGCTCGAGGAAAAAGGCCGCGTCGTGGCTTCGGTCGCGCTCGAGCCATACGGCGCGGACCTTGCCGAGATTCGCTCGCTGGCCGTCGAACCCGAATTTCGCAGCCGCGGGCTGGGTGCGCGCTTGCTGCATTTTGCGCTGGCGGACGCGCGCCGGCGACGCATCGCTCGTGTTTTCGCCGTCACGCAAGCGCCTGAATTTTTCCTGCGCAACGGATTCGCGCCGGGGTCACGCCTGGCGCTCACGGAAAAGCTCGAGCGCGATTGCAACTCCTGTTCGAAGCGGCAGTCATGCCGCTTGGTGGCGGTGATCGCGATCGTTATCCCCGAGCGCACCGCGCTCAACATTCTTAGCGACTTGCCCGAGCCTGTTTCCGCCGCATGAGCGCGCGTCCTCGGGAGTCTGACATTCCTCGGGGTTTCTCTTTTACCTCTGCCGCGTGCGGCATCAAAAAATCGGGGCTCGATCTCGCCTTGCTGGTAACCGAAACGCCCGCCGCGGCCGCGGCTGTCTTTACGACGAATCGCGTGCAGGCAGCGCCTGTCCGTGTGTCGCAAGCGAACCTCGCAAAGTCGCGAAGCCGGATCCGCGGTGTGATCGTCAATTCGGGGAACGCCAACTGCTGCACGGGCTCTGGCGGCCTCGCGGCGTCGCGGCGCACGACTGCCGAATTAGCCCGCGTGCTCGGATGCAGCGCAGAGGATGTTCTCGTCTGCTCGACAGGCGTGATTGGTGTGCCGCTGCGGGTGGAGAAAATTCTGCGTGCCCTGCCGCAAGTTGTTCAAGCGCGCCGCGCAGGCGCTGGGGCGTTTGCCCAACTTACCCGCGCAATCATGACCACCGACACGCGACCGAAGTGGTCCGCGGCGAAAATTCGTATCGGCGGCAAGCAGGTGCGCCTGATCGGTTGCGCAAAGGGCGCCGGCATGATCGAACCGCATATGGCGACGATGCTTGCGTTCATCGCTAGCGACGCCGCCATTTCACCGGCGCTGCTCGATCGCGCGCTGCGCGCTTCCGTCGGTACAACCTTCAACGCAATCACCGTGGACGGCGATACTTCCACCAACGACACGCTCGCCGTTCTCGCCAACGGCCGGTCTGGCGCGCCGAAGATTGCTCGCGCCGGCGCCGCATACCGCAAATTCTCTGCAGCGCTGGAATCCGTGTGTCGCTCACTCGCGCTGGCCATCGTCGCCGATGGTGAAGGCGCGCAGCGCATCGTCGAAATCGAAGTACGTAACGCCCCCGCGGCCGCGGCCGCGGACAAGATCGCCCGGACGATTGCGAATTCACCACTCGTGAAAACGGCTCTCGCAGGCGCCGACCCCAACTGGGGCCGCATCCTCGCCGCAGCAGGTCGCGCCAGCGTCGAATTCGATCCCGAGCGCGCGGACATTCGCCTCGCTGGCGTCCTCGTTTGCCGCCGCGGCCGTGAACATCCGTTCAGCGAGCGCATCGCGCACCGCCGCATGCTCGCCAAGCACGTGCCCATCATCGTGGACCTACACGCAGGCCGCGCGAGCCGCCGCATGTGGACCTGCGATTTCACGAAAGAGTACGTCGATATCAACGCGAGCTATCGCACGTAACGCCCGTTCCTCTGGATGTCTCCTCCATCGTTCCGCCCATCTGCCACTTCGAACTTCTGGCCTCTCACCTCCGCATTTAGTAGCATTCGCGCAATCAGCCGGGGGTGCATCCATGCGCGGCACAATGATGGACTTTCCGCTCACGCTCGTTCCGATTGTCGAGCGCGCCGGGCAGCTTTTCGGAAAGGTCGAAATCGTCTCGCGCCGGCCCGACCGCCAGATCGTCCGCTGCACCTACGCTGATGTTTACCGCCGGGCGCGCCGCCTGGCTCGCGCCCTGCAGCTCGCCGGGCTCAAAGCGGGCGACCGCGTCGCCACACTGATGTGGAACCATTCGGGCCACCTGGAGGCGTACCTCGGCGTGCCTGTCGCAGGCGGCGTCCTCCACACGCTGAATCTCCGCCTCCATCCCGACGAGCTTGCCTACATCGCCAATCATGCCGGCGATCGCTTCCTCATCGTGGACGACGTCCTCCTTCCGGTGCTCGAATCCTTCCGGGCGAGAGCAAAGTTCGAGCGCGTGTTTGTAGTTCCCTTCGGGTGCGGTGTTAACGCGGCCGGACAGAATGTCGAAAGCTATGAGGAATTCCTCACCGATGCCGATGACAATTTCTCTTATCCGCCCATCGATGAAAACGACGCCGCGACCATGTGCTACACCTCCGGCACCACCGGAAAATCCAAAGGCGTCGTGTACTCGCATCGCGCCCTTGTGTTGCATAGCTTCGCGCAATGCGTCGGCGGGGGCTTCGGCATCCGGAACAACGATGCGATCCTGCCCGCTTCCCCGATGTTCCACGCCAACGCCTGGGGCGTGCCCTTCACCAGCGCGATGGTAGGCGCAAAGCTCGTTCTGCCGGGTCCGAATGTCGGCGCAGACGATTTGCTCGAGCTCATCGTCAACGAAAAAGTCACGCTTGCCTGCGGCGTTCCCGCCGTGTGGATCGCCTTTGTTCACGCGCTCGAAAACAATCCCGGTAAATGGAAATTGGCGGAGCCTCTGCGCATCGTGTGCGGCGGTTCGGCGGTGCCCGAGGGGCTTCTGCGCCGGCTCGACAAAGTGGGAATTCAGCTCACGCACCTCTGGGGCATGACCGAAACCACGCCATTTGCGACGATGAGTTACGTGAAATCCACGCTTTGCGATCGCTGCGAGGACGAAAAATACGAAATCCGCGCGAAACAGGGTTTGCCTTCTCCGTTCATGGAAACGCGCGTGATAGGCCCGGAAGGCGAAGCGCCTCACGACGGTGAAACTTTCGGGGAGCTCGAAGTGCGCGGCCCGTGGGTGGCTGCCAGCTATTTTGAATCGCCCGAAACGAAAAACCGCTGGACAAGCGACGGCTGGTTCCGCACCGGCGACGTCGCCACCATCGACCCCGAGGGCTACGTCAAAATCATGGATCGCAGCAAGGACATGATTAAATCCGGCGGCGAGTGGATCAGCTCCGTCGACCTGGAAAATGCGCTGATGTGCCACCCAGCAGTCCGCGAAGCCGCCGTCGTCGGCGTCCCGCACCCGAAATGGCAGGAGCGCCCCCTCGCCGTGGTAGTTCTGAATCCGGGTGCGAACGCGACGCCAGACGACCTGCGCCAATTCCTCAGCGCCAAATTCGCGAAATGGCAACTGCCAGACGCATTCGTGTTTGCCGACGAAATTCCGCGCACGTCGGTCGGCAAATTCCTAAAAACAAAAATACGCGACCAGTATGCCAACTGGAATTGGGAAGCGAACAGCGCCTAGCGGGCGCCCGGCATACAGCGCGCGATCAAGCCTTTTGCTCCGACGGCCCAGCCGTGCGCGGAATCTGCGAAACTCAGTGCGTTCAAGTCAAAATCACCGGCGGCGCTCCAGTGTCTTCCGCCATCGGAAGTGAAGTCAGCCCCCAAGGGACCGGCGGCCAGGAAAGAATTGTTGCCGAGGAACGCGATAGCGGACCGATAGCCGCGCGGCTGTGCCTCTGCGAGTTTCCAGGTGGTGCCTTCATCGCTCGAGTAGGCAGCCACACGTTCGGAGCGCGCCGGCTCTTTGTAGTCTCCGCCGACAACGATCACGGTCTTGCCGGCCCGTGCGATCGAAAAAATTCCGGAGGACGCCTTGCCGCTCACAATCGGCGTCTCGGAAACGCTCCAGGTCGTTCCCAGGTCCTTCGAACGAAACACGCGCGCCGCCGGGCCGCCTCCCGTCACAAAGTAAATCTCCCGCTCGCTCCAAATCGCCAGGCACGTTCCGCTCGCCGCAAAAGCGCCTTCTGCTGCCGTTGCGACGGGCATGTGGTCACTCGGTAGTTCGCGCCAAGCCTTCCCGTCACTGGTCGAAAGCAGCAGAAATTTCCCATCGACAGGATCGCCCAACGCGAAGCACCGGTTCCCCGAAATGCACACGATCGCATCCAAGAAGACTTCTTTTCGGTTGCCTGTGTATTGCTGTTGCCAGCTTTTTCCGCCGTCGGTTGTTTTGTAAATTCGCGATGCGGCGCCTTCACCGCTTGCCATCGCGTAGGCTGTCCGCGAATCCAATCCAACGACGCCGCGAAAATCCAGCTTTTCCGCGCCGAATACCGCGCGCGAATCCCACGATTTGCCGCCATCGCCGGAAAACAGAATCACTCCGTTCGATCCGGACGCCCACACAGCAAACGCGTTTGTCCCGCGAACGCGGACCGCGCTCACACCGCGAAGATTCGTGTCGCGCCCTCGCGTCTGCACTTCCCACGAACTCCCGGCTGGTGGCTGCAAACCTCCCGCGTGCGTCCATGAGACACCAAGAAGAGTCAAACCTGCGAGAACTAGGAAAGCCTTCCTGCTCATTTTCCGGATCCTATCTCGAGGATGCAGTTTGGCCCGCGGTGACGAGATGGCTGGCGACATCGAGCCAGTTGAGGACGACGGTGGGCTCGGCGGTGTTGCCGAATTTGTTGCCGGGATACTGGAAGATGACGAAGTGCTGGCCGTCGGGCGCCACGTCGTAGGAAGAGAAAGGGGCGCGCGCTTCGAGGCGATCCTGGAAAAGGACTTGGGGTTTCCCGGGAATGAAGGAGTTTTTATCGACAGAATAGGGAACGGTCATGAGGGAAGCGCCGGCGAGGTAGTAGAGTTCGTGGCCTGTCTTCGACCAACGCGGTTCCACGCCGCCATCGGTCGAGACTTGCCAGCGCCCGCCCGTAGGGCCTGAAGGAACGACGAAAACCTGAGCCAGGCCATATTCGAAGGTGCTGTAGGCGACCCAGCGGCCATCCGGAGAAAAGGCCGCCTGCGCACCCTTGCCGTTGATGAATGCGCGAGGTTCCTGGGGCTTGCCGTTCGCGTCGAGGGTCAAACTCCAAATTTCGCAGCACGAACCGTCTTTTTCGGAGAGGCGTGTAAGGAGCAGGGTCTTGCCGTCAGGCGACCAGGATTCCGGGTAGGCGTTGAGGATCGTTTCAGGCGTAAGCGGTTCTTCGTCGCCGGTTCCGTCGAAGCGTCGCCAGAAAATACGCTGGCCGGAGCCATGCGAGGTCCGTTGGGGATGGGAGTAAGCGAGGCGCTCGCCGTCAGGAGTCCATGCGGGGTAGGTGGTTGCGAGAGTTCCGAGCGTCGCAGGGGACGTGGTGCCTCGAACGAGATCGTGTACCCAGATGCTGCTGGCACCCTTGCCGAACGCGAGATGCTTGCCGTCCGGAGAAAAGCGCGGCGATTCGGCATCCTGCTGATTGTCCATGAGGACGGTGGCGTCGCCCTTTCGGTCGAGAAGGACGACGTTGACATTGTGGCTCATGCCGTGACCGGACAAATAGACGGCCGTGCCCGTATTCGAAAAACTCAGCTGCACGCCGCCGTTGGTGATGTCGGAATTCACTCCCTGTAAGACGGGAATCGCCGTGCCGGTAACCTTTAGCTTTTCGGGGTCGAAGGGAACGACGAAAACGGTGCCTTCCGAGACGTAGGTCAGGTAGCCGTCCGGAATGTAGCGTCCGAAGTACGCATTTTCGACAAGGATTTTGCCGATACCCGTATCGAGCGGCGCGGCCTGCACCGTGCCGTGGCCGAAGAAATTGTTGTCGGATGAAGCGGTGAAGAGCACCGCCCTGGCGCCCGGAAGGACCTGCGGCCAGCGGTGCGTTATTTCAGAACGCGACGCATCCAGATGCGTGAGCGGTTGCGCAATCCCGCCAGATGACGG
>Ga0126373_10001877_pt1 | contig 15199 bp, 23 predicted proteins | sample PanSoiMetPlot_11_FD_92545 | JGI IMG/M metagenome (GOLD analysis project Ga0126373, IMG submission 92545) | Tropical forest soil microbial communities from Panama - MetaG Plot_11 | ecosystem: Environmental > Terrestrial > Soil > Tropical forest > Bulk soil | place: Panama | collected 2016-02-17 | reverse complement strand
CGACGCGCAGCCGTAATGGTACCGTGACCACGGAAGTGGCGCGGCGCCAGAAGGATGGAACATGGTTATGGGTGATTGACAGGTATTCCGTGTCTTGGTGATTGGCAGTATGCCCTCACCTAAGCGCTCTCTTGCGCGGGCGCTTACGACTCAGCGTACGATGCAGACTAGTCATTTGACATGCAAGGGATACGAGTTCCAATCAGAACCGGCCCCGGCGCAATTGCACAACGTAGCGACCGGACCTGATGGAGATAGATTTGCGTCCGCATGAAGGGACGTAATTCCTACTTTGAGTGTCGCCTCAATGACGATGTTCGATCTGCTACATCAAAATGCCCTCTCGGATACCGATCTTCTTCGGACAAACGACAAACTGGGCGACACTTTTTTCATAGCGCGAGAAGTAGATTTTGCCTTCGAGACGGGCAATGGACAGCGGGCAGACGATTTCGCCGAATACGTGAAAGGAAAGAGCTGCGGAACAGCGGCGGTGAGCCAACTCACCGATGGCCATTTCCGAGTCCTCGTTGTGATCACAATGCCGATCACGCAGCAACTGATTGGCTGCGTGTCGGGATTCGTGCTGTGCCTTAGTAGGTTGTTCCAGATCGATTATTTGGGCTGGGGTTCGGTAATCCAAACGCCGTGATCGGTAAAATGAGCAATGTTAATTAGCCCACCCACGTGGCAGGTGACTATGCAGCCGTGCTCCCGGGTCATTAGGTATTTGACTTTAGTTTTGGCAATCTTCACATTCCTCTCCTCCACGTCCCCCGCGCAGGAAGTTGCATCTGTAGACTTGACAAAGATTTCGGCCCGAACGGACTTGCGCCGCCTAAAACAACTTCAGCGCCCACGGGTGGCTATAGCGGTACTCACCAGACGAGTGCCTGCCGTGATTCTGAGTACAAACTCCGGCTTTTTGCGCACATCGGTCATCTCTCTTGACCGCACCCATTATTCAGGAGGGTGATGAGTCCACATTCGAGGTTTCCGTTGAGAATGCGAGTTCGTCTCCAATTCGCATTCCGTTTTCTCCTCACTTGGCCCATCTGCAGCCAAAAGACGCAGCAAAGAAATTCGCTTACTCCGAGTTGCACATCGTGCTGTGGATTGCCGCGGGCGAAAAATGGAGCAATAATACGGGTGGTGGCGTCACGCTCTACGGGGACGATGAACACTCTGACACGATGGTGTCGCTAAACCCAGGTCAATGGGTACGAATCGTCAGTAGAGGCAAGCTTGATGTTCCGCGTGGTCAATTAAGCGACCAGCTCATCCGCTCACACGAAATCGATACCGTTTATGCTCAAGCTTCACTCTATCGTGACGAGACTTTGATAACACCAACACAATCAGCGACCGTGAGTCAGGAGCTTTGTGTTGCTCACCCTGACGGACAAACGTTCCCGATCCAGTTGATCGTTCCGTAGCTGTTGAAAAATCCCTACTCCATTCATTGAGCGGGAGCACCCATTCCCGCTGAACTGGTCGCTGACCCCGTCGGCCCGCCACGACTACTTTCTCCGAACAACCGTCTCGTTCGATATTTCATCCAAGGCACGGAGCTATTGACCGTTGATTGCTCTCGAAAGGGGACAAACTTATGAGACTAAAGCCAAGTTCTTTGTTCTTGGGTTTGATGCTTATCGTGCTCGGGTCTGTGTGGACGTTCGCGCAATCGAACAACGATACGAAATCGAAATCCGACACCCGCACCATCACTGGTTGCTTGAGCAAGGAACATGATGCGGGAAATTCCAAAGAGTACCTGCTGACAGCCAACGACGGCAGCACTTGGGAAGTCCGCAGTGACAGCGTATCGCTCGGCGAGCACGTGGGACACACCATCGCCGCCACCGGCGTAGTCCGCAATTCGACCGCGCACAACCTTAAGGAGGACGCCAAGGACGCGGCTTCCGATGCCCACATGAAGAAGAACAACGCCGAGCACGGTCACATGACTATCACCGATGTTCAGATGGTCAGTAACGCGTGCGGGAAGTAGAGAAACAGCCCAACCCGGGGCTCCCGAGGTCCATCCAAGGTCACCGATCATGGTGGCCTTTTTTTTAGCGTCCTCACGATTTTGTTGCTTCTTAGCGGATCCCGGCTCTAAGCGAAATCGTCTTCCGCTTGCTCTTCATCTTCGCTTCATTATCATCTGTTCTGAACGTGCGCGCCGCACCGCGACCCATATTTGCAAGGCCGCGACTCATCAGCCGAGAGTAGCTATGGCCCTGCTATCCGCCTTCACCCATTGTTTCGTGAGCAGCGCTTTGTTGATGGCCTGGGGACAAGAGTCACGACTCCGACTTCGACTTCCTAAGACCTAACACCCAAGACCTAAAACCTGCTTTCTCCCGTCAGTACCGCCAGCACGCGATCGAAATCTTCCAGCGACGAATACTCAAGTGTGATCTTCCCCTTGCCCCTGCGGTCGCGGATCTTCATGCGGTCCCCCATGACATCATTCCGTTTCGGCTAAGTGCACGCGGCTAACTGGACTCAGGACGCGATAACTTCTGAAGATCGCACCCGTCAGCTTCACTGCATCGCGACTAAGGATGGACCGCATCGGTCTCAGTGGCCGACGCACTGACGCAACGAGGCAAGGACCTTGCCGAAAACATGCTCTCCCTGAGGCGCAGCATTCGATTCTCGGCAATGGTGGTGCAGCTTTTCCACCCGTCGTACGTTGGAAACAATGGGAGACGCGGCGCGGTCCACGTCCGGGAGGAGTGAGGTTGGAAAACAGTTGGCCGGTTGCCCTACGTTTCGCACCTTTCGAAACATTGGGATTGCCACGACCGTTTGCTGTGCCACCTGCACCAGCCCCATTCCCGCAGGGGCGGCACAAGATTCTTGTACCCGTTTCCTAAATAAGTGTAATCGCGTAATTACGCCAACCTTCAAATCGCGAGTCCTGTTTTCGGGGCGATGATGACTTTGTAGGTCATCCCACTCTGCTCATGTTTGAATCGGTAAACCTTGCATCCCGTCCGAATTAGAAGTTACGTATGGCACTCGCCGCAATAGCTCTGGCTTTGATAGCGGGCGCTATTTGGCTGCTTCGCATGACAGAAATGCCACTCAAGTCGTACGGTGGGCCGCTACCTCCCTTAACCTCACAGCAATCGGAGCAGCACGATCACCTTTCGTCCATATCAAATATCTATCCGTTTCGATTGGGGAACGGAGTCTGGAACAAGCCGGGTCGTTGGAAAAGGCAGCAGCTTTTATCCGCGAGAATCTCAAATGAGTCGGATATGCAGTAAACGACATTGACTATCGAGTGGCAGGGCAACCGGTGAGCAATCTTGAGGCGATTCTTGTGGGAACCAATACACCGAGCGAGAACTTTGTCGTGGGGGCGCATTATGACAGTGTCGCTGGCCCAGTTGGAGCAGACGACAATGCTACGGGTGTCGCTGCCGTCTTGGAACTGGCGCGTCAATTCAAGACAGCTAGACTGCGGGGGACAGTACGCTTTCTGTTCTTTGTAAATGAAGAGCCACCGTACTTTCAAACTGAGAACATGGGAAGCACCGTGTATGCACGAAAACTTCGGAGTCAGGGCATTCGCGTTTCAGCCATGATCTCTCTCGAGACTATTGGGTTCTATTCGGACGCGATAGGGAGCCAGAAATATCCGCCTGTGTTAGGACTGTTCTATCCCAAGCGTGGGAACTTTATAGGGTTTGTGGGGAATCCCGAGTCCCGAGATTTAGTGCGAAAGACCATACGCAGATTTCGTGAAAGCACACACTTTCCATCCGAGGGAGTTGCCGCACCCGAAGAATGGCCAGGCGTTGGGTGGTCAGATCAATGGTCTTTCTGGCGAGAACATTGTCCGGGGATCATGGTCGCAGACACTGCTCTTTTTCGTTATCCCTACTATCACACTCCGCTTGATACCGTCGACAAAATTGACTGCGAAATGATGGCCCGAGTGGTTGGCGGCGTTCGCAGAGTGATCGAAATGCTGGCAAATGAGCCGTTGTTGGCGAACAATCCCTATTACACTCAAAACCCTGCCGATGCGTGAGTTTGAGTCAACGTGGGATTGTGTCATCCGAGTCGAGCTGCACCGCGAAGCCTGTCCAGCTTCCCGGCGGGTCCCACTCACCCTCGCCCCGGATCGTTCCGTTCTCCACGGATGTGACGACCCGATGAAGATCTCCCACGGGCCGTCCGCGACACAATCGCAGTCACCAAGAGTCGCGACCGAATCCGACATTCGAATTCCTAAGACCGAACACCCAAGACCTAAGACCTGCTTTCTCCTGTCAACACCGCCAGCACGCGATCGAAATCTTCCAGCGACGAATACTCCAGCGTGATCTTGCCCTTCCCCTTGCGGTCGCGGATCTTCACGCGTACTCCCAGGATCTCTTCCAGTTTTCGCTGCGCCGCCTTCACGTTCGGGTCCACCCAGCGCGCACCGCCAAGCTTACCTTCCTTCTTTGCTTTCTCTCCGAGAATAATCCCTTGGTCGATGACGATGTAATGTTCCAACTGGTCGACCGACATCTCGCGGTCCACCGCCGTGTGCGCAACCTTTAACATCAGTCCCGGGTCGGCGATGTTCAGCAGCAGGCGAGCGTGGCTGAATTCCAACTTCCCCGCCTGCAAGTAGTCCTGCACCAGCTCGGGTAGCTTCGAGAGGCGCATATAATTCGACACCGTTTCGCGCGCCACTCCCACACGGTTGCCGATCTGCTCTTGCGTCATCCCGAAATCCTGGCTCAGCATGATGTACGCGCGCGCCAGGTCAACACAATTCAGATCGCGCCGCTGCAGGTTCTCGATTACAGTCATCTCGGCCGCTTGCTGCTCCGAGACAACGCGCACGATCGCCGGGATCGTCGTATTCCCGGCCATCGTCGACGCGCGCATGCGGCGCTCGCCCGTGATCAGGAAAAAACGCCCGTCTTTGCCCGCACGAACGGTGATCGGCTGAATGACGCCCTGCACCTTGATTGACTCGCTCAATTCCTTCAGCGATTCGAGCTCGTCTTTCGTGAACGTCCGCGTCTGGTGCGGGTTCACGTCGATCAGGTCGATTAACAGATCGATCACTGCATGATCGTCGGGTTTCCGGCGCGCCGTTACGGTCTGTATATCGCCGACGACTTGCCGGACCGGACCGCCCGCAGATCCGTCTCCGACTGGTGTTGTCGCGGGCACCGTCGCGGCGGCTGCGGCTGCCATCGTGGGTACAGGCGCGGATGAACTTGAGCTCGCCCCGGCGCCCGCCGGATGCGTCGCCGCCCGCAACGATCCGAGCAATGACTCGAGCCCGCGCCCCAACGCCTTGCGCTTGTCATGCGCCAGCACCGGACGATTCTCCGCCGCTTTTTCCGTCGTACCGCCAACCTTGTCTGTAGAAGTAGCCACTGGCTTTTCCGCGGCTCCGGATTCAGTCGCTACCTTATTTGTAATTACCTTTTCGGCCGTCGCTTTATCTGCCATCGCTGTATTTGTCATCGGTATGATTGATTTCGTTTATTGGGTGCCACTGCCCGCTTCATGCCACCACTTTTGCCGCCCTCAGATGAGTCCTGCCAAGACCGGACATCACCTTAGACCTAACACCTGAGACCTGCTTTTACCTGCCATCCTAAGCGAAGCGAACGACCTGCTTCAGACGCCCGCGAACTCTTATGCGTAGCGCCGGCGTCTCGCCGGCTGTCTCGAGGGCATCTTGCCCTCGCACAATCCCAATCCCTTCATCCTGAGGGAGGTGAGGCACCAGCCGAACGCAGTCGAAGGATAAGACATTCCTACCCACTCCGCGCGCTTTCCTCTCACAACCCTCCGCGCTCGCTGCAATATCTCTGCGCTCTCGCAGCGGTTCCAGCTACGCTTTTGTTTTGCGTCCTTCGCGCGGTTTCTTTCCGAACTTTGCGCTTAAAATCTTTCCTCAAACATATCGACATCCATCTATATCTACAATCGTCGCTTTGCCCAGCCAAGAACATTGCTCGCCGCGCCCGGCAATAGGCGGAGCTATAAGCTACCAGCCACTAGCGAGTAGCTGTTTTTATACATTGATGTCCATCTATATAGACTACCATCGATCTATGCTGTCTTCTCAATCTCCTCGGTCGGCACGCCTTCGCCCTCGCCCGGAGCTCCGCCCTCGGGCGTCTCTGCTGCTTGCGGGAAGTAATGCGCGATGATCTCCTTCGCCAGGCGAATGTAGCTCTCCGCTCCGCGCGACCGCACGTCGTAGAGCAGCGCCGGCTTCCCGTGGCTCGGCGCCTCGGCCAGCCGGATATTGCGCGGGATCGAGGTCGTGCACAGCTTCTCGCCGAAATACTTTTTCAATTCAGCCGAGACCTGCTTCGCGAGCGACGTCCGGTCGTCGAACATCGTCAGCACGACTCCTTCGACCGTGAGCTCGGGATTGAGCCCGGCCTTGATGCGCTCGATCGTGTCGAGCAGCTCGCTGATCCCTTCGAGAGCGAAGTACTCCGCCTGCATCGGGATCAACACCGAGTCCGCCGCAACCAGCGAGTTCAACGTCAGCAGATCAAGCGCTGGCGGACAATCGAGCACGATGAACTGGAAGCGGTCGCGCAACGGTTCGAGCGCGTCGCGCAGCCGATACTCACGTCGCTCCGCGTCGACCAGCTCGAGGTTCGCGCCGATCAGATTTTTGTGAGAGGGAATGATCCAGAGTTGCTCGAGCTCGGTGTGTTGGAGCGCCTCCTCACCCGAGGCTGCACCCATAAGAAGATGATAGGTGCTGATCCGCTCCGGATCTTTGACCAGGCCCAGACCGCTGCTTGCGTTCGACTGCGGATCGCAATCGACCAGCAGCGTGTTCACTTCTGCAGCGGCAAACGACGACGCCAGATTGATAGCAGTCGTTGTCTTCCCGACGCCACCCTTCTGGTTGGCAACCGCAATGACACGTCCCATTTATTTTTTGGAGAACCCAGAGATGTTTCGCAGAATAGTTCCATCCGTCGCGCAATTGCAATGACGGAATTCAGTGCACAACAAGGTTCGGATTTGCGACTGAAAGCAAAGCCTTTGCCCAAATTCTCGACAGCGATTTCAACAAATCGTCTTTCTGCGATCGCTGGTAGCGCGCTCCCACCGCCCCTTGCTGAGTGGCTCAATGTTACATCCCCTCCGCGATGAAATGTTCCACGCGGAACACTATCTTGATTTTTGGTGATTGATGTTTAACGGTCAGTGCTCGAAACTGTCGAAGTGGCAACGGCTGGATGTGAGTTGGAAGCAATGTTCCACGTGGAACACTCCGCGACTTCGGAATGGGAGGATATCCTTTTTGACTGCAGACGTGGTCGAGCTTTTGAAAATTCTCCCATTAGGCAGTTGAACGTGGACAGAACCATCGATGTTTGCCTGGAATCTGCTTATAGCATTCTGTTCTCTTGGATGGTGCACCCCTCCGTCCTGCGGAGAAAATTCTATACCGAATGTTTCACGTGGAACAGTGATCGACTTCGCTCGGGATCGACCGACAAATTCCATGGCTCGCTCAGACCACGAGAGCCCGCGACTGTTTCAATCGATCCTCCAATCCCCATTAATACATATTGCTCAGATCAACCGGGGACCCTACACCAACGTTCCACGTGGAACATTTCGGCGAAGACTTGGCTCGACCTTAGAAGCCGCCGTAAAAAGAAAGAGTCACGTTGGTGCGACCCAGATTCCAAGGGCCCCCACGAATTTTGAGCAGAAATGGAACGGGCCTACTCGATCGACGATTCGATAGAGCTTGCGGCAAGTCCACCAACTTGTTGATTGTCAGACAGTCGCGAGGAGCCTGCGCTGAGGCCGTGGAACTGCGAACCCGTCGGCCAGAAGTTCCCATGAAAGACCAGGAATAAAGACCAAGAATAATGTTCCACGTGGAACATCGCGTAGCTTCAGGCCCGGGTTTACCGGCAATGCGACACCCTTGAATTGCTCACTCGGGCTGCGAGGGGGCCAGGTGTACAAGCTGGAAATCCGCCATTGTGTTCCACGTGGAACACTCCATTCGGGTCTGCCATCCTCTTTTTAGTAGCAGAAGCACGTTTGATCTCTGCCGTCGATCGGATACCACATGGAACCAACCTGATAACAAGTGGGATTAGTCGTAGCTTATTGGCCCATAATGGCGCCCTGAAACACTTTATCTGCACTAAAGTGGGATCATACCTCGACAATTGCCCCTTATTACTATAATAAAACTCGAGGCGAGCGACAATATACCAGGCAATGTCCGCGTTCTAGAGTGGGCCTTTTTGACATATTTTCCCACTCTGCAGCCGCTACGCCATCGACAGAATATTTTAACCAAGCAATGGGTAATTTATGTTCCCACTTTTTACTAACCAGGTACCTGGCCATCGAGCAGGAAGCGCGAGCCGGATTGCGGGATGGATCGGCTGGGCCGCCAGTCCAACGAGGGCAGGAGGGCCTGCGCTTGTGCGACCTGAGCTTGTCCGATGAGCAGCGCCAGGCGGCCGACGGGTGTCACAAGGCGGACCGCGGTTGGGAGGACGGCGGTGAACCGTTCAACGGCGCGCAAGGTGACAAGCCGAGCCGAGGCGGCGGGGTAGTCCTCCGCACGGCCGGAGAATACATCGATGGCCGTCAATGTAAGGACGCGGATGACTTCGCGGAGGAAGGCGACCTTCTTGTGGTTCGATTCGATCAGGGTTATCGGACTGGTGGGGGACCAGATCTTCAGGGGGATCCCGGGGAAGCCGGCACCGGACCCGAGGTCGATGGCTTTCGTCGGGGGGGCTGGCGTTTCGGTTTGCGGAGCAAAAACATCAGAGGATACAGCGTGGGAAGGAGCGAGGACGGCTAGATCCTCGCCATGTTGTTGGGCGGGCAACAGGTGGCGGGCGGCGAAGAAAGATTCGCCGAAGTGTCGCGTGACGATCTCTTCGGGATTGCGAATGGCTGTGAGATTGATGCGCGAATTCCAGCGCAGTAATAGATCGATGTAGATCGATATTTGTTGGAGCTGGTGCGGGCTGAGTGGAGCGGAAAGAAACGGCTCCAGAAGTTCGCCGATGCGCGCAGAGTCCATGGATTCGGTATGAGTATGGCATGTTCCGTCTGGTTATGAGCGGTGCTTCAGTTACAGGGCGGCTTCAGTTAGAACGCCGTGCCGGTTGAAGCGTTGGCCTCGTCGCGCCACTTTGGCGCGATTGGTCAGGAGCTACACCGCACTCAACGTCTCCGAAAGCGCCTGCGGCTTAATATAAGGATGGGCCGCTCATTATGTTATGCTCTCCCGTCACAAAATGTCCGCGCATGTGACGCTGGGCCGGAATATGATGTGGGGGCTTTATTTTTTAGTGTGTGAGAGCTTATGACATGCGAAGTATTCATGACGCGGTCCGGCGACGATCGGGGCGACTACTGCGGTCGAAGCAGCGTGGCTCGATGTAGCGATTGCGGATTGCACATGTGTGATCTGCATACCGAAGAATGTGACGCGTGTGGAGAGACATTCTGCCCCGGCTGTTTGAGTTTTCATAGCAGTGACCATGCCAAACCGCCACAAGTTGAACGGCCCGACAGAATACGCAAGCGAGCGTAATTCTGATTCAGATTGAGGAAAGCTCTTCAAGCGAGTGGGTTTTTTGAGGGTCGAGACTTATTTTGATTTGAGAAATTCTTGCTTTTCTTTCCCAAATTTCGCATTGCCACGCGCTCTGCCGTGACCAGACGTAACCTTCTCGACTTTTTCGTTGCTGCGCCTCAGTTGCGGCATCACCCCGATTGAATTACCTCGTTGCGCACCAGAAACAAGCCACACCGTCTTGGCGCGTTGCAGATTCTGCTCGTCGCCATACGCATGCAAGCCTACAGCGATCCGTCCGTTCAGCGCATTCAAATATGGACTATCTGTCAGCAGCAGGAGTTGCGCTCGTTCCTGACCCTGCTCGCCTGACAACTTGCCACCATTGCGGAGGCAAGCCGTTGTTGCTGCGCAAGTGTCGATTCCCTCGGACGTGCGACCCTCTACGCGAAGTGCGGCTTCACCACCGAGTCAATAAGTTGTTGGGATGAAGAAATCAGAGATGTGACAATCGGAAACCGGCGCGGCACGCATTTAGCGCTTCCCCCGTCGCCGTGAGGCTAGATAACCGCCCCGGCGTACCGCGCCGTTCAAACGTGCGGCGCAAAACTTAGACCCAAAAGCGCCAGCTGTCAAGAAAATGTCGCAAAGAAACCGTCGTCAACAATCCGGTTTTTGAACCGACCCCGCCCTGCGTTCGCGCTTAGTCTTCTCCTCGTCCTCATCGAGCGCTGTGTTCAATTCTTGCGCGAGGTCGGCGACCCGCTGCGGATCCCTCTCCACGGCGATCTCTCCAGCGAGTTCTTGCCACGACTTGTGTTTGGTCTCTGGCATACACGCATCTATCGATCGAGCTGCAATAGTCCAGTAGGTGTGACCATCAGTCAACCCAGACCCGACACCCCATCAGGGGATCCTTAGACTGGCACCTCTCGACGTCTGCTCACTTCCCGCGTGCGAATGTACTGCCGTGACAACTACGACAACCCATCGTAGAGTTCCAGGAATCAAAAGCACGCCTGTCTACCAACCCGGAGGCGTCGATGTTGAAAGTCCTGAGCCTCACTCGGATACCGAATATTCTGCCGCCGAAGTATGAACTCCGCCTCTATGACTCGTCGCAGGATAATCGGGGATATGTCCTTCAAACGGAAAGCGGAACAAGAGCCCAGATCCGTGCCAAGCTTCAATCAACCGGGATGCCGGAAGCAGAGATCGACCAACTCTTCGCTACGTCGGATGACCGGAGTGCGAGACGAAAAAGTAGCTGACCTTCTCCGGCCTTTCATTTGTAAGAAATCCTTTACATTCGCAGAAGTGAGCGTACACTGCGTCTTTGTGTGGCCGGAGCCTTCCCCCAAAACGTCAGCTGCGCCGGAGAGAAAAGTAGCTGACGGGCCAGTCGCCGCCGGCCACACAAACGAGGCGCTCAAAAATGAAAAACACTTTGCGGGACATCGCGCATGTTCTCGCTGACGACCAGGGACAAGACATCGCTGAGTACGCGGTGATGCTGGCAGTGATTTTGGTTCTAGTGGTCGGCACCGTGCGGCTGATCGGCTCGAACGCGAACACCGTTTTCTCTCAGGCCGCCAGCTCCATTCAATAAGTACTGCATTTCGCGAACGCCGATGCGGCGCGACGGGACAATGAGAGTAATCCGCCCGTGGGCATTGAATGCACGAGTTGCCACACCGTGTATTTCATTGAACGACCCACGAACCAGGACAGGTTCTACTGTGCTTCCCAACAAACGGCGCAATATCCACGCTCGCTGCTTCACCAGGAAGCCAGATACCGATGAACGGTTCGGCCTAGCAGAGAGAATTTGGAAGCCGCTCTGCATTTGCAGCAAACAGGTCTGCTTCAATAGACGCAACTGAAGTGGTACTCGGCCCGTTGCAATTCTCCCGTGTCGCTATCCAGCATGGCGATTTGCTGAAACTCGGGATGGAAATCCAAGCCTATAATGATCATCGTTCGGCTCCTTTCTTCGAGCTTGTTGGTTGGCTTAGCACCACCAACTGTACTCGGACCTGGGAGCCGACATTGTCATGGAATCAATTTCACTCAGAATCAGCTACACGAGGTCACATGGGTCGCGGAGGTGAGCACGTGAAGTTTTTCCCGATTTTACTCGTATCTATCGGGTTCTTTTCGTTTGCATACGACGTCGAGTGATCTGTCCGGTAATGACCCAAATCTGGCGATTGAACGAATCATTGAGGCTGGGTTTATTGACGGCCACGACGCCAAAGTCATCGGCGGAATGGGTGACCCTGCGGCAGTCATACTAGCCAAGGTTCTTGCCGACAGGGACCTGCGTCAGCAGGACGTGGGTGGTGGCCTTTGGATTTTGGCAGATGCGTTCGCTGGCGACCGATGTCCCTCTTTCGACTCAGATCGCAAGCCACGAGCTGCATTTTTGCTTCTGCGGTACTTCTCCCTGTCAACCGACGATCCGAAGTTGAGGAAGCAAATTGCTGAAGTTCGTGCGGACATAGAGCGTAATTGTTCGAGCCATTCCGACTGATAGTTGGCGAAATATCTCCGTTACACTCAGAACGCCAGCGGCCTCCCCTCACCACGCGCGGTCCCGAACTATCGATTGTTGTTCAAGACGAGCCTTCTCCAGCGAAGACTGGATCGCAACACCAAGCCTGTGCCGGTCGTCTTCACCGATCTTAACGAACCGGAAAGGTTGCAGAGTGGGGGAGATCGGAGTCAGCATTTCTGCTGAGCCGGATACCTGCCCAATCTCCGCTAGGAACATCAATTTAACAGGGGTGCCCTGAGTAAGAGGACTGGACAAGGAGAGTAGCCCGCCCGTAATGGAAATGACCTGCAGTTTGCCACGCACTTGGAGCCCGCTCGGGCAGCGAAGAACCGCCATCGTACTACGGACCAAGTTGAGTCTTGGCGGTCGTGAATGAGTATCTGGCCTTAGCTGAGTCATTCTCAAGCCCAGTATGTTCGACGGTCCGAACGGCTAGAAGGTTACTGAAGGGCCTGTCCGAAGAGTCCTATATTAGTTGGCGCAAAATCGCTATTACACTCATCTTCCCTCGGGCGGGTTTTGAGTTCTGGCGCGGAGGACAAACACGCCCACCCGTCACCTCGTCCGCCGAACATGTCAGCCACACGCCGCAACGAGTCCTCAACAGCACCAATCTCTTCGTGTGAAGGGACCATATGCTCGACGACTGTAACGTCCCACGGAAAATTCTCGACGGTCCCAGTGAGTTCGGCTGAGGCTGCGTAGCCAACGGCACAAACCTGATCCGCAAACTGCTTGGCGTTGTTCTCGTTCGGGAATACCACAGAAAATTCAACATCACGTGCGCGAGTTAGATTGTCTCCCGCCTCTTCCATCCGTCGAAGCGCATCGCCGTTGGCGTCATCTGGGAGCTTCATTGTTTCGCCTTGCCTTTTGCATTGAGAACGGCACCAGCAGTTTGTACAATGCCCCGACTTTCGGGTCAATTGGCGTCACATCCCGGTTACACTCACCATTTCGGTACAATTCTCGCGAGTTGAAAGGGACAGTGTCATGAGTTGGTGGACTCGCTTATGGCGCAACTCGCTCGGCCATCGTGTCAGGGAACCAAATCGATCGGTCCATCTGACGCTTCCCGGTTGGAATGAAACCGCGGCAGACGGCGATTTGCGGATATGGCGAGATGACTACGGCGGCGTTCTCAGCCTCGCCGTTCCAGCAGAAAGAATAGACGTTCCTCACGCATTAGGCGTAATGGAGTTGAGAAGTTGGTGTAGGGATCTCGCGCAAAGTCGTAATGGTGGATTAATTGAAGCGCAGGAAGTGGCTTGTTCGCTCGGCCCAGCCGCCATGCTCATCTACAAGCGACTGCAAATTCCTGCCTACATCTACACAGGAATGCTAGTTGTATCCCTTGAACCGTGTACGCTGGTTTGGACGATTGTCGCTGGTGAACACGGTACAACAGGGGTACGGGAAGCGATCGTGACTGCGACTCTTATGGAACAGGGTAAGCTCACGGTTGAGGAGTACAGACGGTCGTGGGCCCAAGATCCTTATGAACCTCCCTACGCAGGCGTAGATCGAAGTGTTCTACGCTTCGTTTCGGATGATGAAATTTACGATGAACAATTTCCCGACCATCCGTTGACCAAGGTGAGACATTTGTTGGCGATCCTTCCAGGCAATATCCAACTGGATTGCGAGCGCGAGTAATCGAATCACTCGAAATCACTAAGACACTCAGGCCGTTGACGTCTTACACCGTGCTTTGGACGCTGTCCGTGTCTCGTTGGTGTGCGAACAGATTCAAATTCCACCCCTACACCCTAAGCGCCCCGCGGAACCCTCTCGCCGCATAATAAGATTCCGCTCCGTTGTGATACAGGAAAACAGTGTCGAAGCGGCGATCACAAAAAAGAGCACCACCGAGCTTTCTGATGTTCGAAGGTGTCTTCACCCAGCTCGAAGTTTTCATATCGATTGGTCCAAGTTTCTGCAGTTCGCGATACTGTTCTTCCGTTAAAAACTCCACGCCCATCGCAGCTGCCATACCCATTGCACTATCTCTCGGTTTATTCTCTTTCCTCTCCTCCAGCGCTTTCTCGTCATAACAAAGGCTTCTGCGGCCTTGCGGACTCTCCGCCGAGCAATCATAAAAAATGTATTCGCCCGTCTTCTTATCATGACCAACAACGTCGGGTTCACCGCCAGTTCTTTCCATTTCGCAGAGGGACCACAGCTTCTCAGCGTTGGCTTCGAGGCGTGCCTCCACCTGAGCCCATTCCAGACCTTTGTGGCGATTCGCGTTTTTTTCAAAACGTGCTTTCAATGTGCCAAATATTTCGTCACGTTGTTTCTTGGAAAGAATTCGGTTCGGCATAATCGTCGTCCTAAGAAAGCGATGTTTTACAGTGATGTGGTTTGCGCCACTGAATTCGCAAAGCTGTTACGCAGTGGCGATGTATGACAACTCAACGAAGCCGTTCTTGTAAGCGACCACATCTTTCAAATTCCACCGCTTCTCCGTCGTGGAATCGCTGAACAGCCGGAGTCCTTCACCCAACGTGACGGGCGCTATCGTCAACTTGATTTCGTCGACCAGACCGAGTTCGAGAAAATCGTGGCACAGCCTGGCCCCGCCCACGAGCCAGGTGTTTCGGTGTCGAGCCGCGAGCTTCACGTCGACTAAGCTCTTGAGATCTCCCGAATAGAACTCAACGCTCTCTTTGGCCGACGGCCATTCTCTGCTGGTCACGACTACCACCGGAGTGTCGCCATAGGGCCAGCCCAGTTCCAGCGCATGTTCATATGTGCGCGAACCCATCACATAGCAGTCGATCGCTTTCAGGAAGTCCGCCACTTGTTCGTCTGAAATGGAAACTCCGCGCTCGTAGACGTGTTGTGCACTTTCTAGCCACGAAACACTGTTGTCCTTCCGCGCGATGAAACCATCCAGGCTGGAGACCATGTGCAACGTCACACATGGTCTTGCACTTCCTTCGCTGCGTGACATATTCCTCCGCGAGAGTCGGTGCCGCCCGAAGCGATTCCAACTGGAACCGTCCGGGATGAGCCCGATTGAGGATCACAGAGTCGAGTACGAGCCTGTGCCCGCTGGTCTTTTCGAT
>Ga0126373_10001876_pt1 | contig 15205 bp, 11 predicted proteins | sample PanSoiMetPlot_11_FD_92545 | JGI IMG/M metagenome (GOLD analysis project Ga0126373, IMG submission 92545) | Tropical forest soil microbial communities from Panama - MetaG Plot_11 | ecosystem: Environmental > Terrestrial > Soil > Tropical forest > Bulk soil | place: Panama | collected 2016-02-17 | reverse complement strand
CGTCGGGGGACAACCCCATTCTGTTCCTGCTTGACGAGCTGCTCGATGGAACGAATTCGCACGACCGGCGAATCGGTGCCGAGAGTCTTGTCCGGGCATTTCTTGAAAGCGGCGCGATTGGTATGCTCACGACCCATGACTTGGCACTCACTGACATGGTCGGGCCTCTCGGAGGTATTGTGCGCAATGCACATTTTGACGACCAAGTGGAAAACGGGCAGATGCGGTTTGATTATCGATTGCGCGATGGCGTGGTGATGAAGAGCAATGCGCTTGAATTGATGCGGCTGGTAGGGCTAAAGGTGTGAGCCTCTCGGGTCGCGTCGCCTCTACGAGCCGCCGAGACGTTCTGCCAGCAACGCCTGGGGAGGTTAGGTCTTCCCGAAAATTTTGTCGGGAATAAGAAATCTGCCCTATTCCGCGTTGTCGATTTGGGCGCGCTGCAGGCGATCGGAATAATCTACATAGACGGTCTTCCACTCGGAGTAGAAATCGAGAGCCGCAAGGCCGGCCTCGCGGTGACCGTTGCCGGTGTTCTTGGTGCCGCCAAACGGCAAGTGCGTTTCAGCGCCGATGGTGGGGGCGTTGACATACACGATCCCGGTCTCCAGGTCGCGCTGCGCGCGGAATGCGTTGTTGACGTCGCGCGTATAGATGGATGCGGACAGGCCGTAAGTAACGCCGTTGGCGATGTCGATCGCTTCGTTGAAGCTGCCGAATGGAATGATGGCGACGACCGGCCCGAAAATCTCCTCCTGGCAAATGCGCATCTTGGGGTCACAATCGACAAAAACCGTTGGCTCGTGGAACCAGCCGCGCGCATGCGACCCCGTTTCCAGACGATGACCGCCAGTTGCCAGCTTCGCTCCTTCCTCTTTCCCGATTGCTACGTACTTCATCACGGTGTTGAGCTGTTGCTCGTTGACGCAGGGACCCATCTCATTGGCGGGATCGAGCCCGTCACCCACTTTTAGCTTCTTCGCCTGGGCAGCGAAGCGCTCAACGAACTCGTGATAAACCTTCTTGTGTACAGCTACACGGCTTGCGGCCGTGCAACGCTGGCCGGTTGTGCCAAAGCCGCCCCAGATGGCGCCGTCGACCGCCAGGTCGAGATTGGCATCGTCCATCACGACGATAATGTTCTTCCCACCCATTTCGAGATGGCACCTTTTGAAGCTGGGCGCGCAGGCCTGGCTGACGATTCGTCCAACTTCCGTTGAGCCGGTGAAACTGATCAGGTCCACCGCCGGATCATCGAGAATTGGCGCTCCTGCCTGGGGGCCGTCCCCGAACACCACGTTCAGAACTCCTGCGGGCACACCCGCCTCTTCGAGTGCTTGCACGAGATTGTACGTTGAAAGGGGCGTATCCTCGGCAGGCTTGAGCACAATGGTGTTGCCGCAAACGAGCGCGGGCATCACTTTCCATGCCGGAATCGCCATGGGAAAATTCCAGGGCGTAATCATTCCGGCCACGCCCACCGGCGCACGCACCGCCATGGCAAACTTGCTGGGCAGCTCGGAGGGCGCCACGTGCCCGAACTGCCGGCGCCCTTCTCCGGCCATTAAATAGGTCATGTCGATGGCTTCTTGAACATCGCCGCGCGTTTCAGGGAGAACCTTGCCCATTTCGCGGGTCATGTCGCGCGCGTAATCCTCCTTGCGTTCGAGGAGAATCTCGGCGGCGCGAAACATAATTTCGGCGCGCTTGGGTGCGGGAACGAGCCGCCATTTCTTGAACGCAGCCTGGGCGGACGCGATCGCATCACGAATATCATCGGCAGTGGACGCCGGGAACATGCCGATCAGTTCATCGCGGTTGGCGGGATTGCGATCCTCGATGGCCTTGCCGCCGCGTGCTGCAGTCCATGCGCCGTCGATGTAGTTCTTGAAAACTGTGGGAGCGGATGCGGTTGCCATAGAACCTCCAGAGACTTGAACCGTAGATTGAGCTATTGCGAGCTGCCGTTCAAACCGTGGTCAGGTTAGCAACTGCAAGGCAAGGGCGTCAACGCAAGCCGCGCTGCAGAATCCACCTCGCCAGGGGTCCTACTGCTGAGCAGGTTTTGACTGCGGCGAGGCAGCAGTGTTGGCCGGGTTCGCCGAACCGCCCGCCGGCGACGCAGGTTGCGAACTCGAAGTGGACGGCGCCGAACAGCAGGTCGCTGCTGGCTTGCCCGATAAAGGGGTGCTTGCAGGAGCCGAACAGCAACTCGGCACGACCGGTTTGGGCGCGCCAACGCCGGCGATATCAGAACCGAGGCCAAGCTTCTGGAGCGTTGGAGCATCGAGCTTTCCGGTTGAATCAAGGCCGTTCGCCGACTGGAATTTCTCGATAGAAGCAACCGTACCGGAGTCCAGTTTGCCAGTGCGGTCGCCCTGGTAATAACCTCCCCGCGTGAGCGCAGACTGGATTTCCGAGATGCGATCCGGGGCAGGCACCTTCTGGCCGGGCGGCTGGCGCTTGGTGTAATGCTTGTGTTTGTGCGCAACCGATTTCTTGTGAGCGTCCGAAGAGGAGGACGTGGCGGAGGTGGACTGGCCCGGGCCGGCAGCGCTGACACTAGCTGCCGCCAGCAAGAAAGCAACCGACAAGCATGCCCCCATGGTTTGCCTTTTGATCAAAATCGGCACCCTTACAGCGGACGCTAGATTGACTCGGGAACGCCCCGCAAGGCCATTATCCGGATTCAGCGCTAGGACTCAAGCACGCTCGCAGTCGTGAGGTGCCTATCGAGCAACCGGGCTTGTGCTGCCTCAGATGGGCTGCCCTCAAGCGCTACGGGAGAGGAACTCCGGCGCGCCGCATTTGGTCCTGCGCGGACTCGATTTCGCTGTCCAAGACGCTCTGTTGCTGATACAGATTCTCCAAGAGATTCGTGGTCGGGCTGCCACCCCAGCGCGGATCGGGTTGAAGCAAAGTCGAACGGTTGGCGTCCGCAGCTTCGCGCATACCCGCTAGCGTGACCCGGATCTCTTCGAGCTGACCGGTGAGACTTTCGTAGCGCTCGAGGAGCGCTTCTTTCTGCTGCTCAGCCGTCAGCGGAATCTCGGCGCTCACCAGGCCGCGGCCCTCGACCAGAATCCCTGGCGGCATATCATTCACCCGCGCGACATCGGCGAGGTCATCGAGTTCCTGCAAAATCTCCTGGCGACGGGCCTCGAGCTGCGCTATGCGGTTGTCGGTGGTAATCCCGTTGCACGGCAGAACCACATTCATTCCTGTTGGCAGGCCCGTGCCCGTCTCGCGGAAATGGCGCAATTGATCTTCCTCTTGGGTGACACCTGACAATTCGTCATTAAGAACAGCGAGTTGTTGCGCGTACCAGCGTGGATCCTTTTCCGGCGGAAGGGCGACAGCAGATGTTTCCGCTGGCGGCTCGGTCTGGGCTGCAGGGGGTCGGTTGGCTGGTTCCGCAAGTGGGCCCAGCACTTCCAACTCCTCGTTCGTCCAGACCTTAACATTCTTCGCGTCGGCCTTGGGCTTTGGCTGGGCGGGAACATTGGTACCCCCACCCAAGGCAATTAGAGGCGTCAACAGGAGCAGGCTGGCCGAAAAGATCCAACGAAAGACGAGCGTGTGCGGGGCTTGCATGGGCGCGACTCCTTAGCTCAGGGCCTGATTTGCGGGGGATTGGAGTATTGCACGGGCGGGCACAGGCTGCAAGCACTACCAGGCAACGCTCCTGCTGTAGCCTGCTGGGGGCCGCGACCCACAGACCCCGCAACAACGCTTAGGGCTTGGCCGGAACGGTGCCGGCCAGGAACAGGGTCAGCACGCGATCGGATTCAGAATGCCGCGCGATGCGGAAGAGCACGTCATCGCCGGGCCTGAGCTTTGCCATCTGCGCACGGTACTCGGCGATCGAATTGATGGGCATGTGATTGATCTCAACGATGACGTCGCCGCGGATGAAGCCAACGTCTTCGGCGAAGCTCGCCGGATCAACTTCAATAATCACCGCGCCCGTCAGCTTAGGCACGCCCAGCTTGCGCGCCAAATCAGGGGTGAGTTCTTCGGCGTGCAAACCGAACTGGCCGGGTCCACTCTGTTGGTCCGGCTGCCCTGAGTTATCTTGCGCAGACTGCGGAAAAATTCTCGCGCGGTCGGCGACGGTCAGCGTGACGTCACCCGGCTGCTTATTGCGGACATAGTGCAGCTGCACGGGCTGACCGATGGCTGTCTGCGCGATCGGATTCACCAGGTCGGCACCGCTGTGCACAGCATGGCCGTTCACTTCCGTGATGACGTCGCCAGCCTGCAGGCCTGCCTTATCCGCCGGGCTGCCGGGCTCCACGGCTTCAATGACGATGCCGTAGGGCGCACCGAGTTCCTTCATCAGAACAGGATTAATGCTGTTCTCCTCCTGGAAGGTGACGCCGATCGAGCCGCGGACGACCTTTCCGGTGGTAATCAGTTGGTTGTAAACGGAGATGGCCGCGTTCGAGGGAAGCGCGAACCCCACACCCTCGAATCCTCTGCTGCCGGTGTAGATCGCTGTGTTGATGCCAATCACTTCACCCGCCATGCTGACGAGCGGACCGCCGGAGTTGCCGGGGTTAATCGCCGCGTCAGTCTGAATGAAGCGCTGGAACTGGTGGCCGACATTCGAGCGATCCTTGGCGCTGACAATTCCCGCGGTGACGGTGGAATTCAGACCGAACGGACTGCCAAACGCGAGAACCCAGTCGCCGACCTGGACGCCGTCGGAATTGCCGAGCTTGGCGACCGGCAGATCATGGTCTGCTTCGATCTTGATGACGGCGAGATCGGTATCTTTGTCCGTGCCGATTACGCGTGCGCTGTAACGATTGCCGTCACCGTCGAGGGTGACCTGGATTTTCGTGGCCTCGTCGATCACATGATCGTTCGTAAGGATGAATCCCCGTTTGTCCACGATCAGGCCAGAACCCAAGCTGCGTTCGGCGTCCGGCGAATTGTCCGGGGAATCAAAGAAGCGATCAAAAAAATCCTGAAAGGGATCGTTTTCGCCGCCGCGCGGATTCTTGCCACCCCCTTTGGGCTTCTCAATGACCTGAGTTGTAGAAATATTGACGACTGCGGGACCGAGACTCTTGCTGATTGTAGCGAAGGTGCTCGAAAGGCTGACAGGGTCGGGAACCGCGAGCAGCGAAGCGCCCGTGGAGCCTTGGGCGTGTGTGGCCAGCGCGCGTCCGGTAATCACACTGCCAATCAGGATACCGATGCAGAGCGTAATTGTCGCGAGGAGGGACGCAAATGCCTTGCGGTGTCTCACCCAGCTCCACAGCTCGCGAAATTGAACGCCCATCGTGGTGCTCCTTTGTGCCACTCCCTGCACAGATTCGGCCAGTATAGCACCCATTCACAAGGCGCAAGATGGGGTTGGCCCTGCGATTTGCCGTTGCACGCAACGAGGAGGGAGCTTTGAAAAATTCATTCGATGACACTCAGCAAAACGTTGGCCGACTCCCCACATCCGGCCGCCCGCGGGCAGTAGCGCCATATTTGCCTCCCATACTTTTCCTTCGCAGGCGCCCGCAAAAAAGCGGCGTTCAAACGCGCTGCTTCGCTGCGAGCTGCGCGAGGCGCGCCTTCACCATTTTCTTGACGAGCGCAGTTGGCAAGGGCCTATCGAGTGGAAACTGGATGGTGCCTTTGGAGGTAGGGTAGGCCTTCAGTTCGTTACTGAATTCCTCAATAACAGCGGCGCTGGGGAAAAAGCTGCAGTGGTCTGAAAACGCGGCGAACCAAACCAGCACCTGCTTGTACTTGAATGCCGGGATGCGATAGCTGAGCGTCTCCATCGCTTCTGACGGCAGAGCGGAGCGAATCGCCGCGCGAAGTTGGTTGAGAGTGGTGCGTGCCGGTTCGGGAACGCGGGCAAGATAGTCGTCCATATTTTCCGGAGCGCTCTTGGCTTGACGAGCAGAGCGCCGACTATCGGATTTCGCTTTCTTCACCGGGGCATAGTACACACGAGGCGATTCTCGGTCCAGGCGATGGCGAGAAACGATGCATTTTGAATTCGCGGTTGACTGATTTGGTGTCTCCGGCGGTGGTCATGGCCGTTTGAGCTTTTGGCTTGACAACACTTGGGGGCGGGAGTAAAGGAACGACCTCAGCCGAGCTGGGACCTAGCACGCAGACTGACAAGGTGGGTGGACCATGTCGAGATTTCGTGCAGCGGGAAATGGTGTATTTGTTGCTGCTCTCCGCTTCGTTTGCTTGCTTTTCATTGTCTTCGCCTGGCCGGGCCAACTGGCCGCGCAGTACGAAACCGGAACAATTTCGGGAACGGCTACCGACAGCTCTGGAGCGGCTCTACCCGACACGAAGATTGAAGCTAGGAACGTCGGCACGAACCTAGCAGAGACGACGGTTTCTGACGCCGCAGGCCGCTATAGAATTCCGGATTTACCAATCGGCAATTACGAACTGCAAGCGTCCCGGGCGGGATTTCAAAGCCTTCTGCACAGAGGCATTACCTTGACCGTGGGTGCCAATCTGATTGTCGATTTTTCGCTGCAGGTTGGACAAGTGACGCAAACCGTGACTGTGGAGAGCGGGGTTTCCCGAGTGGAGACCCAGACTGCGACCGTGTCTTCGCTGGTGACTCCTACTCAACTGAGCCAATTGCCCCTCAATGGCCGCAATTTTCAGCAGCTGATTTCGCTGGCTCCGGGCGTGCAGAGCGTCGTGCAGTCCTATATCACCGGCGGCGGGGGCGGCGGCATTTCTTCCGGGTTCTACGGTCCCGGGCAGACCTATTCCGTGGCTGGATCGAGGCCGGTGGGACAAGACTTTCTGCTGGATGACCAGGACATGCAGGGCTATTGGAATAAGGGCGTCGGCTCCAATATCACCGGCAATTCGCTGGGCGTTGAGGCGCTCAGCCAATTCCAAGTGCTGACGAACACCTATAGCGCGCAATTTGGAGGAACGGGGGCGGCGATCAATGCCGCAAGTAAGTCCGGCACGAATGGCTTTCACGGATCGGGATTCTATTACTTGCGCAACAGCGCCCTCGATGCGAGGAACTTTTTCGATGGCACTAAGATTCCTCCCTTTCGAAGGAATCAATTTGGCGGCAGTCTGGGAGGCCCGCTGAAGAAAGACAAGCTTTTCTTCTTCGTGAACTACGAAGGGCTGGGGTCGGCGCTGGGGATTACCGGCAACGAGTTCGTGCCCGATTTGGATTCGATTGGGCTCGGCTCCTTCAGCCCTAGCGAAGTGCCCTATCAGGTCGGCTTCGTTCCTTGCAACGACGTAGCCGGACAGTTGCCGCCTTCGAAAGGTGGTACGTGCACCCCGGGTAAGCGACTGCCACTAAACATTCATTCGATTGTTGTCCCCTACGCAAAGCTGTATCCAGTTCCTGCCCCGAACGCCGTGGTCCAGTACGTGACGGCTGGCCCATTCGGGCCACTCAGCAAGCCCTGTACACCCGCCACCTGCTGGCCGACTGGCAACGTACTGTCCACTTCGATTGCCACCCAGCCTGAAAATGAGAATTACATTCTGGGACGGATGGATTACGTGTTGGGCTCAAAGGATACGCTCTTGGGCAGGTACATCTCCGATACTGCCTATCTGTACCTTCCGTTACCCTTCTCGAACTTAGCCAACTGGCCGGTAGTGGATCACGGGGGCGACCAGTTCTTTGTTGTGGAAGAGAAACACGTGATTTCGCCCGCCGCAGTGAACTCGGTCCGCTTCAGTTTCTCGCGGACCAATCAGCGCGCCGACCAGCGTTTCTTGACTGACCCGGCGACCGATCCGCTGCAGTTTTATCTCGCCAACGGTTTCAGCGCTCCCCACTATGCACCCGGACAGCGGGAGGACGGAAACATCATAGTTGCCGGAGGGACTTCACCCGTCGGCCCCGGCGCAACCGCAAGATTCCACCTCATCGAAAACAAGTTTACGGGCGGTGACGACGTCTCCTGGACGCACGGGCCTCACAGTGTGACTGCCGGGTTGTGGATCACCAGAGTTCAGGACAACATCGCCGTCGGTCGAGAGGGGGGAATTTTCGTCTTCGGCAGCCTTCCGGCTTTTCTCAGCGCAACGCCGGTTCAGTTCCAAGGCGAAGCCGACCCTTCGCCGACATTCAATCGAACGCGCTACTCGCGCGCGATCGAGTACTTCCCCTACGTTCAAGACGACTGGAAAATAAGGTCCAACCTTACGATCAATGTAGGTCTTCGCTATAACTATGAAACAAACCCGATCTGCTGGGGCGCAGGCTTCGCTTGCACGAACCTGCTCAGTCCGCTGACGTCACCGAGCTTCAGCGAGGTGCATCACGTACTCAACTCAAATCCGAACGCCACAAATTTCGATCCGAGGATCGGTATTGCCTGGGATCCGTTCAGCGACCACAAGACTTCGATTCGCGCTGGATTCGGCATGTTCCACGAACCACTGGCGGCCCGGACATTTCTGAACGCCTATTCGGAGAACCCACCGTCCCCCACCGTCGTGCTCACAGGCCCGGGGGCGGTCGCACTGTTTCCTAACCCAGCCAAGTGCGCGCCGGCGTGCACTCCCGTCTACGGCGCGGTATACGGGATAAACTACCTATCGGATTCCTCACCCTATGTAATGCAGTACAACCTGACAGTGCAACGGGACATCGGCCACGCCATGGTCGCTTCGCTCGGTTACACTGGAGCCCAAGGAGTGCACCTCTATAGCCAACGTAACTACAACACGCGGACCATAGTTGGTGGGCCAAGCGATTGCGTTAGTCCCTCCTGCAAATTTCTCGGTCCGCCACCCAACCCGGCCTTCTGCTTCCCGGCCAGTCAGACGTGCGCGGCCGGGACTGCTCTCGGCCTGGACTTCACCGCTCCGACCAGTCACTCCACGTATAACGGTCTGATCCTAAGCCTTACGCGCCAGATCAGCCATAACCTGCAAGGTCAAGTCTCCTATACGTGGTCGAGGTCGATCGACGATGGTTCGGCCAGTTCCGGACTCGAGCAGGGCTCGTTTGAAATCACCAATGTTTACAATCAATCCTACGATCGAGGGCCGAGCACCTTCAGTGTCAGCCAGGCGCTTCGGGTCAATGGCGTATACACCTTTCCATTTACTGGCAACCGCTTTGTTTCCGGATGGCAAGTAGCAGAGATTCTGAGCGTGGCCAGCGGATTCCCAGTAAATATTCTGACCGGGCTCACCCCCCAGCAATCGAACACAGGCGGCCTGACCGGCGATCGCCCGAACTATTCCGGCGCGGCGGGCTGCCATCCGAATCGGATCGTGGATCAGGCTGTGCGAAATCCAGCCAGTCCGAGCGTTGTCACGTTCTTGAACTGGTTCGATCCATCGTGCTACGCCGTGCAGCCTTTCGCCACGCTTGGCAATGTCCCCAGAAATTCGCTTCTTGGACCCGGCTTGCTGGGTCTGGATGTTTCGATTATCAAACAGACCAAAATCACCGAGAAACTGAACTCCGAATTTCGAGCAGAGTTTTTCAACATTCTGAACCACGCGAACCTCGGCCAGCCCGTCGGCGCTATTTTTGCGGGTACTGGCGCTGCACCCTTCGTCAGCGGCACGGCGGGAACAATTACCTCGACGGCGACGACGTCGCGGCAAATTCAATTTGCGATCAGGCTGCTCTTCTGAGGCGCGACAGAGAAGATAGTTGCCCGCCCGCCGAGCTCTGGCCATGCCTCGTGCTGTATAATCCCGGCGACCATTCCCGTGCCTGCCGAAATCCCAACGAGTCATTCAGAAGAGGAGGAAGTTGTCCTCCGCCCGCGCAAGCATTTTCTGGGCACCGCGCTGTGGATTGCGGCGCTCGCGAACGTACTGATTCCAGCGGTCTTGTTCTCGGTGAGCCGATTCTTCGGACTGAGTGACCTGCGCTACCGCGCACTGGTGGGTTTCGTTGTGTTCGCTGAATATGCGATCGCGTTTTTCTTGTTTCTCTTGCACGCCAATGTGGGATTTGCCGCCGGGTACGCTTTTGCGACGGCGACAACCGTTACGCTTGGTTCTGCCGTGCTGGCCTTCATCACCCTGGTGCCTGCCGGTTGGACCTCGAGCGGAGGGGAAATTGTCGTGGTGGCCGGGTTTTGCTTCGCAGTACTGTCGAATGTCGTCTTCCTGATTGCCAGCATTCGCTACGCACGCGCCATCCACCCGCGCTTACATTTGGGCGGATTTTTTCTCGGCATGATGGCCTTTGTCGCTCTCGTTTTTCTATATATCCACACGGTTAGTTAGGAATTCCAAACATAGTTGCCAAGACAACTTCTAAAGAGTAGAGTTCCTGAACTCCTGACGAACTTAACGCCGACACGCGCAGCGAGAAACGGGGTGGAATGAAAGTCGATTTCGGCGTCATCGATCACATCGATCGGCAGAACAAGCCGATCTGGGCAACCTACGACAGCCGCTTGAAGTTGCTCGAATTGTGTGACCAGGCGGGTTTTTACGCATATCACGTCACCGAGCATCATTTCACGCCCCTTGGCCTGGCGCCTTCGCCGTTAATCTTCTACGCGGCGGCATCACGCATCACCCAGAAGATTCGGTTCGCGCCCTTGGTTCTGATCACCACCCTTTACAACCCGCTGCGGCTCGCCGCCGAGATCTGCATGCTGGATCATCTCACGCATGGCCGGCTGGAGATCGGCACGGGGCGCGGAGTGTCTGGCGTTGAGCTTGGCTTTTTCAACGTCAGTGAGAAGGAAGCGCCCGCCCTGTACGGCGAGTCGGTCGAGCTTCTGATGGCAGCACTTACGCGGGAGGTGGTCGATTACCACGGCAAATGTTTCGATTTCACGAATGTTCCGATCGAACTGAAGCCGCTCCAGAAGCCGCATCCCCCGCTGTGGTACGCGACCAATACGGCAGAAAGCGCCGCGCGCGTAGGACGCCAAAATATGAACCTGGCATGCCTCGTCGCCAGTCAGGAAGCGCGCGTCACGATTGATGCTTTCCGCGAATGCTGGAACGCGACTTATGCAGGAAAAGGTTTCAAAGTGCCCAAGGCAGGTGTCGCGCGAAACCTATATGTAGGTGAGTCTGAAGCAAAGGCGCGCGAAAGGGGGACATTTGGCAACAAGGGATTTTACGAAAGTCTTGTCTATCTCTGGCGGAAATACCACGCGACTCACTCGACTCTCGATGATGTATTGCGCGCAAGTGAGGCGACGCTCTTTACCGGAACACCCGGGACGGTTCGCGCTCGCATCGAGGAGGATTTGGAAGTGAGCGGAGCCGACTATTTCATCGCTCGTTTTGCCTATGGCGATCTCACGCATGAAGAAAGCATGCGCTCGCTTGAACTCTTCATCAACGAAGTGATGCCGCATTTTCAAAAGTAAGGAGAGGTCACCAGAAAACCACAAGAAAACCAACGTGGGCATGGCCCTTAGCAGGAATATCACACCGGCTTTCGGGCAACCATCCAGAGTGAGTCACTGGTCGGCAGGCTATTAAGAAGAGGGCGCACCAAGGGTTCCAATCGAGCTTTGCGTAGCAATTCTCTGAGCGTGTGCGGGGTGAAGTAATTGCAGTGCGCAGGAATGTGATAGCCGCACCAGTCGACGCCGCGGATATGGCGGTTCCAACTGGCGTAGTTCGGTGTCTTAATCACGGTGATGCCGCCCGGCTTGAGCAGGCGAAACGCGGCGCGCAGCCCTGCTTCAGGATGCCATTCGTGTTCGATATAGCCGAACTGGGTGACTACGTCGAAGCTCTCGGCGGGTAGTTGGCGTTCAGCGATTTCCGTCACCGGGCCTTCCAAAACTGTTGCCCGAGGTGCGCGTTGACGCGACAGCTGGGCGCCGCGGGGACTCAGTTCGATTCCCGTAACATCGAAATACTTCGCGGCGAGCTCGAGAAACGCCCCTTCGCCGCAGCCAAAATCGACAAGCTTGCCTTCCCGGCGACGGCGCAGGGTTTGCGACAGCATCCGACCTTCTGTATGCGGACGAAGCGGCCGCAGGACTCGCGAAAAAAAGAGCATAACGGGCTGGCGTTGCTTTCTGTGCTGAAATTCTTTCGCGTGTTCGTCCGCCCAATCGTGTTTGAGCGCTTGCACGTCGTAGGCGAGCTGGGTTCCCAGAAAGACCATACGACAAAACAAACATTCGACAATCTCCCACTGATCGCGCCGGAACAGCCGTTTGCGCTCCGCGCAGCCACACAGTGGGCAGGTGCGCAAGGAGTCGCTCGACGGTTGTCTTGCTGTGTTCACTTTTCCTATCTGGGCCTGTTGGATGTTATCATGCGCGCGTTATTTGGATTTCGGCAGGAGAGTGTCTCATGAGGATCGCGCTCGTCGGCGCAACGGGCATGATTGGACAGCGCATTCTGAACGAAGCACTGTCGCGTGGGCACCAGGTCATAGCGATTGCACGAGATCCCGCAAAAGTCCCTCCGCGTCCTAATCTCGAGATCCGAGCCGGGGACGTGATGAAGCCGGAGACTCTGATTCCGGCGATTGCGACTACCGATGTGCTGGTCAGCTCGTGCTCACCTCCACGCGACGATCCCAGGCAAGCCGTTGAGTCGGTTCGCACCCTAACCGAGGCGGTCGCGACAGCAGCGAAAACGGGCAACCATTCCTTACGCCTCCTCATGGTTGGCGGAGCGGGAAGCCTTGAAATTGCACCCGGCTTGCAGGTCGTCGATTCTCCGAATTTTCCCGAAGCATGGAAACCGATCGCTCTCGCCCATCGAGATGCGCTCGCCGCACTCCGCAAAGCGCCGATCAATTGGACCTATTTCAGTCCGGCAGGGCTCATTCAGCCCGGCGCGCGGACTGGGAAATATCGCACGGGCACCGAGCAACTGGTGACCGATCAGAAGGGCGAAAGCCGCATTTCCGCCGAAGACTATGCCGTGGCGATGGTTGACGAAATCGAAAACCCGCGTTTTATTCGCCAGCGGTTCACCGCCGCGTATTGAGTTCAGCGGCGTTTGCAGTGGCTGTAATATGCACCCCAGCTCGCACGCGCGTTAGAAGTAGGAAATTCCGGCGAGCTTAGCCATGCCTCTGCTGTCTGAGGCGGCCTAGCTCCTCAACAAATCCCTTTCCGAGGGTCTTCATGAGTCGATACTGTGCAGCCACATGTGCGCTTTTGTTGGTACTGTTCGCCTTTCCGTTTGTCGCTCTAGGTGAATCTGTCACGCTGAACAATGGGGACCACATCACCGGGGATATTGAGGATTCCGATGGCAAGGCACTCACACTGAAGACGGCGTACGCAGGAGACGTTAAAATCCAGTGGCCGGCCATTAAGGAGCTGAGCGCCCGGACGCCAATCTACGTAACGACTGAGGACAAGAAGACCATCAGCGGCTCGGTCGCCCTGAATGGCCCGAACCTGACCGTGCAGCAGACCAGTGGCACAATGGTGGAAGTGCCGATGGCGAAGATTACGGCGATTCGATCGTCCGAGGGACAGAACGCGTATGAGAGGAGTCTGCATCCGGCCTGGAATCAGGGCTGGGATGTGGGCGCAACGGTTGGCCTGGGCTTAGCGCGCGGAAACAGCGATACGACGAATTTCAACACAAGCTTGGCTCTAGACCGCAAGACGCTGAGCGACGAAATCAAGATGTACGAGTCTTCTGTTTACGCAAGCAACGGCCTCAGAGGAGGAGGCGTGACGGCCAATGCAATTCTGGGCGGCGTCCGCTACGATCACAATATCACGGAGAGGCTCTTCGCCTTCGGTGCGGGAGATTTCACGCACGATGAACTACAGGGTCTGGACATACGCCAAATCTACACAGGCGGTTTGGGCTGGCACCTGATCGCTAAACCCAACATAACGACCCTCGACGTGCTGGCCGGAATCAACTACACGCAGGAAACCTACAGCGGCACCCCGACAACTCCTGCGCCGACGGTTACCCGCCACCTGCCGGGGATCACCGTCGGTGAGGACTTCATGCATAAATTCGGAGGATCTACGACGCTCAACGCAAATGCGTATTTCTATCCAGATCTAAGCGACCTGAGCCAGTATCGTTTCTCGCTCGATGCGAGTCTGGTGACCAAAATCAACAACTGGCTCGCCTGGCAGGTGGGCCTGAGTGATCGTTACGTGACAAATCCTCCGATCGTCGGAACGAAGTCGAATGACCTGATCCTCGCGACGGGCTTGAGTATTACGTTTACCCAGAGATCTCGCTCAGCCTCTGACTAAAATCTGCAGATCAGCTCAAAATTGACTTGGCCCTGTTGCGCGAACTTCACCGCTGCGCCGGTAGCAGCCGACGAAAGAATCGATTGCGACCGATGACCCCTTTTTCGTCCTATCCATGGGGAGTGATTTAGGAAATATTTCACGCCCCCACCAAGGTTGTATGGCCCTCGCCACCCAATGATTGACGACCATGCGGGGCGGTTGGATGATTGCGAAACTCGACGTTTCGATAGCTGATTGGGCGAAGCTGGTTTAAAATCACAACGCATGACTTCTTCAGCTGGATCAAATTTCGTACATTTGCATCTCCACACAGACTATTCCCTTCTCGACGGTGCCTGCGAAATCGGCGAGCTGTCCGCCGAAGCTGCGCGACGCGGGATGCCGGCCGTCGCTGTCACCGATCACGGGAATCTTTTTGCTGCAGCTAATTTCTATCACCAGGCCACGACACACGGGGTGAAGCCGATCATTGGCTGCGAAGTATATGTCGCTCCGGATAGTCATAAGAATCGCGGCACTGATGCAGAGCGCTCAAACCATCTCGTGCTGCTGTGCGAGAACGAAGAGGGATACCGTAATCTCATCCGGCTGGTCTCCACCGGCTTTCTGGACGGCTTTTACTACAAGCCTCGCGTCGACCATGATTTGCTCGCCCAGCACGGAAAAGGTCTCCTTGCGCTTTCCGCATGCTTGCGCGGCGAAGTTGCCGACGCGCTGCTCCAAGAGAAATACGAGCGGGCGCGAGAGAACGCCTACCGGCTTCGAGACATTTTCGGCAAAGGAAACTTTTTCCTTGAGGTGCAGGATCAAGGGCTCGAGATCGAGCCGCGCATCAATCGAGATTTGGTGAAGCTTTCGCGCGAAAGCGGAATTCCGCTGGTCGCCACCAATGATTGCCATTACCTAACCAAGTCCGACGCACACGCGCAGGAAGTCCTCATGTGCATTCAAACTGGCAAGACCATGAGTGACAGCCAGCGGATGAAGTTCGCGACCGATCAGTTTTACTTCAAGACCGCAGAGGAAATGGCCGAAGTGTT
>Ga0126373_10001875_pt1 | contig 15218 bp, 13 predicted proteins | sample PanSoiMetPlot_11_FD_92545 | JGI IMG/M metagenome (GOLD analysis project Ga0126373, IMG submission 92545) | Tropical forest soil microbial communities from Panama - MetaG Plot_11 | ecosystem: Environmental > Terrestrial > Soil > Tropical forest > Bulk soil | place: Panama | collected 2016-02-17 | reverse complement strand
ATCGAGGATTTAAGCTACACCTATCCTTTTTTAAAAGGAAAAAAGGCAACTGAATTTCTCGACTTGACATTGCTTAGAAATTTGGAGGACGAAGGTTTCTTTAAGCGATTGTACGGGAAGTAATGTAAGTCTTGCGGTGAGAAGACTAAGGTTATGTCCAGCGATCATACGGCCACCCTTTGCGTAGCGATTCTAAACGGGAGAAAATATCTTTGATCGTCAAGATGTTCAAAAAGATCAGTCTTAAGAGGTAATAAAAGATGATCGCTTCAGACGAAAATAATTTATTGACGCAGGTCGGTCCCGGAACTCCGTGCGGTGAGCTTATGCGCCGATACTGGCAACCGATCGCTCTCAGCGAGGAGCTGCCCCGAGATGGTGCGCCGTTGAAAGTGCAGATCCTTGGCGAGGAGTTGGTGTTATTCCGCGACGATCAAGGACGCCCGGGATTGCTTGGGCTTCATTGTTCGCACCGGGGCACGGATCTCAGCTACGGTCGCGTGGAAGATGGCGGCCTACGCTGCCTCTACCACGGCTGGCTTTACGATATTTGCGGTCGGGTGCTGGAACAGCCCGGAGAGCCGGGGGGTGGGACGAATAGAGACGGTATTCGCCACCGCGCGCATCCTTGCCAAGAGTCGGGTGGAGTTATTTTTACTTATATGGGGCCCGGAGAAGCTCCGCTGCTTCCGAAGTACGATTTTTTGACGGCGCCGGAAGAGCACAGAACAGTCACGAAAGTTTTCCACCAATGCAATTATCTACAAGCGAACGAGGGAAATATTGATCCGGTTCATTTGTCTTTTTTGCACCAGTATCTAGAGGAAGCAAAGCCTCCGCTGCAGCGCATCGTAGCCGGCACCAACGACACCGACAACGCGTTGCTAAGGAAGGATATCGCTCCGACCATCGAGGTGGAAGTTACCGATTACGGACTGAGAATCTATACCACGCGCAACGCAGGTCTTGATAAATGCTATTTTAGAGTCACCAATTTTATCATGCCTAACTTGGCCGCATTTGGGGGTTCCACCGTGGGTGACGGCTACTCGGTGCATTGGCACGTGCCCATCGATGACACGCACCATTGGAAATATTTGTTCATGTTCAGTAGAGCAAAACCGCTCAACCCGGAACTTCAGGGTAAAAATCGCGCCGAAGTGACGCCGGATTATCGATTGACGCGCCTGGCGGCTAACCGTTACCAACAGGACCGCGAATCGATGAAAGCGAAAAGTTTCACTGGGATCGGTTTTAATTTTCAAGCTCACGACGCTTTCGCCACGGAGAGCCAGGGCCCGGTGCAAGACCGGACTAACGAGCATCTGGTTTCCTCGGATAAGGCTATTATCGCCGCGCGCAAGCTGCTGCTCAACGGCATCAGGGATGTGAAGGAAGGACGACAACCGCAGCATGTGGTTAAAGATACGAACGCGAACCACTTCCCGCATCTGGTGGTGCTCTCCGAGCTCGTGCCCGCCTCAACCGATTTGAAACAGTTTGTTAGGGACCGAGCGGCAACTTTCCAGTGACAACCACTGGCCATTTTGGCGCTCCCACAACTGAATTATCGGTGGAGAGTTTATTGATGGTGAGCAAATTTGCCTGTGCTTGCTTTTACTACTGTGGTCGAGCTTGAATGTTCTTTAAGCGAGTTGCAATGCCCAAGAGTTCGAAAATCAAAGTTTGGGAGTGCAGCATATGACCAACCTTAACGCTGCACCACAGCACGATCCCTCGACAAACAGGCTCCCGGTGCTTGCCATCGTCGGACGGCCCAATGTGGGGAAGTCGACGCTGTTCAACCGTCTCGTGAAGGAGCGAAAAGCGATCGTTCATGACCAGCCCGGCGTAACGCGGGACCGTAATTATGGCGTTGCGGAATGGTCGGATAAGAAGTTTATCCTGATCGATACCGGAGGATTGGATGTGGAGGCGCAAGAGGGTCTCGAGCAGAGGGTTCAAGAACAAAGCCGCAATGCCATTGCCGAAGCTGATGTGATTCTTTTTCTGTTCGATGGCAAGAACGGACTCAATCCCATCGATCGTGAAGCCGTCGATCTGCTTAGGAAAACCGATAAGTCGGTGTTTTTTGCCGTCAACAAGTTAGACACGCACCAAAAAGCGGTGGACCTCTACGAATTTTACTCTCTAGGTTTGGACCGCTTGTTTGCGATCTCGGCGGAGCACGGAATCGGGTTATCTGAACTCATGGACGAAATTATCAGTTTTTTCCCACAGGAAGCAGCAAAGGATCAGGACGCCATCGAGGAAAAAATCGAACTGCCGCCGTGCATCGCCATTGTGGGTCGACCGAATGTCGGTAAATCGACATTGACCAATCGTTTGCTGGGATTTGAACGCTCCGTCGTTGATGCGAAGCCGGGAACCACCCGTGATGCCGTGGACACGCCGTTCACGCTAAAAGGCCAATCCTACATTTTAATGGATACTGCCGGTATGCGGCGGAAGGCGAGGATCGGCGACGGGGTTGAACGATTTAGTGTTCAACGCGCGCTTCGCGTCGTGGACCGCGGCGACCTTATCCTGCATGTCATAGATGGCGCTGAGGGAGTAACGGATCAGGATGCACAGATTCTGGCCTATGCCCACCAGCGTGGCAAAGCATTGCTTCTGGTGGTTAACAAATGGGATCTGGTAGCTAAAGATGGACGAGATGTCGAGGCTTACCGTGAGGAGGTCTATTACAAGCTTTCATTTTTGGAATATGTTCCAGTGGCTTTCGTTTCTGCGGCGACCGGCTTTGGAGTCAGAAAAATGCTCGACACCGCGGACCGCGTGATCAGAGCGTACCGACGCAAGGTCCAAACTTCGATGGTCAATCAGGCACTGCAAACCATGGTCCGAGCCCATCCCGCGCCGCAAAATCAGGGCCGACAGGTGAAGTTTTACTACGGAACTCAAACCGGGATACGACCTCCTACTTTTACCTTATTTGTAAATACGCCGCGGGCGGTTTCGGACAGTTACCAACGGTATCTAATCCATCAGCTGCGTGAAAGGCTGGGATTGGAGTATGCGCCGGTCAGACTCGTGTTGCGCGCGAGGCGTGAGGAAAGAAGGGGCAAAAGATAACTGATTTGCGCTTGGTGTATTTTTACCCGAATCACGCGCCTTACAAAAATTTAACAAATTTGCAGAAGGTTTCGGAAAATCAATAACTTCACGGAAGAATAGGCCCTCAGTTTTCATACCTATCTTGCAAGGTTCTAGCGTTCGATTTTAAATTACCTTATCATTCTTAGTTTGTTACTAGAGCGCGCGGATTACGATACTTGCGCGGTGATGATTTATAAGCCCTGATGAATACGATGGACGCTTCGGTATCTTTCGCGAAGACAGCTGCTTCCGCCGCGCCGGTTCAGGACGCGCCGGCGCGCTGGCTTGCGCTTAGTCGAGTGAAGGGATTGGGATGTGTGAGCTTCAAAAAGCTCGCAGCATATTTCGCCGACCCAACAGAAGCTTTGTTCGCGTCGGCGGCGGAATTGGCCACGGTGCCGGATTTAGACCAAAGCGTCATCGAAGCATTGCGGAATTTTTCGGAGTGGGGAGCTGTGGCCGAAGAACTCCGTCGAGCAGAGCAAGCCGGAGCCAAAGTCGTGCCGTTTCTCGATGCGAACTATCCGGCGCGGCTGCGTGCCATCGCAGATCCGCCGCCGTTGCTCTACTTAAAGGGGGAGTGGAAGCCGCAGGATGAGAAAACCGTCGCTGTCGTCGGTTCGCGCAGCGCCAGCGACTATGGTCGGCGAGTGGCACGAGATCTCTGCCGCGGCCTCGTGTCGCTTGGCTTCACCGTGGTGAGCGGCATGGCGCGGGGCATCGACGGCGTAGCGCATGAGACCACTCTCAACGCGGGAGGCAGAACGATTGCGGTGTTGGGCTGCGGCGTTGACCGTGCTTATCCCCCGGATCATGAGAAACTTTACCAGCGCATCTCAGAAAGTGGCGCGGTGATCTCCGAATTGCCCATCGGCACGAGGCCGCTGGCGCATCATTTTCCGGCGCGCAACCGGCTCATCAGCGGTTTGTCCCTAGGTGTCGTGGTGGTGGAAGCGACGGAAAAGAGCGGGTCTTTGATAACGGCGGGATTGGCCCTAGAGCAAGGCCGAGAAGTCTTTGCCGTGCCGGGTGAAGTGGGTTCGAGCCGTAGCCGCGGCACAAACCGCCTGATCCGTCAGGGTGCCAAGCTGGTCGAAAGCGTTGACGATATCATCGAAGAAATTGCGCCCCAACTTTTGCCGCGCCAAGGTACGGCGCCGGTAGAAACCAGACGGCTCGCCGAAAACGCCAGCGAAGGCGCGCGAAAAATTTTCGCTCTGCTTCAAGAACGGCCCCTTCAGGTCGATGAAGTCATCGAGGCCAGTGGTTTCACACCGCCTAGGGTTTTAGAGATTTTGTTGGAGCTGGAACTGCAGGGTTATCTCAGACAGCTTCCGGGAAAAAAATACATTGCGGAGCCATAGAGTCAGCCATCCGCAAACATCAATGCAAGGAATGAATCGAGTGTTATGGCAGCTAAAAATTTAGTTATTGTGGAATCCCCCGCCAAAGCGAAAACCTTGGAGCGATATCTGGGGAGAGATTTTCAAGTCAAGGCATCCGTCGGGCATATCGTCGATTTACCCAAGAGCAAGCTTGGGGTGGATATTAAAAAGAACTTCGCGCCAGATTTTCATGTCATTCAGACCAAGAAGAAGGTCATCGACGATCTCAAGAAGGCCGCCAAGGGCAAAGAAGCCATCTACTTGGCTTCGGACCCCGACCGTGAGGGCGAGGCGATAGCGTGGCATATCGCCGACCAAGTTGCCAAGAACCACAAGAAGGTTCACCGCGTGCTCATCAATGAAATAACCCGCAAAGCGGTGCAGGAAGCCATCGCCAATCCTCAGGAGCTCGATCGCAATAAATTCGACGCTCAGATCGCGCGCCGCATTTTGGACCGGTTGGTAGGCTATCAGATCAGTCCGATTTTGTGGAACAAGGTTCGACGGGGACTGAGTGCCGGCCGGGTCCAGTCCGTGGCAGTGCGATTGGTTTGCGAGCGGGAAAAAGAGATCCGCGCCTTCGACTCGCAGGAATACTGGTCGCTGACGGCGCTTTTGGAGGGGCGTGTCGCCCCATCTTTCAAAGCGCGCCTCGCTCAATGGCAAGGGCAGAAGATCGACAACAAAAAAGTTCGGCTCGAAAACGAGGCGCGCGTCCAAGAAATCATCAAATCGCTGGAAAACGCGCCGTGGGCCATCGGTGAAGTAGAGAAAAAGGAACGCCGGCGCTATCCGACACCGCCTTTCGTTACCAGCAAGCTCCAGCAGGAAGCAGCGCGCAAGCTGGGTTTTCAGCCCAAACGCACCATGCAACTTGCCCAACAACTTTACGAGGGGGTGGAGCTCGGCGTTGAGGGCGCCGTGGGGCTCATTACCTATATGCGAACCGATTCCACCCGCGTTTCCAACGATGCATTGAACGCGGTGCGCCAACTCATCGAAAAACAGTACGGCAAAGACTATCTGCCCAGGCGGCCGAACACGTATCGCTCGAAAAAGGGCGCCCAGGATGCCCACGAAGCGATTCGTCCTACTTCCATGGAGTATACTCCGGAGCGGGTGCGCCGGTTTTTGCGCCGCGACGCCTTTCAGCTCTATTCCTTGATTTGGGATCGGTTTGTCGCCAGTCAAATGGTGCCGGCTTTGTTCGATCAGACAGCCTTTGAGATTCCCGTCCGCGAAGCGATTTTTCGCGCCACGGGACAGCAGATCAAGTTCGACGGTTTTATGAAGGTGTATATTGAGGGACGAGATGAGCGGGCAACTCAAGCCAACGGCGCAGACGAGGACGACGGCGAAGAGGAGAGCCGCGAGAACGAAGGGATGCTGCCGGATTTACAAAAAGGCGATGCGTTGAAGCTGCTATCGATGGATCCGCGCCAACACTTCACCCAGCCGCCGCCGCGCTATACCCAGGCTTCTTTGATCAAAGAGCTGGATGAGAAGGGAATCGGCCGTCCGTCGACCTATGCCGCAATTATTTCCAATATTCTCGATCGCGAATACGTGGTTCAGGATGAACGCCGGTCGCTAGCGCCGACCGAGCTTGGATTCCTTGTCACCGATCTCCTGGTGGAAAGCTTCCCCGATATTTTGAATACCAAGTTCACCGCCGGCATGGAGGACGAACTGGACAAAATCGAGGAGGGGAAGGAAGCCTGGACCAAGGCCATGAAGCGCTTTTACACTCCTTTCTCGCGCGATCTCAAGAAAGCCGAAAAAGAGATGCGCAACGTAAAGCGCCAGGAAGTCCCCACCGATATCACGTGTGAAAAATGCGGCGCACTGATGGTGGTAAAATGGGGGCGCAACGGCGAGTTTTTGGCCTGCCCCCGCTATCCGGAGTGCAAAAATACCAAGAACTTCAAGCGCAACGAAAAGGGTGAACTGAACGTCGCCGCCGAAGAAGAGGTCAATGAAATCTGCGAGCAGTGTGGTCGGCCCATGCTTTTGCGCTGGGGCAAATACGGCAAGTTCTTGGGTTGCAGCGGATATCCGGAATGTACCGGTATTCGTCCCCTGGAAAAGCCGGTGGATCTCGGTCTCAAGTGTCCTGAATGTAAGGAAGGAAACCTTAAAGAACGGAAGTCGCGCCGGGGAAAGGTCTTTTACGGCTGCGATCGTTATCCCGAATGCAAATTCGCTTCGTGGGATCGCCCAGTAGCGGGTCCCTGTCCGAATTGCCAAGATCCGATTCTTCTCGAGAAGGTGACCAAGCGCGCTGGCCGCACGCGCCGTTGCCGCCACAAGGAGTGCGGTTACTCTATCCAAGTCGCAGGGTAAGCCGTGCCCAACATCGTCCGCATCGTTGGCGGCGGGTTGGCCGGCTCGGAAGCGGCATGGCAACTCGCGCGCCGCGGGTTGGCCGTGGAGCTTTTCGAGATGCGGCCGCACAGATGCACCGAGGCTCATGCTACCGGGGACCTCGGAGAACTCGTTTGTAGTAATTCTCTTCGATCAAGCTTGGTCACTGCGCCGGCGGGGCTTTTAAAGGAAGAAATGCGCCGGCTGGATTCCCTGATTCTGCGTGTGGCAGAAGCTAACCGGGTGCCGGCGGGTTCAGCATTGGCCGTCGATCGCCAGCTTTTCGCGCGGAGGTTGACCCAGGCGGTGGAAGCATTGCCCAGTGTGCGTGTCATTCGCCAAGAAGTTGATGAGATACCCGACGGGATCGTAATTCTAGCCACGGGACCGCTCACGTCCCCCGCTTTGTCTGCGCGGCTGACATCGATACTCGGAGCCGATCATCTCTATTTTTATGATGCGATTTCGCCCATCGTCACGGCGGAGTCCATTGATATGAGCGTCGTCTACCGCGCATCACGCTATGGCCGCGATGGCGATGATTATCTCAATCTTCCCGTGACGCGGGCGGAGTATAATCGCTTTATTGACGCGGTATTGACTGCCGATCGGGTGCCGACGCACAGCTTCGAGCGCTTCGTTCCTTTTGAGGGTTGCATGCCCATCGAAGAGATGGCCGACCGGGGAAGAGAAACATTGGCTTATGGTCCGATGAGAGCGGTGGGACTCAGTGATCCGCGCACCGGAAAGCGGCCCTACGCAGTAGTTCAATTGCGCCAGGAGAACAAGGAGAAGACGCTTTACAATCTCGTGGGTTTTCAAACCAAGATGACCTATGCGGCGCAGCGGCGAATTTTGGCGTTGATCCCAGGTTTGGCAAGCGCGGAGTTTGTCCGGCTCGGAAGTCTGCACCGCAACACTTTCATCAATTCGCCGCTTCATCTCATGCCCACAATGCAATGGCGAAAAAACACGACTCTGTTTTTTGCGGGACAGATCACGGGGGTCGAGGGATATCTCGAATCAGCCGCAACCGGTTTGCTAGCGGGAATCAATGCGGCGAGATTGGTTGATGAAAAAGGGCTTGTTGTCCCGCCGCCGACTACTGCGCTAGGTGCGCTCTTGGGCTACATCACGGATGCGGGACGCAAGAGGTTCCAGCCCATGAACGTTAGCTTTGGTCTGCTACCCCCCTTATACGCGCGCTTGCACGGAAAAGAGAAGAAGCTGATGATGGCGCGTCGTGCACTAGCGGACATGGATGCTTGGGTTGACGCGATCTACGAAGCAGAAAAAGCCTGCAAAGTCCATTCAGGTTCCATTTTAGCTAAAGCCTTCGCGTCATGAGCCCGCAAAGATTGGCGTTCTTCGACATCGGCACCAATACGATCCTCTGTCTGGTCGCCGAACTGGACCATATCGGGAGATTTGCCGTATTGGATGACCTCGCAGAGATCGTCCGCCTCGGTGAAGGTGTTGACCAAAGCGGACTGATCAGCGCGGAAGGTGAGCGGAGAAGCGTTGAAGTTTTGAAAAATTACCTAAGACGATGCGCGGAGCTGGAAGTTAAGGAAGTCATTGCGGTCGGTACCAGCGCGCTAAGGGATGCGAAAAACAGCGCCCAAGTGCGCGCGCGCTTTAAAAACGAATTGGGGCTGGAGGTTCGCGTCCTATCCGGCGATGAAGAGGCTGCTTACTCGTTTTTGGCGGTTCAGAGAGGTCTAGCGCTTTCCGGGCAAGAGCTGTTGGTGGTCGATATCGGGGGTGGTAGCACGGAATTTATCCGGGGTAACGAATTGGGAGTTTCTCTGGCACTCAGCGTAGACATGGGTTCGGTGCGACTCACGGAACGCTTTATCCGTTCGGATCCCGTGAGCAAGGAGGAGTGCGCGGCGATGGTGTCAGCCATCGATCTGGAATTGACTCGAGCGCTGAATCCAATGCTTGGTCAACCGTCGTCCATCACTCTCGTCGGAATCGCCGGAACCTTTACCACCCTCGCGGCGGTGGAAAAGAAACTAATGCGTTATTCTCACGGCGAGGTTCACGGCAGCACACTAACATTAAGCGAGGTCAGGCGTCAGGTAAACCTTTTTCAAGGGAAATCCGTGGCTGAGCGAAAAACCATCCCCGGCCTTGAGCCCAAGCGAGCCGACGTCATTCTCGCGGGCGCCACCATGATTGAAAGAATCATGACTTTCCTGTGCGTCGAGCAAGTCATCGTCAGCGACCAGGGGGTGCGCTACGGTCTGCTTCACGAGCGGTTGAAAAAATTGTGTTGACATTTTCGACTGAATTCGAAATATTCTTGCCTTGCTTCTTATAAAGGCATGTAACGAATTGAGACACCAGAAAGACGGAGTTGCCAGGAAGGAGGTGAACGCACATGACAAAGGCCGATCTAGTTGACGCAGTTGCAAAGAGTGCCAAGATCAGCAAGCGAGCCGCAGGGGAGGCCGTGGACGCGACCTTCGAAGGCATTTCCCGCGGCATAAAAAAGAGCAAACGTTTTCAAGTCCCCGGCTTCGGGACATTTACCGTACGCTCGCGAAAAGCGCGCATCGGCAGAAATCCTCAAACCGGCGCAGAAATCAATATCAAAGCCAGTCGCACGGTGGGATTCAAGCCGGCTCCGTTTCTGAAAAAAGGACTATAGAAATCTTAGCCATCCACACAAGGGCCATCACGATTGCTGTGGTGGCCTTTTTTATTGCCCCTTGATGATAATCCTTCCGGCACGTAAAATATGCGGAAGTTTAAGAAAGTGAAATTTCGAGAATTGTCATGTCGCTGAAAACCGAGAAAATTTGGTTGGACGGGGAGATGGTCCGCTGGGAGGACGCGAAGGTGCATGTGCTGGCCCATGCGCTTCATTATGGCACTGCGTACTTCGAGGGAATTCGTTGTTACGCTTTGACGGAAGGCCGCTCCGCGGTTTTTCGCCTGGACGAGCATATGCGGCGATTCGCTGATTCAGGCAAGATATTAGGCTTTCCCCTTCCCTATAGCGTCGCTGAGCTGCATCAAGCGACCTTAAAGGTGATTCGCGCAAACAATCTCAGTGAATGCTATATCCGCCCATTAGCCTTTGTCGGTCTCGGCGAGATGGGACTTTATGCACCCAATAATCCGGTCAATGTTTGCATCGCGGTCTGGCCGTGGGGCGCTTATTTGGGCGATGAGGGAATCAAGAATGGCATTCGGGCCAAAGTTTCGTCCTACACGCGCCATCACGTGAACGTGATGATGACCAAAAGCAAGGCGGGGGGTAATTACATCAACTCTGTGCTTGCCAAAACTGAGGTGAAAAAGGCGGGTTACGACGAAGCGATCATGCTGGATGTGGATGGCTATGTTTCGGAAGCCAGCGGCGAGAACGTCTTCATTGTGAGAAATGGCAAAGTGAAGACCACGCCGCTCACCTCCATCCTGCCGGGCATTACCCGTGACTCGATTATGATCCTGGCTCGCGACAAGGGTTACGACGTCGTGGAAGAGCGGTTTACCCGCGACGAGCTTTACACGGCCGACGAAGCCTTTTTTACGGGCACGGCGGCCGAGCTCACACCGATTCGTGAAGTGGACGATCGCCAGATCGGCACGGGATGCCGGGGGCCGGTAACGGCGGACATCCAGCAGACATTTTTTGACGTTATCAAAGGCAAAGAAAAAAAATATTCGCAGTGGTTGGCCTACGTGTAACCGCCGAAGCCTCGCACCTCCGGGCTTCCTCGCTCAGCGTAGATCGTAACGTTAACTGCCAAATCCGGCTTAATTCTCTTTCCTGACGTTTTGCCGTTGCGCTGACCCTTCTTTATAGTTTAAATAGATTGTAGATGGGCGGGGCTCGGGAACCGACGCTGCGAGTGACCATGCTGCCGCGAGACACCAACGCGCGCGGCACCATTTTCGGCGGAGTAATTTTGAGTCATATCGACATGGCCGGTGGGGTTGCCGCTTCTCGAGAAGCCCAGCGAAATTTTGTCACACGGGCGATGCATGCAGTAGAATTTATCGCACCCGTCTATGTCGGTGACGTTGTAAGTTTTTATACGGCGGTTGTTCGCGAGGGTAGAACTTCCATAACCATCAAAGTGGAAGTGGAAGCTGAAAGAAGTAAAGAGCCGCAGAAATGCGTCAAAGTCACGGAGGCGGAGATCGTTTATGTTTCGGTTGATGAAAATGGAGCAGCAATTTCAATCAGGTAGAATGGCGCTGCAACTTGTCATCCCGCTCGGGGTATTAGTCCTTTTGCTGCTCACGGCTCCAGTTTTTGCGCAAACCAACTCGGCCAAAATTGGCAGAGTCGGTTGCCCCAATTGTGTCAACGACGGCTCGCCGATCGCTCTGTCGCTCCAGCGCGCCGATGAGCTTTACGCTGCCTTTAAACCGAAGGAGGCCCTTGCGGAACTTCTCAAGGTGCTCGAGTTGGATCCGGAGAACGCAGAGGCGCTGTCCAAAATAGCGCGCGTCTACATCAATTTCGGTGACCTGATTCCCGAATCCACGCCTGACTGGGAAGCCAAGAGACTGAAGCAATTCCAAATCGCCGAGGGATACGCTCGCAGGGCGGTCAAGGCGGATCCGAATGTGACTTGGGGGCACTTCTACATCGCTGCCTCTTTGGGAAGCGAAGCCACACTATCGCCCGTGGCCAAACAAATCGATATGGCGAAAGAAATTCGGAGCGCCATTGAGAAAGCCATCGCCCTCGATCCTCAAAACGGCTTTGCCTACCATGTCTATGGCGTTTGGCACCGCAAGATGGCGGAGATTGGCAAAGCGAGCCGCATGTTCGCATCGATTATTTACCGCCAGTCGATACCTGCAGGCAGCATGGAGAAATCCATCGAATATTTGAACAAGGCTATCGCTCTCAATCCTACGGTCATCGTCAGCCGCCTGGAGCTGGCGCGGAGCTATATGGAGGTAGAGAATTGGTCTTCGGCGCAAAATTTACTTGTCTCTATTCGGGGACTGCCGATACAGTTCTCCGACGACGCCAAGAATAAACAAAAGGCGGAAGAGCTTCTTAAGGAAATTAAGGAGCGCTAGCCAGCGGGTTTTCCCCCGACCCCACCCTGCAAAAAAGCAACCGATTTGCGTCCAACCCCTTTCAGTAACGAATAAGATGACCCGATCACTGCTCATCATCTTATTGCTGTTTGCGGTATTCGCCTGCGACAGTGGCGGAAAGCCACCGAGTTCCCCCAAAGTCCTGCGCGTGGGCTTCGTACCGGCCGAGGACGCCCAGCAGGTGATTCAAAACGCGCAGCCCATCGTCGCCATTCTCGAGAAGCAATTGGGCATAGAAGTCCAGCCCTTCGTAGCAACGGATTACACAGGAGTTGTCGAAGCTTTGCGGGGCAATAAGCTCGACATCGCTTTTTTGACGCCGGCGTCGTACGTGCTGGCGAAGAATGAGGCCAACGTGCGGGTCGTGCTCAAGTCTGAACGTAAAGGATCACCCTATTACTACGCCGCCATTATCACCCGGGCTGACAGCGGTATAAAAACCCTGGAAGATCTGCGCGGCAAGACTTTCGCTTTTGGCGATCCAGTGTCCACGTCGGCCAATGTCTTCCCGCGCAAGATGTTCCATGAGCGAGGCATCGATCCGGTGCGAGATTTCAAACAAATTCTCTATTCCGGTGGCCACGACGCTACCGTACTGGCGGTACTCAATGGGAAGGTCGACGCCGGCGCCACCTACGCCAACTCGCCCGATAATAACGACACCGCTTGGATGCGTTATCTGAAAAATCCCGAAGACGTAAAGAAAATTCGTGCCATCGCCTTTTCGGAGCCGATTCCCGCCGATAATTTGGTCATCAACGGCAATCTCGACGAGCGTACCGCCAAAAAGATTGAGGATACGTTTATCGAACTGAGCCGCGATCCTAAGGGAAAACAGATGCTCAGAGATCTCTACCAAATCGATGGCTTTGTTCCGGCGACGGACAAAGATTACGATTCAGTGCGCCAGGCATTCACCATTGCTGGAATCCAGCTCAAAGACGCGCTACAAAAAAAGCATCCGTGACCATCCTGCAGATCAAAAACCTGCACAAATCTTACCATGCCGGCGCCGACGTGCTTAGCGGCATCAGTTTCCAAGTCGAACAGGGGGAATTTGTCGGTATCATCGGACTGAGCGGTTCCGGAAAGTCGACGCTGCTGCGCTGCATTAACCGCCTGATCGAAGCGACCTCAGGCGAGATCTTGGTGCCGCGCTCGCTCTTGGGCCAAAATGGCAGCGTTGGGATGGCCAACGTGCTGCGGCTCGATCGACAAGAACTCCGGCTGCTACGTCGTAAAGTGGGCATGATTTTTCAGCAGTTCAACATCGTGAAGCGTCTGTCGGTGATCGAAAATGTTTTATCGGGAGGACTTGGTTACCAACCTTCGCTAACGAGCACACTGCGAGTTTTTTCTGAAACCGGAAAACGCCAAGCGCTTACGAACCTCAAACGCGTCGGCTTGCTCGATCACGCCTACAAGCGGGCGGATGAGTTGAGCGGCGGCGAACAACAGCGAGTTGCCATCGCGCGCACGCTGATGCAACAGCCGGCTATTGTTTTGGCCGATGAACCGGTTTCCAGCCTGGATCCTAAGTTGTCTCGCGTCGTCTTGGACATTCTGCGGCGGGTTTGCCGCGAGGACGGAATTACAGCGCTGGTGAGCCTTCATACGCTTGAGCTCACGCGAGAATACGCGCACCGGGTTATCGGCCTTAAACAGGGACAACTTTTCTTCGACGGGCCGGTCAAAGATTTGACCGAAACCATCGTCGACGCGGTTTATCAGCGAAGCGTGACACAAGACTCGCTCTAACTTGAAAGCGAGCGCGAACATCGGCGGGTAGGGCACGGCATGCCGTGCCCTACTTTGCTCGCTGGGTTGTTAGTTTTCCTCGAACCCAAGCACATGGTCGAGAGCTAATTTTCCCGGTCCGGAGAGAAGAAGGGCGATGCTCATGGCCAAGAGAGCAAGACTATATTCGTAACCATGACCTTTTCCCGGCATCATGGACCAGTTAAGGAAGAAGCCATTGACAAGGTGGACGTTGAGGATTCTTACAGCCGTGTCCAGTGCCAGTCCCACAGCAGCGAGGCGTGTTAGCAAGCCGACAGCAACGGCGATACCACCTATGAGCTCCATGGCCGCGGAGATGAGAGCGAAATACGCCGTTATTCGCCAGGGCGCTTTCGAAATTCCAATTGGCTCCGGCAGTCCCGGCCCGTCCCAAAAACCGAAAAGCTGTTGCGCACCGTGGGCGAGGAAAATAACTCCCAGAGAAAACCGAATCGCCAAGGGCGCCCAGGGCAAGAGTTTTTGGGCCCTGCCCAGTCTCATCTTGAGCGCTCCCGTGTCACCTATCAATCCTAGCAGAAATGAGATCTAAGCCTAGGGGTTCACTATATTGGTCCAGGCGGAGAATAGCCTTTGCGGGCAAGTGTATTTGCGGCTAGCTCAATGGGGACCTGGAACAAGGCGGAAGAGAAAATAATGGAGGGTATTTACCTTGGCTCAAGAAACTTGGCGTGACGCCGAGAACGATATTTTTGCCGAGTCACCTCCCGCGCCCAAACGGGGTAAACGGTTTATGGTTTTCGTCTGCCTATTCCTGCTGGCCCTGGGTTGGTCCTTCCATGGAGCCAAGATCAGACCAGGAGAACTGATTCAGGGCATCCCCGAGATCGCAATCACACTGCAGCGCATGATGCCGCCGGATTTTTCCAAAGTAACGACCGCCCGCAGTTATTTCTTGCCCCCAGAATTGTCGCTAACGGAATTGTTACTGCCGCTGTTTCCGCTTTCTGAGTCCCAGGAGCGCATCAAACAGCGTTGGTGGGACAATACTTTTCCACAAACCATTGTTGGGGCGACATTGGAGACTGTGCAAATGGCATTGGCCGGAACTTTTCTTGCGCTGGTCGTTGCTTTTCCCCTGGGGTTTCTCGCTGCGCGCAATACGACGCCACACCCGCTGGTTTATCATGCTGTGCGCCTTGGATTGAATTTTTTGCGCACCATCCCGGATCTTGCCCTTGGCCTTGTGTTCGTCGCCGCAGTGGGACTCGGCGCCTTTGCCGGCACTTTGGCGCTGGCCATTCACACGGCGACGGTACTCGGCAAGCTGCTTTCGGAATCCGTGGAGAATATTGACGAAGGCGTCGTCGAAGCGATTCGCGCCACCGGCGCAGGCTTTACGCAGACCCTGTCTTTTGCCGTGCTCCCGCAAATCCTGCCGGACCTGATTTCGTTCACGCTCTATCGTTTGGAGACGAACATTCGCGCGGCTTCGGTTCTCGGTTTGATCGGCGCCGGCGGCATTGGCTATCTGAT
>Ga0126373_10001874_pt1 | contig 15230 bp, 18 predicted proteins | sample PanSoiMetPlot_11_FD_92545 | JGI IMG/M metagenome (GOLD analysis project Ga0126373, IMG submission 92545) | Tropical forest soil microbial communities from Panama - MetaG Plot_11 | ecosystem: Environmental > Terrestrial > Soil > Tropical forest > Bulk soil | place: Panama | collected 2016-02-17 | reverse complement strand
ATGATTGTTTCAGCATTTGGTTCGCTTCACGCGGGTTTTCTTGCTGGCCCCCGAGTGCCGTACGCGATGGCGTGTGACGGAAATTTCTTCGGTTTCGCCAAGCGAATGCAGCCGAAATTTCATACTCCCAGCGGTGCCCTCGTGTTTCAGGGCTGCATAGCGAGTGGGCTGGTGCTGACGGGGACATACCAGGAGCTGTATTCATACTTAATCTTCGCGACTTGGGCCTTCCTGGGATTGAACGCTATGGCTCTTATCCGGCTACGCTACACCGAACCCAATCTATCCCGCCCGTTTCGCGTTTGGGGATATCCATGGACAGCAATGGTCTTCGGTCTTGCGGCTCTCAGCATCTCGATGAATCTATGGCTGGTCCGGCCGGTCCGGTCGTCTGTCGGGTTGGCGATTGTCTTGCTCGGGATACCATTCTTTTACCGCTGGCGTAAGCGAAGCGCAACTCCACCGCATTTGCTCAAGGTCACAACCGCTGGTTGCTAGAGACAGCGATTCTGAGGTAATCGCCGCCAACTCGGAATGCGCCCCGACAATCGGGTACACGGGCGAGCCTGCCCTGCTCTTACAACTCCTTCTTGATTTCTTTGAGAAGGCTGACGACGCGGTGAACAAGCGGGTCTATATTGCCACGCGACCATAGCGCAAACGTGTCCAACGGTCCGATAGAAAAACGTGGAGTTCGTAACACCACCCCATCAGGAACAAAGTCCTTTGCAGAAGAGGGAAGGAACACATACCCCGCGCGGGCCTTTGTAAGGTTGACCGCGGTCTGGAAATGTTCCACCATTTGATATCTGCCCAGTGGCATGTGATTCTTCAGGAACGCGGTCGCGATCATTTGATGCACAGCTGGCAACAAAACTTTCGAGGGCATGATGAGGAGCTCACCTTCAAGGTCTCTTAAGCCCACATACCTCTCGCGGGCTGCTGCCCCATTCGACATGAAATTTCGCTCGCACCAGCTTCGGATTGAACCATGAAACGTAGAAAGACTACTCGTCTTTCGATCAGGTCCCCATGAACGCCCAAATCGGAAAAGTCGGTACTGGTAACCACGCGCTTCCCAGCGCTGAGAAGAACTCAGGGCCGTTCCGTCTTTAGCCTCTGCGGCCAGGGAAATGAAGGCGCGTCGAAAAAGCACCAGAGCGCGATAACCGGATCGCAGATCGCGCATCCGAATGAGGAAAGCGGTAGAAAAGGAATGATCGGAGTGCCATACAAGTGATGCACCACATCCCAGCCCGAGTGCAGCATCCATCCCGCACCAATCATTTTGTAAGATGAAAGTCCCTTGTACGCGCAGTAGGTCATAACTGCGGTAAACAGAAATTCCCATTTGCCCAGCCCGCCGTTCAGGTACGCAGCACCGGCACCGGCGAGCATGACTGCCATGAAATTTCTTCGATTAGGCTCTCTAAAAAGGGAAACTGCGGCGATAAACAACAGGGCCACGACAATTGGCGCGGCGATCTCCGCAAATCCGATTGCGACGGCCACCCTGGAGTTGTACCAGGCGATGCCCGGGAAACGCAACATTACGCCCATCCTGGCAACCGGGGTCAAGTCCTGACAAACGACGTAATCGTCCAAGTCCTATTAAAAGGAGTTCTCTCCATTTCGAGTTGGGACACGTCGTCTCTAGCTCGTTCCAATGATAAATCGCTAATCCTGGTCTGCAATGGAAAGGACCCAATTGAGGGCCAGCGCCAGCACCGTCCCCAGTGCAATCCCAGGGATGTTCAACCCCACAACCGTTAGGCCCTTGGTGCCTAGTCCTGTACCCACGATCAGGGATGTGCCCGCTACTGCCAAATTCTTGGGACGGGTGAAATCGACTTTGGCATCCATCCAAATACGAATACCCATCAACGCAATGATCCCGTAAATCAGGAGCGTGATGCCGCCCAGAACCGGGTTGGGGATCGTCTCAATAAATGTGCCGAACTTGGGTGAGAGCCCAAGCAGGAGTGCCATCAGTGCGGCTGCTATGAAATTGTATGTGCTGAATACTCGCGTCATGGCCATGACCCCCATGTTTTCTGCGTAGGTGGTTTGTGGCGTGCCGCCGCCGAAAGAGGAAACCAGTGTGGCCAGAGCGTCGCCGAGATAGGCGCGTCCGAGACACGGATTCAGGTCCCGGCCAAGGTAAGAAGAAATGGCGGCAATGTGACCTTTGTTTTCCGCAACCAGCACGATAAAGACAGGCGCGATGGTCACCAGCGCACCCCAACTGAATGCCGGAGTTTGAAACGGAGGCAATCCGATCCACGGCGCACTCTTGAGGAGCGCGACCTTCTGCGGGTCCAGCATGTCGCAAGCGGCGCCTACAGCGTAACCGACCATTACGCCGATCAGAATCGGCACCATCTGAAGAAATCCTCGCAACCGAATGGACACCAAGGCGGCTGTAAAAAAAGTGACAGCGGCAATCATCAGGCGTATCCAATCCGAGCCAGCGCTGATCGTCAGGGCGCTGTTGATAGCGTCAGACACGACGGTTCCGGCCAGATTCAGACCAATGATCGCCACCACTGAGCCCGTCACTAACGGAGGCATCAGGTAGTCAATCCAACCGGGGCCCCAGCGCATTGTGACTACAGCAGCGACAGCGTAGAGAACGGCAGCGCCCGCAATTCCGCACAGGGCATATGGAATCCTTGAAGCGTTGCCGCCTGTGATGGCCAGGATGGGACCGATGAAGGCAAAACTTGAACCAAGATAGCTGGGGACCTTGAGACCGGTTATGAGGATAAAAAGAAGGGTCCCAATACCGGAGAAAAAGAGAGTTATCTGAGGATCGAACCCCATCAGAAGGGGCGCTAGCACAGTGCCTCCAAACATCGCAATCACATGCTGCATCCCCATCGGGATGAGCTTCAGGAGCGGGAGTTTGTCTTCCGGATAGTAGATTTGATTCAGGGACCTTGTCTGAGATTCCTCTTTAGCCTGGATGGTCATTCTTGTTGCTCCGTCTCGTGTGCGAGCCGATTCTAGGGAGAGCGAGCTCGACGTGCAAGATCTCCACTCCCCGGTTGGTTTCGTCGAACTACCATGGCACGCCGAACTGGTCCACAACTGTGGCGTAACGCTGCGCCCAGAATGTTTCCTGTAGCCCTACTTCTAATGCCAGGTATCCTCGGCCGAATATGTACGAAGTGGCTTGGCAACAGTTCAATCGTGTACGGAAAGTGGCACTGTCCGCCGTGCTCAGCCTGTTGCGAATCCACAACGCGACCGACGATCGTGCCGGTGAAGGTCTGTGCTCGGGCGGTCGATGCCAGCGACAAAGCTGAAAACAGCAGCTGGAGGCCGATAAGGCGCGCGTTCATCGGGAGCCCACCATCGGTGATCACGTGCTTATTGCCGGGGCAAGGACCGCAACAATGTAGCCGTGTCAGACACCCAACTATATCTCCCGGCACGGCAGCGGTTACGGCTACCGGTGGAGGGTCAGACACACCATGACGTTGCTTCAAGACAGCCATGTTTTGGTCACTGGGGGCGCCGATGCTAAAGGCACCGTGCTTGCCAGCCGCTACGTGGGCTGCTGGGACCAAACGGAGCAGTGCTTTATGGTACGTGCGTTTTTGACGTAGCAGAGGAGACTAGTAGGTGTTCTCCGACGGTGTTCGCCTTTGCTTTTCTGTGACGAAGGCATTGGTCTTATGGAGGCCTATGCAAAAAGTGGCGCGGCGTTTCTAATTTCGGTTCGATTTCGACCTAGCGCGGTCCGCTTGGCTTTCGGCGGCTAGTTTGTAGGCGACGTAATACTTGTAGATATTGTCCACGTACGTCACTGTCTCCTCCCCGACGTTCCTGGCCACCCCTAGTTCCACATTGCCAAACCATTTGTTGGGGTTCAGACCCTCTTGGGCTGCCTGTTCGCGCAAGTGCACAATGCGAGTAGGTCCTGCGTTGTAGCTAGCGAAGGTGAACAAAGTCCTGTTCACGTCATCTATCGCAGGGTCTGCGAAGTAGTTCGTAACAATGTTATTCAGCATGCGAACTCCCGCAAGAATGTTCTTGTCGGCCTTGCTTACATCGCGAACATTGATAGGGGCGGCTGACGCATACTTCGGAATGACCTGCATGATGCCAACGGCCCCTGAACGGCTCTTCTTCCCTTGGTCCAATAATGACTCCTGGTAGCCCTGCGCCATAAGCATTAGGTAGTCGAAACTGTATTGTGATCCATACTTGTTAAAATACTCCACGTACTTAGAGAACTTCTTCATTTCCTGCGCGGAAGTCGAGTCTCTCACCCACTTGGTGTTCTTCAAGTATCGGCGTAACAGGATATTTCCGAAAGTGGTCCCTTCTTTGTGTTTTTCAATAAACTCGTCCAGCAGCTTCTTCAACTCCGGATTGTTCTTGCGCACTACCCAAGCCAATTGGCCATCGTTCGATACGACCATTTGTGGGTGCGGTTTGATGTTGGGCAAGACCTGGGCCCACAAAGCCGCTCGGTGCTGCATGGCCACGGTGGCTGGGATCAACCCGCCATTCACCATCTCAACCAGGTCGTCTTCCAGGAGATTGCTGTCAGCTGCTTTGACGGATAGAGGTGGCTTTCCGGCCTTGGCGCGTTCCTCACTGATTTTGGTCAGGGAGTCATACGCTGCTGTCAGCGGATTCACATAGATGTCTTTTCCGACAAGGTCATCGAAGCTTTGCGCATTCGCCAGTTCCTTGCTGGTTACAATGATGTGGTCAACACCGGTCATAGTGGGGGTCGTGAACGCGAAGTTCCGCTGTCGTCCTGGCGTAATCACCACATCATCAGCGACAACATCACCGATACCCCCTCGAAGTGCCGGGCCGAGCTCATCTGGACGCAATGGAAGGAAAGTAATTTTGACGCCCAATTTGGTGTTCAGCTTCTTGTTCACGTAACCCTGCAACTGCTCCAACATTTCGTAGGTCATGCCTTTCGGCTTGCCGTGGGAATAGAAGAATCCTATCGGGTTGATGACTAAGAGAGCCCGGATTCTGCGCTCCTTGACCATTTCATCCAAGTCTCCGGTTCGGCGTCCGAAGCTTGTAGGAAGTACCAGGGGACTCGACTTCGCGTCGTCGACGGATTCGCCCGCCATGTCCTCTGGCGGGACGAGGTCCGAGCCCATCTCATCGGCAGCCGTTTGTCCCGACTTGGCGGACGGCCGTGCTGCCTTGTTACACGAGAACAGAACGAGAAGCGGCAAGGCGAGTAATGGTAACCGGACGGCGCCTAGGTACTTCATGAATCACCCCTAATCCAGCTTTTGCACAAAACAAAGCTGGGCATCGAACTCGGCACATTTTTTGCGAAGCGAGATACCTTCGTGTCTATGATATAGGCTGTTTGCTTCACTCTTTCCCATTCAGCCAAGCCGCCCCTTTCGCCACCCTTCCTTCCGCACTCTGATGTAAGCGATTTCCACTCCTTGCCAGTTGGCTGTTCTCGATTCAGTCCTTTAGGGCCTGGCGTGAACGGTTATTTACTTCAGGCACTCGAGCGAAGCATGTGGATCGAAGCCAGACTTACTCACAAGCTTACCAAGTCCATCCTGTCAGCCCAAGCCGACTCAATCAAGAGTCAGAGACACAAGAAGATCCGCACCGCCTGTGCGTTGCGCGGTGGAGCAAGCGGAAAAATCCGCGAATGCGCAGCCAGGCGGCACTTGAGCATCAGCGATTTTGTAGCGATTTCGCTCCGCGTACGTGAGACGCTAGCGAGCAGTTTAACCAAGTCGAATGGCAGCGCGCCAGAGTCAGACAGAGTGATTACTGCAAGGTCTACCGAACATCGACGCGAAGCTTCTGAATGGCATTGTTTCCATAGCCGAGCCGATTCCACTCTGGCAAATCGGGCTGGGTTCGGCTGGCCATATCCGTTGCCCGAGCAGCAATTATTATGGGGCCAGACTGCTCAAGGCGGGTGATAAGTTCCCACCCCTGCCAGCTGTGTCGTTTGCGTTCGCCCACCAGGCGGGCGTCTTGCCAGGGACCACCGCCAATTCTGACTTCGACCCGAGTGATAGGTGCCGCTCCCGACCATGCGACACCGCGAATCGGCAGCTCGCCCTGCTCGACTTCGCTGTCGGGCTCCGGCTCGGTGATCAGACTCCGCACACGCTGCAACGTTACGGGTTCTCTCACTACTTGTCCGCCGCGTTGCCACTCGTAGAAGTATGTTCCGGTCTGATAATGACCACTGAAGGGCCCAGTGATCACCTCAATCTGCGCGAGCCATTTGATCGATGCGACGGCGTACCACCCGGGGACGATGAGTCGCAACGGATAGCCATGCTGGATCGGGAGTGTCTCCCCGTTCATGGCATAGGCAAGCAGCGCCTCGGCCCCCTGAGCATCGTCCATACTCAGGCTCCGCTCGAAATGAATCGGTTCGCTATACTCATCGAGTTTCCCGGTATCAGCGCCTCGAAACACTATCTCTGTCGCGTCCGATTTAACTCCTGCACGGTCCAGAACCTCCGCGAGTGGAACACCCGTCCACTCGGCGGTGCTAACGGCTCCTAAGTTCCATTGCTCCCCCTTCACACGGGGGCTCAGCAGGGAGCGGCCATTTCCGGCGCACTCTAAAGTGACGAAGTGGGTCTGCGAGGGCATTTTTACCAGATCGCGCAAACTGAGGCTCAAAGGGCGTTCGACCAGGCCAACTACATTCAGGCGCCAGCCTGATGGGACAAGCTTTGGGATTTGAAAATGGTTTCGAACATAGAATCTCGGATTTGGCATTACCACCCCGCCCATCAATGCGGGAATCGAGGTCTCGCAATTGAGCGGATGGGCGCGGTGAACGACCATCCCTGCATCAATTGCTTGCTGACAGGCCTGTTCTGCGTCCAGCGCAGTCAGGGCGTCTTCGGCGACTGGCATTGCCTCCGTGGAGGCGCCGGCCGCCACAACCCTCGCGCGGCTAAACACGGAGTGCAGCTTTGTCATCTCGACAACTTTTTCGACTTGCTGATTCAGGTTTGCGATTTCGAGTTCGCATCCTTTGCTTTGCGCTGCCATCCAGGCACCCAACAGTGCGCCCAAACCAGCGCTATCGACGTGCGTTACGTTGCTCAAGTCAAGCACGATCCTGTAGGCAATCGCACCGACTTGACCCGAGGATTTAGCGATCAGATCTCGAATCTCCCTTTGAAACACTTCCGAATTTTCAGCGGTAATCCTACCCCTACAATGAACGACGATCTCGTTAGGTTTTTCTTCCCATTGCAACTTCAGTCCGCTGAGACCAAGCGGCTGGGTGGCCATGATTACCTCCAAACCCGGGCGGGGAGAAGGCCTTATGAGCCGAAGGGAAGCCGCCCGCAATGTTACTCGAGACGTTAAGACTTGACGGCGGTGAGAAGGAGACTACCTCGTCAGGGCGTGACGTTTCAATTCCGAAATCAACTGCTGCCGGTCTCCGGCGCAACTCGCTCGCAACTCATTTCTGACCAAACGGCGTAAGACAAAGTTCTGGTCGGCAACTCAGAGTATTCTCAAATATTGAGGCAGAATAATATGACCCCACATCGGGAGGTATGTAGCGCTGGCAAGAGCCCGGCAAACAGCGTAGTCGCCGAAGTGGTTACTGGCCTGAACTTTACCGCTTTCGCGATTAATCGCGCCGGATCGACCGCCCAACGGCCCAAGTTGTATCTAGTCAAATGCGGGAGGCGGAGCCACGTTCCTGGATGGGCAGAGCGGCGCGGACGTGCGTGCCAAGACGATCTGATTCAATGCGCAAAACTCCGCCAAGGTGCCTCACCCGTTCACGCATTCCGCTAATGCCCACGCCTGCACGGAAGGATTGCAGTGCGCCGCCAGCGGCGGTTCGATCGAGGTTCTTGCTGCCTTCGTCGTGCACTTCCAGCCAAATCGTCTGCCCATCCACACCAAGGTGAACTCTGGCCGTCTTGCTACCGGAGTGGCGGTGAACATTGGTGAGGGATTCCTGCAGCAGCCGAAACAGCACCAACTCCAGCTCGCTGCCGAGCCTGCCGATATCGTCCGGCATATCCAAGTGCACGGAGATGCCGCTACGGCTACCGAATCCGTCCACATACCAACGAATTGCCGAAACAAGGCCGAGATCTTCGAGTAGGGGCGGGTGGAGGAGGTACGACATCGTTCGAAGCTCTTTCATGCACTCGTCCAGAGAGGCGGCCACGCTGGTCAGTTTTTGCGCATCGGATTCGGGGAGCATTTGGATTCGACCCGTGACAGCCTGGATGTCCATCTTCGCGGCAGCCAGCTGCTGGCCCGCGCTATCGTGCAGTTCACGAGCGATTCGCCGCCGCTCGTCATCCTGGGCTCGAAGGACTTCAACGGAAAGCTCGCGCAGGCTGTGCTCCGCGCGCCGCCGCTCGCTGATGTCGCGGATAGTACTGATTATCATTAAGCCTTCCGGCGTCTCCAGCGGACTGAGACTGATTTCGACAGGAAACTCCTGGCCGCCTTTTCGCAGCCCGAACAATTCGAGGTCTTCACCCATTGGCCGCAGGCGCGGCGCCTCGAAAAAACTTTTGCGATAGGAGGGATGAAGTCGTCGGAAGCGCTTCGGCACGAGCACCTCGATGGCCTTGCCCAGCAATTCGTTTCGATCGTAGCCGAAGAGCCGCTCGACCTGCGAGTTCACGAGTGTGATCTGGCCCGCGCGGTCTGTCACTACAATCCCGTCCGGCGCAGCTTCCAGCAGGGAGCTGAACCTTCGCTCGGCGAGTCGCCGTGATGCTTCCGCTTCCCTGGTGATGCGCACCCGTTCGTCGGCCGCTATCCGCACTGCATTTTCCTTTTCCGCCCGCCGGCGCTCAGTGATGTCGCGAAACACGAGCACGACTCCGACGATTTGACCGCGACTATTGCGGATGGGAGAGGCGCTATCATCGATCGCGCGCTCGCGCCCATCACGCGCAATGAGGACAGTGTGATTCGCCAGCCCGACCACGGTTCCCCGTTCCAACACTTTCGAGACTGGGTTTTTGACCGCCTGCCGCGATTCCGCGTTGATGATGTTGAAAATGGTTTCCAGGTTCTTCCCACAGGCATCGGGATTCATCCAACCAGTCAGTTCCTCCGCCACCGGGTTTAGATAGGTGACCTTCCCATCGCGATCCGTTGAGATCACCGCGTCGCCAATACTAGCCAAGGTGACGCGCAGCCGCTCGCGTTCCTCGGCCAACTCCGCACGGACGCGCACTTGAGTAGTTATGTCGCGCGCGATTTTCGACGCGCCGACAATGCGGCCGCTCCCGTCGCGCACCGGCGACACCGTGAGCGAAACGTGCACCAGCTCGCCACTTTTGGCCCGGCGCACCGTTTCGTAATGATCAATCCGCTCGCCGTTCCGGATGCGCTCTAGGATGAGCGGCATTTCGTTGATGCGGTCAGGCGCCGCAATCATAGCGATAGACGAACCGATCGCCTCGTCGACGGTATAGCCAAAGATCCGCTCGGCACCTTTGTTCCAACTCGTGATGATGCCGTGTGTGTCTTTACTGATGATCGCGTCGTCGGAGGATTCGACGATGGAGGCGAGCAGCCGGCTCATCGCTTCCTCTCGCCTGCGCCCGGTAATGTCGCGAAACACGAGCACCGCGCCTTGCACCTGTCCGTTTTCGTCGACAATCGGCGCGGCGCTATCGTCGATCGGAATCTCCGTGCCGTCTGACGCAATAAGGACTGTGTGATTGGCGAGCCCCTGCGTGACCCGCTCCTTCAGGGCTCTCGCAATCGGGCTGGGCACGACGGCGCGGGTGAACTCATTTTGAATGCGAAAAACGGAGTCAAGCGGTTTATCGATCAGGTCCGACTCTGCGACTCGCAGGAGCGATTGAGCCACCTTGTTCGCGAACACAATGTTGCCCACGCCGTCGGTGCATACTACTGCGTCACCAATACTCGCCAGAGTCTCCTTAAGGTACTGTTGCAGCACCCTACCTGGCTCCTCAAACTGCTGCGTGATCAGCTTCCTAACGGCTCATTGTTGCGCACCGAAGTACATCGCGGCGGTCAAAGCACCAGGATGGCAACGATGACGACGACCGTGGCAATGAGCCAGCCGGATCGGCCTCGCCTGCGCACCGCCCAACGCCGCATAGCCCCAGGCTACCTTCCTAAATCGTCCAGCCACCTGTCCAGGATTGCCAGGCTGCCTGGTTCAAATGAGACGAACACAATCCCCATTCCCGCTTTTGCCTGCGAATAAGCAACCTTGCCATTGACGATCATGTGTCGCCCACCGTGGGTGATTCGAAGTCTGACTTTTGTATAAGCCGCAAATGGTGTCAGGGTCTCAATAAAACATCCGTATGCGCTGACGTCTTCTGTATGGGCGGCAACTTGCTTCTGGGTTTGCAAGTCGGTAACCTGGACGCCTGCCACGAAAGGATGCCGCAACGCCCGATGCGTTTCACTGTCCAAGGCGTCTCCCTTACAGTGCCGAGGCGGATGTACACGATTCAGAATTACGACAAGCCCGATTCGGGGGACAGCGAGGGGCATCCCCCCGTCCCCCGCGCATTGCCTAAATCATCGGTGGCGACTCAACGGAAGTCAAGCTGCTGATACCAGATGGTATCAGTTTTCCGTGGCCGGACATGAGGTGAAAGGCCTCTTGAGCAGCGATAAAAGGTTTGTGCGGGGGGCAGGAGTAAACTGGGTGCATGCGAAAACGGCTCATCATTCCAACTGCCGAGAGCATTAGCACTCGGGACGAAAGGCAGCTAGACGTTCAAACAGCAGCCATGGTTGAGGTCACGTCGGAAGACAGCGATTATCCCGTTGAGTCGGCCTTCGCTTCGGGAGACGCGCGGGGCTGGCGTGCGTCAGGGCCGGGGATGCAAACGATTCGCCTGCTCTTCGATCAGCCGCAACGGATCAGGTGCATATCGCTCGTATTTGAGGAAAACGAAATTGCGCGCACGCAAGAGTTCGTTTTGCGCTGGTCTGCGCATGCCGAAAGGCCACTTAGAGAGATTGTCCGCCAGCAGTGGAATTTCAGCCCATCTGAGACGATACGCGAGGTCGAGGAGTATCAAGTAGAGCTTTTGAGCGTTGTTGTGCTCGAACTAGTCATCGTCCCGAATATAAGTGGCGGAGGAGCCCGCGCGTCGCTCAGGAACCTTCGTCTGTCTTAAATGGGGTTGTTGCGGGAGCGACAAGCACGGATCTCGAGAGGGCTACGTCTCGAACGCGATGCGAAGTTAAGAAGCTCGCATCTGTGATTCGCAGATGGTATGTATTCTTGGCGAGCTGCACGGCAGCCATAACCGCATGCTTTTGGTCGTTTAACACCTCTCTGTCGCGGTTGACCACGTCATTCTTTTCGTTTCGCTCCTAGACGGTCTTTCGCGTAGCGGCGTCCATCTTTCGCTTTTTCGCAGAGGACTTCTCGCATCTCTTCGCCTTGATCTTGGTACAAAGAGCATAGCGACCGCTGCCCCCTACTCCGAGACCCGCAATAAACGAGGCGATTCTCATGGTCCAACTCCTGACTGAACGCTAACACCGAGGAAAGTGGAGTGCAAATAGGGGATATCGCTTAAGACATTTGCTTTGGCAGCAGTACCTCCGCACTATGGCCGATCCTTCCGCAAGGAATCACAATGCTCGCACGCCCGTTCAGTAGATCGATGCTTTAGATAAGAGGCAGCCCATGACCTTCAAGAAGCGACCGATGGGTGCGGATGGCTCTAGCGTAGAGCGCCGAAAGAGCCGTCGCTTCCCCGTGGTTGTCCCACTACAGGTAAGCTGGCGCGGAGTGGACGACGTGACGGTGAAGGAGGATGCTGTCGCTCGCCAGGTCAACGCTAATGGCGGCTTTCTAAAGATGTCCAATTATCCCGATTTGGGTAGCCGGGTCACCCTGGCCAACTTTATCTCTGCACAAACGTCGGAGGCGAGAGTAATTGCCGCACCGCACGCCCGAGAAGGGGTCGCGAGCGGCATCATCGTCGAGCTGATCGTTCCAAGCGAGAGTTTCTGGGGTGTGGATTTGCAGGTCAAAAAGACCCTCGTCGAATTGCAAAATCTCGAAAAGGCCCTGCAATCGGAGGACATGGACCTTCGATTGGTGAAGGAATATCGCGACGCAGTGGATTACATCCGTGCGGCAGCGGGAACACTTGAACAGTTAAGAGAGTACCAATTTCGCGGAATGGATGACGCCGAATTGCTTTCCGATCTAGCTGCTGATCGAATCCTACGCACCACCAATCTGTGTCTCGGTGTGGTTGCCGACCTCGATGCTGGTCGAGTAAAAAATAAACTTCAAGATGTCGACGAACTTCTTCGAGCGGTTGTGTCGCTTCAAGAGCGGCTAAAAGGGCTCGCAAAGAGAAGCACCAGGAACGCTACACAGGCGGCTTCTTCTGCTGCGGTACCGAAATTCGATATTTTCGCGGGCGCTCCCGACAAAAGCGCGGTTTGGGTCTGTGGTGTTGCAGGTCTAGCGAATGCCCGTGAAACCATGGAACAAATTGCTGCTGAGAGGCCGGGTCGCTATTTCATCTTTCATGCTGCTGACCACAACGTGCTGAGCCAAATCGAAACGTTTCCAAGCGATGCAAAGAAACCAGAGCGTGAGTCAGCGTAAATCCGTCATGCAAGACGCTAACGGTTGAGAATCGTGGAAAGTCTGCATCGTTTGGCGGCAGACGGGCGACCTAAGGCGCTGGCGATCAGGGGCGACCAAGAAAATTGGCGGCAATCAACGCCCTAACGGAAGCCACTCGGCTGTGCAAGATACCCTAAAACAAGCAGAATAGGCTTGGGCTGCCACGACGTAACCGCAACTCGCAGCCTCTCCGTTTGGACAATTCGTGTCCCATACTACACGCAGCAAGCCGAGATGTGAGGGTTGCTTTGAGTGGACGGTTTCCCGCCAAGTCACGTAAATCAAGGATCCGTTCTCTGACTGTATGTCGGATAGAATCCGGACACGCGTGCTCGATGGTCCAGAGAACAGCGTTTCTCGAGTAATAGTGAGTGTTTGGCAGTCGGCCTCAATCGAGGGTCGCCTCTTGGGCTGTCGGGCACACGCAGAATTGAATGGACATTACGGCAAAGGCGTGAGAACATAACGATGCGTTTGTTGCTCTTGTAAAACCTTTGGAATTGTTGAAGGGGCTGCAAGTCCACACTTGCAGCCCCTCTTTTTTTGCCTGGAGGCGGTGGGAAACAGCACCAAATAGCTTAAACAGAAAAGAGAGACACAATTGAAAGAACAAGGAACAGTTAAGTGGTTTAACGCCAGCAAGGGCTTTGGATTCATCCAGCGCCAGTCCGGCGAGGACGTTTTCGTCCATTTCTCCGCGATCGTGGGGGATGGTTACAAATCGCTGAACGACGGCCAGGCGGTAGAGTTCGAAGTCACGCGCGGCCCCAAGGGCCTGCAGGCGGCGAACGTCTCCAGCTTGTAAGCAGAGAAGGGCGGGCCCGCTAACAGCGAGCCCGCCCTTCTCTAAAGCCTAAGGGTTCGGGGAGTCTCTGTGAAAGTTCTCCAAGAAGGCGCGTACATCAAACATTTCCAGTATGGTCTGGGTGTCGTGATCGAGTCGGACGTTGAGCGCACTTCGATCGACTTTGATCTCCACGGCGTGAAGAAGTTCATCACCAGCATCATGGTTGTCGAACCCGCCGAGGGAACGCCTCCGAAGCGGCTTAAGCGGCGTAAAAAGCGCGCGAGCAGCGCAATCGAAGGTTCTTCGACATGAGTCATGAAGTTGTTGTAGAATTTATCGGTTTTGACGCCGGCGCGCATGTCCGTGTTTACAAGCCTTCCGCCGAGCCGCACGATTTCACGCTGACCATCTCGAACAAGGGTCTTAGTGACACCTAATCAGCTGTCAGGACGCACCTGATGCTTGCTTGCGGAAGCTCCGTCGGGAGTTGGCCGGCTAAGGCAACCACCTGCCCGAAATTCGTCTGGATATCACCGACACAGACCTTGAGGATTACCGCAGCACCCATTCTCCCCGAAAAGCGCGAGGAACATTTGCCCGCAAGCGGTCGGAAGACTATTAGAACAGCTATACTTGCAGATCGATGCGTCTGGCCTGCGAAAAACGCCATTGGTGGGAGTTGAAGAACCAACACCGACAGGAGGAATCGCCAATGAAAAAACTCTATATAGGGAATCTTCCATTCAACGCCGCGGAAGAAAATATCCGCGCGGAATTCGCCAATCTCGGAATCCACACCGATTCGATCACGGTCGTCCGCGATCGCGATACCGGCCAGCCTCGCGGCTTTGCCTTTGTGGAAATCAGTGATGATGGAGCAGCCGAAAAAGCCGTTGCGAGCTTGAACGGCAAGGATCTGCTGGGACGCGCGCTCGTCGTCAACGAAGCCCGTCCGCAGGCCGCCAGACGTGATGGCGGCGGATACGGCAGAAGACGCGACCAGGGCGGCGGGCGCCGCCGCTACTAACCTCACGCCAGTGTGGGCAGCGCCGTTTTCATCTCTCCTATTCCCATGCAGAGAGGAATCTCGTTCCACTCGACTCACGTCAACCTCGGCATCTACCGCGGTGCCGGTCTGCCGATCCAGAAGGATTGGTGTGCCGCGATGGCAGGCAAACGCCTCATATCAAAGTGGGCTCTGTTAGGGACCTGAAACCCGCCGTTTTCCGGCGTCTCGTTCGAGCCGCGCTAACCGAATAGCAAAGATGGCTGGCGGATTCTCAGCACGCCGGAAAACGGCGTAATCGAAAAACTAGGCGTGCGCTTTTGCGCAGGATCTTCCTTGGCCTTCGGCAATCGCACCTACTTTTCTGAGGCCTCCCAGCCTCTACGCCTGCGGAGCCGGTGTGAGGCCGTGTCGTCGCATGATTTCGGCCAGCTTTGCTCGGTCTGGCGCCTCGCCGGCCGTCGCGTTGATCACCTCGGCAGCCTCGCGGAAATACTGTGGGCCGATCGCCGCAGGCGTAATCAAACAGAGCGATGTCGCGTCCTGCTTGCTATTGTTATCGAACCGGTGAACGGCGCCACGCGGAATGCAAAGCGCCTGTCCCGGCCCGACGTCGATTTGCTTTCCGTCCACGGTCCAGGTCAGCACCCCACTGATGCCGTAGATTGTCTCCTCATAATGATCGTGGCTATGGGCCGGGGCCGCCAGCCGCTGTGCGGCCGGGACCATGACCTCAAATGCTGCGATGCTGCCATTGGCGTTATCTCCGGTGATCAAGAAGCGAACCGTGAGCAGCCCCAGGTGGATGGCTT
>Ga0126373_10001873_pt1 | contig 15231 bp, 14 predicted proteins | sample PanSoiMetPlot_11_FD_92545 | JGI IMG/M metagenome (GOLD analysis project Ga0126373, IMG submission 92545) | Tropical forest soil microbial communities from Panama - MetaG Plot_11 | ecosystem: Environmental > Terrestrial > Soil > Tropical forest > Bulk soil | place: Panama | collected 2016-02-17 | reverse complement strand
TCGGGGCGGCGACGGCGCGATTGCTCTCGGCAAGTGGCGCGAGAGTAGCCGTGCTCGACCTTGCGCCCGGCACAGGATTCCTCGGACTGACGGCCGACGTGACCGACGATGCCAGCGTCCGCGCGGCCGTTGACGAGGCGGCCGAGCGGCTCGGCGGCCTCGACATCCTTGTTAACAACGCTGGTGTCGGCGCGATCGGCACAGTCGCCGACAACACCGACCGCGAGTGGCATCGGGTGTTCGATGTCAATGTTGTTGGCATCGTCCGGGTGAGCCGGGCCGCGCTGCCGTACCTGCGGCAGTCACGGCACGCGGCCATCGTCAACACGTGCTCGATCGCGGCAACGGCCGGCTTGCCGCAGCGCGCGCTGTACTCAGCGACCAAGGGTGCCGTGCTGTCGCTGACCCTCGCCATGGCCGCCGATCACATCAGCGATGGCATCAGGGTGAACTGTGTCAACCCCGGCACCGTCGACACGCCGTGGATCGGCCGTCTACTCGACCAGGCCGATGATCCGGCGGCCGAGCGCGCTGCGCTGGTGGCGCGGCAGCCGATGGCAAGGCTGGTCAGCGCGGCCGAGGTCGCTGCTGGTATCGCCTATCTCGCGAGTCCGGCTGCCGGTGCCGTGACGGGCACGGCAGTTGCCATCGACGGCGGCATGGCCGGGCTCCGGATCCGGCCGCCGACATGACCACCGAACCGGCCGCGCTGCGTCGGCTCGGCAAGTCGCAGGTGCAGGTCACCGACTTCGCCTTCGGCGGCGCTCCCATCGGCAACCTGTTCACTGTCGTCGACGATGACGCCGCCGCGGCGGCCGTCGACGCAGCCTGGGCGGGCGGGATCCGGACGTTCGACACTGCACCGCACTACGGGCTGGGCCTCTCGGAGCGGCGGCTCGGAGCTGCGCTCGCGCACCGGCCGCGGGCCGAGTACGTGATCTCCACCAAGGTCGGACGGCTGCTGGTAGACGCCGTCGGCCCGCCTGGGCCTGACACGGAGGGGTTCGCGGTCGACTCTCATTGCCGGCGGGAGTTCGATTTCACCGCCGACGGCGTCCTCCGCAGCCTCGAGGGCAGTCTTGGCAGGCTCGGCCTGGACCGTGTTGACATGGCGCTCATCCACGATCCTGACGATCACGGCGAGCAAGCCCTCCGCGAGGCTTACCCGGCCCTTGAGCGGCTTCGCGCTGAAGGCTGCGTGCGAGCCATCGGCGTCGGCATGAATCAGGCACCGATGCTCACGAAGTTCATCGCCGACACTGACATTGACGTCGTGCTCGTGGCCGGCCGGTACACCCTGCTTGACCAGTCCGCGGCCGCCAGTCTCCTGCCTGCCGCCCTGGATCGCGGCGTGGGCGTGATGGTTGGCGGCGTCTTCAACTCGGGGCTGCTAGCCGCGCCGACGTCGGGCGCGACCTACGACTACAAGGCAGCATCGGCTGAGCTGATCGCCAGGGCGCAGGACATGGCCGCGCTCTGCGCGCGGTTCGGCGTGCCCCTGCGCGCAGCCGCCGCGCGATTCCCCTTTCGTCACGCGGCAGTAGCGTGCGTGCTCATCGGTGCCCGCAGCGCCGCGGAGATCGCCGATGCCATCCGGCTTCGAACGGCCGAAATTCCGGCAGAGCTCTGGACTGCGCTGGCCGAGCTGGCCGGCCTGACAGCCGAGGGAGGCACTGCATGAGGATCGCACTGCACACCCGCGTGCGCGCCGACCGGATCAAGGAATACGAGCATGCGCACGCGGCGGTGCCCGCCGAACTGGCCGACGCCATCCGGGCGGCCGGCGTGGCGAGCTGGACGATCTGGCGGAGCGGCGCGGAGTTGTTCCACGTCATCGACTGCGCCGACTACGCCGCGATGCTGGCCGCACTAGCCGATCATCCGGTCAACGCGGCCTGGCAGGCCCGGATGGCCGAGCTGCTCACGACGGCGCATGACTACTCCGGCGATGGCACCGCAGCCGCGCTGCCGGTGGTGTGGCAGCTGCCCGCGGTGAGCGAGCCTTGAGTCTCATCGACGCCCATCATCACGTCTGGGACCTGGATGTACGGGACCAGGACTGGATCACCGGCCCCGCCATGGCGGCGATCCGGCGCAGCTACTCGGTGGACGACCTGCGTGAGAGCGCGCATGCGGCTAATGTCGTCGCCACAGTCCTCGTGCAGACGGTGACAGTGCCGGCTGAGACGCCAGAGCTGCTCGCTGTCGCCGCCGCGGATCCGCTGGTAGCCGCCGTCGTCGGCTGGGCGGACCTCACCTCGCCCGCGATCGCTGACGACCTAGCCCGGCTGAGGGATGCCCCAGGCGGCAGCTACCTGGCTGGCATCAGGCATCAGGTTCAGTCTGAACCTAATGCCGACTGGCTGCGCAGGCCCGACGTTATCCGGGGACTGCGGGCAGTTGCCGCGGCCGGCCTCAGCTACGACCTGGTCATCCGGCCGCACCAGCTCCCGGCGGCCGTGTACGCGGCGACCTCGGTGCCTGACCTGAGGTTCGTGCTGGATCACGCCGGGAAGCCGCCAATCGCTAGCGGAGACCTGACATCGTGGGCGGTCACCATTCGTGAGCTGGCGGCGCAGCCGAATACTGCCTGCAAGCTGTCAGGCCTGGTCACTGAGGCAGCTCCGGGCGCCAAAGCACAGCAGTTCGCGGCTGTCGCTGATGTCATACTGAGCGCGTTCGGCCCGGACCGGGTCATGTTCGGCTCGGATTGGCCAGTGTGCCTGCTGGTGAGCGACTATGCCAGCGTGGTCACGCTGGCACGCATGCTCGTCGCTGGCTTGTCAGATGCCGAACGGACAGCGGTGTTCGCGGCGACCGCGGCACGGATCTATCGCATTGCGATGGCTGCCCCTGCGGACGACCAAAGATCTGGAGGCGGGTCGTGGCGCTTACCGACGAGGCGATCGACAAGATTAAGCAGATGATCATCTCCGGTCGCGTGCGGCCGGGGGAGAAGCTGCCGCGCGAGGCTGACCTAGCTGCGGAGCTTGGCTTGTCGCGCAACTCGCTGCGCGAGGCAGTCAAGGCGCTCAGCCTTATCAATGTCCTCGACGTCCGGCAGGGCGACGGCACGTACGCGACAAGCCTTGCGCCTTCGCTGCTGCTTGAAGCGCTCAGTTTCATCGTCGACTTCCATCGCGACGACACGGTGCTCGAATTCCTCGAGATCCGCCGGATCCTCGAGCCCGCCGCGACCGCGCTCGCTGCGGTCAGGATGCCGGATGAAGAAAGGACCGAGCTCGGCAAGGTGCTGGACGCCGCAGACGCGGGCGCGCCGGTCGAGGAATTCGTCAAGGCAGATATGGAGTTCCACCGGCTGATCGCGGTCGGGTCCTGCAACTCGGTGCTGGCATCGCTCGTCGACAACATGTCGATGCCCACCACCCGCGCCCGAGTGTGGCGCGGCATGACCGAGCCGCACGCGAAGGAGCGCACGCTGGCCGAGCACCGGGCAATCTACAAGGCGATTATCAGCCGGGACGCCGACCTGGCCAGGTCGTGGGCGACGGTACACATCGCCGGTATCGAGTCGTGGCTGCGCACGGCGCTCGCTGACTGACACTGCCCAACCCGGTAGCCCGTTTATCGCCCGCCACGGTGGTACTTGGGATGACGCGATGAGATCGATCAGGCACAACGCCGTCATCACTGTGACCGCAGCGGTTGCGCTGGCTGCGTTGGTGAGCCCGCTGCTCGCGGCGTGCGCGCAGGCGGCACCGTCGCTCGCGCGCAAGCTCCGGTCGCCGTTCACCGGCGAGCCGGTGCCCTCGCTGAACCGGGTGCTCGCGGTAAAGATCGACAACATCGTGTACGCCAGGCCGCAGACGGGCCTCAATCACGCCGACATCGTCTATGTCTTCCCGGTCGAAGGCGGGCTGAGCCGGTTCCTGGCGATCTTCTCCTCCGACTACCCGGCGGTGCTCGGGCCTGTACGCAGCGCGCGGGAGGACGACCTGGAGCTGTTGCGCCAGTTCGGCGAGCCTGCCTTCGCCTATTCCGGCGCGACGGCCACGCTGCTCCCGTACATCCACCGGACCGCGCGGATCGTGGACCTCTATGACGGGATCGCCAGCGGCTACTACCGCGGTAACAGCCGGATCGCCCCGTACAACCTGTACGCCCGTACGCGGCAACTGCTGAAGCAGGCTCCCCACGCAAGCAAGGCGCACGACATCGGCTTCCGATTTGGCCCGCCGCCGCCCGGGGGGAAGGCCGCCCGGTTGGCATCAGTTTCCTATCCGGCGGCCTCGTTCACCTTCACCTGGTCGGCGGCCACGAACCGGTGGCTAGTGTCGATGGACGGCCGGCCGGCAATGACCACGGACGACGGCCGTATGTCGGCGGCCACCGTGGTGATCGAGCACACCACGGTGCGCACCTCCCGGTTCCTGGAATATGGCAAGCCACCACCGTACGCAGAGAGCATCGGGTCGGGCACGGCCCTGGTCCTGCGCGGTGGCAAGGCCTGGACCACCCACTGGTCCCGGCCAACCGCCAACGGCGGCACCACCTTCACTACCGCGGCCGGGCAGCCGATGACGTTCGCCCCGGGCCAGGTCTGGATCGTCCTCGCCTACCGATAGACAGTCACGCGGACGTCTGTCTTCAGGTCGATGAGTGCTGGCCCGTGCGCGTGGTAAATCTGGACGTGGCTTGTCAGCGCGATGCGGGATCACGCCGATTCCGTAACGCCTACCTTCTGGAAGGTGCCGTGACACGACAGTCGTCAGAGGACGTCGCCCGGAACGGCGAACCCCCGGCAATGATCGACACCAGCGTGGCGCATCAGTCGCGGGTATATGACTACTGGCTGGGCGGTAAAGATAACTTCGCCGCCGACCGCGAGGCTGCCGAGCTGGCGATCGCAGCGTACCCGCCGATCTTGCGGGGCGTCCGGGCCCAGCGCGCGTTCCTTGCCCGCGCCGTGGGTTACCTGGCCGAGCAGGAGGGAATCCGGCAGTTCCTGGATATTGGCACCGGCCTGCCTACGGCGGACAACACTCACGAGGTCGCGCAGGCGGCCGCGCCAGCCAGCCGGGTGGTCTATGTAGACAACGATCCGATGGTGCTGACTCACGCGCGCGCATTGTTGACGAGCACGCCGCAGGGCGCGACCAGCTACCTCGACGCAGACATGCGCGAGCCGGACAAGATCCTGGCCGATTCGGCCGAAGTACTCGATTTCGGCCATCCCATCGCCCTGCTGTTGATCGGCATCCTGCAGCTAATTCCCGATGGCGATGACCCGCACGCGATCGTCGCTCGCCTGGTCGAGGCGCTGCCACGCCACAGCTGGCTTGCGGTTTACCATCCGGCGAGTGACATCGATCAGGACCGAGTGGGCGAGGCAGTCCGCCTGGTCAATGCCAGGTCCGCTGGAACAACGACGCTACGTAGTTACGACCAGGTTGCCCGGTTCTTCGCCGGCCTGCAGTTGATCGAGCCAGGCCTAGTCCAAGTACAGCGGTGGAAGCCCGGAGCTGCGGCGCCTGACAACGGCGAGGAAATCGCCGCCTATGCCGGTCTGGCCCGTAAGTCCTAACCGACTGTTCTCGGACAACCGGCCGACGTTCCGGCCCGGTCGTCGGCTACTATCAGTGCATCATGACTCGCGGCCTGCTCCTTCCCGGCCGCGGCGAGGCCCGGTAATCCAGCCGGTCGGCCCCTCGCCGCGGGTCGATGTGTTATGCCGGCCGGGCTCTACGAGTCCATAGGAGCAGAGCACAGTCATGAGCAACCCATCTTTGCAGCGCCCGTCTGGCATGCCGTGTCATCGATATCGCCCGTTCCCGCCCATCGATCTGCCCGACCGGCAGTGGCCGTCGCGCACGATGACGACGGCACCTCGCTGGCTCTCCACTGACCTGCGCGACGGCAACCAGGCCCTGATTGATCCAATGAACGCCGCCCGCAAGCAGGCCATGTTCGACCTGCTGGTACGGATGGGCTACAAGGAGATCGAGGTCGGATTCCCGGCCGCGAGCCAGACCGACTTCGACTTCGTCCGGAGCCTTATCGAGGGCGACGTCATCCCGGACGACGTCCGCATCTCCGTTCTGACGCAGGCCAGGGAGGAGCTGATCGACCGGACTGTTCAGTCTCTCGCCGGCGCCAGGATGGCGACTGTGCACCTGTACAACGCGGCCGCACCGCTCTTCCGCAGCGTCGTATTCGGCTGGGCCGGGGACGGCCGCGAGGAGTGCAAGGCGGTTGCCGTCGACGGCACCCACGCCGTCATGAAGTACGCCGACGAGTACCTCGCCGGCACTGACTTCGGCTACGAGTACTCGCCCGAGATCTTCATGGATACCGAGCTTGACTTCTCGCTGGAGATCTGCGAAGCGGTCATGGACGTGTGGCAGCCAGGTCCTGGCCGGGAGATCGTGCTCAACCTGCCCTGCACCGTCGAGCGGTCCACGCCGAATGTGTACGCCGACCAGATCGAGTGGATCAGCCGGAACCTATCCCGGCGTGAGCATGTCGCGTTGTCAGTGCACACGCATAACGATCGCGGCACCGCGACCGCGGATGCCGAGCTGGCGATGCTGGCGGGGGCCGAGCGAGTTGAGGGCTGCCTCTTTGGGAACGGGGAGCGATCGGGCAATGTCGACCTCGTCACCCTCGGCCTGAACCTGTACAGCCAGGGCATCGACCCGATGATCGACTTCAGCAACATCGACGAGATCCGGCGGACAGCCGAGTACTGCAACGGCATCGGCGTGCACGAGCGGCACCCGTATGCCGGTGACCTGGTCTATACCTCCTTCTCGGGCTCGCACCAGGACGCGATCAAAAAGGGCTTCGACGACCTGGACCGGCAGGCCGCGACCGTCGGCCGCCCGGTCAGCGAGCTGCCCTGGCAGATGCCGTACCTACCGATTGACCCCAAGGATGTCGGCCGCACCTACGAGGCTGTCATCCGGGTCAATTCGCAGTCAGGCAAGGGCGGCGTGGCCTACATCATGAAGGCAGACCATCATCTTGACCTGCCCCGGCGCCTCCAGATCGAGTTCAGCCAGGTGATCCAGCGCCACACCGACAGCGAGGGCGGCGAGGTCAGCCCTGGCCAGATGTGGGAGATATTCGCCTCTGAGTACCTCGAGCCAGGGTCATTCGAGCTGGTCAGCTATACCGCGGCCAGCGAGGGCGGCACCGAGCGGGTGGACTGCACCGTCCGGGCGTACGGGACCGAGTATGAGTTGTTCGGCATCGGCAACGGTCCGATCGCGGCGTTCTGCGCGGCCGTCTCCGAGGTTGACCTCGGCCTGGGGGGCGTGAGCGTGCGCGTGCTCGACTACGCCGAGCACGCGCTGACAGCGGGCCGGGACGCGGAGGCGGCGGCCTACCTCGAGATCGAGGTTGGCGACCGGGTGCTGTGGGGCGTCGGCATCAGCTCCTCGATCGTCCGGGCGTCGGTGTCCGGCGTGATCAGCGCGCTGAACCGGGCGGCGCGGCTGCGCCTGGCAGGCGGCTAGGCGCGTCGGTAGAACGGGCTTCCAACCGCCGTCACGCACTCATCGAGATGATCGCGCTCGCCCGAGGCGAGGAAGGTGACGTCTATCGGGAAGGCCGTGTCTTCCGGCGCGGCCTCCCAGGCGGCCCGCTCAACCGCGCCGACGACCAGATCCTGGACGCTCGTGTCGGCTGGGTCGTCCAGCGTCACGGCTACCAGCAGGCCTTCGCCCGCGAACTGGACCGACAGCCAGGCTGCGCATGCGTCGCGTACCGCGGCGATCGCGATCAGGCCGGCTGCGATGCCAGCGAGCAGGCCGTCAGGCCGGACCGGCAGCGGGTCCACGCTGATCTGGTCTAGCTCGCTGCCGGTTTTGTCCGCCGCTAGGTACGAAACGCCCGGCGGATAGACGGGCACGCTAGCGCTAGCGCCGGCGTTGAGCGCTATTCCGACCGACGCGGGCAGCAGCCGGGCCAGATCGGCTGCGCGGACGACGACGTGCGGCACGGACGCGTGCGCAGCCGCGGTCGTCTCGTCGGCTGTCTCCGGGCCGGCGAATTGTTGCAGCAGGTCAGCGGAGGAGTACGCGGGAACGAAGTCGGTCCCGAGATAAGAGACGATGGGCAACGTGACTGCGGTGCCGCTGACCGCCGGCGTGCCGTCCGCGGGCAGCGGCAGCCATAGCCGGGCAGTTCGGAGGGTTTCCAGCAGGTCGCCAATCCGGCCGTCGTCGGAGATGGCGGCCGCTAACGCTGCCTCGACGGCGCTGGCCGGCACGGCGGGTTCAGGGTTGTCAGTAGCCTTGCTTGCCGGAGCGGTCCTGATAGTCACCTGACGGATAGTAAGCGCTCCGGGGCGGTGGGTAATGGAAAACGGCCAAGGTCCCGCTTCGCGTTGGCTTGAAATTGGCCCGGAGCGCATTGACGGCTGGCTCAGGTCCTTTGCCGAGCGCCACGGTGCCACGACGACGTCGGTCGACGATCACCGCGCGATCGCGACAGTCCGCGCGGCCGACGGCAGCACCGCCGAATGCCATGCGCCGTTCCCGCCTCTAGCGATCTCAGCCAGCGGCAGCGGGGCGGATCTTGCTGCTCACGCCTGCGCCAATCGTACGGTTGGGGTTTTGCTCGTCCGGCTCGGCGGATACGCTGCCGGCGTATTCGCTGGCGCTCCGCCGCGGCTGGTGGCATCTAAGGTCGGGAGCCGCCTGGTCCACGGCCGCAGCGCTGCAGGCGGCACATCGCAGCACCGGTTCGCACGCCGCCGGGAGAAGCAGGCGCGTGAGGCCCTGGAGGCGGCGGCTGACAACGCAGTCGGCGTTTTCGGCGGGTTCGGCGGCACCCTCGACGCGGTGGTGCTCGGCGGCGACAAACGATCGCTGGCGGCGCTCCGGGATGACGCCCGGCTACGACCGTACTTCGACATCGCCGTGGACAGGTTCCTCACCGTGCCCGACCCGCGGCTGTCGGTACTGCGGGACACGCCTCGGCTGTTCCGCGCCATCCGCATCCGGCTGACCGAGAGCCGCGGTGGTGCGGCGGCAGAAACTGGTTCGCCGGGCGGGTCGAGGCTCGCGTAAAATCGCGGGCATGCAACCGCTCCTGTCGTGACGCCACGCCCAGTTCCTGGGCGGAGCCTGCCCTTCTGCAGGTCCGTGCCGGACTCCTGGCGTCTGACCTACGACTGGTAGATGGAGCGAGTTTCCCGTGATTTCCGCACGCGATATTGAACTGCGCGCTGGCGCCCGCCTGCTGCTAGAGAGCGTCTCTTTCCAGGTCGCTGCTGGCGACAAGATTGGCCTGGTCGGCCGCAACGGCGCGGGCAAGACCACCCTGGCCCGCACCCTCGCGGCCGAGGGCCAGCCCGCGACCGGCCAGGTGATCGTGGCTGGCTCAGTTGGCTACCTGCCGCAGGACACGATGGTGGGCGATCTCGACGCGATTGCGCTGGACCGGATCTTGTCGGCACGCGGTCTGGACGCGATCATGGCCGGGCTGCGGGAGGCCGAACTGCAGATGGCGGACTCAAGTCCGGCCCGCCGTGACGCCGGCGTTCGCCGGTACGGGCACCTGGAAGAGCGGCTGGCTGTGCTCGGCGGCTACGCTGCGGAGTCGGAAGCGGCATCGCTAGCCGCCAGCCTCGGACTACCGCAGAAGGTGCTGAAGCAACCGCTTCGAACGCTGTCGGGCGGGCAACGACGCCGGATCGAGCTCGCCCGGATCCTGTTCGGCGGCTCGGACACGCTGCTGCTCGACGAGCCAACGAACCACCTGGACGCCGACTCGGTCAGCTGGCTGCGCGACCACCTGCGGGCGTTCCGCGGTGGTCTGGTGGTGATCAGCCACGACACCGCACTGCTCGACGCTGTGGTCAACAAGGTGTTCCATCTCGATGCCGACCGTAGCGCGCTCGACATCTACAATCTCGGCTGGCACGCCTACCTCGAGCAGCGAGAGACAGACGCGCGGCGGCGGCGGCGGGAGCGGCTGAACGCCGAGCGACAGGCGGTCGCGCTCCAGTCCCAGGCGGACAAGATGCGCGCCAAGGCGACGAAGGCCAAGGCGGCCCAGAACATGCAGAAGCGAGCCGAGCGCCTGCTCGCCGGTGTCAGCGCCGACCGCGCACCCGAGCGCGTGGCGAAACTGAGGTTTCCCGTTCCGGCACACTGCGGCAAGACTCCGATCAGCGCGACCGCGCTGTCGAAGTCCTATGGCTCGCTTGAGGTATTCACCGACGTGGACGTCGCCGTCGACAAAGGCGCGCGCATCGTCGTGCTTGGACTCAACGGTGCGGGCAAGACCACGCTGCTGCGGCTGCTGGCGGGCGTTGAGGACCCAGACACAGGCGAGGTCGTGCCGGGTCACGGGCTGCGGCTTGGCTACTACGCGCAGGAACACGAGACGCTCGACACAAACCTGACCATCCTGGAGAACATGCGCTCGGCCGCTCCAGATCTGGCTGAGAGCGAGCAGCGGCGGATCCTCGGGTCATTTCTCTTTTCCGGTGACGATGTGCTCAAGCCGGTACGTGTGCTATCCGGCGGCGAGAAAACCAGGCTCGCGCTGGCGCTGCTGGTGGTTTCGGGCGCGAACGTGCTGCTGCTGGATGAGCCGACCAACAACCTCGACCCGGCCAGCCGGGCCGAGATTCTGAGTGCGCTGCGGACCTACCAAGGCGCGATAGTGCTGGTCACGCACGACGAGGGTGCCGTTGATGCGCTTCAGCCCCAGCGCGTCGTGCTCCTGCCCGACGGCGTGGAAGACGCCTGGAGTGAGGAACTTGCCGACCTCGTCGCGCTGGCGTGAAAATACTTGATCTTTTTTGGTGCCGCCCTGTAGCCGATCACGAGCTAATGGGTGATCATGGCGAGGTACGGCAACGCAGCTGGCATCAGCTCACCCCGGAGGTTCGCGTGACCGAGACTCTCAAGAAGGGCACCAGGGTTACCGGTGCCGACCGGACGAAGCTCGCAGCTGACCTGAAGAAGCGATACGGCGGCGGCGAGAGCATCCGGTCGCTGGCCGCATCGACTGGGCGGTCGTACGGTTTCATTCACCGGATTCTGAGCGAGAGCGGCGTATCGCTGCGCGGCCGCGGCGGTGCGACGAGGGGTAAGGCGAAAGCCAAGGCATGAGGCACGATGAGGACTTGTGCCCGCTGACCTTACCGATCTGACAAGCGCCGGGCTTGAGCTGAGCATTTCTGGCAGCGTCGCAACAGTGACGCTGGCGCGCCCCGACCGTCGCAACGCGATGACGCCGAGCATGTGGCATGGCCTCGCCCGGATCGGTGCTTCGATACCAGATGACGTCCGTGTCGTCGTCGTCCGCGGCAGTGGCCCTTCCTTCTGCGCCGGAATCGATCTGCGCATGTTCAGTGCCGAGGGCGTGCCAGGCGAGGAAGGCAATCCAAGCCCTGCCGATCCCCGGTTTGATGATTCCACCGCCGGATTCCAAGCCGGGTACACCTGGTTGCGCAATCCGGCGTTCGTCTCAATCGCAGCCGTGCAGGGGCACGCCATTGGCGCTGGTTTTCAGCTCGCCTTGTCGTGCGATCTGCGCGTCCTGGCCGACAACGCCAAGCTGTGCATGAAGGAACCGGCGCTCGGGCTCGTGCCCGACCTGACGGGGACCAAGCCGCTGGTCGACATCGTCGGCCTGGCACGCGCGATCGAGCTGTGCCTGACCGCCCGCACTGTCGACGCGCACGAGGCGGTTCAGCTCAGGCTCGCCGAACTCGTCGTGTCGCTCCCTGAACTGGACGGCGCCGTCGCCGATCTCACCGCCGCGCTGCTATCCACCGACGCCGCTGCGGCTCGCGCTACCAAAGCGCTGTTGGCAGGTGCTCCGCGCAACACCCTTGAGCAGCAGGCAGCCGCTGAGCGCGCCGCCCAGGCGACGTTGTTGCGGGCCAGGCAGGCGCGCTGATGGTGGCGTTCGCTGCGGGCGCGGTTCGCCGTTAGCAGAGCAGGGATGATCTGGCCTGCCTGCTAGGTTCACCGATCATGAGCATGCAGACGCAATGGCACGCCATGCGGAGCTTCACCCGCGATCCGGCGGTGACCAAGCAGCGGCTGAAGCCCGGCACCGTCAGGCGCATCACCGGCTATGCCCGGCCGTACCGACTTGACCTGGCCATCTTCCTGATAGCCGCAGCGCTCGACGCAGTCGTGACCGTGCTCTACCCGGTCCTGATCGGGGTCGTCATCGACAAGGGCATTCTGCCGCGCGACAGCGCAGTCGTACTGGAGGTCGCCGGGATCGTGGCTGGCCTGGCGGTCTTCGATTCGTTCCTGGGCGTGGTCCAGCGGTACTTCACTGCCCGCGTCGGTGAAGGCCTGATCTACGACCTGCGGACGCAGGTGTTCGAGCATGTCCAGCGGCAGCCAATAGCGTTCTTCACGAGGGCGCAGACCGGATCGCTCGTCAGCCGGCTCAACAGCGATGTCATCGGCGCGCAGCAGGCGCTCACGTCCACCTTGTCGTCTGTGGTCTCCAGCGTGCTGCAGCTGATCATCGTGCTGGCCGTGATGTTCATCTACTCCTGGCAGGTCACTGTCATCGCTCTCGTCCTGATCCCGATGTTCCTGTACCCGGCCCGCCGGGTCGGGCGCCGGTTGCAGCGGCTGACCCGTGAGTCGATGCAACTCGACGCCAACATGGGTTCGACCATGACCGAGCGGTTCAACGTGGCGGGAGCCATGCTCGCCAAGTTGTACGGGCGGCCGGCCGATGAGCTCGACCTGTTCTCCGGCCGGGCCGGCCGAGTCCGCGACATCGGCGTGCTGACGGCGTTGTGGGGGAGTGCCCTGGTGACTGGCCTCGGGCTGCTCGCCACCCTGTCGACCTCCGTCGTCTACGGTCTCGGCGGCGAGCTCGTGATTAACCACCAGCTCCAGCTTGGCGCCATGGTTGCTCTTGCCACGCTGCTGAGCAGGCTCTACGGCCCCATCACCTCGCTGTCGAACGTGCAGGTGAACGTCATGACGGCGCTGGTCAGCTTCGACCGGGTCTTCGAGGTTCTGGATCTGAAGCCGCTGGTAGCCGAGCGTCCCGGCGCCACCATCCTTCGTGCTGCCCGCCAGGGCGGCAGTTCCGCGGCAACGGGCGGCGCGTGGACGGCGGCCGGCGCGCCCGACATCGAGTTCGACCATGTGAGCTTCCGGTACCCGGCGGCATCGGAGGTCTCGCTGGCGTCACTGGAGTCGATCGCTGTCCCGGTGACCGAGCGGGCCGGGCCGAGCCAGCTGGCCTTGACCGACGTGAGCTTCGTAGCACCGGCTGGCAAGCTGTCGGCACTGGTCGGGCCGTCGGGTGCGGGCAAGACCACGATCACCCACCTCGTAGCCCGGATGTACGACCCGACCAGGGGCGCGGTGCGGCTCGGCGGCACCGACATCCGGGACGTGACGCTGGAGTCGCTCCACGATGTCGTGGGCGTCGTCACTCAGGACGCGCACCTGTACCACGACACGATCAGGGCCAACCTGCTCTACGCGCGACCGGCCGCCTCGGAGCAGGAGCTCGTGCTGGCTTGTCAGGCGGCGCAGATCTGGGATCTCATCTCTGGCCTGCCTGACGGCCTCGACACCATCGTCGGCGACCGGGGGTACCGGCTCTCCGGCGGGGAGAAGCAGCGGATCGCGCTGGCCCGGCTGCTGCTCAAGGCGCCGTCGGTGGTCGTACTCGACGAAGCCACCGCGCACCTGGACTCCGAGTCCGAAGCCGCGGTGCAGCGCGCCCTCAAGACGGCGCTGGCCGGCCGCACATCGCTGGTCATCGCGCATCGTCTGTCCACGATCCGGGAGGCCGACCAGATCCTCGTCGTCGACGGTGGCCGGATCATCGAACAGGGTCAGCACGCCGACCTGCTCGCGGCGGACGGCCTGTATGCCGACCTGTACCGGACGCAGTTCGCCCCCCAGGAGGCAGCCGAACCCGCGCCAGTGCCTGGCGGTGCGGTCGCCTAGTGCTCGTGGTAGCGATTCGCTAGTCCCCGTAGCCGACCCGACGCAGGTCGAGACCGGCGACCGACTCGACCTCGCTGATCTGGTCCGGTGTCAGCGCTCGGCGCCACGTCCCAGGCTCGCCACCCCCGTGTCGCCGTCCGGCGCGCACCGGGATGGGCGCGATGGCTTCACCCACGAAGTCCGAGACCCCCCCGGCGGTCGCGGCCGGGTGCCGGATCACGTTCTCATAGCGCAGGGTGGTGAGCTGCTCCGCTGACAAAGCGGAACGCAGGTTGGCCATCGCACGGACCGACCCGCGCCAGCGCATGGCACACTTGCCAGCCGGCGACAGCTCGGGCCAGACCGCCAGGTCCTCCTCGGTCTCGATGCCGAAGAAGGGGTTCGGGAACTCGGTCTCGACGTTCGCCATGCCGGGCTTGAACCAGCTGAGGCTCAGCGGGTCGGCCAGCATGGCCGCGACCACGTCCCGGCCGTCCCTGATGATCTGGACCAGCTTCGCGTCGGTAAAGGCGTCGACTAGGACATCGGCGCAGTACATGAGGTCAGGACTTGCGTCGCCGTAGCGGAGGATGTCGCGCTCGGCCACGCAGCAGGCCGGGCCGGTCACCTGGCCGGCTTGCCGGCACACAGGCGAGCAGGTCAAGCAGCAATGCGCGGTCACCTGCCAGGCCTGGGCGAAGGCATCCCGCATGACGGTGGCTGCGGCGTCGCCGCGGCCACGCTGAATGGACGGACTACGGGCGAATGCGTAGACGACGCTCTGGACTGCTTCCTGGCCGATGGTCAGGTGGAAGCCGGACGATTGCTTGATGGCGCGCCCGAGCAGGTCCGTGCCCGAGTGCGGCGCGCCGATAATGAAGACGGGCTGCCAGACCTTACGGCCGTTGACGACAAGGATGTGCGGGCGGGTTGCCATAGCTACCCATCAGTGTGGCATTGCCAGCAGCATGCCCGGTCCGGGCCCGATGGTCAGCCGCTGACCAGGCCATACGCTGAGCTGGTGGGTCAGCTCGGCTGCCCGCCCCGGCCTTGCGTCCGGCGGCAGTGATGGCCGGCATGGTCCTCCAAGTTCAGGGCTGACTGGATCAGCGGCACGTGGCTGAAGGCCTGCGGTGTGTTACCGACCTGCCGGCCAAAACGCGGGTCGTATTCCTCGCTGAGCAGGCCAAGATCGCTGCGCAGTGCCAGCAGCCGCTCGAAGATACCGACCGCTTCGTCGTATTCACCGATCAGGTGCAGGGCGTTGACCAGCCAGAAGCTGCACGCGAGGAACGCTCCCTCGGCACCGGGCAGGCCATCGACGTCG
>Ga0126373_10001872_pt1 | contig 15234 bp, 10 predicted proteins | sample PanSoiMetPlot_11_FD_92545 | JGI IMG/M metagenome (GOLD analysis project Ga0126373, IMG submission 92545) | Tropical forest soil microbial communities from Panama - MetaG Plot_11 | ecosystem: Environmental > Terrestrial > Soil > Tropical forest > Bulk soil | place: Panama | collected 2016-02-17 | reverse complement strand
GTCCAAGACGGGCGCCTCTTGCCTCAGGACTTTGAAACCTTCGCCGAGCTTCATGATTTGACTCCGGACCTGAAACCGAATCAGGGCGGCTTGGGTCTAGTGCGCGTTTATTACCGACTTGTGCAAGGTCTGGGTATGCTTCCTATGCTTGCCGCCTGGAGTGAACGCGAGCGTCTAATCTGCGCGCGTTATGCGGCGGTTCAGGTCGACCGGCGCTTGCAGACGAATCTCGAGCTCGCCGCAGCGCTTCGCTCCTGCTGAGCGGCATTCGCCACTTCGCATCAAGGTCGATTGTTGACCCGCCACCCGACGCCCGACTAATCACTCGAAATTTTGATTGCCATGCACGTGAGAACATCACGGTAGCAAACTCTACCGATCCGTCTTTTTGTATGGCTCTGCGCTAAACTCTCCATATCTTTGGGTTGTTAACCTTTGATTTTCAGTTTATAAGACCAAGGCATTATTCTCTAAGACCTTTAGTTATCACTATTTACTCCAATTCCCTGCGCCTGATTTAAGCCAACAAATGGTTGGAAAAGCTCGTGCACTCTTCCATTCCAATCGGAACGTCTTTAGCTCAACTGCAGTCGTGGGTTAGGTCTTCTCGTGAGGCACAACTCACGAATGAGGCGTTATCCGATTTACAAAGTATCAAGGGGGGAGAGTTCATGAAGCTAAGCGATTTCTTCACCCGCGCTCTGGTTCTTTTGGCGGCCATGTTTATGCTTTTCGGTCCGGGCGCGACGGCTCAAACGAGTAACGGCACCATCGTTGGAGCGATTACCGACAAGACCGGCGGAGCCGTAGCCAACGCTACGGTGAAAGTAGCGAGTATTGACCGTGGCGGGGAAATCAGAACGGCCACCACCGATGCCGCGGGAACCTATCGAGTTTCCTCGCTGCTCCCAGGGAGGTACAAAGTCACGATCGAGGCCAGTAGCTTTGCGGCAACGGTAATCAACGACTTGGAAGTGCGCGCTTCGTTGGAAACCAATGCGAGCGCTGTGCTCGAAGTCAGTGCGGCAACCGCAACGGTCACTGTGGAAGCCAGTGCTGGCCAGGAACTCGAAACGCAGTCCGGCGAGATAACTGGAAACATCGGAACAACCGCCGTAGAAAACTTGCCATACTTTTCCGGCAATCCAGTCGAGGTACTTCTTACCGAACCGGGCGTCCAGCCATCGAGCGGCCGCGATGCGTTCACCAGCAACGGGATTGGCTTCTCAGCCAACGGCGCCCGCCCTCGCGGCAACAATTTTCTCCTTGATGGCCAGGATAACAACGACTCGCAGATTACCGGCCAAGCCGTGCAAACCGTCAACCATGAAGCCATTGGTGAGCTATCGGTGATCCTGAACTCCTCGAGTGCCGAATTCGGCCGCGGAGGCGGAGCCATCGTGAACGAAGTCTACAAAGGCGGTACCAACAACTGGCACGGCTCCGGATGGGACATCATTCAACCCTCAAAACTTGCGGCGATTGATGCAAGCCTCGCATTTTTTGGCACGACACGGCAGCCGGTGCAAATCACTAACACTTTCGGCTTCTCGCTTGGCGGCCCAATCAAGAAGAACAAATTGTTTTTCTTTGCCACTCCGCAATGGGGCCGTTTCCGGGCGAATGCTGGTGCATTTACGGCTGCTGATCTCATTCCCACTGCCAACGGTGTGGCCGCGTTGCAGCAAATCGAAACAAACGAAGGGTCTAATCCCAATATCGATTACTTGATTGCGTCGCTAGGGTCTTTGCGTGGCAGCAGTACGAACGGAGCCACCATGGTTCCCGCCGGGTTCGACGCGGCGGGAAATCCGCGGCCCGCAGTGCAGTTTGGAACCTTGTTCCGCGGCGACACCAGCATCGTTTCGAACTCAGTCCAGTGGAGCCTTCGACTTGATTATGTTGCATCGGACCATGATCAATTGACTCTGCGGGCCTTGCGCGGGAACTCCAACTTCATTCCGGATTTCTTCAACAATCCCCACGAACTACCAGCTTTTGAAACGCAGCAGGATGGACCTTTCTCGAACTATCACGCTAGTTGGGTCCACACGATTTCTTCAAAAATGGTAAATGAGCTGCGTTTCTCCTACGGACACATCCTGTTTGAATTCGCTCCGAAGCCAGAGACGCTTGCCAGCCCTATTGGGACGCATTTTACTGTCGTCTTGCAAGACCTCCCCAATCCGGATGGCACAGCCATGGACTATGGGCTGCCGAACAATTCACCGTCTTCCCGCGACCACCAGACCTATCAATTTCAGGACGCATTCAGCTTGTCTTTTGGAAAACACAGCTTGAAATTTGGCGGTGATATGGCCCTTGTCTTCGCGAAAGACGGCATCCCTGTGGATCCAAGAGGCACTATCACTTTCTTCCCCACAAAAAACAAAAGCTGCGAGAACATCCCGGGTACCACGACGCCAGTGGATTGCAACAGCTTGACCAACTATATAGACAACTTCAGCGGTCCGAGCGGAACCATCACGAAGTTCTTCGGAAACACCATCATCCATCCGTTTCTCCCCAACTATGCTCCCTACATCCAGGATACTTGGCGAATCGCACAGAATTTCACTCTGGACTTGGGTCTTCGCTATGAATACTGGGGAACGCCCGGAAACAATCTTCAGTTTCCCTCCCTGGATTCACGCTTTGGACAAGGACTGGTTGGGGCCACATTCCCGAACGCTTTTTCCACACAGCAACAGCCGGACAAGAATAACTTTGCCCCCCGCGTCGGCATAGCCTATACCCCGCGCTTTTGGCAGAGCTTCTTTGGCAGAGACAAGACAGTCATTCGCTCCGGCTACGGAATTTTCTACGACGGCCTTTTCACCAATATTTTGGACAATACGGCTTCGGGTTCGCCGAACGGCGTGGCGCAGAATGTTGTCGGCCCAAAAACACCTGCAGGTTCATTTGGCCGGGGAACGCGCAACGCGACTGGAGTGCTGGCGGCCCTCCAGCCAGTGCTTCGTTCGTCTGCGTTTATTGAGACCATGAGCTCCCATCTTCTGAACCCACTTACGCATCAATGGAATTTGAACATTGAACGGCAACTCCCCGGCGGATTTCTCCTGACTACCGCCTATGTCGGGACGCGCGGTGAGCACTTGTTTGTGAACACAGACATGAATCCCTTTTTCAACAATCCGCTTTATGCGGGCGGAGTAACCGCTCGCACCAACGGTGGTGATTCCATCTATCACGCCGGTGAACTGAAATTGGACCGGGCGTTTTCACATGGGTTCTTGGTTACTGCAGGGTACACGTACTCGAAGTTCCTCGACGACATGTCGGACGTGTTCATCACCAGCGGATCCAGTTCGTATCCGCAAGACGTATTCAATCAGCACGGCGATCGAGGTCTCTCCTCTTACGACCATCGGCACCGGCTTTCGGTGGCCTATCTCTATCAGCTCCCGTCGGTCCATAGTGGAAACGCGGCTTTGACCCTGCTTCATGCCATCACGGGCGGCTGGCAGACCTCGGGTCGAGTGAGTTTTTCCGCGGGCGCACCACAAACCTTCTACGACGGGTTTGACAATAATGGAGACACCCACGGAAACGACAGGCCGTTCCTGGGGAACCCAAAGATCCCCATCAACTACAGCACGGCCTGCCTAAACCCCGCCGGCACTTGCGATTCGGGAGTGGGCTTCACGATTGACGGAGTGACGTTTACCGACTTCAATAGCTCCTTCGGAACCGATCCCAATACGGGAGCCTTCACTGCGGCCAAGAACAACTTCCGTTATTACGTATGGCTTGGACACAATGGCGACATCGGGCGCAACACCTTCATCTCACCTGGATTCGAAGACGTTAATCTTTCCGTCCAGCGTACCGTGAAGTTCAAGGAACGCTATGCGTTTATGATTCGCGGAGAGTTTTACAATGCGTTCAACCATCCCAACCTGGGCATTCCCAACCTGAACTTGGCAAGCGGGTTCTTTGACAACACAGCCGCCACGATCAACGGAGGCCGCGTCGTGGTTCTTTGGGGCAAGTTTAGCTTCTAGCCTTGCGGCCACGTGCCCTTAGGGCCGCTGCTAATACTCAGAGCGCAGGGAGCTGTGGAAGACGGCTAGCCGCTTCCCTGCGCTCCGTTAGTTTTCCGGTTTGCTCATTCCAGTTCTTCAAAAGAGCCACCGGCCGCGGCTCTTTCGCGCTCTTGTTTACCAGAACGGCCTTGGGCGCGAGCGACGGCTTCTTCCATCATTTTGGCGATGCGGCGTTCGCGCGACTCCGGCGTGCGGTAGTGGAAGATACTGAGTAAATTATTGCGGCGCTGCGTCGGGGTCATCCCCAGCCACCCTTCCAGGGCGCGGGGATCGCGTGCAAACGCGACTTTCAGAAAAGGTGGCAGCTCCCGCTCTGCTTCCAACGTGCTGAGCAGGAGTTCGGCGATCCGCTCCGCGCGGCGCACGCGCGCGGCAGGGCTCTTCGGCTGGGCAACCTGACTGCAGAACCACCGGCGCATGGATAAACTCATGCTGTCGAACCAGCGCTGAACGGCGCGCACTTGGCCCAAAGCGCGCTTCAATTCCGAAGGAACGACGGCTTTGCGTTCTTCTACGTCCGGTTCGAGGCGGAAATGCGCCGTGCTGCCCGCGCGCACCATGCCGCCCTTCTGCATGGTCTTGGTGACCAGCATGAAATGGCCGCGTCCCGCGGGCGAGGCCGTCGTGCGAAACGCAAAGCCGCGAAACGCGAAGCCGTTGATTTCACCTTTGAGGCGCAGTGGCCTGCGAATGCCCCAAACCTTCTCCACATCGAATGGGATACGGACGATCACCCAGCCGAGGTTGCCGTCCATGCGTTCGAGCGTCGCTTTGAAAGATTTCTCAACGGATTTTGGCTTCGCCTTCATTTAGCAGACTTCCAAACGCGGCGATAAAAACAAAAAAAGGGCACGCGGAAACGTGCCCTGTTTCCTGAACGAGTTTCAGTTCGAAACAGAAGCGCTACTTCGAAAAGCTGGCCACCGCCTCTGCTTCGGTGTTGTAAACATCGAAGACCGTCATCAGCTTGGTGATTTGCAGAACTTCCTGGAATTTGCTGCCGAGATGACAGAGCCGCAATCCCGCGCCTTGCGACTTCGCGCTGTGATGCGCCGCCACGAGCGTGCCCAGCCCCGCGCTATCAATGAACGTAACGTTGTCCATGTTAAGGACTATTTTCTTTTTCCCCGAGGTGATCAGTCCCTTCACTTTTTCGCGCAACGCGTTGCTTTCTTCACCCAGCACGATGCGGCCGTCAAGCGCCACCACGGAGACGCCATCCACTTCACGATTGGTCATCTTCAATGCCACGTTATTTTCCTCCTCGTCGGAAAGAGGTTCCGGCGGCAATCCGTGCCGGAGCCGTAAAGCTTATCAAATCAGGGTTAAACCGGGAGCGATGAATCGTAATCGAAGACTCGGCGGCGGTCAAACCCCACAAGGTTTCCCACGCCTCCCGCGCTAGGGTTTGTAGCCGCTGGGCTTTGGCCCGGTGTTTCTGCCGCCTCCATCGGCTAATAGTAGTCCGCGCAGGACATGTAATAGCCGCACACGGAGCAGATCAATTTGCAACGACGAGATTCCAACCGCTGCGAGCACACCGGGCAATACCTCGATGCATCCTCATTTCGAGGGGCTGGCGCCTCCCGCCGTTTGTCCTCTGTCTCCCGACTCCCATTGGCCCCGGCCACCTCCGTCATCTCGAGCGCAGCGGGAAATGTTTCTTTCTCCTGGTTTTCAGCGTTTTCTTTACTGCCTTCTACCCTCTGCATTGTGCCTTTTACTTTCTGCTTTTTCCCCCGGCTGCACGGTTATAACACAAGCTGACTACAAGAGGGTAAGACAAAACCAGCGTGGATGGCGTCAGAAAAATGCTACGCTTTGAAGCTTCATCGATCGAAACCATGCGTTTATGCTCGATGAAAACGGGCGACGTCCCTTTCTGCGGCGAGGTCAAAATGCAAGCTTTTTTCCAGGATCTTCGATATGCCCTGCGTATGCTTAGCAAGAATCTCCTCGTAACCGCGGTGATTGTCATTTCCTTGGCGATTGGAATTGGCGCCAATTCGGCGATTTTCAGTGTTGTAGATGCGCTCTTGCTGCGCCCGCTGCCCTATCCGCAGCCAGATCGACTGGCTGCGGTTTGGCTGCACTCGCCGGCTATCGGGATTCTGCGCGATTGGCCGTCTCCGGGCGAGTACATCGACGTCCAGAGAGAGAACCATTCGTTCGAGCAAATGGCTCTGGCACAGAGCCGCATGTTCGTGTTGACGGGCCGCGAGCAGCCGGAACGCATTTTTGGAATGAGGACCCAGTCGAGCCTGCTGGAAATGCTCGGCGCAAAGCCTCTGCTTGGCCGTTTGTTGTTGCCGGAGGAGGACAAGCCCGGCAAACCGGATGTGGCAGTTCTGACCGAGCGGGCCTGGAAACGCCTGTTCAATTCAGACCCCGGAATCCTGGGGAAGACCATTGTCCTGAACGGCAACCCGTTCATTGTCGTGGGAGTCCTCCAGCGCAGTTTCATGCTGAACGCCGAAGTGCTGCCATCAGAAGCGCCCATGGACAAAATGGACATCTTTGCGCCATTACCCCTCGGGGCAGATGCGGAAAAAAACAGGGGCGATGAAAATTACAACATCGTCGTGCGGCTGAAGCGTGGTGTCTCTCTGCGACAGGCCCAGGCTGACCTTGACGTAATTGCAAGCCGCATTCGTGAAAAAGACAAGCGCGATGCTAGCTTTGGCATGCACATCACAGGGCTGCAAGAGCAAGTGGTCGGCGACGTTCGCCAGGCATTGCTCGTTGTGCTCGGATCGGTGGGGCTGGTGCTGCTGATCGCGTGCGCCAACGTTGCAAACCTGTTGCTTACGCGTGCCGCCGGCCGCGAAAAAGAAGTAGCCATCCGGACGGCTTTGGGAGCAGGGTGGCAGAGGGTGGCGCGACAGTTGCTCACCGAGAGCGTTCTCCTGGGGCTTCTTGGAGGAGGCGTTGGCCTTCTGGTAGCCCAACTAAGCCTGAATGTCGTGCGCACGATGAATCCCGGAGATATCCCCAGGCTTGAGGACATCACGATCAACGCCGCGGTCCTGGTTTTCACGCTCGGCGTTTCGGTGATGACGGGCATTCTGTTTGGCGTGGCGCCGGTGTGGCGCGCTATCAAAGTGGACTTGAACGCTTCTCTGAAAGCGGGCGGACGCAGCGGGCAGAGCGATGGAGGCTTGCACCTCCGCCGGCATAGCTTGCGAGGGCTGCTGGTCGTCTCTGAGCTGACGCTTTCGCTGATGCTGCTGATTGGAGCTGGGCTTCTGATTCGCAGTTTCGTGCGGCTGCAAAACGTGCCGCCGGGTTTCACCACCGATCATGTACTCACCATGGAGGTCGCTCCAACAGGCCCAAAGCATCGCGAGCAAAAGGCGAGGGTGAATTTTTACAAAGAAGTTGAAAGTCGTGTTGCCCATCTGCCAGGGGTGGTGGCCGAAGGCACGGTCTCAACATTACCGCTGAGTGGCGACGTGAGCTGGGGTGGCATCAACATTGAAGGTTACACGCCGCCTCCAGGGCAGCAACTGCAGGTGGATCAGCGCCTGGCCAGCACGGACTATTTTCGGACCATGGAAATTCCCCTCCGCAAGGGCCGCTTCTTTAACGAGGATGACACGGCGGATAAGCCACAGGTGGTCATCATAGATGAGAAGTTCGCACAACGGTTCTGGCCGGGCGGCGATGCGCTTGGGAAGCATTTGTGGTTCGACCCGAAAAAACCGTTCACGATTGTCGGTGTGGTGGGTGTGGTCAAACAATACGGTCTCGAGACGGATGGCAAGGTCGCGACGTATTTCCCGCAAGAGCAGGTCGGCGGGGGTGGAATGTTCCTGGCAGTACGAACTTCATCGGAAGCGGCAGGATTATCTTCCGCAGTCGTAAGTCAAATTCATGCAGTCGATCCGGATGTGGTTGTCTACGGAATACAGACTATGCAAGAACGGCTGCAGGATTCGCTCGCGCGGCAGCGCTTTTCCACCACCATGCTGGGTGCCTTCTCTGTGTTCGCGCTATTGCTGGCAGCAGTTGGACTCTACGGTGTGATGTCGCATTTGGTGAGTCAAGGCACGCACGACATCGGTGTGCTGGTGGCGTTGGGCGCTCAGCCTGGGAACATTATAGGTCTCGTAGTGCGTCAGGGGATGGAGTTGGCGGGGATTGGAGTAGCGCTGGGTCTGATAGGAGCAGCGGCGTTGACGCGCGTGATGGCCAGTATGCTATTCGGCACAAGTGCGACGGATGCCGTTACCTTCGCAGCCGTCCCCGTCTTGCTAATCGCCGTCGCTTTTGCTGCGACGGCTATACCCGCGTGGCGCGCTACACACGTGGATCCCATGGTCGCGCTTCGAGAGGAATGACTCTCTATCTCAGCTCTAATGGCCCGAGGTTGATTTTGAAACCAGGACTTTTCTTTTTAACCCGGCTTCTGCTGCTCGTTCCCACCTTCTGCCCTCTGCTTTCTGCCTTCTACTGTTCCCAGGGGAGCTTAGGCGGCGGGCCGGCGGACTTGCTCATGGACTGAAACGACGTTTGCATCCAGTCGAGGCCACGCTGGAGGTCTTCGGGATGCTTGTTGAGGTGAACGAAGAAACCTTGGAGGTCGAAGGGCGCGCCAGCCCACTGGCGAAACGCCGAAGGCAGCGGCGGCCCTCCCGGGCGACCCGCCGCAGGAATCTGATCGTGCAAGTGCACCGCGTACATGCTGCCGCCGGCCAAAACCTCGTTCGGATACTGCATCAGCCAGCCGCAATTGTGCCCGTCAAGAATCATGCCGCCGGAAACCACTACCCATTCGCCCGCATCTTCCGGCGCCGGCTTCTGGCAATTCCAGAAATGCGCCTGCGGCACGAACGGCGTGGGATCGGAAAAGCCATACTCATCCAAGCCAATAGTCTCGAGGCCATGCTGATCTGCGAAGCGCTTCACTTCGGGGAGCGACTGGTTCCAATCCACGTTGGAATCGTTCATCAAGGTGTAAGCAGGACGACCCATGTTCAACGAATTGACGAAAGGAAAGTAATAAGGATACGTGCGTATCGCCGTGAACAAACAACCAGCCGCAAGGACTGTGACTGCGGCGCTTCCCAATTGGACCCAAGTAGGTGCTGATGCACGCAATTCGCCAAGCATCCGGGGCACGGGCGCGAGCAGCATCAGGATCAGCACCAAGGGCACGCTGAAATGGCGGATGCTGATGTCCAGCGGACTCAGCACACAGAAAACGGTAAACACAGTCAGGGCCAACCAGAGCATGCGCCAGTGCGTGGCCATCTGTTCCGGGATCGCAGAACCGCCGCCACGCCATTTTCGGCCAAGCGCAGTGAGCAGGGACACAAGGAGCAACACCAAAAATGCCAGGGAGGACTTGAGCGCAAAGACCACCGGAAAGTAAAACCAGACGCCGTGCGGATAGGTGCGGCCCACAATAAACGTTGGCCGCACGCCGCTGATAAGCACCCAAAACACTCCGCGGAGAAGGATCACGGGAGGCAGAAGCGCGCGGCGGCAGAACAGCGCTACCGGCCCAGTCCCGAGTCTGTACAGGGCGTTTGTGGGTTGATGCCAGGAAAAAACCAGGTAAAACAAGTACACGATCACGGCGGCGCACAAAATGCCTTTAAGTGTTGGCCGCCAGCGTGCACGCCGCCACAGTCGCGCCTCGCCTTTGGTTTCCGGCTGGCCCGGCACGGGCCGCAGTCGTAGACTTAGAAGGAACGCCAGGAACACAAAGAACAAGAGTCCCGCTGTAAATTTCGACAGCAACGCGCCGGCCAGGCTGAGGCCGAATAAGAGGACGTTCAACCGGCTGTGATTTCGCCATAGATTAGCAAACGTCCAGAGCGTCAGCAGAGAGAACAGCGCCACTGCGATGTCGGTGTGCACGATGGGACCGAAGGCGAGAAACGCCGGGGTCGTCACAAAAAGAGTGAGGCAAAGGACTCCGCCCCACGGGCTTCCAAGCTTTCTGGCGAAAAGGTAGATGACCAGGCCAAGAACCAGCGTCAGCAGCAGCATGGGAAGCCGCGCCCACTTCAGGACGGTCGCGGGATTGTTCCAACGTTCAAGGACCCATTCGCCGAAGACCCACTGGCCCAGGTATGCAGGGAAAAATTTGTCGCTAAAGGTCCACGAGACGTGCTTGTAGTCCGCGCGAACGCCGCGAATCACCAGCGGAATCGCAGCCAGCACTTTCGGAAGAGGCGGGTGCTCGGGATTCAGGCGCAAGTCCAGTCTTTGCAAGTAACTGACGCCAGCGCCGATATGGGAGACTTCGTCCACAGTAACGGATTCTCGCAGCGCGGCTCCGCCCCCGAGCAACGCCATCAATGCCAACAGCAGCACAGCGAGGACGACGCTAAAAATGCCGCGCGACTGGGAATCGGGCTTCATTTCAGTTCGAGCACCTGGATTGAGCTTTCAACAACGGACTTGCGATTCTATGTCCAATACGCGCGCACGACATTAATAATTGCGCTTGGTTTCTACCCGCAGCACCAAATGCGCTTCGGGAAAGGCAGTTTGATTAGCAGTTTTGTTTGTTGACGGGTTCGGGCATCACGTAGCCGGATTTGGCGGGCAGGCCGGCGCGCTCGAGCTGCACCGTCGTATGTTCGATGTGAAATTGCTTGGAGGCTAGCTCCTTGACGGCGGCAAGCAGACGTTCGCACTCGTCCATGTGCCTGTCCGGAATGCGCGCATGTAGGCTGAGAGCGTTGTGACCGCCACCTAGCGACCAGAGATGAACGTCGTGGACTTCCTGGATGCCTTCCACGGTCAAGATGGCGCGCGCGACTTCTTCGACGTGCAAATCGCGGGGGCGGCCTTCGAGGAGAAGATGGGACGATTCGCGAAGGACGCCGATGCTGGACCACAACACAAGAATGCCGATGCCCAGGCCGAGTAGAGGATCGATCCAGTGCGCCCCGGTTATGCGAATAAAAACCGCGCCGACGATGATGGCGATATTGGAAATGGCGTCGCCGAAGTTGTGAATCAGGATCGTGCGCAGGTTGAGGTCGCCACGTCCGCGGACGAGAGCCAGAGTGATGCCGCCATTCACGGCGAGTGCGGCGGCGGAGGTCCAGATCATCCAGCTTTCGACGACTTGCACAGGAGAGCTAAAGCGCTCGATAGCTTCATAGCCGAGCCAAATGGAGAGCAAAACGAGGACAAAGGAGTTGGTATACGCGGCCAAAGTGCCGGCGCGGTGGTAGCCGTAGGTTTTCTCGCTGTCGGCGGGGCGCTCGGCCCAACGCATGGCGAGATAAGAAATTCCGAGGGCGGGAACATCCGAAAGGTTGTGCACGGCATCGTTGAGCAGTGCCACGCTGCGGCCAATGATGCCGCCAAAAACCTCGGCTACGACAAGCCCGATTGTTAAAACCATGGCCCACCCGAGAACCGATGGCTGCAGGGTGGGATGAGCATGCCCCGCGTGGCCATGATCGTGAGAATGGCCGGCATGGCTGTGGCCGCGATCGTGACTATGGTCATGAGCGTGCCCGGACATGACACCATTCTACCCGCAAGAAAGCTGGCGCGCCCGTCTAGCGCGCTTATTAGGCACTTTGACACCGTGTTTACCGGAATGGATTGACGGTCTTACTAACCACTGCCACGATGAAGACAAGCTCTTCGCCTGCGCGTGTTGACGTGGGATGGGCCGATTTGCTGAGCGCTTGCGGTCTCGAATATGGCGGTTCCGGTCACAAAACTGAATTTCTGGGGCGTGCGCGGATCCACACCGACAGTGGACCCCGCGACTTGGCGCTATGGCGGCAACACGCCTTGTCTGGAACTGGAAGCGCCGGACGGCACGCAATTTATTCTGGATTGCGGGACGGGACTGCGCATGCTGGGCAACCGCTGGAACGCCCCGAGCGGAGAAAAAAGCCACGGAACCCATATTCTGATTACGCACTATCATTGGGATCACATTCAGGGAGTTCCATTTTTCGCGCCGCTGTACTTGCCAAACAACGAATTCAAATTCTACAGCTTCCGCTCGAAATTCCTGGGCCGCGACAGCTTGAAGCAAGTGTTCGAAGCGCAGATGGCCGTACCGTACTTTCCCGTGGACATGTCGGTGATGAGCGCGAAACGAAAGTTTCAGGAAGTGGACGGCGGTGAATCGTTCACCATTGGCGAAAACAAAATTAGCACGCGCTGGCTGAACCACCCGCAAGGCTGCCTAGGATTCCGAATTGAGACGCCCGCAGGGACAGTAGCGTACGCCACCGACAATGAGCCCGGGGACACAAAGATGGATGAAAGCCTGCGCGAACTGGCCGCAGGCGCAGACATCTTCATTAATGACGCACAGTTCACCCCTGACCAGTTGGAGTCTAATAGGAAAGGGTGGGGACACTCCTCATGGCTTGAAGGTGTAAAAGCCGCGCGACATGCCGGCGCAAAAACACTAGTCCTCTTCCACCATGACCCGGACTCCACAGATCGCAAAGTGGATTCGATTCTGCGGCAGGCCCGGGATGAATTCGATTCGGTGTTTGCTGCGAGCGAAGGAATGGTAATTACGCTCGGCGCGCCCGGTGAACCGGCCCAAGCGCACATGCCGGGGACGCGCACATCGCTGCGGCGCGAGGTGCAATTCCATGCGAAGGTCTGCGGTTTGACCGAAGGCGGAAAAGAGTTCATGGAGGAGACAGTAGTTTGCGACCTTTCATTGCAAGGTGCCATGATTGCGCTAAAGCATTTGCCTCAGTTGCAATCCGAACTGCAAGTGACGATGAACGCGCCGGGAACCAATGGGGCGCAGAGTATCCAATTAAAGGGATACGTCGTGCGCATTGACGACACGAGCGAGAAAGGGCGCGTGTCCGTAGGAGTTGTGTTTACGGACTAGCGCCAAGGCAATGCCCAGCTAATCTGCCGAACGAGCAATCGCTTGTTGCTGCGGCGAAGCCGAAGTTTCCTCGCCGTGTTTCCCATGAAGCTGGGCATCCTGGATGCTCACCGGCTTCTTCTCACGCGCGTCAACCTGGAGTTGAAAAATATCCGGCCGGGCATAGTGGCCGACCACATCCAAGTCGTATTTTCCTCGCGCAATCTGGGCGTGGTCAATCTCCGCAATCAGCACCGCTTCGCCTTCCATATTTGGCCCGGCAAGAAAATTGCCGAACGGATCTACGATGCAACTGCCGCCACGGCAGACGATAGCGTCGGGATCTTCTCCAAAACTTGAACGATAATCCGGCGGGAAATCATGGCGGCGATTGAACTGGTTGCACGAAAGCACGAAGCAACGTCCTTCAACCGCGATGTGGCGCATCGAGGCAATCCAAGAGTCGCGCATGTCCGCGGTGGGCGAGCAGTAAAGCTGGATACCCTTGGCATACATCGCGGCGCGCATGAGAGGTAGATAGTTCTCCCAGCAGATCACTGCGCCGAGTTTGCCGAGAGGAGTGTCAAACACAGGCATCGTGGAACCGTCGCCGAAGCCCCACACCAGGCGTTCCGAACCGGTAGGCATAATCTTGCGATGCTTTCCGAGGAAGCTGCCATCCGGCGCGAAAAACAGCACGCAGCAATAGAGCGTACCGCCTTCGCGTTCGACAACGCCGACGACGAGATAGATCTCGTTTTCGCGCGCGGTTTGAGCCAGTTCCTGGACGGCAGGCCCGGGCACATCGACGCTGCTCTCCCAGTACCTCCGGAAATCTTCGCGGCCCTGATCAGTGCGCGAACCGACAACGGCGCCAAAATCGAGACCCCGCGGGTAGCCAGAAACAAAAGCTTCTGGAAAAAGCACCAGCTTAGCGCCTTTCCGGGCCGCTTCACCCGCGAGAACGCGGACCTTTTTAAGCGTCCGCTCGCGATCGAATACCACCGGGGAAGCTTGGACCACTGCTACTTTGAAACGCTGCAGTGGAGAGGGCACAGAGACTACACGGACATCGCGGTTTGGCATGGACTTAACGATACTGCTTCAGGGAGGAGATTCAAACGCTTTATCTCGACGCTTAGAACTGGAAATCTCCCTGCCCGTTTCCTTGGCGTCGCCTGGGACACTTCGTCAAAGCGCTTAAGGGTTGCACTCGCTCGTCGCTTTGGGCTCCATTCTTGACTTGCCGCATCAGGGTTTTCGGCATCTAATTGAGGTGGTCCACAAAGGTAAATAGACTTTTTAAGATGGGCCAGATTTGAGGAGTGCAAGACTAAGGAAGGGAGCCACCGCAGGTTTTTCAGCCCCTTTCCGCTCGAATTGCCCCGGCCGTCCCCGCCCCAGGGCTTACCTACAAAGAGTGACGGTGGCGGAGCATTCCATGCCAGGCAACATTGTCATCAGAAGTAGCCACAAAGCGCGCAAGATTTGGTTCACCTTTGCAGTGTGTTTCCTGTTTGGGTTTACGCCCGCGAGGGCGTCCGAGAAACCACGCGATGCGCGGAGCCTGGCTGAAGCGATTTGTCCGGTCGTCTACCCTCTGGACGAGACGCCCTCCGAAAAGGGGTACCACTACCTTTTTTACGGGAATGCCTTCTTCATCAACGAAGACGGCTACCTGGTTACTGCCGCTCATCTCCTGCATTCGTTCAAGGATGGAGGGCAGCCCCACGTGTTGGTAGAGTTGCCCTCAGGGCAGCGCCATTTGCTGAAAGCCGATGTAGTGGCGACGGATTGGGAACACGACGTCGCCATATTGCTAGCCACGCCGAATCCGTTTCAAGGCGGCTATCGCGTCGCCTTCCTTCCGCTTGCAACAGACCGGCTTGATCCGGGAAAACGCGCAGTATCTATTTCCTTGCGTCCTTCGAGATTGCAGGAGGCCTATACCTTCGATGCGCCTCTCCAGGATCGTTCCGAAGGCGAGGTCCTGAGTTATCAATACACAAAAACGGAGAGCGGGCGGCAAATCGAGCTATTGCTCTACAGCCAAAAGGTGATACCCGGGCAGAGCGGCTCGCCGGTTATTTCGGAAGAGTCCGGCGAAGCGGTGGGCTTTATCGAGGGGCGCTGGTTGCACCCTACGGCTATTCCTTTTGTTACTTTACCGGAACAGATTGATCCGTCGCCGGGAGCGGCAGTTCGTATTCATTACGCAATTTCTCTGCTGCAAGCGAACGGTATTCCTTGGCACGCAACCTTGGATAACGGGGTCCATGCCGCAGCAGGTTCCGCCGAGAATGCCAAAGGCTATTCTGGTCCCACTCCGCTGTCGCTGGTCGC
>Ga0126373_10001871_pt1 | contig 15238 bp, 20 predicted proteins | sample PanSoiMetPlot_11_FD_92545 | JGI IMG/M metagenome (GOLD analysis project Ga0126373, IMG submission 92545) | Tropical forest soil microbial communities from Panama - MetaG Plot_11 | ecosystem: Environmental > Terrestrial > Soil > Tropical forest > Bulk soil | place: Panama | collected 2016-02-17 | reverse complement strand
TGGCTCCGCCGCTCACGGAATCGCCGTCGCTTTGGGCGAGGGATTTATTTACAGCGCCGAGGGTCAACCGCTGACGGTTACTTATTTGGATTACGGCAAATGCTCCACCGAGGAGACGCCCAGCGTCGAAGTCGTGCATCGCCCATCACCGTCGCCCTTTACGACCCTCGGCCAAAAAGCCGCAGGGGAAGGCGCCGCTATTCCCTCACCGGCGGCCATAGCCAGCGCCGTGGAAGATGCCCTCGCGCCATTCGGTGTAAAAATCACCGATTTGCCTCTTGCCCCCGAAGCGGTTTGGCGCCTGGCGAATAATAAACCGGAGACGTTACGTCGATTTTACTGAGGTCACCGGCACGCAAACCCAGATGGATACAATTCTTTTGTCGGCTATCATTCCCGTGACAACGGGAATCCGTTTCTTTCTCAAGCCTGGACTCCCGCTTCCGCGCGAGCGTCGACTTGTTTATTCCAGCGCGTAACACAATCGACCGCTTTCCAACAGGAAATCAATCATGATCCCCGCTTCTTTCGCATACTATGCTCCGCGCTCGCTCACCGAGGCGGTGAGCGTTCTCGCCGCTCATAAAGACGACGTCAAAATCCTCTCCGGCGGCCAGAGCTTGCTCCCGTTGATGAAGATGCGGCTCTCCAAGCCGGAGTACATTGTCGATATCGGCAGAATTCCCGGCCTCGATACCATAACGTCGGAGGGCAATTCAATCATCGTCGGTGGGATGGCTACCCACGCGCAGCTGGAAGCATCTGATCTTTTGAGAAAAAGCTGTCCCCTCTTACCCCAAACCGCAATGACTATCGCAGATGTTCAGGTACGCAACCGCGGCACGCTGGGCGGAAGCATCGCCCACGCCGACCCGGCCGGCGATATGCCCGCGGCGATTTTGGCGTTGGATGCGGAAATCAAAGCCGTCGGACCCACTGGAGAACGATGGATAAAGGCCGGGGATTTTTTTCTCGGGCTCCTGATGAGCGTTCTCGAGCCCGATGAAATCGTGACTGCGGTGAAGGTACCTGTCACAGCTGCCGACAAGACCGCCTATTTGAAGGCCGCGCCGCGGTCGTCCGGCTTTGCCGTCGTCGGCGTCGCCGTGCGCGTTGGCTTAGATGCGTTTGGAAATGTGAGCCGCGCGGCCATTGGAATCACCGGCGTAACGGACAAAGCCTACCGCGCGGAGTGGGTGGAAAAATTGCTAATCGGTAAAAAGTTAGACGATGCCCTGATTGACTCGGCGACCGCCGAAGCGACCCACAATGTCGATGTCATAGAAGATATCAATGGCTCAGTGGAATACCGGACCCAGCTGACTCAGGTTTATGCAGCGCGCGCGCTAAAAGCAGCGATACAGAGTTGACGCGCTATCGGACGCTTACCTGCCCTTTGCCTAAACTTTCTCACGTGCAACTCTCCAATCTTCTTTCGAAGCGCGGTCAACCAAGCGGATTTAGCGGCTGGGAGTTTTATGGAAGACAATGATCAGGGATCGGCACCGAATACATTAGAAGATGAACCCGCAGGGCGGACCCCTGTTGCTGCGCTCCGTCACCGCGACTTTTCGATTTACTGGGCCGGATCAGTCCTGTCCCAAGTGGGGAGTCAATTCACCACAGTAGCGATGGCCTGGCAAATCTATGAGCTGACCAACTCGCCCCTCGAACTCGGCCTTCTGGGATTGGCCCGCGGTGCTCCAATGTTGGGCCTGCTGCTCTTTGGAGGGCTTTTGGCCGACGCGGTGAATCGGCGTCATCTCATGATGGCGACGCAAATCGGCCAGATGTGCGTTTCGGCTGGCCTCGCTGTGATGACGCTTGCGGGAAAGGTCTCTCCACCGGTTCTGTACGCCGCTAGTTTATTTCTCGCGCTCTTCAGCTCCCTCGAGCAACCGGCGCGGAGCGCAATCATCCCAAACCTTGTTCCGCGGAGCGACTTGACCAATGCGCTCGCCCTGACTGGCACGCAGCGTTATGTGGCAACCATCGTCGGTCCATCGCTCGCCGGCCTCCTGCTCGCCCACAGTGGACCAACGCTTTGCTACGCGGTCGACGCGATATCATGGCTGGCAATGCTCGCCGCGCTTTTCATCATGCGTCCCCTCGCTCAAGTCGCCGGCGGGCGCCGGGCTATCTCCGTGCAGGCTCTACGCGAGGGGCTGGAGTTCGTCTGGACACATCCAGTAATCTTGTCGATGATGGCGTTGGATTTTGGCCAGAACTTCTTCGGAAGCGGTCGTGCCCTACTTCCGATCTATGCGCGAGACATTCTCGGCGTTGGACCCCAAGGGCTCGGGTTGCTCTATTCGGCGACCTCGGCGGGGGCCCTGCTTATGGGAACACTGATGAGCGTGCGCGGCCAGGTGCGACGAGCAGGAGCATGGGTTCTCGTTAGCGTAGCTGTCTATGGGGTTTTCACGACGCTCTTCGGCGTCTCGCGCCTCTTCTGGTTCTCGTTTCTGATGCTCGCCAGCGCGGGAGCGGCTAATACGGTGAGCTTCGTCCTACGCAACACGATCAATCAGTTGTTGACGCCCGACGATATTCGGGGCCGGGTCACGAGCGTGAATAGTATGTTTACGAACACTGGCCCACAGCTCGGGCAATTCGAAGCGGGCGCCCTGGCCGCGATGATCGGCCCCGTCGGCGCGACCGCTGTGGGAGGAGTGCTCGTCACGTCGATCGCCGCCGGGCTCGCGGCCGTTGCATCTGTCCGGGGATTCGAGGTTCGAGAAAGCGCGGCTACAAAAGCAGACGAAGTGCCGGTGCGCGCTTGAGCAGAGCGACTCGGGTTAGTTCATGCGCCATCTATCGCGACCACGGGCAAGCGTGGCGCTTCTTAAGCTATCGATTTGAAGCGGGTCACGGTGGAGATCTGGTTACTTAAAACTCGATTGCGCCCAGTATCTCACCACACTTATTTGCAGCGCTGTGCACGTTGACATAGAAGGCTTACATACAAGAGTGAATTCCGGGTTGGTTCAACGCCAACTGTGTCTCGGAAAAACTTGCGGATAAACCTCCAACGGGTAGAAGTTCTAATAGGCAGCCGCGTCCACGCTCTTGCGATGTCGCCCTATTTCAGTCGAGTGAATGATCCAACCGTCCTTGGTCTTCCAGGTTCCTGACAATCGGTAATCGCTGTCGCGGCGGATGAGGAGCTGAATGGTTTCATCGCTCACCCCGCCCTGTTGGAGTTTAATGATTTCGTCAACACTAAGCGCGTTGAGTGCTTCAAAGGGTAAAAACAAACTAACCAGCAACACCAGCGTGAAGTATCCCATACTCGCCCTCCCTACACTCTGCCATTACATCCTGGAAACAAAAAGGCCTCCAACCCAGTGGAGGCCTTTTTGTCGCACTTGCAAACTAACAGTTTCTCTTTAGATTTCTTTAGCTTTGATTGTATACTTAAAGTTATCCGCATCAAGGGAATCTTTGCGTCCGTTGGCGGTTTCGCCTTGAGGATACATGAGAAAAGCGATTTCGGGCCCATTCGATTTAGGCAACTTTACGTCGTGCGAGTAGTTATAGGGCAGCCAGTTCATCTCCCAAGCACCGAAAAGTTTGGCCCGAGCCCTTTTTACTTTTGGATCATCGAGCTTGAGCAGCTCGGGTTGGTTCTCTTCCAGCACCACCTTGCGCACGTCCGCCGGATCCACCGGTACCCATCCATAGCCATTGAGATAAACGTCAGCCCGGCAATGCTGGGCCTTTGTGATATCGTCGGCCCTGCCGAGGCTCTTGAATTCGGCCGACGCCGCGCAGCGCACGCCATAAACATCGCGCGCCGGCAACCCTGCCGCGCGGGCTAGACCGACATACAACGCGTTCAGATCCGCGCACTTTCCACCGAGGTAACCGCTTTCGAGCATCGTCGTTATGTCGCCAATTCCGCAACCCATCACCTTGGGATCGCGGAACGTGTTTTCAACGATCCATTCGTAAATCGCACGGGCTTTGTCCGCATCGGTCTTATAGCCCACGGTAATCCCCTGCGATGTCGAAGCCACAATTCCATCCGTGCGGATGAGCTTTGACGGCTTTCGAAAATAGTCTAGCACCGCCTTGTCTTCCTTGATCGACGGATCCGGTTTCTTGGTCAAATCAACCTGCCGGTCTTGGGTCATAAACTTACTGGTAACCTCCAACACCGGCGCTTTCTCGGATGCGGGCCATTCGGCGAACACGAGTCCGGTACCGTATTTATCGGCTTGAGCGGATTTTATCACGGCGGAGTTTCCTGTCCAGGTGTCTCCCTGCCGCTTGAAGTAGTTGGTGTTGGTCAGTAGCGGAATAGGAACCCATGTGCGCACCGCGCCCACGGGATTTAAAACTTCCACTCTCGTCGTGACCTCGAAAGTACGCCATTTGGGTGTTTCCTGCGCTGCCACGAGACGCGCAAATTTTGGAATACCTCCCACCGCAAGGCCCGCCGAAACAGCAAGCCCCTGTTTCAAGAATGTTCTCCGCTTCATAGCTCTTCCCTTTCCGGAGGATAGGATTTTTGGATGGCTTGCATCATACCTCTTGGGAAGTCTTTGTCAATTAGGCCAGGCCGCCAACAGAGGGCTGGCTATTTCGCTTCCTTCAAGAACGCCACGACTTCATCCGGATGGGTTTCGGCCTTTTTCACCGTCAGCCAATGCTTGATGACGTCCCCCTTGGGGCCAATAACAACCGTGGAACGGATAGTCCCCTGTACCGGTTTGCCGTACATCATTTTTTTTCCAAAGGCGCCGTATTTTTTCATGACTTCCGTTTTCGGATCGGACAAAAGGACGAACGGTAGTTTATACTTCTGCGCGAATTTATTATGTGAATCGATGCTATCCTTGCTCACGCCCAGCACCACGGCTCCCGACTTCTCCAGCGCCGATCCCATGTCGCGAAAACCACAGGCTTCCTTCGTGCAGCCCGGCGTATCGTCTTTGGGATAAAAATAGAGCACCACCGTTTTCCCGCGATAATCCTCCAAAGAATGCTTCTTGCCATCGTTTCCTTCCAATGTGAACGCCGGCGCTTTCTTTCCCTCTAGATTCGCCATTCTCTGCTCCTCCCGTGAGATTCCGTTCGGTTTGATCGGCTCTAAACTTGTATCAAGCAGCTATTAGAGTGAAATCTGTTCAGCCGCTTCAGCCATGCGCCGAATCGGGTCGAAGTCGCGATCTTCCGCCGAAACAAAGCGCTCGATCCTTCCTTGGGCCAAGACACCACGACCAGCTCCATCCCAATGCATGCTGAGCAACAGTGATTTCAAGCTGAGGCGAAAACCTTGCGGTACTTCGTTAGAGATAATCAAAGGCGGGATGGGGCTTGGCCCAAGGCTCGCTACGATACGAATTTCTTTTTCGATTTGGGGCCGCTGGGACATAGCCCATTCGAGCACGGTGCTATCAATGGCTGCCGCGTCGACCTTACCTTTCAAAACCATCTCAAGAGATGCGCTGTGTGAGCCGGACTCGACTACTCGGCGGAAGAAACGATTCTTACCCAGATTGGCTAGATGAGCCCGGACGACATTATAGCCGGAATGGGAGCGCGGCTCATTATAGGCCCAAACTGAACGCCGAAGATCCGCAAATTTTTCTATCGGGCTTTCTCGTTTAACAATAACGTCGGAAAAATAGACCGGCTGCCCGCCGTACAGCGGGCCGCTGAATACCGGCACAGCCAATAACTGAATACGGCTACAAGCCGATTTCATCTTGTCAATGTACGGTAAACCGCAAATCCATAAAACTTGTATTTTCCCCTGATCAAAAAGCTCTTCACATTCCTGCCATGGCCTATCGTCCACATAACTAACCTCTATGCCGAGTTGATCGTGAATGTGAAGCGCGAGTGCTCGGCAAAAGGCGTCCGTGTTTTCCGCCATGCAGGAAGCAAATCGTAAGACTCCGATCATGGGAAGCGCAAAGAGAGAAAAACTAATCTGTGATTTTTACACCTCGCCAGAAAGCGACGTAATCCTTGATCTGCTTGGCGGCTTCCTTTGGCTCAGGGTAATACCACGCCGCGTCCTCATTGGTGCGATCGCCAACCCGGACATGATAGTAGCTCGCGAGACCTTTCCACGGGCAAGGGCTGTGCTTTTGGCTCTGCTGGAAATATTCTTTTTTGATCGAGTCGGGGGGAAAGTAGTGATTTCCTTCAATCACCACGGTCTTATCCGATTCGGCCAGCACCGTATTTTTCCAGGTCGCCTTCATCGCGCATCCTCCTTCTTGTTTTTCCGCCTAATCAGACACGCAACGGAACTTGGCAAACACGTAGGGATAATGGGCCTGATACCAGTTGCGAAAGCTAGCTCGCAGCAACTCCGTTGCCGTTGCCCAAGAGGCGCCTTTGAGAACGAAATGTTTTCCGTCAAAAAAATCTTTCGAGTAGTCAGGATACGTCTTCATGTAAGGAGTAAAACCCGGAAACGGAGCAAAAGGTGTGTCGGTCAGCTCCCAGCCGTTTCCCAGTAGCTCAGACACGCCCCACCTGCTATCTCCCGCTGGGTTCGAACCTACGGGCAGAGGCGACCACGCGCTGAAATCGAAATTACCGTGCCACCGCGATGGAGACGATTCCCCCCACGGGTACATCGATTCTTTTCCATCGGGCCCGTAAAACGCTGCTCGGTGAAATTGCGCTTCAGTGAGCAGACGTTTGCCGCGCCAGGTCGCATAGGCCCGTGCCTCCGCTAAACTGACGTATACCGGCCAACTACCAGCCCGGCTTAGTGGCATAGTGTCGAACATCCCTCTATACAACCACTTTTCACCTTGCTTGAACCAAAAAGCCGGGTATTGTTTTCCTTCGAGCGTTTTCCACCGCCAATCTTCCGCGCGCCAATAACGCCCATCATCATACGCGCCACATGTTACAAACTCTAAGAATTCGCTGTTGGTAATGGGAACCGAATCGATTGTAAAAGCTGGGACATCTACAAGGGACTCACCGAACTCATTGTCCCAACCGAAAGGAGCAACTTTAAAATCAGCGCCCATCCTTGCTTTCCCTGCTGGTATTCGAATCGCCCGGCGTTTTGCAGCAGAGTGGAACTGCAAAGAGGACAGATTTTTGGGACGACGCTTTCGGTCCATCGGCAGCTGCTGCATCATATACAGCAGCGTTTCTTGATGCATGTACTCATGTTCCAGCACCATGTCGAAGACGCGCCCGCCGCGGGCCATGACTCCATGCGAACCACTATAGGGCAGCGCTTCCAGCGACTTCAGGATCGCGTCACGGACCTTGTCACGATATTCCACGGTCTCCGCCAGCGTGGGCCACGCCTCAGGTGCCTCCGGATGCCAATGGCACTCACCCGTGTCGACGTCGGGATCAATACCCCGGCAGAACAGATCGTCAAAATCTGGATGGAATGATTTCCACTCCAGAATGCCGCCGCAGATCTGATTCCATGAAAAGGCCGGCAAATGACCGACATAAAAGATAAATGGATGACGCCACACGATCGGCTGTGCGTGCATTCCCTCGGAGCCCACGATGTCGAAAATCGCGTCCGACCTCGTCCAGGCCGCGATGAATCGCTTCCATAGACGTTCGGCGTCGTAATCCTCGCTGCGGATTAATGGCAGTACCATGGCGGTTCCTATTCGCTGATCTATTTTAACTATATAGTAAATAGGATCCGCCTATGAAAGGCCAAAACAGAATTTTTTTAAAAAAATGGATCGGGGATTACTGGTGCTTGAGAAAGCCGCGAAAGGCCTGAGCGATAGGGTGTAACGGCCGGCGCCTGTGGTACACGTCGTAAAAGCCCCGTTTCAACGTCAAACCACGGATCGGGACTTCGACGATGGTCCCCTCTTTCAGTTCGTGGCTGATGGAGATACGGGACAAGATTGAGTAGCCGAATCCAGCCATCAAAGCTTCTTTTACCGCCTCGGTGCTGCCGAGCTCCATGGACACATTCAAAATCTCCTCTGTGGATCGGTGGCGCTTTTTTATTAGCTGGCGAAAGGAATCGAGTGTACCCGACCCATGCTCGCGGGAGATAAATTTTTCCGTGCGTAGATCGGTCAGCGGGATGCTTTGGCGTTTGCTCCAAGGATGCCCTTGGGGGACCGCCAAGACCATTTCATCGTCCCAAATCTTTTCGAAGGTAAGCCGGGCGTCATCGCTCCGAAACCCGACGAAGCCGAGTTCCACCTTACCGTCCAAGACATCCTCAACGATTCCCGCCGAATCACCGATTCGCAGTATCGGCTTTATGTGAGGAAAGCGCTTTGTGAATTCGCCCAATATTCGCGGCAGGATATATTCACCGGGGATACTGCTGCCACCAACCCAAAGCTCACCGCTAAGAGTACCGTGAAACCGCTCAACCGCCGCGACGGTTTCACGCTTGAATGCGAGGAGATTTTTCGCCTTTTCTGCCAACATTTCCCCCAAAGGCGTTAGGCTGATCTTGCCGGGGACGCGATAAAACAGCTTGCCGCCAACGGCCTTTTCCAACTCCTGCACGTGGGCGCTCACCGTTGGTTGGCGCAACGATAGCAGCTCGGCCGCTTGTGAGAAGCTTTTGTGTTCGGCTACCCAGTAAAAAATTTCGAGCTTGTGGAGATCCAGATCGGCTTTCAGCTTGCCCATCGAATGACTGAAGAGTTTACCGATGGTGAGTGCGTTGTGGGGCGCAGCAGGTTTTCAAAATCCCTGCGCCCCACAACAGGCGCATCAATTATTTGTTCAAAAATTCCAGCACCTCGGCGGGATGCGCGCCCGCGTCGGCTACTGGTATCCAGTGCTTCTTGACTGTACCGTCAGGTCCAATCAGCGCCGTCGAGCGAATGGGTCCTTCGACGGTTTCACCTTGGGCATTTTTGCGCGGTCCCCAAGCGCCGTAGGCTCTCATCACCTCCACCTGGGGATCTGACAAAAGCACGAAAGGGAGATTAAACTTGGCAATGAACTGATTGTGGGAATCAATACTATCTTTACTGACGCCTATTACGACTGAATTGGCTTGCGTTACGGTCTGAATAGCGTCGCGGAACCCGCACGCTTCCTTGGTTCAGCCGGGGGTATCGTCCTTGGGATAAAACCAGAGGATTACATTTTTACCCGCGTAATCCGCCAGTGAATGTTGTTTGCCGTCGCTACCCGCTAAAGTAAATGCTGGTGCTTTTTGTCCTTCTAGACCTGCCATTGAGCTACCTCCGTTGCGATATGATGCTTAAATCTCTATCACAGACGGAAAGCGCGGTTCAAACATGAGTGACGATTGTTAATGATCGAGTTAGAACCGGGGTGTAAAGCTGAAAAAATTTCCCCGCCTTGGATCGGAATGAGGCGTAAGCGATTCGCTCACCGAATGGCCCATGGAGGCAGACGGGGTAAGAGAACTTGGCCACCTGAACCATTACCCAAGACGGATTCATCGTTGTCAACGCTATCTGTTGGCGCTATATTTTCTTACCAATGGCCAAGCAATCTTTGCTGACCGATCTGCACAAACACCAAGGTGCCGTCTTCGTGAAAAAGGAAGGCTGGCTGCTAGCGAATCATTTCGGCAACTCTGAGGCCGAATATCAATCAGTTCGTACCGCGGTGGGATTGATTGATCTAGCGCATCGCGCCTTGCTCCAATTCACGGGTCCGGACCGTTTGTCATTCCTGCAGGGGATGCTGTCCAATGATCTCCGGCCTTTAAAGATGTTCGAGGGCCAGCAGGCGACGGTACTCACGCAGCAGGGCAAGGTCATCGCCGACGTTCGCGTGCTCTGTGCCATGAACTCCCTCTATCTGGATTTTTGGGAAACGCTGAAAGACAAGATTCTCGCCCATCTGAATCGCTATCTGGTGGCCGACGAAGTCGAGATCGCCGACCCTTCGGAAAATTGGCAAATGCTTTCGGTGCAGGGACCGCGAGCGCAGGCACTCCTCGAAGAACTCTTTGGACAAGGCCAGTTGCCGCTGAAGTCGATGCAGCACGGCATGATTAACTTTGACGGTTCGCCCATCTGTGCAGTTCAAGCAAGCCATTTCGGCGAGCCGGGTTTCGACCTTATTGTTTCTACAACCGCCATAGTCCATGTCGCTCAGATGCTGGCGGATAAAGGAAAAAAGTTTTCGGCGACCTGGATCGGCGAGCAAGCCCAAGAAATCCTTCGCATCGAAGCCGGCGTTCCACGCTACGGTGTGGACTTCACCGAAGATAATCTTCTCTTGGAAGTGGGACTGGATAACGCGGTGAGCTTTACTAAGGGTTGTTATCTCGGTCAGGAAGTCGTGGAACGCATCCGCTCGCGCGGCCACGTGAACAAAAAATTAGTCGGTTTATCTCTGCAGGGCTCGGAACCGGCCCGCGCCGGCGAATCGATTCTTGCTGGCGATAAGGAAGTCGGTGCCATCACCAGCTCGGTGAACTCCCCAGCCTTGGGGCGGCCAATCGCGCTGGGTTATGTCCACCGGGATGCTTGGACGCCCGGAACGAGGCTCGTTGTCAAACATGCAGGCACTGTGATACCTGCCAAAGTGACCGATCTCCCCTTTATCCGTCCCAAACAACAAGCGATTCGTTCCTCTTGAATCCCACCCTCAAGCACGTATATTGATCAGAAGTTTTTACAACGCAGAAAGGAACCCAAATGGCCAACTTCGTTAAACTTTGTAAAACCAGCGACGTTAAAGCAGGCTGCGGCAAAAGCCTTGAAATCAACGGTAAAGCCGTGGCTGTTTTCAACCTGGACGGTAGCTTTTATGCTCTGAATGATATTTGTGGTCATCGCGGCGGACCTCTGGGAGAAGGCGAAGTGGACGGCAAAACCGTAATCTGTCCTTGGCATGGATGGCGTTATGACGTGACCACCGGTGCCAACGAACTCGTGCCTGATTACCCCACGCAAAAATATGAACTGAAGGTGGAAGGAGACGATATCCTCGTCGATATCTAGACCGGACCTATACACGAACACAAAGGCCCGCCGTCTCTAACGAGGCAGTGGGCCTTTTTCTGTATCCGATTCTTATATCGGAAATCCAGCCTATCCTTTGTTGATTTTGTCTAGTTCCGCCAGGAGCTCAGGATTTTCCGGTATCCCTTTTTCGTACTCTTTGGCAAAGCGAACCACCCCCTGTTTATCGATAATAAAAACGGCGCGCTTTGGGAAACCTTGAGGCCGCAAGCAGTCATAAAGAGTGCAGACTGCGCCGTGGGGATAAAAATCTGAGAGCATCGGGAAATTGATCCCGCCCATCTTCTCTGCGAAGGCTTTGTGCGAAAAGGGAGAATCGACGCTTATGCTCAAGACCTGAGCATTGCGCGCCTCGAATTCCTTTCGGTCTTTTTCGAGGGCGCTTAGTTCCTGCTGTCAGCCGCCCGTAAAGTCGAGCGGATAGAACGCCAGGACAACATTCTGTTTGCCCTGATAGTCTTTTAAGGAAATATTCTGCTCCCGAGACACGGGCAAGGTAAACTCCGGAGCTTTTGAGCCGACGCCAGGCAGCGCCATAGAAAAACCTCCTCAGTTAGATTTGCAGCATTGGAGTAAAGAAGCATTGGAACGTTGGGCTGGACCAGTGCTTCAGTACTCCATCACGTCTCTACTTCGTTCCTTGTTTCAGGTAAAGTCGAATGTAGTCTTTTAACGCATCCCTAGTGCTATCAAACGCGAGCTCATTCCACGGAATCTTCGCTGGAGGAAAGGACCCTGCCTCAACAGATTCATCCGCTGCGACAAGCTCACCGCCGATAATTTCCGCCGTATAAACGACAATCACATTGGGAGAGCGGGGGTACGAATAAACGTTAAGCAGAGAACTGAGCTTTACATCTAGTTGGGATTCCTCTTTGGTCTCGCGAATCGCAGCGTCTTGAACACTTTCGCCCCGATCCACATAGCCGCTCGGAAACACCCATTTGCCCATCGCCGGCTCGACACCCCGCTTGAGCAATACAATTCCACCATTCAACGTAAAGATAGTTCCTGCAACCACCTTCGGATCTTGATAGAAAATAAACGAACAAGCCTGGCACACTAGCCGTTTAGGTTCCGCCGTCTTTACCACACGTCTCTCCAGACCGCCACCACAGCGTGGACAGAAACGATATTCGACATGCCCGTGGGCATGATGTTGGTGGTGATGATCGTCTGCTGTCGTCATAGATGTCTTTTTAGCGTAGATTCAGTTGAAACAAAAGGCTATTTTCTGTAAGCCTGACGTATGCTGCGGGCCGTCATTTTCGATTTCAACGGCATCATCGTGGACGACGAACCGATCCATTTCAAACTCTTCCAGCGAGTGCTGGGTGAGGAGGGTATAACTCTCACGGAAAAAGATTACTATGCGCGCTACCTCGGGTTTGACGATCGCGGCGCCTTCACCGCCGGATATCATGAAAACAATCGTTCGTTGAGCGAAAACAAACTCGCCGAGTTGATTGCCCGCAAGGCGGGATATTATCAAGAAGCTATTCGCAACCACGTCACGATATTTCCGGGGGTTAAGAGCTTGATTGCCGATCTAGCTCCAAGGCTGCCGTTAGCAGTAGCATCGGGAGCTTTAAGAGATGAAATCGAAGCGATTCTTTCTACCGCAGCTTTATTACACAATTTTACCGCTATTATCGCCGCTGAAGACGTGGCGCAAGGAAAACCTGAACCGGAAATTTTCCTCAAAGCTTTGGAGCGAATCAACGCCGGGCGCGACCAGCGCGATCAGATCAATGCGGCGGACTGTCTCGTAATAGAAGACTCAAAAGAAGGCATAAAAGGAGCGCGCCGTGCAGGCATGAAATGTTTGGCGGTAACCAACTCCCATCCTGCGCAATTACTGAAAGATGCCAACGCTGTAGTAAAGAGCCTCACCGAAGTTGACTTAGATTTTCTCGAATCTCTTTACGCCTGATCGCAATATGCGACATATGCGGGGTCTGTCGATCTCGGATCTGCTAAGCGCTCCCTGCGGTTCGCCATTAACGATAAGGACTTCTCTGCGGCCGAATCGTAATCTCGACGGGGCAAGCTGTGGCAGGCGAAGTTAGAACGTAGTGAACGGTTCGCGCCACGTCTTCGGCTTGAATCATCTTGCTCCGGTCCAGCTGCCGATTCGGCGGAATAAGTGGAGTATCGACGAAGCCGGGAAGAATCACCGCGACTTTAATCCCATACTCCCTCACCTCTTCAAAAAGAGACTGGGTAAATCCGATAAGACCGAATTTCGACGCTGAGTAGGCCGCGCCGTCGGCTTCGCCGGTTTTCCCCGAGACTGATCCTATATTGATCACGGCACCCTCGTGCTTCTCGATCATGTTAGGCAAGAGCAATTTCGCCAGCAGCATCGGCGCACGGAGATTTAGTCGAAACGTTTGATCCCAATCTTCGACTTTCGCCTTCACCACCGGCGCGCGTTTTCCCCAGCCGGCATTATTGATCAAGAAATCAACGCCTTCCCAAGTCTGCTGGATATTCTCGACAAGCGCGTTGATCTCATCGTCCTTGGTTAAGTCCGTTGCAACGGTTAACGCCTTACCTCCCCGAGCGCTAATTTCTTTTTGAACCTCGCCAAGTTGATCACGAGTCCGCGCCGTCAGCACCACACGGCAACCGGACTCCGCGAGGAACAGCGAAACGGCCCTGCCGATGCCCCGGCCGGCGCCGGTCACGAGGGCAGTTTTTCCTCCAAGGGTAGTCACAACTCGACTTCCAACGGGTCAAATAAGATGTGAAGGACGCATGGTAAGATAGCCTTGCCAACGGGACTAAGGGCAAAGAGCATAGCGCGAAGAAATCCTACTTTGCCCTTAGCCCTTTGCGGTTAGCTCGAGCGCGAAGCATATGAGGCTTTTTCAGCAGCCTACTAGTGAACCGTATGGGGATCAGCCTCGGGCGCTTGCTGCGCCACAGAAGAACCATGATGATGGATCATGCGCCAGCCATCCGGACCCTTTGTGAAAATATTCGTGGTAAGAATGACGGCGGAAACCGCTTGTCCTTCGAGTGAACTATTCAGGTTTTCGTAGAGCGTAACCCAAGCAAGATTATCGTGGATTTCAATCGAAACATCGGTCAAGGTAAAGCGAATGGACGGCGTGTTTTCGAAGATACGCCGCCAGCTTTCCATGACGGGAGCCCAACCTCTCAGAATGCGCCAGCCCGGATGGCCGCACTGAATCTGCGCCTCCTTGGTCCAGACCTTTTCCATCTCTTTGATGTCCAGACTCTCGAAAGCGCGGTAAAAGCTTTCATTCGCTTTGAATACTTGCTTCTCTTCTTCACCCATAAGTCACTCACTACCAGATTGCCAAAAACTTCGCTTGCACGCTGCTCAAAAAGATCTCAGAGGCGAGGCGCGCGAAAGATCGATCCTTCGGCTCGCTCAGGACAGGCTCCCCACAGCCCTTTGATGTAGGATGGGTGGAGCAAAGCGATACCCATCGGTCATTGACGTCGGAGAGCGAGGCGACTGAGCGCAACGAAGCATATGAGGCTTTTTCAGCAGCGTGCTAGTGCGCCGGCTTCGGCGCCATGTATACCAGCACCGTCAGCCGTTCATTGCTCCGGTTGGTGACGCCATGTTTTTGCCCCGATGCCGCCATCGCAATCTCCCCTTCTCCTAATTCCCGCTCTTCATCGCCGACCTGGAAAAAGCCTTTCCCTTTGAGCACGTAATAAACCTTATCGGCGCCCTCATGCGCATGGGTTGCCTGGACTTGCCCCGGCTCGAAACAATAGACATCACAGAAGAACCTGTCGGTTTCGAAGATGCCGTTCTTTTTCATCTTATCCGCCGAGAACTGCATAGCGTCGGAAAGCTTCTTAAACATGTCTTCGCGGGCTCCTCCTCTCCCCTATAGGGGTGCGTCGTGATAGTACCACAGGGCCAATCACATGCAAAAGTACCTTTGATCTGTTATCTGTGAGCCATGAATTCGGTTTTGATCCGCTATCATGAAATCGCCCTCAAAAAGGGTAACCGGCGGTACTTCACCGAGCTTTTGAAGCGAAATTTGGTCTCCGCGGTTAAAGATCTTGGAGTCCAAGAGGTTCGCAGTTTGCCGGCGCGCCTGCTCTTATCCTTCAAGAACGACATTGAGCCTGAATTATTGACCCGCAGGATGGCTACGGTTTTCGGCGTGGCAAATTTCTCTCTAGTGGAGCAAACCGCGCGAGATATTGATGTCCTTCGCGCTCGTATTTTAGCCAGTCTCGCCGGCGCCCGCTTCGAATCCTTTCGCATCGAAACCCAACGAGGCGACAAAACGTTCCCGCTCAAT
>Ga0126373_10001870_pt1 | contig 15243 bp, 10 predicted proteins | sample PanSoiMetPlot_11_FD_92545 | JGI IMG/M metagenome (GOLD analysis project Ga0126373, IMG submission 92545) | Tropical forest soil microbial communities from Panama - MetaG Plot_11 | ecosystem: Environmental > Terrestrial > Soil > Tropical forest > Bulk soil | place: Panama | collected 2016-02-17 | reverse complement strand
GCCGTCGGGCAGCGTTTTCAACGCCGATCACCGCGTCGTCGACGACCTCGCCAAGCGCAATCGCCAGGCCCCCGAGGGTCATTGTGTTGAGCGTCACTCCGAAGTGCTGCAAGACCCCGACGGCGGCGAGGAGCGACAGCGGGATGGCGGAGCAGCAGATGGCAGCGGTGCGCAGATCGAACAGAAACAAGAACAGGATGATCACCACCAATATGCCGCCGATGAGGAGCGCCGAACTTAAGCTGTCGATTGCGGTGCTGATGAAATCGGCAGGGCGAAACAGCGTGTCGTGCAGGGTGACGCCATCCTGCCGCAGCGTCGGCCGAATATCGGCAAGCGCTGCGGCAACGCCCTTAGCCACCTCCAGGGTATTGGCGCCGAATTGCGCGGTGATGTTCATCACGACGCCCGGCTGCCCCATGATGGATGCGCCGCCAATGGCTGGCTCGGGGGCCTCGATGACGCTGGCCACGTCGCTGAGTGTGACGCTGGCACCGCCATGACGCACGAGCACCGTGTGGGCGATCTCCTGAGGAGAGAGTGACTGGCCTTCCGTCTGCAAGACGATTCGCTGGTTTGGCGTACTCATGAAGCCAGCGCCGCGCACGCCGGTCGCCTGTCGGGCTGCAGCAATAACGTCGTTCAACCCTAGTCCAAAGCGGATCAACTGGTTGGGGCGAACCAAGATTTGGATCGAACGGTCCTCACCGCCAAAGATCTCGACCCCTGCGACCCCGGGGACCGACAGGAGGCTTGGACGGATCGTCCACTTCGCGATCGTGCGCAGCCGCATCAAGGATTGCGACGACGAGGTTAAGCCCGCCATCAGCACCGTACCTGTGGAGGAAGTAAGGGGTGTTAGGAACGGCGACTGGACGCTCGCTGGCAATAGCCCGACGGCTGCCGCCAGACGCTCCGAGACCAGCTGGCGCCCGCGATAGATGTCGCTCGAGGGATCGAAATACGCGGTCACGATCGACAATCCCTGGAGCGAATTCGAGATCAGCCGATCGACGTTTGGAACGCCGTTGATGGCCGTCTCGATAGGACGGGTCACGAGTATCTCAACCTGCTCCGGCGATAGGCCGGGAGCTTCTGTCTGGATACTCGCCTGCGGCGGCGCGAATTCCGGGAACACGTCATAACTGGCGCGGCCAAGCGTATAGATCCCGTAAGCGACGAAGAGGCCGGAAAGCGCCACAATGATTCCACGGAAGCGAAGTGCAAAACGAATGATGGCGCCTTGGGGACCGGTGACGCCCATCATGGTCAATCCGGATCCTGGTCGCCTCGAACTTGGGCGCGGAACTCCTCGGACAGGAGCATCTGCGCGCCCCGCACCGCAACTTGTGTGTCAGCCGCCAGTCCTGAAACGATGTAGCCGCCGGACGGACCCGGAAGGTCAGGCGTGACCTCGCGTCGGACAAAGGTCTCCGGGCCCGTGCGAAGATAGACCCATGCCTTCCCCTGCAACCATACGACCGCGGATTCGGGCACGACCACGCCTTTCGGCTCCTGGGCTTTCGGCAACGAAACGATGACGTTCAGCCCCGGCAGGAGGCCGCTTTGAGCTGATGAGATATAGAAGTAACTGGCCCCCTGGAGCTTGGGCTCCGTCGCGGTCGCCTGAGAGACGAACCGGAGCTCAGCGTCTGCGCCCTCGCCCAGCTTGGCACTGGCCATCTCGGGTGGTGCGGGCATTCCCAGCCCAGGCGAAAGCGTGACCTTGATGAGATATTCGCGGCGTTCGACCAGGCTTGCGACCAGGGGTTTTTGATCGATCAGGGCTTGGCCGATGACCGATCCCCAAGCCTGCAGGGCGCTGGCGGCGAGCGTGGTCAGCCGGGTTTGCGCTGAAACGAGCGCAGCTTGATCGACCTGATAGGTGCCCCGCGCGTTCTCGAGCTGAGCCGTGGAGATGGCCGGGGGGTTCGAATGCAGCATTCGTGCCCGCTCGAACGCTGCGCCCGAGACAGCGAGCCGGGCGTCCGCGGTCTGCACTTTCGTCTTGGCGTCCAAGTAATTGTTCTCAAGGTCCGTCAAGGACGCGGCATCGAGAACGGTTCCGTAGGCCACCAGATAGCCCTGCGCCGGACCAGGTTCCGGATGCGCCGTTTCAATGCCGCCGTTGTGCTGCGTTGCAGCATTCAAGGTCAGGACCGTGCCCCCGCTTTGAATCGTCACGCGGGGGGGCGGACTGACCGTGCCCTGAGCCTCGTCGTCGTCGTTCCCACCCCTGTTCTCGATAGCCGGGCCGTAGAGAATCCATGCCGCGCCCCCCAGCAGTACGAGGAGCAGAGCCGCAAACACCAATAACCGTCGCGTCATCGGAAGATCCGGCATAACCGCGGCCGAGTTCCGGACACCTCGGCGTGGTGGCGGCAGCCCGGCAATACCGAAACTCTACAGAGGTGAGGCTGACGCGGGGATTACGGCGAGTTAACGACTTCGTCATCTACGCCGAGGCCGCCGCTAGACGGCCTTCGGTAGGCGGATTCTGACCGTCGTGCCCTGCCCGACGAGGCTCTCGATCTCCACCGATCCCCCATGCAACGCGGCGATGCTCTTGACGATCGACAGGCCAAGCCCGAGGTGTCCTTCGCTCGTCGAGCGGTTCGGGTCCGCCCTGTAGAAACGATCGAACACGTGGGGCAAGTGCTCAACCCCAATGCCTTGACCGGTGTCGATGACCTCAATCGACATCGAGACTCCCTCATCTTTTCCGAGCATGCTGATAGAGTGACCACGTGGCGTGTGCGCAATTGAATTCGTGATGAGATTGCCAATCGCGCGCCGAAGCAGCGAACGATCGACCTGCGCCATCAGCCCGCCATCGCACGCGACCGCGAGCTCGAGGCCCGCTTCGCTGGCGAGCGGTTCGTAGAATTCCCGAAGCGCCGAGAGTTCGTCTGCGAGGTCGGTCATCTCACGCTCGATGCGGGATTGCGGACCCTCTGAACGCGCGAGAAACAGCAGGCTCTGGACCATTTGCGAGAGGCGACCGCACGCGTCGACGTTGGACGCCAGCACATCGCGGTACTCGTCGGAAGTCCGAGCCTGGCCAAGCGCCACTTCATTGGCAATCAAGACTCGGTTTATGGGGGTCCGCAGCTCATGCGCGATGTCATCCGAGAATTGACGCAGCCGCGAAAACGATGCGTCCAGACGTTGAAGCATGGCGTTGAACGTTGCGGCCAAGCTGCGTAATTCGGACGGCAGCCCGCTCACCTTGAGCCGCCTGTCCAACGTACTGGCGCCGATATCCTCGGCCGCCTGTGCGATCAGGCGCACTGGACGCAGACCCGCATGGACAATCTGGTATCCGGCGCCGCCGCAGATCAGCAGGGCAATCCCCAACGCGAACGCCAGGTCGGTTCGATAGCGCGTGAGCAGCATCTGGTCCGATGTGACGTCGGCGGCCACCTGGATCGTCGTCTGGGTGACTACGCCGGTATTGTGCAGGAACATCGAGAGGATTCGAAGAGGGCGCCCATTCGGGCCATGAACAGTCATCCCGCGAGCATCCGCCGTGGAGGGATGCAGCGCGCTGGCGAATAGGTCGAATGGCACTTCTGCATTCATACCGGGCGATTCGCGCAGCACGCTGCCCGTCGCCGACAGCACGCGCGCGTAAGTCCGTCTGGGCGCGTTGGTATCCTCCCCGATTTCTTGGGCGATCACGGTCTCATCGGGCTGCGGGGCCGAAAGCAAGTTGGATAGAACGTGCACTTTGTTGAGCAGAATCTCGTCTTCAGCCTGGGCCAGGCTATTCACCAAGGCCAAGTAGAGACCTCCGGTAACGATGAGAACCAGCGCAAAGGCCGAAACGACGTACCACCCGGTCAGACGTGCGGCCAGCGACCAAGGGGCACGGTGAGGGCGAAACTCTTCCGCGGGAGACCGGGGCGCCATCGCGCGTTCAGCGTAGAACATATCCAAGTCCTCGCACGGTGTGGATGAGTTTGCGCTCGAAAGGATCGTCCACCTTGGCCCGCAGGCGGCGGATGTGAACATCGACCACGTTACTGTCGCTGTCGAAAGCCATGTCCCAAACTTGCTCGGCAATCAGCGTTCTCGATAGCACGTTGCCCTGGTGTTCCAGCAGCAATGCCAGAAGCAGGAACTCCTTGGGTGTCAGCTCGATCGGCACGCCGCTTCGCATGACCTGGTGCCGGCGAACGTGGAGCGAGAGATCCGCGAACTGCAATAGGTCTGCATTCGCGGCGCCACGACGGCGCAGTAACGAGCGCACGCGCGCGAGGAGCTCAGAAAATGCGAACGGTTTTACCAGATAGTCATCGGCCCCGAGATCGAGACCCTTTACCCGATCTTCGACCGCGTCGCGAGCCGTGAGGAATAGCACCGGCGCTTGTCCGCCCCCGCGACGATAGCTTTCCAGAATCGACCAGCCGTCGCGTCCCGGTAGCATCACGTCGAGCACGATCAACGAGTAGCCGATCGTCTGAGCAAGGTGGAGCGCCTCGTCGCCATTTCGGGTCACGTCAACGACGAAGCCCTGCTCCGTCAGACCGACACGCAGCGACGCCGCGGTCTTCTCATCGTCCTCTGCGAGCAGCAGTTTCATTGGGGTTTGTTCTCGCGTCAGTGCTCGACCGCTGCTTGTCGCGTGTTGCGCTCACAACGGTTGGCGGGGACCGGTCTCGCCCCGCGCGGCCGCGGCCCAGGAGCAACGCTTTTCGAGGATGATTTCGCCAAAGATTCCCCAACGAGACGCATGCAACCTCCTCGGACAGAATAACCTTCGCCACATCGTAACCTCGAACGGCGAGTCACGTGGCATTCTAGATCGTAAGACTGAACATATCGCATTTGGCGAAGGGCGGTTTCCTTGCACCAAGCGGTCCCAACCCGTGACCCTTCTGCACGTCGCAACTCCGGTGGAGAGAGCTGCGCAGAACGGCGCTGTTCTGTGGGATCCAGATGGCACATGACCTCCGGCTTCAGCGAGGGCAGGCTTCACCGAATGCGCGCGAGCAGTCCCGCCCTTCAGGGCCGGGGAGGAAAGCGCGTCCCTTGTTATGATTTGGCATCGGGGTCAGGTTCTCCGTGATTCGGCGTTCAAACCCGAACGGGCTGATGAAATTTCGATATGCGGTTGGTGCGGCTAGGCCGCGCCGTAAAATCGAAACCGAAGCGGAGCGCAGCCTCTTGGAATCTGCGCACGTGGGGGTGCAGTTGGCCACCCTAGGGGTCCGCGTTGCGATCGTCCAAACATCGTGATGCAGGGCTCCCGGAAGCCCCCGCCTTTGGGCGTGGGGTCGCTTACAACGCTTTCAAGACCTGTTCGGCCGCATCGAGCCCGGTTCGATAGGCGCCGTGGGCAGTCGAGAAATCGTGACGCGAGCAGGCTTCGCCAGCAAAGAACAAGCGGTCGTTAATCGCGGCGGCGAGTACGGCGCGGGTATCGGCATAACCAACCCGCGCATAGGAGTAAGAACCGCGCGCAAACGGGTCGTGGGCCCAGCGCGACGCCGCGATAAGACGCAGATGCTTTCGTACATCGTTTCCGAGCCTTTCCGCGATCTGATCAATAGCAAACCGCGCGAATCCTTCCTCACCTTCGGCTTCGAGCTCACGCGCAAGACGACCACCGAAATATCCCTCGATCACCGGTCTCCCAAACGGCCGCAGGTGATAGGTTCCCGTCGCGGTACGGTCGGTCGCACCGACCAAGCGCGTCTCCGCTGGGAACACATCAGGGTCATCGATTGCTAAAAATAGCTTGTCGGCAAGCCCGAGCGGCAGCGCATCCGCTGCTTCCCGCTTGCCCGGAAGGCGGGGGCTAAACCGTAGCGTCTCGCTTGCGATTATATTCGAGGGCACCGCGATAACTGCGGCATCGGCGCTGATCGTGCCCTCAGGCGTTTCGATGCGCACTCGTGTTGCCGAATGATCGATGAGCGTCGCCGGACAGTTGAGGTGGATGTCGAGGCCTGCCGAATGGGCCGCCATCAGTGTCCCGTAACCTTTTACGACCCGCCAGTTCGTCCCTGTGTCGTGGTAGCGCTCGAAGTCGATGACCGAAAGACGATCAAGCTCGACGCCGTTGATGTAGGTGCTCATGGCGTCGAGAAGGCGATTCCAGCGCTCCCCGGGCTGCAGCAGCTCCGAGGCGGATCGATCGATGCCCGAGGCCGCGGCGGCTTCGAGCCGCCTGTAGAAACGGCCGCGCGCAGCCCAGAATTCCGCCTGGTCGCCGGCCGCGAATCCGGCCTCGAGCGCACGCTGGCCCCACGGGGGCGGCGTCGGATCGATTTCGAAGCCGAGCGACTGCGCGACACGGCTCCACTCGTTCTTGTCGGCCGAGTGCAGCCAGCCGCATCCGAGATCAAGGGGAAAACCGCCGATATTGCGTGTCCAACCACGGCCGCCTACACGGTCTCGTGCCTCGATCACGACGACGCGAATTTGGGCGTCAACCAAGCGCCGCGCGGCCGCCACGCCGGCAGCACCCGCCCCGATCACGACCACGTTGGCGTCGTGCATTCGAAACCCACCTCATGCGGCACCATGGCGTATCATCAAGGCCTGCGCTGCGGCTAGGGTCAAGCTCGGCGCGGCGACCGATGGCGCGCCGCGGCGCTCTGCGCCTACCGCAGCCCGCTCTTGGGCGAGGGCTTCGCAACGAATGTCCTCGTCAAAACGTTAGAAAGCTTTGGGGGCGTCTGCACCGTCATGACCGAACTCGAATACGCCACCTTAGTTGCGTGGATCGCCGAAGCCGGGCTCGCGGGCAAATCGGAGACCGCGATTGTGACGGGCTTCTGTCATCGGCTCGTCGCGCTCGGCATCCCCCTCGCCCGCGCGGCCGTGGTCATCGATACGTTGCATCCGATCTACGAGGGTCGGGCCTTCCTTTGGCATGGGCCTGACAAGGAGATGACAATCTTCGAATACGGTCGCACCGACGCGGGCGAACCGGCCGAACGATGGCACCGCAGTCCGCTCTATCACCTTGTGCAATCTGGCGAGGCGCATCTGCGGCGACGCCTATCGGAGCGCACCGATACTGAGTTCGAGTTCCTCGCCGAGATTCGCGCCGCCGGGATGACCGACTATCTCGCGCTGATCAACCGGTTCGCGGCGGACGGGATCATTGGCGACATGGATTGCGTTTATTCGTACTGGGTTGCCGGGGGCCCGAACGGCTTCGCAGACGCCGATATCATGGATATTAAACGCGTCGTGCCGCTGCTGGCTCTCGCCGTCAAGTCTGCCTCCCTCGCGCGGATCGCAAGAACGCTGGTCGAAACTTATCTGGGGCGCGGTGCAAGCGAGCGCGTCCTCAATGGCCGCATCGCACCGGGGATCGCTGATCGCATCGAGGCCGTGCTGTGGTTCAGCGATCTGCGCGGCTATACGCGCATCACCGACACGGCACCTCCCGAACATATCATTCCGCTGCTCAACGACTACACGGACGTTATCGTCTCGGCGATCCACGAGCAGGGTGGTGACGTTCTCAAATTCATGGGCGACGGAACGCTCGCGATCTTCACCGCCGAGAACCGTAGCGATGCTTGTCAGGCAGCGCTCAGGGCCATGGGCCGCGCGCACCGCGGTGTCGAGACGCTAAACCAACATCGCTTAGCCCAAGACCTGCCGGTTACCGAAATGTATCTTGGCCTACATGTCGGCGAGGTGTTCTACGGTAATGTGGGCAGCAAACAACGGCTTGACTTCACGGTGGTCGGGCCGGCCGTCAACGAAGTCAGTCGAATCGCGGCGCTGTGCCGTTCCGTCGATCAGTCAGTCCTGGTCTCCGAGGCGTTTTCGACAGCCGTGGGAGGAGCGGACGGCTGCCTTGTGTCGGTGGGCCGTTTCGCCCTGCGTGGCGTCGGCCGCGGGCAGGACCTCTATACGCTCGATCCAGGCCGGGAGACGCCATTCTGACAATGCCAGGCGGATTGCGGTCCCGAATTCCTCTCGCAAGGGGCTCCTCGCCCTACCGCCTGGGGCCGCGCGGCGCCGATCAGTGGCTGGCATTTGCGGTATTATCGAACCGACGCCTTGCGTCCAAAATCGCCGCGCGATGCTGGCGTGCCCACGCGCCAAGACCGCTGACGGGCTCGAGCAATGAACGCCCAAGCCTGGTGAGCTCGTATTCAACCCGCGGGGGCACGGTCGGGTAAACGGTGCGGGTCGCAAGACCATCGCGTTCCAGCCCGCGGAGCGTCAATGTCAGCATGCGCTGCGAAATGCTGCCGAGGCTGCGGCGGATCTTGTTGAATCGTTTGGGGCCGTCGCCCAGCACCACGACAACGAGGATCGTCCATTTGTCGCCAACGCGGGCTAGGACCTCACTGACGGCGCGGCAATCTTCGGGCGCATGCAGGTGACTTGATATCGAGGCCGCGCCGTCTTGCCTGAGTCGTTTGGTCATCGTTCTAGCCTTGGTATAGAAATGTAACCGCAAGGTAGGCTCGCCGCAACGCCGTTCAAGATGCGCGGTTGCAACCGCGGCCGGATCGGCGGCTCGCCAAGGTCTAGCTCCGAGAGGGCAAGGTCTGGCTCAGTTCGATTTCACATGCGAAACCGCGCGATTGATGGCAGCAGGCCTGGCGCCACGTCGCCGGCAAGTCCGCCACGCGTCGGGCAAAAATGCCAACGCGGACGAACTGCGCCAACATCTTGGGCGCCGAGCCACCCGCGCATGTCGAAAAGGGTCGACTTGCCGAGCTCGCAAGCAGACCGAAGCCCTTTCCACAACCGCAGGGCCGCGCGTCCCTCGGCTCGCATCCGTCGCTTCGCAAAATGCCTTCCGATCACCTCAACTCAATGATTGAGAATATTGGACAGGTCGGCGATTGTCCGTCCCTAGCGCTGCAAACCGGGCAAGCTGCCGCAATAGCATTTTCACGTGTCGACTGGACGCAGAGCCCCGGGCCGTCCACGCGGGTCATGACTTCGGTCGATCCGAAAGTCAAATGAAGTCGACGTCCACCGTGGTGCTCCGCGTCCAGTCAAACGACCGATACGAGAGAAACATGATTACGCTCTATCAGCAGCACGACTCCGGAAATTGCTACAAGGTGCGCCTCATTCTCTCGCATCTTGGGCGCGCCTTCCGCGTCGTGGCCGTCTCTTCCCTCGACGGGTCCACGCGCAAACCGGAATTCCTTGCGATGAATCCGATCGGAAAGATCCCGACAGTCGAGCTGGATGATGGTCGATTCCTCGCGGAGTCCAATGCGATCTTGCTCTATCTCGCAGAGGGAACCGATTATCTTTCATCGGATCGCTATGACCGTGCAAAGACCTTCGAATGGTTGTTCTTCGAGCAATACAGTCACGAGCCGGTGATTGCCGTGCGTCGGGCACTCATGGTCTATCCCGAGCGCCGCGCCGCGGCGACGCCCGAGCGTATGGCTGAGCTGCTTGTCGCTGGTAACCGTGCGCTTGCCGTGATGGAACAACGGCTGGGTGCAGCGGAATGGCTTGCTGGAAAAAGCTTCTCCGTCGCAGACATCGCGCTCTATGCCTATACGCATATGGCCCATGAGGGCGGTTTCGATCTTGCTCTCTATCCTGGGATCAGTGGTTGGCTGTCACGGGTTCGGGGACTGCCGCGCCACGTCCCAATCGACAAGCCGGCATGACGCCTATCTGTTTCCGAGTTTCGGCGCCGGGCTCATTGGACGCATAAGCCGACAGGTCGAGGGCGTAAATCGCACACTTGCAACCTTGCCGTAACGATGGCAGCCGTGCGCCGCCCGGTGTGGGGGGCGTATTTGATCAATAGGTTGTCGATATCCCCTCGTGGAACGCAACCGAGGAAGGCCCGTAAGCATCGTCGGATACCACGACGGAAATCTTTTCCGCTGAGCACATCCGTGATCCCGGAGCGGGAGAACGGAATGCCCCGTCAGGCATATCGACGAGACATCGAACGCCTGGCCTGCATCGCGGCCCGCGATCAGGACATACTCGTCTCGCGCACGGGTGCTCTAGCCATCGGGTGCTGGAGTCGTTATACTCGATAGTATATTACGGTACCGTGTACATGTAATATATAAGCCACGCGCCTGGCGCCGGATCGGGGCGGGCGCCAAACGAGGGAGGAAAGCATGACTCGCACCTGGGACGCGGCGGCGCATCGATCTGGCGGGCTCCGCGAAATTGCTTTCGCGCTGGGCATTGGAGCGCTGGCGGCGGGTTTGTCCACACCACTGTGGGCTGCAGACGCCGTGCTCGTGCCGTTTCCGCACGACTTCGCAGAGAGCATCACCGCAACATCGGACGGAACGCTGATTTTCAGCAGCTTCGCAGGCGGCCGCATCAGCCACGCCCCCAAGGGGTCAACCGAGGCAACCGAATGGATCAAGCCTGGAACCAACGGTTTGCTGTCGGTCCTTGGCGTGCTCGCCGACGAAACGTCGAACACGCTCTATGCCTGCTCGGTCGACGCGTCTGGCTTTGGCATAGTCGTACCCACGGGCAAGAAGCCCGGCGCTCTGAAGACATTTGATCTCAAGACCGGCGCCCCAAAGGCAAGTTACGACATGCCGGAAGGCACGATCGCCGGTCAGGGGCCGCTGTGCAACGACATCGTCATCGCCGCCGATGGCACCGCTTACATTACGGACACGCTGTCAGGGCGGATCCTTCGGCTGAAAAAAGGCGGCTCGGCGCTAGAGACCTGGGCGACAGATGAGCGTTGGAACGCGAAAGGCCCGCAGCTCGACGGCATCGCCATTCTGGATGACGGCAACATCTACGCCAATATCTTCGAGGGCGACGGGCTTTACCGCATCGAAGTCAAGTCCGATGGCAGTGCAGGCAAGGTCACCAAGCTCGAAACTTCGCGCAAGCTCTATCATTCTGACGGAATGCGCAAGTTCGGAGGGCACTCACTGATTCAGGTCGAGGGTGAAACGATCGGCACGCTCGACCTGATCACTATCTCCGGCGACTCTGCCAAAGTCGAGACGGTGCAGGGTGGGTTCGACGGACCGGTTTCGCTGGTGCAAGTCGGCGACGTCGCCTATGTGCTCGACGACCCGTTGCGGTATCTGGTCAATCCAGACTTTAACAAGAAGGTGGGACCGCCGGTTCGTGCCATTCCGGTGAAGCTGCCGGCTGTCCAGTAGTAGTGTTTGCGGCGACACCAGTCACGGCCTACCAGGCGTGACTGGTGGCCCGTGCGGCAGCATCGCCGGACTCTCGGTTCTCCGCCCGTGCCGGAGGATGATGGGAGGAAAGCGGTGCTGCGCGACACCGAGGCGCGGCAGACATCGTCGGCGGGCAACTGCTCAAGCAGCTTCCACCTTCCCCTCTAGGGCGCGATACTGAGGTCTTCCGGTTGACAAACAAAGACGCCTTCGAACCCCGAGTCTTGTTGGCATTTCTTCAAAGGACGTGTTCCGACCGTAAGGCGAACTGACTCCGCTTTTCTTCAGGTGTTCACCCGCTGATACGACTTGTTCGCCTGGCGGGTCGCCGGGCGAAACGTCCTTAGACCCGGCGTATTCTTCCAGAAATTTCTTGAGCCTTAGATCGTTTGCACAGTGACGACGACGATTACTCGATCGATCTTCTGCGGGTTCAGCGTCTCATACTGGAGACCCCACAGCGCGCGTAAACGGGGTCGCTGAGTCAATACTTTGCGTTTCCCGGAGTTCGGGGGAACGGGATCGCGTCGCGTACGTTGGAAATGCCGGTGACATAGGCGATCGTGCGTTCGAAACCGAGGCCAAAGCCCGCGTGTGGCACCGTGCCATATCGGCGTAAATCCCGGTACCAAGCGTAGTGGTCCTTGTCGATGCCCCGCTCCGCCATGCGGGCGTCAAGCACCTCGAGCCGCTCCTCGCGCTGGCTGCCGCCGATGATCTCGCCGATCCCCGGTGCAAGGACATCCATCGCCGCCACGGTCCGACCGTCGTCATTCACCCGCATGTAGAACGCCTTGATGTCTTTCGGGTAGTTCATCACGATCACCGGCCTCTTGGCGTGCTTTTCGGTGAGATAGCGCTCGTGTTCGGACTGCAGGTCGATACCCCACTTGACTGGGAACTCGAACTTCTCCTTCGCTCGCTCAAGCACCGTGATCGCCTCGCCATAGTCCATGCGCTCGAACTGCGAGGCGACGATCCCTTCCAGTTTTGCGACCAACCCTTTCTCGATGCGCTCGTCAAAGAAGGCGAGATCTTCCTGCCTCTCCTTCAGTAAGGTCTCGAGGGTGAACTTCAGCAGCCCTTCCGCTAACGTCGCGTTATCGGAGAGGTCGGCGAACGCGATTTCCGGCTCGATCATCCAGAACTCCGCGAGGTGGCGGCTGGTGTTCGAGTTCTCTGCACGGAACGTCGGCCCGAACGTGTAGACCTTGCCGAGCGCAAGGCAATACGCCTCCACATTAAGCTGGCCTGACACTGTCAGGAACGTCTCGCGGCCGAAAAAATCTTGGGCGAAATCCACTTCCCCCTGCGGCGTGCGTGGGAGGTTGGCAAGATCCAGTGTCGACACCCGGAATAGCGCCCCTGCTCCCTCGGCGTCGGACGCCGTGATAATCGGCGTATTGACCCAAAAAAATCCGTTCTCGTCAAAGAACCGATGAATCGCTCGCGCCAGCGTGTGTCTCACCCTTGTTGCCGCCGCGATCACATTGGTCCTCGGCCGCAGATGCGCGACCTCGCGCAGAAACTCCAACGAGTGCGGCTTCGGCTGGATCGGATACGTATCCGGGTCCTCGACCCATCCGATCACCTTAATGGCGTTCGCCTGCATCTCGAACGGCTGCCCTTTAGCCGGCGACGGCACAACCGTCCCTGTCGCCTCCACGGCACAACCAGCCGTGAGCTTGAGGACTTCATCGGCGTAATTGGGCAGCGTGTTCGGCGCGACCACCTGTAACGGATGGAACGACGATCCGTCCGAGAGATGTACGAACGAAATACCCGCCTTCGAGTCGCGCCGAGTGCGCACCCAGCCTTTGACCGTGACCGGTGCGTCCTTCGGCGCCTGTCCGGCCAGAATCCCCTGTACGTTGAGCTCTCTCTTGTCCATTGATCGAGAGTTACTCAGGCGGAGCCGGCATGTCCAGTGATTCCAACGAATCGCAGAACCCCGCCATTTTGACCTGAGTCCACGACCCCGCTCCTGCCACAGTTTCGATGCGACGCGCGTTCGTGGCCTTCCCGAACGAGCGCGGAGGGTGGTGACAGCATCGCCGCTAAGGCGGTCGTCCCAGCCCCGTTAACGTGGCGACCAAAGCCTGGATTGCGCGGGCAGCAGCAGGGCGAACGCGGTTGGCGACGTTGCGGTGACGCGCCAGGCGCATGGATCCCTGTTGTGAACAGCGGCACGGTCGGCCGCTCGTCAGTTCGAACGTAAACTCACGCCGATCAACGCGCGTGAAACGAGGTTGGCGAAGTCCCCGTGAAAATCCTCACCAAAATCACCGTTGCGGCTTCAACGCGACAGGGTCGCCGGCAACTGTCCCCTGGCCAAATGAATGTAACAAAGATGCACGTCGAAGGACCAAAATGTGACCAATGCGATCGGCATCGGCCCGCAAGCCTTCATCAAAATGGGCAGCAGCACCAATCTCGCTCCCGTCGGTAACGCAGCGCGTCTCTCTCACGGCGGGTTGTTTCAGGATCCGGAAACATATGCATCCGGGGCGGGTCGGTCTCCTGCGGCCCCGGAGCACGAGGCGGATCGGATTCCTGCAGTATCTGAGTACGAGGTGGATCGGGTGGCGACTGCGCGGGACTATGGGGTGAGTCGGGCGACGGCTGCGCCGCAGTACGAGGTGGCGTGGGTTTGTGCGTCCACCACTGCCAGTAAGGGCAATTGATGCTGTAGTCGCGCGGCAATACGCCATTTTTGTCCATACGCTGGGTGGCGGTCAGACAACTTGCTCCGCGTTTGCTTTGTTGCGTTTCTCGAGACGACGGCTGTTCTTGAGGCGTCGACATAGATCTTTCTTGAGGTGTCGACGTAGATCTGTCCTGAGGCGTCAACGCAGGGCTTCCTTGAGGCGTCAACCTAGAGTTTTCTTGAGGCGTCGACCTAGAGCTTTCTTGAGGTGCCGATCTAGAGCTTTCTTGAGGCGCCGATCTAGAGCTTTCTTGGGGCGCCGATCTAGAGCTTTCTTGGGGCGCCGACTCGGTTTTGTCTTCAGTCCCCTTGCTGTGGCACTGCCGAAAGACGCCGATGATGACCACCACGAGCATCACCAGGATTACAAGGTTGCGGAGATCGACGCCGATGCCCGGCCGCGGCGGCTCCGGAGGTCCGCCGCCCAAGAAATCTGGACGTCCATGGCCCGGCGGCTCGGGAGGTCCGGGAATTGAATATTGAGTTGACACAGTATTAGCACCAAGAGCCCATTACCCGATGGCACCGATCGACTTCAGGGAAATGAACGGCCCATGCTCTGGCGACATCAGTCGAAGGCAGTGGCCACCAGGTAGAACGGTTCAAGTATCTCGATCAATTCACCGTTGCGAGTGCTCTCGCAGCTTGAGGTTTGCGCTCGACGTTTCTGCTGTAACGGTTTCGCATCCGAAAGGTTCGGGTGTCAATTCGATGGCGGCGAGCGATCCAGCCTTCACCGTCTACCCAGTCGTGAGTGGGCCCGGGCGTCGCTGGAGCGAGAGAACTCTTGCCAAGGCAGCTTGACGACGATGGCCCCAATTGCGGCCCTATGTGCCGGGGTCAACGTGCTCGTGTGCAGTTTCATGCCGCCGCCCTTTCCAGGCTGCTCCGTTGTATCAAGAAAATCCCGATCTGTTCGGGCGATCGAGGTCTGCGCAGTCCTCATCCAAGCCCCGCGAGATGACGTCGCAAAAGGTGCCCGTCAGGCGTGATCAAAAGGTTGCGTTGTTGCTGCATTGATTGATTTAAAGTTCGGTTCGTGTCCAAATTGAGTTTTTCCAGAGGCAGTCTCACGCGCCTGATCCGTACCAATGCGTATCGCCGGAAAGACCCGTTAGTCGACAAGAAATTTGCTCCGGGACATCACCGTTCGTTTGGCCAACAATCATGCATGAATCTGAGGTGCAATCCGGCGCAATTCTACCTTTAGTTGTAGCATCTCAAACCAGCGCCTTTTCACTCGCCTATTACGAGAGCGGTCTGTCGGAGCGCAGGCGCCCTCAGACGTATCGAGTGCGCTTTTGGCTCACTTGGAACGAGGAGAGTTCTTTTATCTGTCTACAGATGGTAGAAGTTCACGGCGATTTTGAACTCGGTCTTAAAGTTATAAACCGGAAAATCTTT
>Ga0126373_10001869_pt1 | contig 15250 bp, 12 predicted proteins | sample PanSoiMetPlot_11_FD_92545 | JGI IMG/M metagenome (GOLD analysis project Ga0126373, IMG submission 92545) | Tropical forest soil microbial communities from Panama - MetaG Plot_11 | ecosystem: Environmental > Terrestrial > Soil > Tropical forest > Bulk soil | place: Panama | collected 2016-02-17 | reverse complement strand
TTTCTCCCTTTTGAAATTGTTCGTGTGGCCATGGGAGGGGCTGCTCTCGGGCTTTCCGACTTCCGCGAGCCATTTAGAAATTATGGACTATTGGGCTTTTCCAGTGGAAATGATCATGCCTAACGATTTTAGAGTCACCTGTTAGTTTTTCCAGTTTTTTAAATGAGTGCCAGCTCGATGGCGCATTAAGTATAGCGTCGATTCATATGTCGTTAGGTGGACTGGAAACCGCCGCCACGTCCATCCTGCGAAGTCTTTGCTTCGCAACATTGCTTGTCGATAGAAGCAACTGAGCCGCAGAAGGAAGCGGCACGATAGGGTAAAGATCCGCGTGCCGTTACTGCTGATAGTCCCGACAACAGTCAAAACCCCCAAAACGAGTCAGTCAACCTGGCGCAGAGACCAGTGCTCGCCTAGGTTGCTGTTACCGTAGCGACGCCCACAGAGAGTAGGTTAAGTCCTGAAAACCAGGGTCAACGAAGGCGATTGGAGGATTTCGATAGAAACGCAATTCCCGGGCTGCTGACGCCATAAGCTTGTCAAGCCGCGATCCTGTCCATGGCCGAGTTCTTCTCGATGTTTTGCGCAGTCATGATCAACGCGAGGTGTGAAAAGGCCTGTGGAAAGTTGCTGATCTGACGGCGCCGATTCCAGTCATACTCTTCGGAAAGAAGCCCTAGCCAATCTTAGGCACGTATCCTGAAGCGGCACACCGGCAGAAATGCTGGGTCTTGTCCGTGGAAATCTTCTAGTTCCCAACCGCATATTTGTCCTCACCTTTGCAAAACTCGCAAAGCTGACATTGGGCGACAGTTGCTACGCCGCCGGTGGCGGGTACCGTGCCGAAAATCTTCAGGTGCAAATACGAGCGCAAATCGATCTCTTCGGCGTCGAAACGCCTTCTGTATTTGATCTTAATTTGGCATAATCTTTTTTCTTCTGAGTTACTCCCTTCGATCGCACCAAATGCATCACAGCGAGAGTGGGGATCGTTGAGAGCTCCGCTACCACTCGCCGGAACAAACGCCCGCTTTTACCTGCTTTCCGACTCAGCCGTCTCTACCTAACCAGCCAGCTGTTGGGCATGTATTTTGTCGGATACGGCGATTTCCTCTCTACCATCGAGACACTGGGACGGGCGGCGAACAGGCACTTCGCTATCCGTGGCAGTTATCAATTGGCACAACGATTCAATATCAATAACAGGTTCAATCGGATCGGACTCAACTTGACCCGGAAGGGGCCGGCTGCCGGATTCGAGTTTTCGTTTCAGGCGAACGTCACAGGACATTCGCCACAAGTCTTCAATGAGTACCAGTGAGGTATTGCGCTAATTTCTAAGGAGCGTCGACGATCGATCCAGAAACCACTTCTGTTCCTCATATATCGTGTCTGGAATCGTCTGGTGGTCGCATCCTGGCAGAGGCATTACCCAATCGCAAGTGTCGCAGTGCAAAGCTAGAGAATCACGCTGACCTCTGGACTCGTGCGTACTAGCGTCAGGGAAAACAACGACTGTTTTGCGGCATCTTTGGGGTCCTTCCATTAGCCTAAACCCTTTGGCATCAGCGGCCTTCCGACTTGAGCCGTTCCGGGCCAAGAGTTAGCCAGAAATCAACAGGGGGAGCACATCAAAACCTCGAGAGGATCGCAGGAGACCTCGCTGGAGGTGACATGCTGGGCCCGCTACCAAACCCACTGCGGTTATCTCTGTGAAGAACGTGCATCCTCGGCTACCCTTGAAGCTATTCGGAATGGGATCCAAAAAGGTTGGAGGCGGAGCTAAAACTGAGACCCCATAGCACAGTGGATAAACAAACCAGGCCGAGCCTATTGCATCGCTCGAATCTGAGAACAAGAAGCGACACAGCCTCGGCCCCTTATCCAATGTATCCTAATTGACGCTACCCGGGTGTGGATGTAAACAAGAACTGCAAAAACTTAAGGCAGCTTCGTAGATCACACAATATGCGAACTCCAAAGCAACTTCATTAGCCATGCAGGATGTCATCCTTTTGGAATTGATCGTCCAGATCATATAACGCTATTTCTACTGATAGCTACGTTTTCCTTCTTAGTAAGCTAAGTCGGATTAGAAGATTACGTAAGTAACTTGGTGTTCACGGTGGTGGTGCTCGAGTGGCGATGCTCGGCGTGCGCGATTGACTTGTCGGTCGAACTACGCACCCCCCTGTACCAATTAGGCATTTTCTTTTTGGGTCTGACCGGCCGGTCTTCCTGTCAGGTCCCACAGCAGTACTTTTCCTTGCACAGGACCCATAGTTTTACGGGTGATGCGTTACTCGCAATTCGCTTAGAAGCTAGCATATAAGCCGTACTACGGAAACTTGGGGCAGTGCTGTCTCAGGTGCCTGGAAGGAACTCTATAACTATGAGAGTAAGGTTTCAAAAAGCTGTCGGAATGTTGACCATCTGTACCTTGTTACTGTTAATCGGCAGCGTAACTACGAACGCACAAGCGACCGGTACCAAGAAACCAAACATTCTCTTCATCATGGGAGATGACATCGGCTGGATGCAGGTCGGCGTTTACCATCGGGGCATAGGACTCGGAGAGACGCCTAATATCGACCGCCTCGCACACGAGGGCGGGATGTTCACGACTTACTATGCCATGCAGAGTTGCACCTCCGGGCGCAACGTGTTCTTCACCGGCATGTATCCGCTGCGCACGGGCATGATCCCACCGCAGCTTCCCGGCAGCCCCAGCTACTTGCGACCCGGCACACCGGCGTTGGCCAAGTTCCTGTACGACCTAGGTTACACCACCGGCCAATTCGGCAAGAACCATCTGGGCGATCACACAGCAGCTCTGCCCACGGCGCACGGCTTCCAGGAGTACTGGGGCTACCTGTATCACCTCGACGCCATGGAGCAGGTGAGCTTCCCTGATATCAACTCCAGTCCGACCGAGCAGGCCGTCTCGCCACCATGCAAAAACACACCCATCCCAGGCATCGCAGAAGTCCCCGGCGCAGTCGATCCCAAGACGACGACATGCTTGACTCCGCCACGCCCGGTGCTCTGGTGCCACTCCTCCGATGGCACGGAGAAGAATCAGACCTGCACCGATCAAGGCCCACTTACACTGGAGCGGTCAAAGACTGTGGATGAGGAGATCTCGAGTAAGGTCGTCGACTTCCTGGACCGTAACGACCCCAAGAAGACGGGTAAGCCTTTCTTTGTGTGGTACAACCCGGCACGCATGCACGTGACTACAGTGCTGGCGCCGAAGTACTACGACATGATGGGCACGAAGGGTGGCAAGGATTGGGGCATCCAGGAAGCGGGCATGAAGCAATTGGATGATAACGTCGGCGTGGTGATGCAGAAGCTGGAACAGATGGGGCAACTGGACAACACCATCATCGTCTTCACAACTGACAATGGCGCGGAAGCGATCTCGTTTCCCGACGGAGGCGTTACGCCGTTCAAGGGGCAGAAAGGCGAGGCTTACGAAGGCGGTTATCGCGCACCGTGTGTGATCCGCTGGCCGGGTGTCATCAAGCCGGGAACGGTGTATACGGAAATGTTCTCTGCACTTGACTGGATGCCAACGTTTGTGGAGATAGCAGGCGGTCCGAAGGGAAACGATCTAAAAGGGCAGATCGAGAAGGGAGCATACCCCGGGATCGTCAAAACCACGCTCGATGGTGTGAACCAGATCGACTACCTGACCGGCAAGTCCCCGAAATCGGCGCGTGAGGTCTTCTATTACTTCTCGGGCGCGACACCTTCAGCCGTTCGTTACAAGAACTGGAAGATGTACTACACCATGTCCCAGCCTGGGGCGGAAGGCTGGATCCTGCCACTGATTCCATTCCACTTCACGCTTGTGGATGACATCAGGCGCGACCCATTCGAGCAAGCAGTGGGCATCAATCAAAAGACAGCTATGGGCGTGGGAGGTGCACTCGCGGGTCCGACGACCGCTTTCATCTATGACTGGAACTTACTGCCCATCGGGCAACAATTGTGGCTTGACTGGTTTGAAACGCTGAAGCGGTTTCCGCCGTTACAGGCGCCAGCAAGCTACAACCTGACACAGGTGATGGAGCAGATCAAAGCAGGAGGCGGACACCCGAGCGACTAGGCCATACGGCGGCTATCAACTAACCTGGAAAGAGGGCGCAGCAAATAACCGGCACAGCGACAAGTAGCTGGCTCTGTCACTTCGCCTATGGAAATGGAGTTTAAAGCGAGACGCTACGAACACGGTGTCTCTCCATATTTTTCGTCACTGTAGCCCCGGTTGATCGACGAAGCGTCTACAACAGTTAGAGCCACGTCCATGATATGCATGACAGGTCACGGTCGGCGCTTCATCAATCCATCCCCTCTCTTTCTGCAGCCGGCTTGCCGTGGAGCTTGTATTAAAGCCCTTTTGTGATCTGCGCGCTAGCATAGCTGGTGAGGCTTGCGATTCCCAACGCCAGAAAGAACAGTTCGGCTACAAAAGCTTTCGTGTTACCTCCTGGTAGCGTCACCTCGCTTTGCGATTACAGACGTCTAACGACAGCCACAACTGTAAGAATTAGTAGCTCGGAAGAATCCGACGAAACTCGAGTTCCAGGTCTCGAGCTTGGCTGTCCTAATCTTCCTGTTGCGATCGTGACAGTTCTCGTTTGCAGTCTTTTCCGATGACTTCCATTGAAACAGAAAGTCAGGCCGAGCCTGCACCATTCCTGCTCCTTCTGGCAACAAGTGAGCTAACGCAGATTCGGTCTGCAACGTTTGTCAGTTCCCGTTAGCGCCCGGTTCTCATAAGCTCAAGATGGCGCATCGAGGGGCCGATCCTTCTTGCACCCACCTCTCGGCTCGGCCTCAACGGCTCACGTCAGCATTTCTCCTGGGAGCATCTGGCATGAGTCGATTTCTGTCTGAAGAGATACCCTGATCGGAAATGAAAGGCATACGACACTCGCGTAGTGGGAAAGCTATGAAGATCGACGTGCCCCGTCAAGTTTAACAGTTTGCTTCTACACCCCGTTGCAGTAACTTTATTGTGAATGGCAATAACAGGCCGAGTTCCTGTATGTCTTCAACAACTCGGCTCGGACTTCTTTTCTTTCTAGTTGGCAATGCTTTTCGGCCGAACGATAGCACTCCCATGGCAAAGCAGAAGGTAAGCAAGGACAGGAGCGACCTCCACAATCTCAGCCGGAAGCAACCGGTTTTGCCATCGTCACTCTCTCTAAGTGTTGCGTTTTCGAATAAATCTGACCGATCCATACAGTGCCCCACGGGACTGTATCCGAAGCGCCCGGTCATGGCTGTACGTATCTCCATTTCCACCGAGAACCAGCTCACTATCCGAAAACCCTGCGTACAACTCAGAGCCATACCAGCACAGGCTTAAGATGAAATGAAGCAAACCTAAATTCTTATTCATGAAGCTCCCGAAGCTGTTTATACGCTGCCCTCAGTGCTATCTTTGAACAGAGGAATCTGAACTCGAAATACCGATCCTTCGCCGACACTGCTGGTCACTGAAATCCCGCCTTTATGTGCCTCTGCGATCCATTTCGCGATCGATAGACCAAGTCCGGTTCCCCCCGACTCTCTGGAGCGCGACCGATCCGCGCGAAAAAACCTTTCAAAGATGTGAGGCAAATCAGAAGGCGAAATCCCTATGCCGTTGTCCCGAATCTCCGTAACTGCCGAGCCATCGTAAGCGGCCTGCACAACCGATATGTGGCCTTCTTCCGGCGAATACTTCACCGCGTTGTCGACCAAAATCAGGAACAATCTTCGCAGTGACGCCGCGTTTCCAATCACGTGAAGCGGCGCCTTCGACAACTGCTGTTCGTAGTGAATCGACTTCCGGCCAGCGATGAGTCTTGCCGGCTCTGCTATCTCGCCTAGGACTTCGTTCAAACTTGTGTAGCTAAGTTCCATCGATTGACTGCCGACGTCGGAACGGGCCAACATCATCAAGTTCTCAATGAGGCTGGAAGTCCTTTCTAATTCCTGATGAATACGAACTATTGTTTCCCGATAGTCACCTTCGGATCTTTCCTTGCGCAGGGCGATCTCCGTTCTGGTACGCATGAGTGTCACCGGAGTCCGTAATTCGTGGGAGGCATCGGCTGTAAACTGCGTAACCCGCTTGAACGTGCTCTCCAATCGGCCAAAAAGCTCGTTCAAGGTTTCTGAAAGACTCTGCAGCTCATCTCCGGTTTGTAGGATGGGCAGGCGTTTAGATAACTCGTTCGCGCTTATGGACTGTGCTGCACGGGCGATTTCCCCCACTGGGGCTACGGCCTTTTTGCTCAACCAGTAGCCGCCGGCCGAAGCAACAATCACTAGGATAGGTACGGAAAAAAGGAGAACTAACCGGAACCGGTTTATCGCGTCATAGAAGTCATCCATCGGAGCAGCGATCTCGACATCGTAGGTCTTGTCCCCGACTTGGAGTTGCCCGCTCAAAACCCTCAGCGGCATGCCCTTCGAGTTCACTGTCGAGAATTGAACGTTGTCACTCCGTTTTTTCGATGGCGGTAGCCTCAGGTCGTAATGGAGAGCGGACACCGAGCGATACGCCCACTCTCCATTTGTTTCGGCGATCTCCAGTATGTCGTCTTCCCCCCGAAGGCTAGAACCTGCTGCCAGTTCGCGTTTTACTTGCTCCGCAGGCCATTGCCGTTCAAGAAGCTCCCGAAGGTCGGCAGCGCGGTCACGAAGGCCTTCGTCAACAGCTGAATTAATGCTTCCTTGAACCTCGAAAAAAGCAAGGAAAGAAAAGGCACCGAAGGCAAGGCACAAGACCAGGAAGTACCAGGCAGCCAGTCGTACTCGAAGTGGCAGCGGTCGCATAAATACGCGGTCACACTCAGTGATACAGACTCCAAGCGATGCTGGAGAGCTTGTCTTCGACAGACCCGATCTTTCGCGAATTAGCCGGACTTACCGGTGAACGGTTTTGTCGCTGTTCGCTAGAGCTTGCAAATGCATCGAAACCATTTCGTCCTCGGCGCTCAGTCCTGTACCTCATAAACCCACAATTCTGCAATTTGCCCAGCATGCGATGGGACCGCCACCTAAAGACGATCCGTATCATGTGTCGGAAAGTAAAATCCTGTTCGTGCGCCGATCGAGGAAGAAACGTTTGCCCTCAGCCCGTAATGATCGGGGTCTCTTTGCTGGAAAACACTGATGACTCCTTCGCCCCCGATTACGTAAATACGCTTGCTGTGCGCGTCATAGTACATGTCATCTGCGTCGCCAGCACAGGTTAGTGCCGTGACCATATCGCCCGTTTGTGTGTTAAGAACAATGAGCTTGGATGGCCGCCTGGTTCCAACGAACAGACGATGATCTCGTTCGTCCAGTGCCATCGGGAAGTTGAATCGATTCCCATTGAGCTGCCACTTCGAAACCTCATTCGTACCACGATTAATGGCTAAGGTAACATTTCCGCTATCGGGATCGTTAGCGAAGATCTTGGGTCCAGACATTTCGAGCTGAAATGACTCTGGGTATCCTCCGCCAAGGTGGTAGTCGCCGTTAAGGCGCTCATAGGTCGCGGCGTCGATTATTCCTATAGCTCCCGTTTCGTCTTCACCATATCCGATATAGATCTTTTTACCGAGTGGGTCGTAACGGACATTGTCCGGATCTTTGCCGAAATCCAGAGTCTTTACTAAATCGAAGGAAGTACCGTTGTAGACTCTAACTTTGCCATTTCCCGAGTTGGCTACAACGATGCGGTCATTTTCTGGAACGTAAAGGACCCCCTGTGGTCCGTCCAACCCCGCAATTGAGTGAACCACCCTGCCCGCGAAAAGGCTGACAACTTCCACTGTGTTGTTGCCTAAGGCGGACAAAATCAGACGCTCCCGCTCGGCATCCACGGTGAAGTGGTCAATTCGCCCCTGGACTCCTGGCAGGGGTATCTCCTGGATCAAGCGAAGTGGAGGAGCCGCCTTGGACATCGGCGTCTTTTGCGAAACACCCACGTCGGCAAAGATCACGCATCCAAGAAAAAGTGCTAAGCAAACGATGCCAACTCTTTTCATTGTTTTTTCCCGGACGGAATCGCGTGATCCGTGGACGATCGCAACTGCTCAATCGCGCGTTTCGTAAACCCATAGTTCCGCACCTCTGTTGGAGCGCCCTGGAACAGCAAGGTAAAGGCTGTTGTGTCTTCCAACTTGGCCGTAGTACGCGCTAGTCCGTGTCCCAATCGCGCTAGGAATTTTGGCAATACGCTCGTATCGGTCAGGATCAATTTGCTGATAGACGAAGATAAACCTTCGCCACTGGGAACGTAAATGCGCCTGCGTGTGGCATCGTAGGCCATATCGTCCTTGTCCGCGGCACCAGGCAGACTGGCAATCACTTTGCCCGAATCTGTGTTCAGAACCAACATGCGTGCCGGTCTACGAGCCGCAACTACTAGGCGGTGGTGCTCTTCATCGAGCGCCATTGGGAAATTGGTTCCCGCTTCATCAAGCTTCCACTTCTCGATCTTATGAGTATTGCGGTCGATGACCAGCGATCTGGCTGATGGATGCAAGGTTGACAAAAATTCTGCTCCCTTTCTGTTCGAGTTGAAATGATTCGGGATGAGCTCGGAGTTCAAGATCACCTTCGAGGCGCTCGTCGGTCGTCGCATCGAACATGCCGATGGCTTCATCTCCGTAGCCCACATAGACACGCTTGGTAATTGCATCGTAGCGAAGCTGGTCTGCATCATCGGAAAACGTGACCGTGTCAATCAGTTGGTACGTGTCGGCGTCTAACACCTTGCAGGATCCATCGCCCTCGTTCGAGACAACGATCCGGTTTAAATCTGGCAGGTAGGCAACCATTTGCGGCTTGCTGAATCCCTCGTGGATGCTGTGCACTCTCTTGCCCCTCTGAACCTCGAGCACTTCGACGCTGTCATTCCCATAAAAAGCCGCAAAGATTCGGCCCGTTTTGCCATTCACCCCATATGGTCGAAACTGCCCTGAACATCGGGCATAGGGATGATCCGCACGAGGACAAGAGGTGCGAACTCGTCGCTCGACGGATTGTCCTGTGCTGCTGTACTTACCAATGCAAGGAATAAGACGAAAAACAGGCAACCAAGCTTTTTCATGGCTTGCTCCAAACCGTGATGCCCGTGAAATAACTTCGTAAACTTCGGCTGCACGTAGACTACGCATTTGCCCGCAGCGAATACCCGACGCCACGCACCGTCCTAATAAGTTTCTCCTCATGGACGTCATCGATTTTTCTGCGCAGTAGCCGGATAAAAACATCTACTGTGTTGTCGTTCACTTCGTCGTCAAAACCCCAAACCGCTTCAACAATCGCGTTCCGAGAAACTACGGTTCCGGGACGTCGCATTAAGAACTCAAGCAGCCGAAATTCTGTCGCCGTGAGATTGATCTCGTGTTTTGCTCTCGAGACCCGAATAGTGGCTGGGTTTAATTCCAAATCACCGACACGCAGGACGCTGGTAGGCTGACCATACTGACGTCGGCTCGCTGCCCTTAGCCGCGCCAGAAGCACTGCGAACGAGAAGGGCTTTGTTAAGTAATCGTCTGCACCCAGGTCGAGTCCTTTCACCACGTCAGGAACTGTGTCACGTGCAGTCAGCAGTAAGATTGGGGTGTGATTGCCCTTGGCACGAAGACGCCGCGCAACCTCAAACCCGTCAAGCCTCGGCAGCATTACATCCAGAGTGATTACGTCGAAATTAAATGTCTGGGCCAGTTCCAGACCGCTAATCCCGTCGAACGCTATGTTGACAACGTGGTTCTCCTCTTCCAAACCGGTTTTCAACAACTGTGCCATGTCTTTTTCGTCTTCGACAATCAGTATGCGCATAGAAGCCTTAGAAGAGAGCGATCTTAGCGAGCCAACCTGAAATTTTGCTTAAAAACCCTACTTTCAGCATATTTTCATTTTCCCACGTTAATCTCACCTTTTGAAAAGGGACTTCCCTGGGACTCGCTCTTGGCCCGGCTGTCCAGCGTCGTAGAGACTACGCAGGTCGTACGCAAAAGGCCGCTAAACAGAGCTGTAAAGGTTGCCCATGAAATATCGCGACACAAAGCGAGTTTTGTCAACATCGATCCTTGCATCGATCCTTGCATCGCTACTTCTCGTGATACTTGTCGTTTTCGGCAGTCATGCTGGCGGTCAGGAGTCGCAGGTGATGTCCCTCAAGACCCGCATTCCGCCGACAGCTACAACCGAATCGCTCGTTACTCAACTCCGCCACGCTCGCAAACAGGGCTCTTGTTCAGGACTGGGGCAAGCCGTTCGTTGCCGTTTCAGCGCAGGCTCAGCAAAGTGCGGTGGTCCGCGTGTGTCAGGTGCATTGACGCAGACGGCTCGCCGGATAACTGAGCAGAACCTCGACAGGATTTTTCGGAAAAAGGAGACGCAATGCACGCCATAAGTAAACCAGGCACGGTTCGCAACCTGCTATGGGCGATTAGTATCGCGGTCGCAACACAAATTTCGACGGCGCAAGTGGTTCCCAGTGATTACCAGGAAGTCTTAAAAATTGTGGGCAAATCAGGCGACTACAAGGAGAATGTTCTGAAAGTGAACATTCCACGGAGCGATCTGCACATGAGTATTGCCGGCTATTCACTGCCAACTCCGTTTGGTTTTGGCGGTTGGTTCGCGATGACGAAAAGCGATAGTGGAGGAGAAGTGCTCATGGGCGATCTCGTCCTAACGCAGGACGAAGTGAATCCCGTGATGTCAGCCTTGCTTGATCGCGGACTGGAGGTCACGGCTTTACACAATCATTTCTTCTGGGAAGATCCCCGAGTTTTCTTCATGCACATTCATGGGCACGGGAAAGCTATCGATCTTGCGAACCAGATCAAACCAGCGATCGATTTGATTGGACAAGTGAAGCCGGCCGAACCCGCCAGTCACGACGTCAACACGGCCGCAAAGCAGGGCGGGCTTGATACCGATCGGATCGCGAAAATTGTCGGCCATCCCGGTGAGCAGAATGGCCCTGTGTACAAGATCACAATTGGCCGAGATGATCTCGACGTGAAAGAAATGGGAGCCGCGATCAACGCACGCATGGGCCTCAACACCTGGGCGGCTTTTGTCGGAACTAACGATGACGCGGCTGTGGCCGGCGATATTGCGATGCTGGAGGCGGAAGTTACCCCTACCCTCAAGGCGTTGCGAGCCCATGGGCTGGATGTAGCCGCCATTCACCACCACATGATCAATTCACGGCCTGTGATTATCTTTCTCCATTACTGGGGTCGAGGTTCGGCTGGTAAGTTGGCTACTGGCTTAAAGACAGCCTTGGACGAACTGGGTAAAGCAAACAAACAATAAAAGGAATCGGCGCCGACTAGCGGCATGCTAGTCGACCTGGTGGCTTGCTCGATTCAGAATTTGAGGACTCATATGATGAAGCTCAGAACGTGTTGGCGGTGGAATCAAGTAGGAGCCCCGGCAGTCATGCTGTGCCTATTGGTCATGGCAATTCCCACTGCGTCGTGCCAGACGCAGGAGCCCCCCCTAAGAAAGGTAGCGGACATTCCCATGCCGGGTAAGGCGGTCCGCTTCGATTACCAAAGTCTGGATGCGTCCAACGGGCGGCTGTATATCGCGCACATGAACGCGGATCAACTCGTGGTCTTCGACACGAAGAAGCGGGAGGTGGTGGCGAATCTCGACGGCTTTCCCAGCGTGCATGGGGTCTGGGTTGTTCCAGAAGTCGGGCGAGTTTATGCCTCAGCCACCGGGGAGCATAAAGTGGCGGTGGTTGACATGGGGAGCCTGAAGACCATTGCTAAGGCAGGCCCGGTACATTATCCGGACGGCATCGCATACGCGCCAGGTCCTAGGCGAGTGTTTGTCTCCGATGAACACGGGAATGCGGATGCAGTGATAGACGCAGCGACCAACACACTTCTCACCTCAATCCCTCTCGGTGGGGGAGCAGGTAACACGGTTTATGACCCAGGGTCCGGCCACATCCTGGTAGCAGTTCACGAAAAAAATGAGCTCGTCGCTATCGATCCTGCGAACGCCAAGATCGTGGGACGCTATCCTGTACCCGGAATCGAGAGCCCACATGGTGTCGTCGTCGATGTCAGCGACCGACTAGCATTTGTTGCGGGAGAAGAAAACCACAAGCTTGCGCTGGTCGACGTGACAAATATGCACGTCTTGGCCACTTATCCTGTGGGAAAAGATCCGGATGTTCTGGCATTCGACCCCGGTCTGAAGCGGCTCTATGTGTCGGCAGAATCCGGGAACGTGACCGTCTTTCGCGAGAAGGGAAAAACGCTGGTCAACGAAGGCAGCCTTTTTATGCCAAATGCCCACACGGTGAGCGTGGATCCGGAGACGCACCTGGTGTATTTCCCTCTGCAGAATGTGGACGGCCATCCTCTGTTACGAATCATGGAGCCGCGCGCAAAGAATTAGTGGTAAACAACAGTGCTGCCAGTTGTTCGTAGGCATACGGACGATCACTTAAGAAATGCGGCCAGAACCGACGCAACAAGTCCCAATGCTGGAGGACACCTCGACTGTTTTCTTTACTCTCCGGGACCTCCTTGTCTATTTCCTACGCCTCGGAGCTTTCGGCTTTGGAGGACCAATCGCTCTCGCAGGTCATATGCAGAAGGATCTGGTCGAGGAACGCCATTGGGTTGCAAAAGCGGACTACCTTGAAGGATTGGCTTTTTCACAGCTTTCTCCTGGCCCTCTCGCTGCACAGCTCGCGATGTATCTCGGCTGGCTGCGGGCAGGGACAATGGGAGCCACGGTGGTCGGTATTGCTTTTATCTTGCCTTCGTTCTTGATGGTGCTCGCTCTGGCAGCTCTTTACGTTCATTTCGGCCGCCTTCCGTGGATTCAGGGGATGTTCTACGGCATCGGCTCGGCGGTGATCGCGATTATCGTACGGAGCGCGATCAAACTCGTTCGCACAACAGTGGGCAAGGACTGGTTGCTCTGGACGATTTTCGCTGCTTTGGCTATCACAACAGCATGGACCAAATCCGAAATTGTCTGGCTTTTCGTTTTGTGCGGCTTCGTTACCATGATTGTTAAGGCTCCGCCTTCTCTCCCTACAAACTCAACACCTCGGATATTTATGAGCGCCCTGAATCCGTTGCTTACGGGAATGCACGGAGTGGCGTGCGCGGCGAGCCTGGGAACACTCTTCCTCTTTTTTCTGCAAGCAGGTGCTTTTGTGTTCGGCAGCGGGCTGGCGATCGTTCCCTTTCTGTATGGAGGAGTAGTGGCAAAGTTTCACTGGCTGACCGAACGACAGTTTGTAGACGCGGTCGCGGTAGCGATGATCACTCCCGGTCCGGTTGTGATTACGGCTGGCTTCATCGGCTATCTGGTCGCCGGAGCGGTAGGGGCGCTAGCCGCGGCGTGGGCTGTGTTTGCCCCACCTTATTTCCTCGTTCTTTTCGTCGCGCGCTATTATCGCCGGTTTGCACAAAACCGACAGGTCAAAGCCTTTGTGCACGGGGTTACCGCGGCGGCGGTTGGTGCGATCGCGGGAGCCGCGTATATTCTGGCGCGACGATCTCTGGTCGATATACCGACCGTACTAATCGGCATCGTGACGCTGGCCACCTTGATGGCCAGCAAGAAGGTCCCAGAGCCAATGGTTATTCTCTCTGCGGGTGCAGTTGGAGTTCTCCTACACGGAACTGTCGGATGAAGATCAGGTTCGCGGTGCAAGCTCTTATCCGTGCTGGTCTGGTTTCTATGGCTTTCGTGCCTATTGGACCACAAGCATTGCATGCTCAAGAGCAGACCACCGGGCAGCCCAGGGGAACACAAACCGGCGCTCAGGAGCCCTCTCGAACTGCAAAGGCCACTAGGGTTGACCGTCCGCCGCGACTGGACGGCACGCTCAACGATGCTGTGTGGCAATCGGCAGCCCCGATCGGGAATTTTCTGCAACGAGAACCCTTCGAAGGTCAACCCCCAACCGAGAAAACTGAACTGCGTATTCTTTACGACAGGCACAACGTCTACTTCGGTGTTGCCTGCTTTGACGCTAACCCGGAGCGAATCATTGCGACGGAGCTAAGGCGTGATGTTAGCCAAGAGCTGGACGATTACTTCGAAATCATTATCGACTCGGCCCACGATCGGCGAAATGCGTATGTGTTTCAGATCAATCCACTGGGCACGCAGCGCGACGCTCTGATCACCGAAGAGCACCGAACCGATAATGGCACCGGAGATGGAGATCCGGGCTGGGACGGTGTATGGACCTCGGCAGCACGGATCACGGAAGCGGGCTGGACTACGACAGTCGCTATTCCATTTTCCACTCTGAATTTCATGCAATCGCAAGATGTCATCTGGGGGATCAACTTCAAACGGTTCATTCGTCGAAAGAACGAAGAAGACCTGTGGTCAGGCTGGAGACGAGCGTTTGGGGCGGCGCGGATCAGCCAAGCCGGTGATCTGCACGGTATTGGTGATATCGGGAGCGGCAGGCTGTTTATTGTGAAGCCGTATGGACTCACCGGTTTCAGCCATTTTCCCCCAAGCGCGGCAGGTACTGGGTACCCGCCGGGAACGAGTGCGCTGTACATGGGAGGTGTCGATGTTAAGCTCGGCCTCCGCTCGAACTTGGTCGCGAATTTTACGGTTAATACTGACTTCGCAGATGCTGATGTGGATACACTGCAGTTCAATCTCACCCCCTACAAGCTCTTTTTTCCTGAGAAGCGACAGTTCTTTCTAGAAAATGCCGGTGTCTTCAACTTCTCGCTTGGCGCAGACAGTGGCGACCTGCTTTTCTTCAGCCGCCAAATCGGCATTGATCCGATCACGGGTGAAGAAGTGCCGATCAACGCAGGCGCGAAGGTCACCGGATCGCTTGATGGATTCGAACTCGGTGCGATGGACGTGGACACCCGGAGCTCGGGCCCCAACCCCTACGCCAACTACGCTGTAGCACGAGTGAAGCGCTCGCTGTGGGGAGGTTCTTACATCGGGGTGATCGCCATCGACAAGCGTTCGGGCAATCCCTTCGACAGTTTCAACCAGACAACCGGGGCAGATACTCGCCTCGTCTTCTATAAAGATCTCGTGTTCACAGCTTACGCAGCGCAGACGCGTACGCCAGGATTTTCCTCCGGACAAACCGATCTTGGCGCCGGAATCACTTACCAAAATAGCTGGCTCGAAGTGTTCGGCCAGCACCGCAAGGTTGGACCCAACTTCAATCCCGAAGTCGGTTTTCTCGAACGCAACGATTGCATCT
>Ga0126373_10001868_pt1 | contig 15254 bp, 20 predicted proteins | sample PanSoiMetPlot_11_FD_92545 | JGI IMG/M metagenome (GOLD analysis project Ga0126373, IMG submission 92545) | Tropical forest soil microbial communities from Panama - MetaG Plot_11 | ecosystem: Environmental > Terrestrial > Soil > Tropical forest > Bulk soil | place: Panama | collected 2016-02-17 | reverse complement strand
TGACCTTTGCAACGCACGGGAGGGAGATGTACCTCCAAGCCAGGTTCACGATACTGGCGTAACTGAAGAAAGTAATCTGCCGGGTTACGAGTGTGTCGTGAAAGGGCAGTGGTCCACCGGGAGGAAAACTTACCCGGGAACTGAATCGCACCACCCGGGCGAGACGGATGAGGCACCGGCAGCGAAGGAGTCGGTCTCTGCCAAGCGCACCTCAACAGTCGGGCCACCCCTCGATTTCACAGAGATCAGCGGGAAACCAGGCTGCGTCCGAGAAGCACGGGAGCAAGGTCCACCCAACAGTTGGGCGATTCCTCGCGCACAAACGTCAGGCGATCCAGGAAAATGCGGCGGCTTCCCGAATAGTGCTCCCATCGCTTGCGCGCGGTTTCATGAGCGGCTTGGGCAAGCTGCTCCGCACCCATCTTCACGATGGTCAAGTGTGGAATATACGGCCATTGTTCCTCGTACGCTAGAACTCCGGTATTGAGCTTGCGGTGCAGTTCACTCATCCGCGGCGCGGCAGCTTCGATCCGGATGAACACCGTGGGAGTGACCGGAATGAAGGTCCCTACCATTCCGAGCGTCACCTGAAAGGGCTCCTCTTCGCCACAAATGCGTTCGAGCGTCTGGATGGCAGAGTCTTCCGTTCCTTGCAGGGGACGTGGGGGCAGGATAGTAAGGTGGGCGGCCAATTGGGGATGGTCCGGGTGCAGTTCCCGCCGAAGATTCTCTACGAACTCTCCTGCCGGACCGCGGACGTATGCCACCAATGCATACCGGGGATTCTGCATACCTAAGAAGAAATTATACAGCCCGGCTCAGTCATCCGGATTTCGACCGAACCCACAGGAAGCGTGGATCCAGCATGCAAAGATAGGAGCTTCACCCAGCCAGCATCATAGGCAAGTGCAAGCGGAGCATGCTCGCTCCACAAAGAGCCGACGACCGGCGGCTTTGCCGCCGTCTACCGTGAGCAACCAGGCCCACCTGCAGTCTCACTGCACGGGAGATAGTCGCACACTGGGCAGTAGACTGCGGACAAAGGTACCAAGAAGCTCTTGCTTCGAACGGTTAGGTCGCGCCGTCACAAGCCGGCAGACGAATGAGCATTTCTAAACCTCCTTGCGCCCGGTTTCGCGCGGTGATGTTGCCCCCGTACAGGGCCGCCACCCTCTGTGCAATGGACAAACCCAAGCCACTGCTGTCCGACTTGCCCTCGTAGGAACCGGGAACCCGATAGAAGGGCTCGAACAGCCGCGGTAAAGCATGGTCCGGCACACCAGTTCCGTGGTCGGCGACCACGAGGCACGCCCACTTCAGGTTGCCATAATCAGTCTCGTTCAGCACAATCAGCACTCCGGTTTTCGAATTGGTGTGCCGAACGGCGTTGCGCACCACGTTTTCTATGCAACTGCGCAGCAGGGCCGGGTCCCCCTTCGTCCAGCAGTCGTCAGCGTGTCCGACAACAACGGACTTTCCCTGCTGTCGACCCTCAAAGTCTGCATCCTCAGCCACACCCTCGACAATCGTCCGCAAATTGAGCACAGTCTCTGTCTTCTGTTCGCCGCATGCCTGAAGACGAGTAAGGGTGAGAATCTGGTGAATCAGTCGATTCAGGCTGTTGAGGTCAGCCTGCATGCGTTCGACTCCGTCGGTCTCACCTCGCCGTAGCAGTTCGAGCGAAACACCAAGTCTGGTGAGCGGTGAGCGCAGTTCGTGCGAGATGTCGCCTAGCATTTCCTGCTGTTTTCGCAACAGACCCGCGATGCGGTCGGCCATTCGGTCGAAATCTCGCGCCAGGTCCGCCAGTTCATCGTTTCGAGGTGAGATCGATGGTAAGGCGCGAACTGAAAGATCTCCGTTGGCGATTCGGCCTGCCACATCCTGCAGGCCCCGAATAGGCTTCGTGATATGACGCGCCAGAATCAAACAGAGGAGCCCGCCAAGAAGCAGAGCAGTCCAGCGAAGGAGTCGTGTGCGCAGAACTGCCCCGGGTGGCGGAACGATCTCGGCGACGAAGAAATAGTTGCCAGAGTCGGTCGAAATCACCGAGACGCCACGCCAGCGGACGCCAATGCGAAAGCGGGAACGGCCCAGAGACTGGGCTTCGTCAAGCACGTCTTCGGCTTCCGCCGGCACTCCCCGTTCCAGGATGTCATAGGATTTTGGATCTAGAAGTGTCGCGCGGATCCGCGCCGATTTTTCAATTTCGTCGAGATTCTGGGCCAGTCCAGCTCTTCCATCACGGACATAAGAATTCACGGCAGTCCGGGCGTAGGAATCGAGAGCGCCGGTCAGCCAAACGGGGTCGACTGAACGGGATTCAATTGCAGCCGTAATGACAATGAAGGTTCGAACCAGGATCGACACGACGCAGAAGCAGAGAAAAATTTTGAAATATAGGCTACGAATCACAGGGGTCACCGGTCTCCAGTCTCGGGGTATAGACATAACCCGCACCGCGAACGTTTCGAATGCGCTCCACCTGACCATCGTGTGTGCCCAGCTTCCGACGAAGATTGCTGATGTGATTGTCAATGCTGCGGTCAAAGATGCCAAGCGGCCGGCCTAACGCGGCTTGTGCAATTTGGTCACGAGAGAGCACTTCGCCGGCGGAGCGAGCGAGCAGAAAGAGAACGTCAAACTCTGCACCGGTCAGAAAAACTTCCCCTCCACCACAAAACACCCGCCTCTGTTTGTGATCAATTTCAAGATCCGCAATGCGAAGCCGATCAGGCAGATCGACGTTTCCTTTGCGCTTGAGAACCGCACGGAGACGGGCGATCAGTTCCCGTGGATTAAATGGTTTCGGCAGATAGTCGTCGGCCCCTCCTTCCAGACCTACGATCCTGTCGGCTTCGTCACCACGAGCAGTGAGCATAATAACCGGCACTTGAGAGCTCATACGCAGTTTACGGAGGACCACGCGGCCATCGCCGTCAGGCAGCATCACATCCAGAATGATCAACTCGTAGCGCTCCTGAAGGGCCCGCCGAACCCCTGAACCGGCTTCATGTGCGGAAGTGACGTTGAAACCTTCCATCGCCAGAAGCCGTGACAGCGATGAACACAACTCGACATCGTCATCGATCAGCAGTATGGGGAGAGTCTTCGGTTTCGCTCCGGTGCCGATGTCAGTTTCCATCAGAGTAAAGGTATGAGTCCTGGACTACGCCTTCATGGTGAAGGATCGTCCAAGGAACGCCTACCGGCCCCTGGCCTGTTGGCCTGTCACTTCGCATAGTAACCGTCCCTGGTATGGACGATCAGGTGGCGATCCTTCGTCTCTAGCTTGATCTTATGAAATTTTCCATCATCGGGCCGCGCGGGCGTATAGCCAATGCTGTATTGATTGCGAAGCAATTCCTCGATGTGCGAGTAGATTTCTTCGATGGATTGCCCTTTCCCCACTTCATAGGCGAAGCCACCGGTTTCCTCCGCCATGCGATGCAATCCCTGCTTGCCCCGTTCGCTGGCAGCAGCGAGAATTGCAGCCCTGACGGGACGATAGGTTTGAACATGCCCGGTAAAGCGAATCGGGTAGATGATAGTGTCCGCCCGCTGGGCAAATTCGATGGCAGTCTCGATCGATACTGGATCCTTGAAGGCGACGCCGTCGGTAAGCAACATGAACGCCTTTCGACCGGATTGCTGCCGCATCAGATTCCCCGCCGAATCCCGGATGGCACTGAAGACGAGGGTGGCAACATCCCCGGGAATCGTCAGTTGTTTTAGAGCCCCGGCCAGCTCGCTGCGCGAAGACGTTAGACCCTGCAACGTGTGCACTTCTGTGTCGAAAGAAACTAGGAATGCCCGATCCTTGTCTTCACGCAGAACCTGATCGAGGAACGTGTAACTCGCTCGTCCCTCTTCCCGTAATACTCCAATCTGGCTGCGACTGGTGTCCACCAGGAGCCCGACGGTGAGAGGGAGGTCGGATTCGCGCGAGAAATAACGGATCTGTTGTGGCTTGCCATCCTCCAACAACACGAAGTCGTCTTTTGTCAGGTTCTTGACGACCCGGCCGTCATGGTCGTGAACCGTCGCCAACAGCGAGACCACATTCACCTTCGATGAAAATGTGGGCACGTCCTGGGTCTGGGCGGCCAGGTATAGAGTCACCAGCAGCATGCATTGTGTACCGCTCATTTTTCTACCTGCCAGAGAGATTACGCAGCCAATCGCCTGACTCCCGATTCGGCAGTGTTTCTCCGGATCCTAGTCGGCGCTCGTCTCAAGCTTCGACGAGTTGGTGAATGATCTCGATCATTCGGTTCTGATCTTTTTCCTCGGTCGCCTGCCTGCACAGCTCCCGCCAGTCCGCTTTCTTGCCATACGAATGTTCCACTTCCTCCTCCGCTCGTTTTGTTTCTTTCAACAATTGCCGGATGTCAGTGTTAGTTTGATTTTTGCAGGTGAACCGCAACCAGGCGGACCTCGCTCCCCGATTCGAGGGAGCGCGAGTAGGTTACGTAAATTAGCTGGCCGCCATCGCTGTCGTATTCCGAGTGAGCCTGAGCGTCGTAGATATTGCTGCCGTCGGCATTGCCCATGGCAGTGAATGCGAGTGATTCATCCGACCATGGTCCTTCAGGGTTCGGGGAAGTCCGGATCATGACATCGTTGGAGAACACAGAAGCGTGGACCGCGACGTATTGCTGCAGGTAGTCGTTCCACGAGACACTTAAAATGTCCAAGCCGTCGAAAACCGGCACGGCGTTGAGATCCGAGGAAGACCACAGGCCATTGCCTGCGTAAAACGTCCACGTGCTTTTGTCCAGAATGGTTGCCGGATTCACCCTTGCGACTCGGCAGCCTTTGTCGAGGCCGTTTGTGTCCTCGCCGCAGCCGTAAACATAGAGCGTGCTGTTACGAATCAAGCTGGCGGAGCCATAGCTGGGCTCGCTTTGCCCGAACATCAGGTCGGGGTGATCGGCGACAAACGGAGGATTGAAACTGGGACGCCCCGGCAGAGAAGCAAAACTCTGCCATGTCGCAACCGAAGCCCCCTGCCCCTTGAAGTTTCCGACCGAGTCGATATATTGGACGGTATAAAAAACGTAGGCTTGGTCACTGGCCGGATCGGTCGTGATTGACGAAGGCCAGATCGCCCACCGATAGCCGCATAGCGAATCGTGGGCCGGGCAATTGTCACCGTAGTGTTCGAGGTTGAACGTGTTCTCTTCAGGAGTTTCCTCGATGAACATGCTGGGCGAGCCGACAGTGTCCGGTCGTTCTTGAAATCCAGAGATGCCGTCAGAAGCATTGAAATCATCCGTGTACGACCACGTGTTGCTGAGGAAGGTCCGCCCCGAGGCATCCGGTTTCTGCAAAGCTGTGTCGCCGTACAGCCAGACCGAATGTCCTTGGAACCTCGTGCTGTAGGCTTCATCCCGGCCCAGAATGTCGACGTTGCTCGGCAGCGTGCCGAGATCGGTGGCGCTTGCCACAGTCGTCGCGGGTGGAGATCCTGAACCTGAGGAACCGGCAGAGGCGAGGTTGCATGCCGTCAGTCCTTCGAGTAATACGCATCCCAGCAAAACGGCAATTACAAGACGGGATGGTTGCCCGGAAGAACGTCTAGAGGCCGGAGAACTCTCCCTCCGGGCCGGTTTTGGAATACACAAATTCATTGCCTCGCTCTCCTGGAACGAACTTGCTTTCAGGGGTTGTTGGGATCGATCGAACTTCCTAGGTCTCTGAAACGCAGTCTAACCCGCCAAGTTGCGGGCAAAGTGTAAGGAAGTGTCGGCTTAGCATGGAGCGAATTCAGCCGCTAACCAGAACGAGAAGCAGAGCGTCCAACGGCAAGAGCACGACAACGGGATAACTTCCATGTACAGATTCGCAATAACGGCTGTGCTGATAATGTTGCTGGGCGTTACCGGAAGACACCCACAGCAGTCCGATGGGGCCGCGCCGAAGGCCCCGAGTGGTGCATTCCAGCCCTCTCCGGAGATGCAGAAACTGTTCGATACATTTACCGGCTCTTGGCGCGTAAATGAAAGCTTTGAGGTCAGTGCTTCCCACCAAGGAAAAACTCGCGAGGGCACCGCTTCCTTTCGTGCCGTGCCGGGCTTCTCCCTGATCGAAGAATACGACTCGGACGGTTCCGCAGGGCTGCTCAAGTTTCTCGCTTTGATTTGGTGGGATCGGCAGGATCAAATCTATCACTTGGTCACGTGTGCCAATAACGATGGGTGCGCTGCCCGAGGTAACGCCAAGTGGGAGGACAGCAGATTTGTGAACTCATGGGTCGAGAAGATCGATGGGAAGACCATCACATTCAGAGATTCCTTCGTAAACATTTCGCCGTCATCGTTTCGGCTTGTTTCCGAAGGCTCGACCGAGGGCAAGACGATTTGGCGCGTCGTTACAAGATATGAGCGATTGAAACAGAGCAAGTAAAGGGTGAGGGAGGCGCGTACGCGGCCGAGAGCACTCGAGAGGTGAATCAGAACTTGACCGCGGCAAGATCCGGGTGCACAGAACAGGCTGCATCCACTCTGTCCACCGGGAATCTAAGCCTTTATGACTGATTACAGGAGTGACCGCTGCGCGCGTGCTTTGACCCACAGTGAGGGTGCCACATTTTCTCCACTCACGATCGTGGATCTGAAAAGCGAGGCAGCCAAGGTTGAACAAAGCTGCAAGAACTTCGTGGTCTCGATGTGAACGACCATTGTCTTCGCGTAGCGGTGATGCAGGGTGAGTTTCGCTGGAATCGGCTTAACGGACGGCACCCGCTTACCCGCGGGAGACGGTCCGTACCCGCCTGGATTCCATCTGCCTGACGGAACAGCGCGCGAGATGAGAATAGAGGAGTCAAACACAAATGCAAGTGGTGGAAAAATTCAGCACTATCGCCCCCCCAGAAGCTATTTGGAAAGTTCTTGCGGACGTTGAGCACTGGCCCAATTGGACTCCAACGGTGCTGGAGGTTAAACCGCTCGGTGACCGCGAATTGAGGGTCGGAGCGCAGTACCGCGTAACGCAGCCAAAACTACGCCCAGCGGTGTACGAAGTAACCGAATGCACTCGAAATAAGGCTTTCACTTGGGTTCAGAAACTTCCCGGAAGCACGATGATCGCAGATCATCGCTTGGTTTCTCGTAACGGCACGACTGAGGTTGAGCTTTCGTTCGCTTCCAAAGGCTTACTAGCCGATCTCGTTAGTATGATCTTCTCAAAACTGATCCGAGAATATGTCAGCACTGAAGCAAGAAGTCTCCAGCGTCAATGTGAATCATTGTGACCATGGAATGCTTTCAGCGCAATCAGGCGCGCGACCACGCGGTTGATGGAAATGCTTTTTCTGTGAGCGTTGAATACAGGAGTAAATGTGAGCCTGTGAAATGACTTTCCTGTGGCACTCTTCTGAGGCAGGGAGATGCCAAGGTCTTCAAGAAATGTTCCCAGATGAAACTGCAGATGAAACGCGAAGCTTTGGTAGAGTTGAACAGGATGGCAAACGAGTAGAACCCGGTCGAAAACCCTGGTTACGACAGAGCGAGGGTGAATTAATGGGTTGTGACACACTTCTCACACAGTTTGGAACTGAAACAGACCAAAACGAAACTATCCGTAAAGTAATTTGAGGGGCACGTTCGTGGAAGTGGTTTAGAATCAGTAGAGCGACAAATGTCGGGGCGTAGCGCAGCCTGGTAGCGCACCTGCCTTGGGCGCAGGGGGTCGTAGGTTCAAATCCTATCGCCCCGACCATCAATCACTTACGGATTTTGGCCTCTCCAAAGCATCCCTGCCTTGGAGGGCACATGACAGAACAGTTTGAGCAGTTCATCAAAGAACGTCAGTTCATCAGCAACGTCTCACCGCGCACAATCCAGTGGTATCGAGAATCGTTCGTATGGCTCGACAAACCAGAGCCGACTAACGACGAGTTGAAAGCCCTCGTCATCCGCATGAGGGAACATGGACTCAAGCCTGCGAGTTGCAACAACCGCATTCGGGCCTTGAACGCTTACCTGCATTGGAAGACTGAGGGCATCTCGAAGTGTGGGGCAGGTTGCGAACACCCCCGAATCCCGAAGGTCAAAGAGGAACAGCGAGTCCTGCCGACGTATGACCAGACCGCCATCACGAAGCTGATGGGGTGGAAACCGAAGGGTCAGGCGCAGACGAGACTTCAAACGCTGGTGATGACTCTCGCGGACATCGGTGCTCGAATTGACGAGGTCCTCAATCTTCAGTGGACGGACGTGGACTTCGACAATCTCCTTGTCACCCTGCACGGCAAGGGCAGCAAGGACCGGATTGTTCCGTTCTCTTTAGAACTCCGGCGCTTTTTGTTCAAGTGGCAGAAGGTCGCACCGAAGGACGTTCTGGTCTTCGTGTCGAGGAACCGAACGAAACTCGGTCGAAGGGACGTGCTCCGTGATGCCAAGGAGTTGTGCCGGAGCCTTGGCTTCAATCCGCCTGAACGGAGCCTCCATGCTTTCAGACACACGTTTGCGTTGAATTACATCCGGCGAGGCGGGAGTGTCTTCCATCTTCAGAAGGCACTTGGCCATTCTTCGCTCGAAATGACACGGCGATATGCCAGTCTTCAGACGGAAGACTTGCAGGCATTGCATCCGAAGGTGTCGCTTCTGACGCCTCGCGTCTGATAAACCGGGGGGTCACTACAGGTGGCCCCCTTCCCCCTCAATTATCATTTCCAGCATGACGGTAGACGAGGCGCGGCAAATCGTTGTGGAAGGCATCAACTACGCGGCGTACAAGGAGACGGATTCCTCGCTCTACGACTCTGACAAAAACCGCCTTTTTGGTTCTGAGCACTACAAGTCTGGTCGTTATGAGGTAAAGCCCAGTCCGTGGTCTGACGGCGATTTTGAAGAGAAGATGGCGATGCTATTAGGTTGGGCGAATGCGCTAAACCGTTCCAACCCGGCCTTTGAGCAGGCGCAGAGCCTTTTGCAGGCCGAAGACTCGGTTATCGGGCGCGTTATTCGACGTGCCCATTTAAGTGACCTGACGCCGTTAGAACCTCAAGAGAAGGAACTGCCTCGATGGATAGAGGTGCCTGCCGGTTTCGTTCTGGGGTTGTTCACGTTGCTTTGCGGGTTTGGGTCGGCCACACTCTTGCTGGTCCCTAACAAAAAGAGTCCCAGTCCTGTTCTTTCGGTCGTTGTCGGTTTGGTCCTGTTGCTTGCCTGCCTCTGGGTGCTAGAGAAGTGCCTCCGTTTAGTGACAGGTCGAAAACACAAAGGCGGTCTGCTCAGTCCGACTGCACTGCGGGTAGTTTCATTCGTGATGTTGGTTCTTCCGATTGCGGGTCTATTCACTGGCTATTATCGGGAGATGGGTGCTCTGGCGATTTTCCAAGCAGTAATGTACTTCTTCGGCTTTTTGGGGCTTCGTGCGTTGGCTCGGAAACGAGAGGCTAAGCAATCTCAGATGACCGGGCCTAGTAGTCACTGAGTTCAAGGCACCATGTTCGGTTATTGGATTACTGATGGGATAAAACAAACTCATTGATTGCGTGCAGAACACGTTTGACAACGGCACCGTAGAACCTCGAACCGTTGAAACAGTTGGCCTCAAGAACCCCGATGCGGTCGTCGCTTGACGCAAGGTCTAGGCAGTAAACCTCAGCGGGAGACCAGCGCGTCGCGAGTTCAGCGGCAAGTTCGATTGCTATATGGGGAACGGCTCCGTCAAGTGATGGGCGTCCCCAGCGTCGGTATTCGGAACAACCTACAACCTCCCCGGCAACGATGAAAAACCTCCATTCAGCTTGGATAGTGCATGGGGAGGCGACAATGACAGGCGTGGTCAGAGGCGCACATGCTTGGTCGGCTGCGGAAGCGAGGGCGTGTACATCGTAGACTCCGCCGTCGAAAACCTTCGTGTCCGAGTCTGGCCGAACAAAGGCTGTCGCTCCGTCTTTGAGAAACTCTTTCGCGTCCGCAAGAGCCATTACGCGTCCATCGGACGAAAGAAGTGCGCCCTCCCAGCCTGACCGAAAAGCAGACCAGCGAAACTTTTCGGGATTGAAAAACAAACCCTGCTTAAGGCGAGGGTGATGCAAAGCGCGAGTGATGAATCCTTGACCGTGGCAGACGATAGGGCCTTCATCCGGTAGGTCGGGAATCGCAGGGATGTCGGTACCCTTCGTCAAGCGGACTAAATGCGGTACGTGGCCTTCCAATTCGAGCGCCTGCACCATGCGGCGGACACTTGCGGAATCCCCTTGATTCTCCTGAATAACCCAATGAACAGTTGACGCTTCCACGATGGCTTTCCGTCAGAGTATAGGAGATAGACTATTGAGGCCAGCCTCCCACTTATAGAATATCGCTGGCAGGTGACGTAGATGCGAGATATCCTCGACAAATTAGGTTTTGCATTGTGTCTCCTTGCTCTCGCAATCTGCATCGTTGTGCACGTCGGTAGTCTTGTTGGGTTTGTTTCCCTGATTTGGGTGATTCCGCCGTTCATTCTCTTGGCTGGCGCGGTGCTTTGTTCGAGAGTAGTGCAACCCCGCCTGCGACTACCAATCCGAATTGACACGGTGTCGCTTGTGGGTTTCGGACTTCTCGCCTACTCAATTCTCCTTTTCATCTATTTCTACAAGACGACGGGAGGAGCATCCAGTGTCGCTGTCGTTGATGGTCGATACGTCTCGATGAACAAAGGGCATGTCATCAGGAACATCACCGAACAGGAATACCGGATGTTTCCGAATCTGTGGACCCGCGTGATGAGTGCGTGGTTGGCGATGATGGCTGTCTTCGGCTCGAAGTCTTTCACGTTCCCTCGATGGCTCAAGAGCATGGTTGCCACGGATGGATTGAGAGAGAACAGGGGATGATTCCGCGACATATGGACAGTCTCGATGTCGTTGAGATGGTCATGGTCATCGAGGAGGTGTTTGGAACTGAAATACCAAATCGCGATGCCGACGGATTTGGAAATCCAGGCGAGATTGTGGACTGGCTTGAGAAAAATCTATCGAATCAACGGCCTAACAAACAGGCAGCCGATTTTCTGAGAAGGCTCGCAAAGAAGCAGCAGAACCCTGAACTCGCCGAGGGTTTAGAAGGGCCTTGGCGACGAGAGCAGATTGCCGCCATCATTCGGGAAATCCTGAAATAGTCACGCCGCTAGATTCGTGCTTGCCGCTCATTGATGGATGAAAATGAAGACGCAACTATTTTTCGACCTAACCGCTAAGGCCAAGGGTGTTGGCGTGCATTTCTGTGAATCCCGTGAGCTTGACGGCATCATGCCCGAATTGGCTGAACACGATATTGCGTTATTCGATTTCGACAGTTCACCCGTTCGTAGCCGCGACGACCTGTTCAAGGCGTTTGCGATTGCTCTTAAGATGCCGAAGGGCTGGTACGGTAACGAAGAGTTCGCGCCGAATGCCGACGCCTTCCTCGAATACTTAGATGATGTTCATGAATGGGTTCCTGCGAAAGGGCACGTCGTCGCCCTGCGTGGAGCAGAGCAATTCTGGAAAATGAATGCGCGTCTGGCTGGCATGTTGGTTGAATGGTGGCAATTCGCCACTGGTCGGCGAGACGCCGATATTCACTTGGTATTCGTATGGTGACTGACAAACGGATGAGGTCTAAGAATGAGCCGAGTCACGAATGCAATTATCACCGCACATGTCGGAGCGCAGGGCGAAGCTGACCCCGAGATTGATTTTGTGAACCGATTCCTCCGGGAGTCAAAGAGTGGCGGCTGGGGCGAGTTCGTCGAAGTGTCGCGGCACGCTGGCGGCACAAAGCACATGGAGTGCCGCGTCTATCTGTCGGCCTTCAATCATGCCGATACCAATGTCATTATCGAAGCCGTGGACCGAGCGCCGTGGAGAGACAAGGAGATGGTGCAGTTGTTCGTCAAGGAGTCAGAAGAGGAACTATTCCACGTCCGTTTGGATGGCCACGCGGTGAATTGGCCGAAAACAGTCCAACTTTCACGAAACGAACTCGGCATCATCAACAACGCCCTGAACGAGGTATGCAATGGCATAGACCTCGAAAGCGAGTTCCATACACGCATGGGGTGTACAGTCGAAGAGGCGCGTGTGCTTTTGGCCAAGATTCATGCGCTTGCGTCGGAGTGATTCTCCGCTACGCAGCTACGCCCGACCAGCATCTCGCCTTTGAGACGCGCAGATTTCGGTCGAGAGAAAAATCTGTCCCTGTTAATCAATAAGTAATCATAAGTCGGCCCGATTTCCACCAGGATTAGGGCAGCCTACGTTAACTCGTTTCCTTTCAACAGATGGACGGGCTGGCGACGAACCCCTGCTCCGGCGGCAGGACGGCAAACCCAGACTCGCACCCCCACCAAGGCAGCTGTTATCCGGCTCTCCCTGTTGCGTTCCGGCCCGCTTAAGTGGATGGTTTTGGCCCATTAAATCAGTGAGCGAGTTGGCAGTGCCCCGAGGCTCGGTGGTCGGGGCCTAGCGTCCCCTGCCACTGAGGCAGGACGGCAGTAAACCGACTCCGAAGCGCCCCGACAACGCAGGCATGGCGAGACTCCTATCGCGGTGACGTTTACCGGACGAAAGGGAGCGGGCATGGCCTTCCAACTGCTAGGTGCGGACGGTTGTTGAGCGGTCGCGTGACCTGAAAGGAAGGAACAGAAGGTTAGTGCCAAGCTTAATTTCCGATACGGGAGTCGCATGGCGTTCCAGAGCCTCGTCATGGTGGCGAGTGTAAAGAACTTCGCTATCACAACGGAAGTGAAAGTTAAACCATATTGCCGCAGCTACGCCCACAGGCATCGTTGACCTGGTGCGTCAGATTCAGGTGCAAGCCGGTCAAATAAGGGTTCGCAGGACGGGTACTTAGTCTGGGTCCCAAAAATAGGGTGTCAACCTCCTCCGGCGACAGGTGGGCGCCGGGGAGCCGCCGGGCGCCACTTCTGACGGCGCATTTTTCAGGGACAAGGGCCTCGGAAGCTTTTATCACCTGTTTTAGGAGATAAGTTGTCTTCTTGATAAGGTGACGATCGATACGTTAATATATGTACTGGATAAATATCATGGGTGCATCGTCTAAAAGTGCGCGTACCAAGCTCTCGACGACAGTTTCCCCGAAGACCATACGGTTTCTCGAGGAAAAGGTCGCATCGGGCCAAGCCGGCAGCATCGCCGAAGCAGTGGATACGGCGATTCGAAAGGTCCGTCGCATCGAAAATCGTCAAAAGCTGGCGGCAGCTACGGCCCGCTACTTTGAACAAATGGAGGCACACGCCGCGGCCGAGGAGGCCGCCATCGCGCGGGATTTAGCGTCCGCAGCAAGCTCTATCGACTTTGACAATGAGCTCTGATGCCCCAAAACGTGGCGAAATTTGGCGTGCTAACACGGGTGGAAAGCGGCACACCGTCGTTATCATCTCTCTTGACCAGCGCAACCTGAGTCAACGTAACACTTCCGTTTTGGCGGTCCCTTTTGGCAGCTACGGAGCCGTGGGCCCGACATCGAAAAGGATGGAACCTGGGGAAACTGGCTTGCCAGAGCCTTCTTTTCTCAAGGCTCATTTCATTTCGGTGGTGGAAAAAAAGGATCTCATTGACCGGCTCCCTAGAACCTTCTCGCGGAATCAAATGCGAGAACTTGTCCTAATGGTGAACCGCGCCATCGATCCAGACGCGGCCTATCCGGAGGACACGTAGATCAGAGATTTCCTGTTCCATCTCTGTCAGGAGATTCCGTTGGCTGCTGGCGAAAACTTTCACGCTAAAGAATCAGCGTTTTCCACTCATCGTGCAATGAATTTGACCGTGAGAATGCCATGTCAGTTCTCACTGCTGGCGGCGGTTCTCTTCTTCGCCGTATGGACCGCGTACTCGACCGAGCTTGTCACTCATAAGGAAATCTCCGTAAGCCGTGCATTAGCTGGTCATGTTCTTGTTTGGGGAACAGACGAACCGACAAGTGGCGCAACAGTCGAACTCTGTAGTACCGACTGGAAGACGGTGTTCAAGTCCACGAGGACGGATGAGAAGGGCCACTTCTCGCTTGAACCTCCGGCGACCGGGCATGAATATCCACGAGCTTCGGGTGCGTATCCACAAGCACGCGACTTAGGAACTGACAATCCATCTCAGCGTCGCCACATGATCTCATGATCTCAATTTCCTGAAGAATCCGTCCGTGCTTGGCGGCGCGTTGCTGATAGCGAAGTTCGGCGCCGAGCCGTTGAGCCTCGATTCTCGGCGATCACGCTGAAAACTCGCGAGTCCCACGCCAGCACCAGAAACGGCTCACAGGCCAACGGAGATTTGAGATTCTTAGGTGGAGTGTCCTTCAACCCTACGCCAACCCGGTGGTCACCGATGTGGCCGGTTTTGAGTCGCGTGCGTCAGGGTGTTCCAGGGAAACGAAGTGGCTCTCCTCTGATCTCACCGGGCGTGCCTGTTTCTGCGCTCTGTTTGCGCTCTGTTTATGTGTCTAAGGGTGTTTTTCGTGGTCTTAGGTTGTCATCCGCTGACCTGCATGTTGTTGAAAATACGTTTAATTGATAATTCAAATCCTATCGCCCCGACCATTAACTTATTGAGCATTCGAGAATTACGTTTCTTCAAAGTCAGGCAATTGGACATTTCTGGATTGCGGTAATCGGGGAAAGTCAAAAGCGCGCTGCCTTCTTTTCTTCAAGGTCCACCGCGGCTCCTCGAAGCTAGTGTCCATTTGATGTCCGATTGCTCCCCTGTATTCACTCCGTTCTCAGCGCTTCCATCGGCTCTTTCTTCCCTGCGCGTATCGCCGGCCTGAGGGTAGCCACCAGCAGGGGCGCCAGCAGGGCCAGCAGGGATGCAAGGTAAAGTCGCAGATCATCCGGTTGCACCCCGTATAACTGACTGCGTAACAGCCTGTTCGCCGCCAGCGAGACCACAGTACCCGTCGCCAGGCCTATCGCTGCCGGGACCATCGCCCGCCGCACGAAAAGTCGTGTAATGTCACCCCGCGTCGCTCCGAGTGCCATCCGGACGCCAATCTCCTGCGTCCGCTGCGCAGCAAAATACGATACCACTCCATAAATTCCAACGCAGGCCAGCAGCAATGCGATCCCGGCAAATGACGCAACCACCGCTGCGTTCAGCCGTGGTTGCTCCACAGCATCGCTTAGTAGCTGATCCATCGTCTCGATCTCGCCTACCGACTGCCGCGGGTCTGCCTGGTATACCTGCTCACGGATCGACTTTGCGAGTTGCTCCGGCGGCACCTTCGTCCGCACCATAAAGTAGCGATGCCACCCGCCATTGG
>Ga0126373_10001867_pt1 | contig 15254 bp, 11 predicted proteins | sample PanSoiMetPlot_11_FD_92545 | JGI IMG/M metagenome (GOLD analysis project Ga0126373, IMG submission 92545) | Tropical forest soil microbial communities from Panama - MetaG Plot_11 | ecosystem: Environmental > Terrestrial > Soil > Tropical forest > Bulk soil | place: Panama | collected 2016-02-17 | reverse complement strand
GATTTCGGTTCGCCCGCGCCAGCGACGCAGCGCGATTTCATCTTCATCGCTCGTGAGCCAGCCCGGCGGCAACGCCGGGCGATCCAGCACGGCCTTTGCACTGCGCCTGCGCGGAGACTTTCGGCGACGGACTTGGTCGGTTTTCGGACGTTCGCCAGAGGCGGAGGCAAATCTCGGCATAGCAAGACCACGATTGAAGGGACTCTCAAGCGATTCGCTGGAATGATGCACCGAAAATGGGTCATGCAAGCGCGACAAGGGGCGTGATCCACCGCTACTTGTTGAGGTGGCGACCGGCCAGCTCGCCCACAGTCGGGCCCTTCCTTCGTCGTGCGGCGATTCGCCACGAGCTGATCGAAGCCGAGCTGCTGGGATACAAAGATGGCGCATTCACCGGCGCCAGACGGGGCGGCCAAGTTGGCAAGTTTGAGCTCGCCGACGGAGTCCTTGATGAGATCGGTCAAATGCCACTGGGCATGCAGACCAAACTCTTGCGCGTCCTGCAGTATGGAACGGTGACTCGTCTGGGGGACGTCAAGCCGGTCAACGTCGCCGTTAGAGTCATCGCTGCGACGAATGAGGATCTGTTCGAGAAAAGCGACAGCAAGGCGCTGCGCCTCGATCTGTATTTTCGGCTGAGTGAGATCTTTATTCCTCCACCGCGCGAGCGTGGGTAGGATATCGAACTCCTGGCAGAGACGCGGCTCCAACGCCCCTGCCAGCGATTGGGACGTCCCGCCCTATCCCTCTCCAAGGCGGAGATCGAATGTCTTCAGGGCTACAGCTGGTTGGGTATTGTTCGGGAGCTGGAGAATATTCTGGAGATGGCGGCCGTTGTTTGTGACGGGACCTGCATTGCCGAGGACCACCTGCCGTGCGCTGAGCCCCGGCTCGATCGATTGACCGTGACACTCTAAGACAACAACAGCTCGAATTGTGGCGGCCCATTCGTTAACATTAAGATTGGCGGGTTTAACAACGACGGCCGCTGCTGCCGTGGGGGATGGTCCTGAGCCTGCCGGCGCTAATGTGAAGCGATTTTGTCAGGAGATAACTGGGGGCCCGCCAATTCACGCCGGAGGACCAGCACTTGCCTGAACTCAAAGTTCTTGGCCATTTGATCTTGCGCCAGGTGGCTCCTGGTCTCACAGAGACGCATGGGCGCGCTGCTTGGCTCTCGCAAGCTGGCTATTTCGCTCGCATAAACCAAACGACAACGCACACAGCCTTCGTAGAGACCTTGGCACAAGCACAATCGGCCTTTGTACGCGATCATAGTGCATCGCAAGATTTGTAGATCCAGCTTTGATGGCGGGCAGCTGTGCATTTGATCTGAGTCAACATCGTCAAGTAGTGCGCGTCCGTGTGATGTATTACGCTGGTCGGCCTTGGTTCACGGGAAATATTGTCCCCGATCGGACCTGGCTCACAGCAACTTTCCGTACATTTCGCGGAGTTGGACAAACCGGAAGGCTTGCGGTCCCCGCCTCTTGGCCGCCAGGTATTTTATGAGCACCATTCTTTCTTCATATGGGGCCCCGGGAAATGGCGGGCATTTAACCCACGTTGTTTGCACCAGCGAATTAAATCGCGACGCGGGCCGAGAGTTGCGTCAGTGGCACTCGCAGTTAGATGTCCTCCGCATGGGCACCATGCGCCGTAGAGATGGCGTAAACGTACTGGCGTCGTGCGATTGGTCGAATCACATTGATGCAGGTCAAAGCGTGTGCCGACGGAAGCCAGCATATTGTTCTGTTGTCGACCAGCAGCGGTAGGGTTTCGGCATTAATTATCGGTTTGGCGATGTTGAGATCCGCCATCGTTGCGATCGTCGTGTTTTGCACCCAACGTGCGTGGTGGGTCATCGTCGTCGCGTTTAGCCTGGGCGCGTCATCGGCTGTTTACACGGCGCGGCACTTTTCTATCAAGACAGACATCAACGATCTCTTCTCTCCGAATCTGCTTTGGACCAAGCGCGCCTTAGAGTACATGCGGACCTTTCCGCAGTATGACATTCTTATTGTCGTTAGTGCCCCTTCCCCAGAGCTTGTCGAGCAAGCAGCCGACAAGCTAGCACTGGCCTTGGCCGCACGAAAAGATTTGATTCGCAACGTGCAAGAGCCGCAAAGCGGCAAATTTTTCAGACAAAACGCGCTGCTGTTTTTACCAGCCAGCAAGGTCGCCGCGATCACCGACGGACTTGTCCGCGCCGCGCCGCTGCTCGAGACCTTGGCTGCGGATCCAAGCCTCGGCGGGACCCTCGATGCGCTCTCCCTTGGCCTCATGGGCGTGCAACGCGGCGAGCTAGACCTCGACGCAATGTCCCGTCCCATGAGGATGGCGAGTGACAGTTTGGAAATGCTGTTTTCCGGGCGCCCAACAAGCTTTTCCTGGCAGGTGTTGACCAGCGGCACGCCCCCAGAACGGCGCGGCTTGTATCGCTTCATTCAAGTTGAGCCTCTGCCCAACTTTAACGCCCTCGAGCCCGGTCGTGCGGTAACCGATGCCATTGCCAAAACTGCCTCAGATCTCGAGCTCGGAAGGCTCTATCAAGCGAGAGTCCGGCAAACTGGACAAATACCGATCAATGACGACGAGTTCGCAACACTCAAAGAACACGCGGGCCTCAATCTCGCCGCGACTGTGCTCTCGGTGCTCATCATTCTCTGGCTGGCCCTACGATCGGCACGCATCATCTTGGCCGTGGTCACCAGTCTTGCTGTTGGTTTGGCCGTTTCCGCCGGAGTTGGTCTGTGGCTCGTCGGCGCCCTCAATTTAATCTCGGTTGCCTTCTTTGCGCTTTTTATCGGGCTCGGCGTAGATTTTAGCATTCAATTCAGCGTCCGTTACCGCGCCGAACGTCACGAATATCATGCTTTGCGCGCCGCGCTGGTGAGCGCTGGCAAAAAGGCTGGCACCCCCCTAGCGTTGGCGGCTGCCGGGACGGCCATCGGGTTCTCATCATTCTTTCCGACCACTTACCGGGGTCTGTCGGAACTCGGCGAAATCGCCGGCTCGGGCATGATCATCGCGTTTGTAACGAGCATTACCTTGCTTCCGGCCCTTTTGACGGTGCTCAACCCCCCGAATGAGCCGCATTCTATGGGATTCGCCGCGCTCGCCCCCGTCGATCATTTCGTTCTCCACTACCGCGTCCCGATAGTGGCCGGCACGCTGGCTGTCGTGTTGCTGGGCTTGCCGTTGTTGTGGTTTCTCCCAACTGACTTCAATCCGACGCACCTACAAAGCGCGTCAGCGGAATCGGTAGCAACCTTCCTGGAGCTCAGAAAGGACCCGCAAACGGGTGCTAGCGCCATCGAAGTGGTGAGCTCCGACATAATGGCCGCGAATGCCACCGCGCGTCGTCTCGGCTCGCTCCCGCAAGTCTCGCAGACGATGACGCTTAGCGATCTCATTCCTAACGACCAAGATCAAAAACTCAAATTGATTGCCGATGCGGCCAGGGCGATCGAGCCATTTCTCAACCGACAAGAGACTGACCCTCCCCGAACGGATCAAGACGATATCGAGGCGCTATCCTCGACAGCCGATACCTTATCAGCGGTTGCGGGAACCGCTCGGGGTTCAGGAGCTGAAGCCGCCCGAACGCTCGCCGGCTTGTTGTCCCGGCTTGCGAAAGCAGACCCCGCTATTCGCAAGCAAGCCGCGGCCGCCGTTGTCGAGCCCCTGCGGGTTGCCCTAGATGAGTTGCGAATCTTGCTGAAACCTGGGCACGTCACCCTTGAGAGCATTCCGGCCGATATTGCCGGAGACTGGATTACAGCGGACGGCCGCACGCGGGTTCAGGTCCTGCCCAAAGGCGACCCCGAGGACACTTCCGCGATGGGGAGCTTTGTCACCGCCGTATTGGCCGTCGAGCCGCAGGCCACCGGCCCTGCTGTGATGTTGTACGAAGCCCGCAACACGATCGTACACGCCTTCGTGCAGGCGGGCGTGCTCGCCCTGTCGGCCATCGCCGTGCTGCTCTGGGTGGCGTTGCGACGCCTAGCTGACGTGTTGCTCACACTTGTGCCACTGCTCGTCGCCGGCGTCGTCACCCTGGAGCTCTGTGTCATTCTCGATCTCCCACTCAATTTTGCCAATATCATCGCTCTCCCGTTGTTGCTGGGTGTAGGAGTAGCGTTCAAGATCTACTACGTCATGGCCTGGAGAACCGGTAAGACGATGTTGGTACAATCAAGTCTCACCCGGGCTGTGATCTTTAGCGCCATGACAACGGCAATCGCATTTGGCAGTTTGTGGTTTTCAGCCAATCCGGGGATATCCAGCATGGGCAAGCTGATGGCGCTCGCCCTTCTGTGCACAATGACAGCGGCGGTACTATTCCAGCCGGCTTTGATGGGGCCGCCGCGCAAACCGTCCAGTCCGCGACCGCAGCCCGCCACCGACCCTCGCGAGGCTAAAGGCTCTGGGTGCATTGATCACTGAAGCGGCTGATTTCTGACAGGCAAAGTGTAGACCATCAGCACCAACGTAATCGCCAGCATCACGCAGAGTACTATCAGGCTGCTCAGGAAACATGTAGTGCGAATCGCAGAGGCTACCCTCAATTCGCAAAACGGGATTGAGACTGTGTCGACCTTGCTCCCGCGCCTCGGTCGGACGGGCAAGCACGCCGGTTTGCCACCTCTCGCCAAACCGTGAAATCAGCAGGAACAGCCCGTTGGCAAACGGGGCACCGTGCTGCGGCGTCAGCGATTGCGCGGAGCTCCAGGACGACGCCGTGACCGAGACGCGCGCCGGCTACGTGGTCAACGGTTGGGGTTACTATCACCCTTATGCGTCCCTACGGCGGACCGTAAAAAGGAGATGTGCGCCGTGCTCGGTCTGTGGAAAAAATATCTCGGCGCCATTTTAGAAAAGAGGTAACCTACTGGCGTTTGGCTCTTTCGTCCCCCTGACTTTTTCCTTGACCCTTTTGCGCAAATTGAGATTTATCCCATTGCACGCGCACCTTACCTCCTCACGCCCTCCTCGCTCCGGCAGTACATAGAGAAATCCTAGACATTTCGCGTTGCTACATATGAACGACTGAATAAGTTCACGATGCGCCCTCACGACTGGCGCAAAATCTCTGGCTTGGAGCGCCGCCCATTCGCTGTAGTGCACCGCCGGATTGATCTGCCACTCTTCAACCTTGGAAGCGGCCACCCTACTCTTGAATTCAGTTTCGCGAGCCTCGATGGAGGTCAATTCATCGTTCTTTCCCCACGACCCGGCAGCCGCCTTGGCTTCACGCAGCAGCGTGTTGAACCGACCAATTGCCGCAGGCAGCAAATCGCCTAGCAAGAACTGAGCGTCCCCCCTGAATTCGACTGGTGCGCGCAGGCGATGGCATATCTCTGCAGACGCAAACTCAAGATAGTGTCGCAGCAACGCTGCAGCTGAGCGCACTTTGTTTCGGGCAACTTCCTCATCGATCTCCCGCCAAACGTCCCGATCCTCCCACTCCGCCGGACCATGATCTACATTCCATTTCCGAAAGTGAATATATGCCGTGGGCGCGATTAGCCCGGCGGCCTTCATATGCCGCAACCATATCTCGTCATGCGTGGTGAGAATGAATTGCGTGTTCGCAAATTTTCGCTTCAACAAATTGCAAACCTCGCGTCTGTGGGCTGAATCGACTGACATCAACACGTCGTCCAACACCGCGAAAGTGAACCCGTCGCTAAGCAAGTGCTTCATGAGAGCAAGGTATAGGCATATGCCCATTCCGTCCTGATGTCCTTCGCTATGGTACGCTCCTGGCGGAAAGAATCCTCTCCCATAGAAATCCACATCAAATCCCAGCTTGCCGATGGACGGCGTGAGCTGTGCCGCAAACTTATCCTCGTCGTCCCGATTTATGAAACGGTACAATTCACCGAAGTCTTTTTCCACGCGCTTATAAATTCCTTCTAAAACATTTGTGCTCACGGACGCATAGGTATCGTAGATCTTGCGAGTCAAGGAGACCTGAGCGGCTGCTCGTTTTTCCGCGAGTCCCGCCTCTCGGTACGCCTCCAATCGCTCTTGAGCCACCGTAAGGTAGTCACGCGCCGCATCCTGCTCCGTCGGCTCAGGTATAGCGCGGACAGCCTTCTTAACTTTCGAGATCGCATCCAGAACATCCTTCGGCACTGATGCCAATTCTCGTATGGCTTCAATCGATGCAGATATCGAGACTATTGATCCGACATTCTTGGACCTAACCATAAGCGACTGCACGAAGTCGGCAACATGTTGCAGATCGATCTTTCGATCGAGTAAGGTACCATGCCGCGCTACCGCACGCATCGCGGTCGCCAGCTCTTCCAACAGTGCTGCCAGAGCCTCGCAGATCTTTTCTACTGCCGCACGGCGACTCGCGATCTCCTCGAAATGCTTCAGTTTATGAGCGATTGCGGCCTTCAGTTCGTCTGCCTTCCACGGCGTATCGCAAACCGGACATGCTTGCTCTTCAACGTACGCTAGCGCCGAACTGAGCAGTCGCTCTCGATTGACGCTATCCGACGTCTTGGGATCAGAGCTAAGCGCCTCTAGTCGCTCGATTGCTGTCGCGCAATATCCTCTGACCTCCTCGGACCTTGTCTGATCGATGAGCTCGCGTACTTTCTGCAAATCGGCGAGTGCTTGCGCTTTTGATATGCGCGCGGGTTGCACCAGAGAGGCCTGCAACCCAAGACCTTCTTTGAGCGATGTCGTTGCCCTGAGTTTTGCAATCGGGCCTAAGCCCAGGATCGTGCGCCGAGCGTTCACCGCGGCCAGTATCTTGGCCGCGCTCACCTCGTCGATCTCCAAGGCCCTCAAGAGCTGCTCAGCCGCCTGTGCCCTCGCGCGCAGAAGCGGCTTGAATTCCTTCTCGCGGGAGTTCGCGATCCGCTGCAATATCGCGCGTACATCTTCCACGGCATCGAGCTGAAGCAAAGCCTGCACTTCCTTTGCTCGATCGCCGGGAGCCGAGATGACATAGCGAATAAGCTCGCGCCGCGACAGCGCAAACTCCGGATGCGATTGAACTTGCCGCAATACCTCCAATACTTCCGGCGACGCCGGGGAGATCTTTGGACTGAGCGGGTCTTTAACTGACCGCTCGATCGTCACCGTCTTCGCGAGGTTCGGAATAGTGACCGTCAGGATCACCCGTGCTCCGTCGGGACGATTGCGGCTATCAACATGCGGGGCATGCTCTTTAAGCGAAATTTCGCCCGTGCCCCTCCCCGAGAGGCGCGAGATATTTCCGGTGAGACCGAATTCCAGCGCATCGACAATGCCGCTCTTGCCGGTGCCGTTGCGACCGCAAATGGCGAAGTTCTCGCCTCCGACATCGATCGATAAGCTGCGGATTCCTCGGAATTCGTATGCTTCGATCCTTTGGACGTTGATCATGGAGCTTTATCGTCTAGCCCAATTGCTGCCCTAATCGTCGTCTCTGAATACCCCTCTCCGCTCAGCAACGCTTCGCGCAATCGCTCTATGACGGCCTTCGGCGTGTCTCTTTTCGCCAACTCATCGAGGAACTTCTCGAAGATTGCTCGAGGCACCTCGGGCACGACTGTACGTAGAATTTTCTTTGACATGCCCGCAAGGATATATCATCGGCGTCGTTTGTGCGAGTCCTATTCGGCCAGAAACGAGTCCAAGAATTCGGAACCATTGTTTGGATAGGACCGGACGCCATTCTGCTATCAGCATCGGCCTGACCACCGGGGACGGCGGCCGAGGCACGTCATCGCTATAGGCGGCGTCTTTCGCGCCATCCGAACCTGCCGCGTGACTTAGGCATTCCGAATGTCGCGATGATGCACGAGATGTTTGCCTCGACGATTGCCTGCGCCTCGCAGCGTCCAACGCTACGGCGCAAAAGGTCACCTTCAGTCTCGCCTTATCGAAACTCAGTTCGGGGAAAAATCGCCAATCGATCCCGGGTCACTGGATACACATATCGCCTCTTCCAAGGGCGAAACATCGCGACAACCGGCGACAGCCACGACCACTAAGTCGCCGTGTGAAATCCCTTGAAAGTGAGATGCGTGATGCGTCCGTTCCAGCAGATTGGCCACGCGGCAGATCACGATCTGCCCGTCAGCGCGACTGGCGCTTGCCTACTGACCAAGAAACGAGCCGCTTCTTTCACCAGCACTATCACAATTGTGGCGTGCTGATCGACGGGTTCGACGTCGTGGTGCATACGCAAAGGCGTCGTTAGAATTAGCAGACGCGCAGCCAATGGCGTTGACCCGTGAGCGTCCACACAGCTTTGTGATGACGAAGCCACGCGGATTCGTTGCGGCTGGCCTTTGCGACGGACCCAGCGGGCTTGACACTTTAGATGCCGATCATCATCTCCCGAGCTTAGATGATATATATCCTCTTACCGTTTACAGCGGAGAAAGTGGGGAGCCGGCGTCGATGCAAGATCGATCTTTCGACCAATCCGGAGGAATTCAGGCGCTTCCCCGGTCTGGAAACGAGGCAGGCTGGAAGAGTGCGCCGCTTGATGGGAGAATTGTGGATCGACCTTCCGATAGCAGCAGTAGACAAGATGTTAAGAATCCGCCGACCAGCCAAACGAACAATATCAGCAATCGCTCAAAGTTCGAACCGAACAGGCATGCCGGCAAACCGCGGTTCGTCGCGTGGCCCTGGCTGACTGGCGCAGCATCAATCGCGCTCGCAGCACTGATTTGGATTGGCTTCGCTCATCGCTCGGGCGGCCCGGCTGCACAGATGCCGCCCGCGCGAGTGACCGTGAGCAAGCCGCTCGTTCGTGACGTCGACGCGCGAATAGGCCTGCTCGGCCAGTTTTCGGCCATCGATCGTGTCGAGCTGCGCGCCCAGGTGGGAGGTACGCTGACCGAGATTCATTTCCAGGATGGGCAAATTGTCAACAAGGGCGACCTCCTATTCGTTATCGATCCGCGGCCCTATCAGGTCAAGCTCGCCCGGGCGAACGCTTTGCTGCAGACCGCAACAGCGCGCTTCGCTCTCGCCAGCAATGAACTTGGTCGCGCGCAGACGCTCCAGCGCAGCAGTTTTGCAACGGCGGAGACTGTCGACCAGCGCACGTCCGAACAGAAAGCTGCGCAAGCCGCGATCGACGATGCCAAGGCGCAGGTCCGGGACGCTGAGCTCGACCTCGAATATACGCACGTCACCGCGCCCTTCACGGGTCGCATCGGCGCGCGTCTCGTCTCCATCGGCAGCCTGATCGCAGGCAGTCGCGCCGCCAGTAGCCCAACCACCTTGCTGACCACCCTGGTCTCGCTCGATCCGATCTATCTCGACTACGATATGAGCGAGTCCGACTACCTGACCTTTGCGCGCGAACGTACGCGTCTCGGACCGCTCGGCAATGAAGTCGCGATCAGCCTGGGTGATGAAAACCGCTTCACACGGATCGGTACGCTGGATTTTGTCGACAATACCCTCAATCGTTCGAGCGGTACCATCCATGCTCGCGCCACCGTCCCCAATCCGGATCTTTTCCTGGTGCCAGGAGAGTTTGCACGGATTCGTGTCGCGGTCGCGCCCCCTGCGCCGACCCTTCTGGTGCCGGACGCCGCGGTGGTGCTCGACCAATCGCAACACATGGTCATGACCGTTTCCCATGACGGCACGGTCGTGCCAGCGCCTGTTGAGACTGGCGATCTGCGCGGCGGGTTGCGGGTGATCCAATCGGGCCTTGGCCCGGACGACCGCGTGATCATCGACGGGTTGGTGCGCGCCGTTCCAGGCATCAAGGTCGACCCGCAGGAAGGCGCGATCCGTTATGACGTCGCCTCCGACGGCCGCCGCTAGCAGGAGAGCTTCGACATGCGGCTGGTGCACACCTTCATCGATCGGCCCATCCTCGCCACAGTGCTTAGTGTCTTCGTGACGCTGCTTGGTCTCGGCGCGCTGGTGATCCTGCCGGTCGCGCAATATCCGGAGATCGTGCCGCCGACAGTACAAATCACGACGGTCTATCCGGGCGCGTCCGCGGACACGGTCGCGCGGACGGTCGCAACGCCGCTGGAGCAGCAAATCAACGGCGTCGAAAACATGATCTACATGAGCAGCCAGTCGACCGGTGACGGCAAGCTCACAATTACAGTGACGTTCCGGATCGGAACCGACCTAAATGTGGCGCAGATGCTGACACAGAACCGGGTCCAGGACGCCTTGCCGCGGCTGCCCGAGGACGTCCAGCGCCTGGGCGTGCAGGTGAGAAAATCGACACCCAATATCCTGCTTGCCGTGCATCTCATGTCGCCCGACAGCTCACGCGACGATCTCTATATGTCGAACTACGCGACCCTGCATGTGAAGGATGCGCTGGCGCGTCTTCCCGGCGTAGGCGACGTTCAACTATTCGGAGCACGCGACTACGCGATGCGCATCTGGCTCGATCCGGACAAAGTCGCAGCGCATAGTCTCAACGCTGGTGAAGTGCTAGCGGTGCTGCGCGCTCAGAACATTCAAGTCTCGGCCGGTATCCTAAACCAGCCGCCAGTTCCATCGCACGAGGCCTATCAGCTCAATGTGCAAACGCTCGGGCGGCTATCCACGCCGCAGCAATTCGCCGATGTCGTTCTCAAATCCGACGCTCAGGGACGCGTGACGCGCCTGGGTGACGTCGGTCGCGTCGAGGTCGGTGCTGCGGATTACGGATCAACCGCCTTCATGGATCGCGGTCCAGGCCTGCCGCTGCTGATCTTCGCCCAACCTGGAGCCAATTCCTTGGAGGTGGAACACGAGGTCCTGTCAACCATGGAGACTTTGGCAAAGGGCTTCCCGCCGGGTCTCGCGTATAGGATCATCTATGATCCGACGATCTTTGTCGGCAAGTCGGTCAAGGAGGTTGTCACCACCATCTTCGTCGCGATTTTGCTCGTGGTCGGCGTCGTGTTCCTGTTCCTACAACGATGGCGTGCCTCGATCATCCCGGTCATTGCGATTCCAGTCTCGCTGGTCGGCACGTTTTCGTTTCTCTACGTGCTCGGGATATCGCTGAACAACCTCTCCCTATTCGGACTGGTGCTCGCTGTCGGGATCGTCGTCGACGATGCGATCGTTGTAGTCGAGAACGTCGAGCGCAATCTGGAGCTCGGAATGAAGCCCGCGGAAGCGGCACATAAGACGATGGACGAGGTCGGTGGCGCACTGATCTCCATCGCGCTGACGCTGTGCGCGGTGTTTGTCCCGTCCGCCTTCCTGTCGGGCATCTCGGGCGAGTTCTTTCGTCAGTTCGCTGTCACGATCGCGGCCTCCACCGTGATCTCCTGCTTTGTGTCACTCACGCTCAGCCCCGCTCTCTGTGCGGTCCTGTTCAAGGCGCATGAGCCGAAAGATGAGACGCGTAGCGTCGGCCCTGGCCGTCTCGTTCGGGCAGGATTCGCAACCTTCAACCGCGGATTCGAATGGCTATCAAACGCCTACGGCCGACTGACGCGGCGTCTCGTGCAAATAATGGGGGTCGCCGTCATGGCTTACGTGTTGTTGATAGCGTTCGCGGGCGTCCAGTTCTCGCGCGCGCCGACCGGCTTCATTCCCGAGCAGGATCAGGGTTATCTTATCACTGTGCTGCAGTTGCCACCCGGCGCAACGCTCGATCGCACGGAGGCGGTCGTCAAACGTGCAGTTGACATCATCCTCAACACGCCAGGCATCGAGCATGTGGCACCTTTCGCTGGTCTCGATGCTACAACGTTCACCGTGGCATCTAATGCCGGAACGATCTTCTCGGGTCTGCCGTCGCTCTACAATCATTCGATCGAAGGCGTGACTGCAGCAACCGTGCTTGCCGACCTGCGCAAACGGCTTGCGGTGATCCAGGACGCCTATGTGCTCACGATTCCGCCGCCGCCCGTGCAGGGCATAGGCAATGCGGGCGGCTTCAAGATGATGCTGCAGGACCGCGGCGGGCTAGGTTCGGAAGCGCTCGGACGTGCCGCCCAGGCCCTTGTTGCTGCGGCTAACAGGGATCCGGACTTCGCCGGCGTCTTCACGCTGTTCAGTACCCGCTCGCCCTCGATCTATACCGACATCGACCGCGAGAAAGCCGAGAAAGTTGGGCTCACGCCGACCGAGGTATTTTCCACGCTGCAGGTCTATCTGGGTTCGCAATATGTAAATGACTTCAACTATCTCGGCAGAACCTACGAAGTCATCGCCCAGGCGGATGGCATTTTCAGACGCGATGCAGCCGATATCGGTCGCCTCAAGGCCCGAAACGCGTCAGGCGAAATGGTGCCGATCGGCACGGTGGCTCGTATGCGAGCCGAGACTGCTCCCTATCGGGTGCCGCGCTACAATCTGTTTCCTGCGGCGGAAGTCATGGGCGTCGCCGCGCCCAGTGTCGCGACCGGCGCGGCCTTGCAGCGGATGGAGGAACTTGCGCACCAGGTGCTGCCGCCCGGCATCGGTTTCGAATGGACCGAACTTGCGTTCCAGCAGCAGCAGCGCGGCACGCCGACACTGCTCGTGTTCGGCGCGGCCGCCTTGTTCGTGTTTCTCGTGCTTGCCGCACAATACGAGAGCTGGAAACTGCCGCTGGCGGTCGTGTTAATCGTGCCGATGTGCTTACTCGCGTCGCTAACTGGCCTGCTCGAACGCGGCATGTCGATCGACGTCCTGGCTCAGATCGGATTCGTTGTTCTGGTGGGGCTCGCCGCCAAGAACGCAATCCTGATCGTTGAATTTGCGCGCCAAGCCCAGGAGAAGGGCATGAGCGCCAGCGAAGCCGCCGTACGCGCAGCTCGTACCAGGCTTCGCCCCATACTGATGACGTCATTCGCGTTCATTCTCGGCGTGGCCCCGCTCGTGGTCGCAACCGGCGCGGGCGCCGAGATGCGTCAATCGCTTGGCACGGCAGTATTCTTTGGGATGCTGGGCGTGACCGGGTTTGGCCTCTTGTTCACTCCCGTCTTCTACACGCTCGTTCGGAGCATCGGTGGCAGGGAGCGCGTCACCACAAAATCAATACCGATGTCCCAAGGTGTCGGCTAGAAGGATCGGATCGAATGAAGAAGTCAAAGATCGAGGCTGCTGAGACGCGGCGTCGCATCATCAAGACGGCGTCCGCGGAGTTCCGCCGAAAAGGAATTAATGGCGCCGGCGTCAATGATGTGATGGCGGCCGCTGGCCTGACCCACGGCGGGTTCTACCGGCATTTCGCTTCGAAGGACCAATTGGTCGCCGAAGCTTGCGCCGCTGCAATGGGTTCGGTTGAAGAGACGAACAAGGCTTTGGCGTGCCCGGCGCTCGGCAAGGATGGCATCGAAGCGATCTTGGCAGAATATCTCTCGACGGATCACAGGGATAATCCGGCGGAGGGCTGCGTGCTAGCTGGGCTTGGAAGCGAGCTGGCGCGAAGCGATGACCAAACTCGGGCCGCCGCAACTGCAGGGTTTCTGAGGCTCGTCGACGCCTTTTCCCAACAGTATCCGGGGATGAAGCCTCAAGCCGCAAAGGCGCGCGCCCTCGTCGCGGTGTCGGCGATGATCGGGGCCATTACGATGTCACGAATCGTGATCGACCCAAAACTGTCCGCTGCCATTTTGCGACAGACCAAGAAACAACTGGCCGCTGTGTAGTGGCTCGCAAACTCGAGTGCTCGGGAGTGAGAAACATTTCCGTCGCGGGTCAAAGGCGAAAAGCTCGTCCAGAACACCAACTTAGACGCCGGTCATGGCGGGCCCCAGGCGAACCGACGGCGGCAGCCCGAGATACGAATACGAAAGCATGGAGATCGAGGACGGTGTCATCTGGGTCTATGGCGTCGGAGAAGATGGCATCTCGGCACTCTTCCGCATTCCGCCGGGGTCGACTGAACCTTTCTATTGGTTTTCTCGAGGTTTTTTGGCTTTGGTAGCGAACGAGGGACTCGAACCCCCGACACACGGATCATGATGCTGCCATTCCCGCGGATGAAAGCTAATTAATTTCAGCAGTTTGAACGGCACCAATATCGCCATAACGTTTCGGATCAGAAACGAATCAGCCGCGCATGGGCGACGGCGGCATATGTCTTTGGCATATGCCGGAAGGTCGCCATGGCTGAACGTCGACACGTCAGGCTATTCCGCAATGGTCGCAACCAAGCGGTCCGTATTCGCGTGGAGTTCGAGTTACCGGCCGATGAAGCGATCATCCACCGTGACGGCGACCGTCTCGTGATCGAGCCGGTGCGCAAACGAGGTCTCATCGCCTTGCTCAAGACGATGAAGCCCCTCGATGTTGACTTTCCCGCGATCGACGATCCGGTGCCGCCCGCGGAGAGCATGCTTTGACCCGCTACACGCTGGATACGAACATCATTTCCGACCTGATCAGGAATCCGCGAGGCCGAGCAGCAAGGCAGATTGTGAAATTGGGCGAAGACAACATCTGCACGAGCATCATTGTGGCGGCCGAACTGCGCTACGGATGCGCGAAGAGCGGTTCGAAACGACTGCTCAAGGCCGTCGAAGACCTGCTTGCCGAAATTAACGTGTTGCCATTTGATGTTCCGGCTGACGCCGAATACGGCGGAATCCGCTCGATGTTGGAAGCGGCCGGAAAGCCAATCGGGGGCAACGACCTGCTGATTGCCGCCCATGCTTATACAACAGGTGCCACAATCGTAACCGCCAATACCGCGAATTTCAAACGTATCCCGGCCTGAACGTGGAGAATTGGCTTGCCTGAGGTCGCCGATCGGGCGCGCGTCTGATCGTTGTTAGCAGCGACGGGAACCGAGCCGAGAATCTTGAAATTGCTGATCGACATGGGTGTTCGGGCGTCACCCGATCTGGCATCGCTAGACACGCCCTGAACTGATAGCTACGTACCTCGCATCGCTTCTGCTTAACGGCGCCCGGAACGGTCGACGCTCGCATCGATGAGGCTCCATGGTCGCCACGTCTTCGCTGGCCCTTGGGAAACATGAGTCATAGCGGAACATATCGAATGGAAACTCATACAATCTCTGTCCAGGGTTCTGGGCTCACGTCTTTCTGCCCCGAGCGAGCCTTTCCCTTGAGTGGGTCGCGGGTAGTTTAGTGCGGTCCCTCAGGCGTTCTCGCCTCGAGTGAAGCCTCGATCCCTCATCCCGTCCGCCACCGCTCAATGGCGTCCGGACAGTCGAAAGGTCCGGCAAGGCTCATCGCAGCTGTCCGCGCCGGCCGCCGCTCGTCTCACGGTAAGACCGGGCCGGACCACGTGGCGCGCGCTGGCCGGGGCTTAGGGTGCAAGCTGTCCGTTCCGCTGACGTACCCGACGATTCTCCT
>Ga0126373_10001865_pt1 | contig 15264 bp, 14 predicted proteins | sample PanSoiMetPlot_11_FD_92545 | JGI IMG/M metagenome (GOLD analysis project Ga0126373, IMG submission 92545) | Tropical forest soil microbial communities from Panama - MetaG Plot_11 | ecosystem: Environmental > Terrestrial > Soil > Tropical forest > Bulk soil | place: Panama | collected 2016-02-17 | reverse complement strand
TTCGCCTCTTCGGACAACCGCTTGACCGCAGGCTGCTCGAGCGCGTCGGCTACTTGCCCGAAGAACGCGGGCTTTATCGCAGAATGAGCGCGATCGACAACCTGATGTTTCTGGGCGAACTCAAGGGCCTTTCTCGCGCCGATGGGATCGCGGTGAGCCGGCGAATTGCCGCGCGACTCGATATCGGCGACTGGCTCTCGCGCAAGGTCGAGGAGCTGTCGAAGGGCATGCAACAGAAGGTCCAGTTCATCGCGGCGCTGCTCGGCGACCCCGAATTGGTAATCATGGACGAGCCGTTCTCCGGCCTGGATCCGATCGCCACCAACGAGCTCAAAGACATCCTCGCCGAACTCAAGCGCGCAGGCCGCACGATTCTTTTTTCGACCCATCGGATGGATCAGGTCGAAAAGCTCTGCGACTCGATCTGTCTAATCAATCACGGCCGCGCTGTTCTTAGCGGCGATCTTACCGAGATCAAGTCGCGCGCACGTGAACACTACGTACAGATCGAATGCGAAGGCGGCGCGGAATTCCTGCGCACCAGCCCGTTGGTAAATTCGTTCCGCAGCTTCGGTTCTTACACCGAGGTGAGCCTGCGCAAGGGCGCCGACCCGCAGGAAATCCTCAAGGAAGCGCTCGCGCATGGTCGCATCCGGCGCTTCGAGGTGATGCAGCCGTCGCTCGAACAGATCTTTATCGACATCGTGGGCAAGGCATCATGACCAGGCCGCGCGCTCGAATCATCTGGATCGTCGCCAAGCGCGAGTATCTAGAGCGCGTGCGAACACGCGCCTTCGTGATCATGACGGCGTTCACACCTGCGCTTGTGGTGACGCTGGTGACGCTGCCCGTGATACTCGGCGAGCGCGCCATTCATGGTACGGCAGCCGCGCCGACGGCAATGGTGGGCGCCGCGCTGGTCGCCAGCCTGATGGTGCTCGTGCTGTTCATGTCGGTCCTGTCGTGGGGCGTGATGGTGATGCGCGGAGTGCTCGAGGAAAAGAGCTCGCGTGTCACCGAACTCCTACTCTGCTCGGCAAGCGCAGACGAGCTGATGTCGGGCAAGATCACCGGAATTGGCGCCGCCGGTCTGACGCAGGTCGCAGTGTGGATTGCGTTTGCGGCAATCGCGGCCGCAAACAGCCCAGCCGCGCAGAGCGCGTTTGCAGCGGTGCATTCGCGCGCCGCAGCGCTGGCCGCTTTCGTGGTGTTCTACATCCTCGGCTATGCGCTCTACAGCGCGATCTTCGCCGCGATGGGCGCCGCGTTTAACAGCGTCGACGAGGCTCAGCAGTATACTTTCATCGCGCTCTTGCCGCTGCTCGCGGCGACAGTACTGATCACTCCAGTGCTGACCGCGCCGCATTCGACGCTCGCGATCGTGACCTCGATGATTCCTTTTGTGTCGCCAGTGCTGATGTTCGCACGAATCGCGATGGTGCAGGTGCCTGCGTGGCAGGTGATACTGTGTGTGCTCCTGCTCGCGATCACCGTTGGTCTCGCGATCGAAGTCTGCGCGCGCATCTACCGCGTCGGAATCCTGATGTACGGCAAACGGCCGAGCCTCCGCGTTATGATGCGCTGGCTCAGCTACACGTGACGTCGTTACGGGCTAGGGGATGCGACCGAGAGTTCGATGAAGATGCTTTAGCGAGATGCTTCGCCGAACCAAGGTGAAGCCTTAACGTTTGCTTCACAAGCGATCCGAAGGTTGCTATGTAACGACACGCTCTTTGACGCGGCGTCGAATCCTTCACCCTCGGTGTCTCTTAAGTATTGCTCATTTGCAATAGTTGTCATATAAGATAATCTTCAGGAAGGAGAATTTAACGGGGAGGCCGTTTCAAGCGTGGCTCGCAAGAAAATCGCATTTATCGGCGCGGGGAACGTTGGCGCGACTTGCGCACATCTTTGCTTCCTCCGCCAGCTCGGCGACATCGTCCTCTACGACATTATCGACGGCCTCCCGCAGGGCAAGGCGCTGGATATGTTGGAATCGGCGCCGGTGCTCGGCGTCGACGTCGATGTCATAGGCAGCACCGATATCAAGGATATCGCCGGCGCCGATTGCTGCATCGTAACGTCGGGGTCTCCGCGCAAGCCGGGCATGAGCCGCGACGATCTGCTCAAGATCAACGCGGAGGTGATGAACGACGTTGGCAGTGCAATCAAACAGCACGCGCCCAACTCATTTATTATTGCCGTGACAAATCCGCTCGACGCGATGGTCACGCAACTGAAGCGCGTGACAGGATTCCCCAAGAACCGCATCGTGGGGCAGGCAGGCGTGCTCGATTCCGCACGGTTCCGCACTTTCCTCGCATCTGAGGTCGGCGCGTCAGTGACGAGCGTCTCCGCGATGGTCATGGGCGGGCACGGCGACGACATGGTGCCGATCCGGAGTCAGACTACGATCGGCAGTGTTCCGGTCGAAAAGCTGATTACTGGGAAGCGGCTCGAGGAGATCGAGCAGCGCACGCGCCTCGGCGGCGGTGAGATCGTCAACCTGATGAAGACATCGTCGTACTACGCTGCCGGCACCGCCGTTTACCAGATGGTCGAGGCCTACATACTCGATCGCAAACAAGTGCTGCCTTGCGCCGCATACCTCGACGGGGAGTACGGCCACGAGGGATTGTTTGCTGGAGTACCGGTGGTGATCGGCGCGGGCGGCGTGGAAAAGGTTCTTCAAATCGAACTGACGGCGACCGAAAAGAAGGCCTTCGACGGCTCAGTTGCACACGTGCGCGAACTGATCGACGCGATGGACAAGCTAATCGCCGCCGGCACCTAACCCCGCGGCAGACGGGAAGAATCATGGCAGAAGAGGCTGCTATTGCCACCGCGGCCGTTAGCGCCGGCATGACCGCGGACGAGCGGCACTGGCTGCTACGGCGGCTGCATTCACTGTCGGGCATCGTGCCGATCGGCGGCTTTTTATTCTTTCATCTGTTCGAGAACGCCTACGTGCTGCATGGCGGCGAAGCGTGGTGGAAAGAAACGGAGTTCACACGCTCGTTGCCGTTCCAGGTCGCGATCGAGGCGCTCGTTCTTTGGATCCCGATTCTCTTCCACGCCATCTATGGCCTCGTGATCACTGCGAGCGCGTCACCCAACGTCGGCGCGTACAGATACTCGCGCAACACCGGCTATACGCTGCAGCGCATCACGGGAATCCTTGCCTTCCTGTTCATTGGATTTCACTTTTTCTCGACGCGCGGCTGGTACTACGCGACGGGCGTCGAATCGACCTACGCACGCATGCACAGCTGGATGATCGATCCGGCGTACTTGAGCATCTACCTCATCGGCTCGCTCGCGTGCGTGTATCACCTGACCAACGGTATCTTCACCTTCACGATCACTTGGGGCATCGCTGTAGGTCCGAAGGCGCAGCGCTTGGTGAATCGCGCCTGCGTCGCGTTGTTCGTGGTTCTGGCTGTCGTAAGCGTGGCGATTCTTGTCGCTTTCCGCAGACCGGCCTAGGAGAAGCATCATGCCAGGGCATCACATCATAGTCGGCGGCGGACTAGCCGGGCTCACGGCCGCGATGAAACTCGCGGAAGAGGGCGAGCAGGTCGATCTGTTCTCGATCGTTCCCGTGAAGCGCTCGCACTCGGTTTGCGCGCAGGGCGGGATCAATGGCGCGGTTAACACCAAGGGCGAGGGCGACTCGCCGATGATCCACTTTGACGACACGATCTACGGCGGCGACTTCCTCGCGCATCAGCCGCCCGTGCTCGGGATGTGCGAGGCGGCGCCGAGCATCATCTATCTGTTCGACCGCATGGGCGTGATGTTCAATCGCACCCCGGAAGGGCTCCTCGATTTTCGCCGTTTCGGTGGCACCAAGCATCATCGCACCGCGTTTGCGGGGGCAACCACCGGTCAGCAGCTCCTCTACGCGCTGGATGAGCAGGTGCGACGCCACGAGGCCGCGGGCCTCGTGCGCAAGTTCGAAGGTTGGGAGATGCTAGGGATGGTGCAGGACGAAGCGGGCGATTGCCGCGGCGTCGTCGCCATCGACACGCGCTCGCTCGAGATGCGCGCGTTCCCGGCCGACACGGTGATGATCGCGACCGGCGGTCCAGGGCTTATCTTCGGCCGCTCCACCCAATCGCTCGTCAACACCGGCTCCGCCGTCAGTTCCTGCTATCAGCAGGGCACGACCTACGCCAACGGCGAGTTCATCCAGGTGCATCCGACCGCGGTGCCGGGCGAGGATAAGAACCGCCTCATCTCGGAATCGATCCGCGGCGAGGGCGGTCGCGTCTGGACGTACAGGGAAGGCAAGCCCTGGTACTTCCTCGAGGAGATGTATCCGGCCTACGGTAACCTCGTGCCGCGTGACATCGCGACGCGCGCGATCCACAAGGTCGTATTCGAAATGAAACTCGGCGTCGACGGCCAGCCGCTCGTGTTTCTTGATGTGAGCCATCTCGACCCGGTTCTGCTCCGTCAGCGCGTCGAGGGCGTGCTCGAGATTTACGAGAAATTCGTCGGCCAGGATCCGACCAAGGTGCCGATGAAGATCTTCCCCGCGATGCACTATTCGATGGGCGGGCTTTGGGTGGACTACAGCCAGCAGACCAACATCCCGGGGCTGTTCGCCGCAGGTGAGTGTGAATTCCAGTATCACGGCGCGAATCGGCTCGGCGCCAACTCGCTGCTCTCGTGCGTCTATGGCGGCGATGTCGGCGCCAAGGCGATGATCGCGTTCGCGAAGGCGCACAAGAGCGATGGCTTGACGCGCGCGCATGACCTCGAACTCACCCGCCATCGCGAAGAGTTCGACAAGATCTTCAAGATGGACGGCAAAGAGAATGCATTCGCGATCTGGCGCGAGCTCGGCGAGTTGATGACGGAAAACGTCACCGTCGTCCGTCACAACGACAAGCTAAAGGCGACCGACGACAAGCTGCTCGAGTACAAGGATCGATGGGGCAAGATTGGCCTCAACGACAAAGGCAGGTGGGCCAACCAGGAGGTGCTCTTCGTCCGCCACCTCTGGAACATGCTCGAACTCGCGCGTCCCATCACGCTCGGCGCGCTCAACCGCAACGAGTCGCGCGGCGCGCATTACAAACCCGAATTCCCCGAGCGCGACGACGAAAATTTCATGAAGACCACGCTCGCGACCTGGTCTTCCGACGGTCCGCGCTTTGGATGGGAGCCGGTGGACGTGGGCCTGATCAAACCGCGCGCGCGCCGTTACGACGTCGAGAAATCGGCCGCCAAACCGACCGAGAAAGCAGCTTAGAGCAGGGGAACACCGCCCGTGGCTGAACGCACCACAATTCTCAGGGTCAAACGCCAGGAAAATCCAAAGTCGGCGTCTTATTGGGAAGAATTCGAAATACCCTACAAGGCCAACCACAACATCGTCTCGATGCTGATGGAGATCCGGCGCAATCCGGTCACGCGCCAGGGCAAGCGCACCACGCCGGTCGTGTTCGACGCCAACTGCCTCGAAGAAGTGTGCGGGTCCTGCACCATGGTAATCAACGGACGCGTGCGCCAGGCCTGTTCACAGCTCGCCGAAGGCCTGCGTGGCACGGTCACGGTAGAGCCGATGTCGAAGTTCCCGGTCGTGCGCGATCTTTGGGTCGATCGCTCGAAAATGTTCGATTACCTGAAGAAGGCGCATTCGTGGATTCCGATCGACGGCACCTATGACCTCGGCCCCGGCCCGCGCATGAATCCCGAGGCGCAGCAGTTGGCTTATCTTTTTTCGCGATGCATGACCTGTGGATGCTGCCTTGAGGCGTGCCCGCAGGTGAACGATCACTCCAAGTTCATGGGCGCCGCAATCATCGGGCAGGTCTACCTGATGGGGCGGCATCCGACGGGAGCGATGCACCAGGAGGAGCGGCTCCAGGCGCTGATGGGCGAGGGCGGTATCGCGGACTGTGGCAACGCACAGAACTGCGTCGAGGTCTGTCCCAAGGGAATCCCGCTGACCACGTCAATCGGTGACGTCGGCGGGCAGGTATCGCGCAAGTGGCTCCGCGATCTGTTCGCGAGGTAAGGGGCGCGAACAAATCGAAGCCGCAAACTATTAGTCATTGGCGAGTTGCTAGATGAATATCCACGAATTTCAGGCGAAACAGATCCTCGGCCGCTTCGGCGCGCCGGTTCCCAAAGGACAGGCGGCCTCCACGTCCGACGAAGCCGCGGCGGCCTTCAAGGCGCTCGGCCAGCCGAAGGCCGTCGTCAAGGCACAGATCCATGCCGGCGGACGCGGCAAGGCCGGCGGCGTGAAGCTCGTCTCGAGCGTCGACGAAGCGCGAGACTTCGCCGCCAAGCTCCTCGGCAAGCCCCTCGTGACGCATCAGACGGGGCCCGAGGGCCGCGTCGTGCGCCGCGTCTATGTTGAAGAGGCGAGCCAGGTGGCACGCGAGCTTTACCTGGGCATGCTCGTCGATCGGAAATCCGGCTCCCTGTCGGTGATCGCGAGCACCGAAGGGGGCATGGATATCGAGCAAGTCGCGGCCAAGACTCCAGAACGAATCATCAGCGAGGCGATAAATCCACTGCTCGGGGTTTCGAGCTTCGTCGCGCGCAAAATCGCATTTTCTCTTGGGCTCAAGGATAAGGAAGTCAATCAGTTCGTCACGCTGCTCACGGCGCTGCATCGCGCGTTCTGGGAAACGGACGCTTCGCTGATTGAAATCAATCCGCTGGTCGTGACGCCCGATGGTCGCGTGATCTGCCTCGACGCCAAGATGTCGTTCGATGACAACGGCCTGTTCCGCCATCCCGATATCCGCGAGCTGCGCGACTCGAACGAAGAAGATCCGGCTGAGACCGAGGCGGCCAAGTTCGAGCTGAGCTACGTGCATCTCGACGGCAACATCGGATGCATGGTCAACGGCGCGGGACTCGCGATGGCCACCATGGACATCGTCAAGTATTACGGCGCTGAGCCGGCTAACTTTCTCGACGTCGGCGGCGGCGCCAACACCGAGAAGGTCGCGGCCGCCTTTCGAATCCTGCTCGCGGACCAGCGCGTCAAGGCCGTGCTGATCAATATTTTCGGCGGCATCATGCGCTGCGACGTGCTGGCGGAGGGCGTGGTCGAGGCGGCGAAGCAGGTCAACCTGAATGTGCCACTGGTGGTCCGAATGGAAGGCACCAACGTCGAACAGGGCAAGAAAATTCTCGCCGACTCAGGGATCAAGGTGATAGCCGCGGCCGACCTGGCTGACGCAGCGCGCCGCGTGACCGATGCGATCGGAGCCAGGAAAGCGCAATGAGCATTCTTGTTAACAAAACTTCGCGCGTCCTCACCCAGGGCATCACCGGTGCGACCGGCCAACTCCACACGCGTGCCTGCAAGGAATACGGCACGCAGATGGTGGCGGGTGTCGTGCCCGGCAAGGGCGGCACCAGCTTCGAAGGCATCCCGATCTTCAACACCGTTGAGCAGGCGCGGCGCGAGACGGGCGCCAACGTCGCGGTGAGTTACGTGCCGCCGGCGTTCGCGGCCGACGGAATCCTCGAATCTGCCGCGGCCGGAATCGAGCTCGTCATCTGCATCACAGAGGGAATCCCGGTGCTCGACATGGTGAAAGTCAAGCACTACCTCGTCGAGACCACGACGAGGCTTATCGGCCCGAATTGCCCCGGAATCATCACGCCGGGCGAGTGCAAAATCGGCATCATGCCAGGTTACATCCATAAGCAGGGTGATATCGGCGTAGTTTCGCGCTCGGGCACGCTGACCTATGAGGCCGTCTTCCAACTCACGCAGCTCGGCATCGGGCAATCGACCTGTATCGGAATCGGCGGCGACCCGATTGTGGGGACGTCGCACATCGACGCGCTAAAGCTCTTCAACGAAGACGGAAGAACGCGCGCGATTATCATGATCGGCGAGATCGGCGGGACCGCGGAGGAAGAGGCAGCCGCATACATCAAGCAGAACGTGAAGAAGCCGGTGGTCGCGTTCATCGCGGGGCAGACCGCTCCGAAGGGCCGCCGCATGGGCCACGCGGGGGCGATAATCTCGGGCGGACGCGGCACGGCGGCCGACAAAATCGCGGCGCTCAAGGGCGCCGGCATCACGGTCGCGATGAGCCCCGCAGAGCTTGGCACCACGATGAAAGCCGTGCTGGAGGGCCACGCCTGATGGAACGGACGCTTGCGATCATCAAACCTGACGCGGTGCGGCGCGGCCTCTCGGGTGACATCATCAAGCGTATCGAGGCGAGCGGCCTCCGGATCGTCGCACTGCGAAAACTCCGGTTATCAACTGCCGATGCGGGCGCGTTCTACGAGGTCCACAAGCAGCGCCCGTTCTTCGAATCGCTCCGCGAGTACATGACCTCGGGGCCGGTGATCGTCGCGGTGCTGCAGGGCGAGAATGCGATCACGCAATGGCGTCAGTTGATGGGCGCGACCGATCCGAAGAAGGCTGAACCAGGGACGATTCGCAAGGATTTCGGAATCGACGTTGAGCAGAACGCAACGCACGGTTCTGATGCGCCCGAGACGGCGGCCGTCGAGATCGCGTTCTTCTTCCCGCGCCGCGACATTCTGAGCTGAGCGTCAAAACAAGCTGGTTCTAACTCCCTGTCCCTTGTCCGAGCGCCAGAGGAGATGGAACTAAAAATGATTCGCCACCCTGGTTAGCAGTCATCCCGAGCGCTCAGCGAGTGATCAACCGCCGCCCGGCGCACACCGCGCGACCGAGAGGCAATGTGCGAGTGGACGTCCAAGCCATCGTGAATCAGCGTGCGGCCGCGTTGCAGAGCGTTAAAGCATCTAAGGCGAGTATTCGTTACAATATGTTGTCGTGAATGTAGCGCGGGCATCAGCGACGACTAAAACGCTCCGAGATCTGAGAGATTGCGGTCTCGACGACCTCGGGCAGATCGCCGCCGTGGCCGGCGAGCGGCCATTTCGTGCCCGGCAAATTGCCGACTGGCTGTACAAATCGCGCGTCGAGACGATCGGCGAGATGCGGAACCTTCCCGCCGCACTTCGCGAATATCTAAAGGATCACTTTAAGATTGGCGGAGCCGAGGTCGCGCAAGTTGCGCGCTCGGCCGACGGCACTCGCAAACTCCTGTTGCGCCTCGATGACGGCGAGGAATTCGAAACCGTCGTTATTCCCGCTGAAAAGCGCGTCACGCTCTGTATCTCGAGTCAGGCCGGATGCGCGATGGCGTGCGAGTTCTGCGCGACGGCGCGAATGGGGCTGCACCGGAATCTCGCCGCGGGCGAAATCCTCGCGCAGATTTTTGCCGCGGCGCGCGAGCTCAATCCCGGCGAGGAGCTCACCAACTATGTCTTCATGGGGATGGGCGAGCCGCTCGCCAACTATCCGCGCCTACGGAAAACGCTGCAAATCATGACGGCGGATTGGGGGATGGCCATCTCGCCGCGCCGCATCACGGTCTCGACCGTAGGCCTGGTCCCGATGCTTGAGCGGCTCGCCGCCGACATTCCAGTGAATATCGCGGTATCGCTGCACGCGACGACCAACGCGCTCCGCGATCGACTCGCGCCGATCAACAAGCGCTATCCGCTCGAGCAGTTAATCGATTCATGCCGGCAGCTTCCGATCAAGCGGCGCGATCGAATCACGTTCGAGTACGTAATGCTCGGGGGGATCAATGATTCTCCCGCTGACGCGAAGCGACTGGTGAAGCTGCTCGCGCCGCTCCGGGCCAAGGTCAACCTGATCTTCTTCAATCCGTTCGCCGGCTCCGATCTCGTGGCCACTCCGCGCGCCGCAGTCGAGGCCTTTCAAGCCGTTCTACTGAGCGGTAATTTGACCGCTACTATCCGCGAAAGCCGGGGACTCGATATCGCCGCGGCTTGCGGTCAGCTCTACGCCGAGCGGCATCGCGCGGCGTCAGCCTGAAAAGGAACCGCCACTTTCGCTTGGGAGTATCGATGGGACACAACGTGTTGGGGGTGATCGGGGGAAGCGGTTTTTACCAGATGCCCGGGCTCGAGAAGGTCGAGCGGATGGAACTGGAGACGCCATTCGGCCGGCCCTCCGATCCTTTCTACCAGGGGCGAATCGGCGAGACCGAGGTGGTCTTCCTCGCGCGTCATGGCCGCGGCCATCGAATCCTGCCGAGTGAGATCAATTTTCGAGCCAATGTTTTCGGCATGAAGATGCTCGGCGCCACGCATCTCGTTTCGGTCTCGACTGCGGGCAGCATGCGCGAGAATATCGCGCCGGGGCACCTGGTGGTGCCGGATCAGTTCATCGATCGCACCTTCAAGCGACCGGAGACGTTTTTCGGCGACGGGATCGTGGTTCACGTCTCGCTCGCCGATCCGGTTTGCAAACCCTTTGCGATCGGACTCGGAGATGCGGCGGAGGCGGCGGGAGCCAAGGCTGTGCATCGCAGCGGCACATATCTCTGTATCGAGGGGCCGCAGTTTTCGACTCGTGCCGAATCGCGCTTGTATCGCCAGTTCGGGATCGACGTAATCAGCATGACCGCGATGCAAGAGGCGCGGCTCGCGCGGGAAGCCGAGATTTGTTACGCGGCGCTGGTGCTGGTGACGGACTACGACTGCTGGCACCAGTCGATCACGGCGGTCGATATCGGCGAGATCCTGCGCGTGATGAAGCTCAACGTTGAGACCGCGCAGAGGGCGGTTTCGAATCTCGCCCAGGGATTGCATCAACGGCCGCGCGAATGCGGTTGCGCCGCCGCGCTCAAGGGCACTATCATTACCGACCCTCACCACATTCCACAGAAACTGAAGGAAGACTTGCGGCCGCTGGTCGGCAAGTACCTCTGATTCCAAGGGCGGACAGAATCGGCAAATGAGCATCGTGGTGGTCGGCTTCATGGCGTACGACACGGTCGAAACGCCGAACGGCAAGGTCGAAGAGGTGATGGGCGGCGGTGCGAGCTACTTCGCAGTCGCGGCGCGGTTCTTCTCGCCGGTGAGTGTCGTGTCTGTGATCGGTAACGATTATCGGCCCGAGGACTGGCGCGTTTTCATCGAGCGGGGCATCGACATGCGGGGCGTCGCCCGGCTAGATGGCAAAACCACGCGGTGGCACGGGCGCTATCACGAGGACATGAACAGGCGCGACACGGTGCAGCTTTCTCTCAACGTGCTCGAGGGATTTACGCCGGAGTTGCTGCCCGATCAGCGCCGCGCAGACTATATCTACCTCGCCCCCAACGACCCCGAACTCCACGAACATATCCTCGATCAGATGAACAGCCCCAAGCTGGTTATTGCCGACCTCTACGACTACTGGATCGATACGACTCGCGCCGGACTCGAAAGGGTGCTGAAGCGCGTCGATATTCTCCTCTGCAGCGACGGTGAAGCACGCCTGCTCACTGGCGAGCACAACCTGGTCAAGGCGGGGCGCGCAATTCTATCGCTAGGCCCGAGTACGGCGCTCATCAAGCGCGGCGAGTACGGCGTCCTCCAGTTCAGCAAGGAGGGGATGTTTGCGGTGCCCGCCTATCCGCTCGAGGAAGTGATCGATCCGACCGGCGCGGGCGATACGTTTGCCGGCGGCATGATGGGCTTCCTCGCTCGCAACGGACGCATCAATGAATCTACGCTCCGCACCGCGGTCGTCTACGGCAGCGTGGTCGCGTCTTACGCAGTCGAGGACTTTTCGCTAAGACGGCTCGAAACGCTTACCTGGGAGGCGATCGATAATCGCTACCGCGCGTTTATCGAACTCACGGACTCCCATCATTCGAGATGGATCTCTCGATAGTCGTTCCGCTTTACAACGAGCGCGATAACCTGGCGGCGCTGCACGAAGAGCTGACACGTACGCTGCGCTCGCTCGGGCGCTCATACGAGTTGATCTTCGTCGACGACGGCAGCACCGACGGCGGCCTCGAGGTGCTGCGCTCGATTCGTGCGCAGGATCCTGGCGTGCGCGTGATTCGACTGGCACGTAACTCCGGGCAGACGGCCGCGCTCGCCTGCGGCTTCAACCGCGCGCGCGGCGACGTAATAGTCGCGATGGATGCCGATCTGCAGAACAATCCCGCCGATATTCCGCTCTTACTCGGAAAGCTCGGTGACGGCTTCGATATCGTGAGTGGATGGCGCACCGACCGCTGGCATGATGAGGCGCTTACGCGGCGCGTGCCCTCGGTGGCCGCCAACTGGCTCATCTCGACCATGACCGGCGTGCGGCTTCATGACTACGGATGCACCTTCAAGGCGTACCGGCGCACGGTCGCCCAGGGGCTGAGTCTCTATGGCGAGATGCATCGGTTCGTGCCCGCGATCGCGGCGGAGCAGGGCGCCAAGGTTGCCGAGGTGCCCATCGGATTTCGTCCGCGCCACTCAGGCAGCTCCAAGTACGGGCTTTGGCGGATCGTGCGCACGCTGCTCGACCTGATCACGGTGAAGTTTCTGTCGGGATATTCGACCGCGCCGATCCAGGTGTTCGGTCTGATCGGGCTGGTGCTCGGCGCGCTAGGAGGAATCTGGACAACGATCCTGGTGCTGGAGAAAGTTCTGCTCGGTCACCCACTCGCCAACCGCCCGGCACTGTTGCTGGCGGTCTTGCTGGTCGTAGTTGGCGTTCAGTTCATCAGTATCGGGCTTCTGGGCGAGATGCTCGCGCGCACCTATCACGAATCGCAAAACAAGCCCATCTATAACGTCAAGGAAGAGTTGTAAGAGGCGCTCGACATGAACATCGCGGTAATAGGCACCGGTTACGTCGGTCTCGTCAGCGGCACCTGCTACGCCGAGAGCGGCAACGAGGTAATCTGCGTCGATATCGATCCGAGGCGGATCGCGACCTTGAACGAAGGCCGGGTGCCTATTTACGAGCCGGGCCTCGCCGAACTGGTGCGGCGTAACAAGGCCGAGGGGCGCCTCCAGTTCACGCCGGAGACCGCGAGCGCCGTGGCACAGTCGATGGTCTCGGTTATCGCGGTCGGCACGCCACCGGGCTCGAATGGCGCTGCCGATCTCACCGGCGTCTTCACGGCAGCCGAACAGATCGCCAAAGCCGTCACCGGCTATCACATCGTGGTGGTGAAGAGCACCGTGCCGGTCGGCACTAACGACAAGGTACGCGAGATCGTGACGCGCAACGCGAAGCATCAGGTCGATGTCTGTTCGGTGCCGGAGTTCCTGAAAGAAGGCTCGGCAATCGAGGACTTCATGCGGCCCGACCGGATCGTGATCGGCAGCCTGAGCGAGCGCGCGACCGCGATTCTGAAGGAGATTCACGCCCCGTTCGTGCGCACCGACAATCCGATCCTGGTGATGGATCCGCGCTCGGCGGAACTCACCAAGTACGCGTCGAACGCGATGCTCGCGTTGCGCATCTCGTTCATCAACGACATGGCAAATCTTTGCGACGCGGTCGGCGCCGATATCAACTCGGTGCGGCGCGGCCTCGGCGCCGATCGGCGTATTGGGTCGTCGTTCCTGTTCCCGGGCATTGGTTACGGGGGCTCATGTTTCCCCAAGGATGTGCAGGCTCTGGTGCACAGCGCGAACGAGCACGATCTCGATTTCGCGCTGCTGAGCGCGGCCGAGGCGGTGAACGCGCGCCAAAAGCGCGTCTTGCCGCTCCGCGTTAAGCAGCACTTTGGTGCGAACCTCGAGGGCCGCGTCTTCGCGCTCTGGGGTCTCGCCTTCAAGCCCCGCACCGACGATATGCGCGAGGCGCCCTCGCTCGTCGTTATCGACGAATTGCTGACGGCGGGAGCTAGGTGCCAGTTGCATGATCCAGAGGCGCTCGAGAATACCCGCACCCTCCTTGGCGAGCGCGATGGCCGCCTGTCTTACCATCGCCTGAACTACGAAGCGCTGCGTGGCGCCGACGCGCTGCTGATCCTTACTGAGTGGAACGAATTCCGGCATCCCAATTTCCAGCGCATCAAGACCGAATTGAAACAGCCGGTGATTTTCGACGGGCGGAACCTGTATGATCCCGATCTGATGGCGGCGCTCGACATCAAATACTATTCGATCGGACGCCGGCCCGTCTAAAGCGGGGGATTCGCGATGAGAATTCTCGTAACAGGCGGCGCCGGTTTTATCGGATCGAATACAGTCGACGCGCTCATCGCGCACGATGTCGGGCAGATTTCGGTGCTTGACGATCTCTCGGCGGGCAAGCGGCACCAGGTGAACCCAGAGGCCGCCTTCTACCAGGTCGATCTGCGCGATGCGGCAGCGGTCAAGGGAGCGGTCGAGTCGACGAAGCCGGAGGCGATCGTGCATTTGGCGGCGCAGATGGACGTGCGCCGCTCGGTTGCCGATCCGGCGTTCGACGCGCAGGTGAACCTGGCTGGCTTTCTCAACCTGATCGAAGCCGCGCGGAAAAATGGTCTGCGCCGCGTGATCTTCGCATCGACGGGCGGCGCGATCTACGGTGAACAGGACGAGTTCCCCTGCGACGAGGATCATCCGCGCCGGCCAGTGAGCCCCTACGGCGTCGCGAAACTCGCGACCGAAGCGTATCTCTTCTTCTACAAGACGGAGTATGGACTCGACTACGTCGCGCTTCGCTACGGCAACGTCTACGGCCCGCGGCAAGACCAGCACGGCGAGGCGGGCGTGGTCGCGATTTTCTCGGGCCTGATGCTCGACCGTAAGCCGGTCACGATTTTTGGCGACGGCAAACAAACCCGCGATTACGTTTACGTTGGCGACGTGGTCGCGGCGAATCTGGCGGCGCTGAGCTCGAGCGTGTCGGGTGAAGCATTCAATATCGGAACCGGGATCGAGACCGACGTGAATCGGCTCTACCAGACTCTGGCGTCGATCGCGGATTTTCCGGGCGCCGCGACGCACGCTGCGCCACGGCCGGGCGAACAGCGGCGCTCGGTGATCTCGCCTGCGCGCGCGGCGGAGAAGCTCGGATGGTTGCCGCAGGTGAAGCTGGCTGACGGTCTCGCTAGGACCTTCGAGTATTTCAAGCAACAGCGCTCACGCTCGCGGTGAAATGACTGACCCTCGGTCGATACGTAACTTCTCGATCATCGCGCATATCGATCACGGCAAGTCCACGCTCGCCGATCGATTGCTTGAGCGCACCGGTGCGCTCAGTCAGCGCGAGCTCAAGGAGCAGTTTCTCGACTCGATGGACCTCGAGCGCGAACGCGGCATCACGATCAAGATGCATCCCGTAACGCTCTCCTATCAAGCGAAAGATGGCGAAACGTACCAGCTGAACTTCATCGATACGCCGGTTCACGTCGATTTCTCATCGGAAGTCTCGCGCTCGCTCGGCGCGTGCGAAGGCGCGTTGCTCGTCATCGATGCGGCACAAGGCATCGA
>Ga0126373_10001864_pt1 | contig 15265 bp, 11 predicted proteins | sample PanSoiMetPlot_11_FD_92545 | JGI IMG/M metagenome (GOLD analysis project Ga0126373, IMG submission 92545) | Tropical forest soil microbial communities from Panama - MetaG Plot_11 | ecosystem: Environmental > Terrestrial > Soil > Tropical forest > Bulk soil | place: Panama | collected 2016-02-17 | reverse complement strand
CGCTGCCTGTTCAACGAGACGCTGCCGTCCGACTACCGCTTCGTCAACTACGAGGTGACGAAGAAGGAGATCGGTCAGATCGTCAACGACCTGGCCGAGCGCTACTCCAAGGTCGACGTCGCCTCGACGCTGGACAAGCTGAAGGCAGCCGGCTTCTACTGGGCGACCCGCTCGGGCATCACGATCGCGATCGAGGATGCTGTCACGCCGCCGAAGAAGGCCGAGATCCTCGAGCGGTACGAGAAGGACGCCGAGAAGATCGAGAAGCAGTACCTGCGCGGCGTGATCACCGCGGAGGAGCGGCGCCAGGAGCTGGTCGAGGTCTGGACGAAGGCCAGCAGCGAGGTCGCGAAGGAGATGGAGGCCAACTTCCCGCAGACCAACGCCATCTGGGTGATGGTCAACTCCGGCGCGCGCGGCAACATGATGCAGGTGCGCCAGATCGCAGGCATGCGCGGCCTGGTTGCCAACCCGAAGGGCGAGATCATCCCGCGTCCGATCAAGGCCAACTTCCGCGAGGGCCTGTCCGTGCTGGAGTACTTCATCTCCACGCACGGCGCACGCAAGGGTCTCGCCGACACGGCGTTGCGGACTGCCGACTCCGGTTACCTGACCCGGCGGCTGGTCGATGTTTCGCAGGACGTCATCGTGCGCGAGGACGACTGCGGGACCGATCGCGGGCTGATCGTGCGCATTGCGGCGCCCGGGCCGGACGGCGCACTGGTCAAGGACCCTTACGTCGAGACCTCGGTGTACGCGCGGCTGCTGGCCGAGGAAGTCGTGGTCGACGGCGAGACCGTGGCCGCGACGGGCACCGACCTGGGCGACGTGCTCATCGACGAGCTGATCGCCCGTGGGGTGACGGAGGTGCGGGTGCGCTCGGTGCTAACCTGCGACTCGGCCCTGGGCGCCTGCGCCGCCTGCTACGGGCGCTCGCTGGCGACCGGCAAGCTCGTCGACGTCGGCGAGGCGGTGGGCATCATCGCCGCGCAGTCGATCGGCGAGCCGGGCACCCAGCTCACGATGCGGACGTTCCACACCGGCGGTATCGCCGGCGAGGACATCACGCACGGCCTGCCGCGGGTGGGCGAGCTGTTCGAAGCGCGCGTCCCGAAGGGCGTCGCCCCGATCACCGAGGCCGCCGGGCGGGTGCGCGTCGAGGAGTCCGACGGCACCGGCAAGGGCGCCGGCCGCCGCGTGGTCGTCACGCCCGACGACGGCACCGACGAGAAGGAGTACCCGATCTCCCGTCGTGCGCGGCTGCTCGTCAACGAGGGTGACACCGTCGAGGTGGGCCAGCAGCTGGTGAGCGGTGCGGTGAACCCGCACGACGTGCTGCGGATCATGGGCCCGCGTGAGGTGCAGCAGCACCTGGTGCGGGAGGTGCAGGAGGTCTACCGCTCGCAGGGCGTGGCGATCCACGACAAGCACATCGAGGTGATCGTCCGGCAGATGCTCAAGCGCATCACTGTGATCGACTCGGGGTCGACGGAGTTCCTGCCCGGTTCGCTGGTCGAGCGCTCGGCGTTCGAGGCGGAGAACCGGCGGGTTGTCGCCGAGGGCGGCGATCCGGCGGCTGGACGTCCGGTGCTGATGGGCATCACCAAGGCGTCGCTGGCCACCGAGTCGTGGCTGTCCGCGGCCTCCTTCCAGGAGACGACCCGGGTGCTCACCGATGCCGCGATCTCCGCCAAGTCCGACCAGCTCGTCGGGCTCAAGGAGAACGTCATCATCGGCAAGCTGATCCCGGCCGGCACGGGCATCGCCCGGTACCGCAATGTCGAGGTCAACCCGACCGAGGAGGCGCGCGCAGCCGCGTTCTCCATGGCCGGCTACGACGAGAACGACTACTACGGGTTCGGCTCCGGCGGTCAGACGCTGGGCCCGGCCGTCCCCCTGGACGACTACGGCTACAACGACTACCGCTGATTCTGTTCCGCGACACGGGGTCGGGTCCTCCGGGATCCGGCCCCGTTTCTCGTCCACCTCTTCCGGCAAGGCGGTCAGGCATGGCCACCAGCCGGGCGCCCGTGTGCGGTGGCAGCCTCTTTCGGCGCGGCAACGTCGATGTCATGCGAAAGACATTGCCGGTCCGTTCCTGTCGCCAGGAAGGCCGTCCGGCGAACTGTGGATAAGCGGCAAGCCTGTGGATACCGAAGTTGTCCGTGCGTCGCGGTGCTCCGACACTGCGACGCACGGACAACTCGAGGGCAGAGGCGGGGGAGGCAGGCGGGGGAGGGGGCAGAAGGACAGGAGCGCGGCGGTCAGCTCAGTTTGCTGGCGGCGGCCGGAAGGCACCGATCGGGCTGAGCTGGATGCTGGCCAGTTGCCACTGATCGCCTGTCCGGACGGCGATGTGCGTCGCCCGGAATTGCCCGTCGGACGGCTGCCCGCGATAGCTTGCCCGCTGGGTGTGCCTCCGGATCGCGACGGCGGCGTCACCGTAGCCGCGCACTGTGATCTCGTCCCAGGTCAGCGACGAGGTGGTCAGGTCGCCGGTGCGATATCTGTCCAGCCACTGCTGCTTGTCCAGCACGAAGCCGAGTGGGCCGACCAGCGCAAAGTCGGCGACGGCAAGCGCATCGAGCGTCTCGACGTCGGCACGCTGCTCGGCCTCCGCCCAGCGGTGCCCGAGCTGGAGTATCTCCGTGGTGATCGAGTCGGTCATGACATCTCCTTCCGTAGTGGGCGTTCCTTTAGGAATAGGACGACGAGCAGGCCGGCGACCGCGATCGGCGTGGCGACCAGGAACACGCCGTGCAGTGCGTCGGCGACTGACGCGGCGACGCCATGGCGTATCGGCGCGGACAGCATGCGGATCCGGTCCGGGCTGGCCTGAATGCCGTGCGCGTCGATGCCGGCGGCCGGTCCGGGCAGGTGCCGCGGCAACGCGTGACGCAGCCCCGCTGCGAACACGGCGCCGTACGCGGCTACCCCGACGGAGCCGCCCAGCGCCCGGAACAGGTTGACCGACGCGGTGGCGGTGCCCAGCTCCCGGCGGTCGACGGCGTTCTGGACGGCCACGATGAGGACCTGCGTCGTCAGCCCGAAGCCCAGCCCGAACACAGCCAGGTACGCCATCGCAGTACCGCGTCCGCTCGAGGTGTCCAGCGTGGCGAGCAATGCCAGCCCCGCGCTCATCAGCGCGAAGCCGATGATCGGGAAGACCTTGTAACGTCCCGCGCGCGTCATGAGGCGTCCGGACACGACGGTGCTGAACGTGCTCGCCAGCAGCATCGGCAGGACCAGCAGGCCGGACGTCGTCGCCGTAGCGCCGGTGACCAGTTGCAGGTACACCGGCAGGAACACGATCGCCGCGAACAACGACAGGGTCGCGAGAAACGCTCCGGCACTCACCACGACAAACACCCGGTCGCGAAATAGCCGCAGCGGCAGCACCGGTTCGGCGGCACGGCGTTCCTGCCAGATGAAGCCGGCCGCGAGCGCCACGGCAGCGCTGACCAGGGCCAGCACCTGTGCGGAGCCCCACGCGTAGCGATCGCCACCCCAGACCGTAACGAGAAGCCCGGCGCTCACGGCGCCGGCGAGCAGGATGGCTCCGAGCACATCGATTCGAGCGCCCCGCCATTGACCGGCCGCAGCGGGCTGGCGGCCCAGCAATCCGAACGCCGCCAGGCCGATCGGCACATTGACGTAGAACACCCAGCGCCACGACAGATGATCGACGAAAACGCCGCCGAGCAGCGGGCCGGCGACGCTAGCCAGGACGAACACCGCCTGGATATAGCCCTGGTAACGGCCGCGCTCGCGCGGGGCGACGATGTCGCCGACGGTGGCCATCGCGAGCGTCATCAGGCCGCCCGCGGCGGCACCCTGCAATGCGCGGAACGCGATCAGCTCGCCGATGCCCTGCGCGAGTCCGGACAGCGCCGACGCGACGAGGAACATCGCCAACGCGATGCGAAGCAGCTCCCGCCGGCCTAGCAGATCACTGAGCTTGCCCCACACGGGCGTTGTCGCGGCGGCGGCGAGCACGTACACGGTGACGACCCAGGTGAGCTCGCTCAGCCCGCCCAGGTCACCGGCGATGGTCGGCAGCGCAGTCGCCATGATCGTCTGATCCAGCGCACCCAGAAACATCACGACTAGCAGGCCCGCGAACACCACCAGTGCGTCTCGGCGCAGAACCGTCGCAGAGGCGGTAGCCGTTGCTGTCATCTGAACCTCCATCCGGAGCAATTTCCTCCGATTGAGCTGGCGCCTACGCTAACACGATCCGGAGACAATGTCTCCACTTATCTGGAGAGAATCTCTCCGGATACTGGTAGGGTCGCGCGGCATGGAGATCCGTCCGCTGCGCGCCGACGCGAGGCAGAACCGCACTCGGCTCCTCGACGCCGCCCGCGATGTGTTCGTCGAGTTGGGCTCCCGAGCACCGCTCGACGAGGTTGCCCGCCGCGCCGGCACGGGCATCGGGACGCTGTACCGCCACTTCCCGGACCGCCAGGCCCTGCAACGCGCGGTCGTGCTCGACGCATTGCAGCGCACCGTCGACGAGGCGCGAGCAGCACTCGACCAGGAGCGCGACCCGTTCCGCGCCCTCGTGCGGTACATGCACACGGTGCTGGACATCCGGATCGCGGCGGTGATCCCGGCGCTGTTCAACGACGTCGACCTGGAGGAGGAGCAGCTGCGGCGAGTCCGCTACGAGGGCAGCGCTGTGCTGGACGATCTTGTCGCCGCCGCCCACCGGGCCGGAACGCTCCGCAAGGACGTCACGTCCGCCGACATCGGGCTGCTCACCGTTCGGTTGTCCCGCCCGCTGCCTGGAACTTTCCTGCGGGAGCAGAACGACGAACTCGCACACCGCCACCTCGATCTGCTCGTCGAAGGGCTGCGTCCCCGCTCGGGCCGGCCTGTCGCGATCAGTGGCCCGGCAATGAGCATGCGCGACCTGCAGCGGCTGAGTGTCACAGATCGCGAGGCTGCTCCGTCTACGGCACGTAAAGCCCGTGGAAGGAGCAACAAATGAGGGTTTTCGTTGCAGGCGGCACCGGGGCGCTGGGCCAGCACCTGCTGCCGCAATTGGTCGCCGCCGGCTACGAGGTCAGTGCGCTGACTCGGTCGGCGAGCAAGGCGGTGGGCGTCGAGTCGCGGGGAGCCGAGCCCGTTGTCGCGGACGCATTCGACCGGGGCGCGCTGATCGCCGCTGTGCGAGACGTCCGACCCGAGGTCGTGATCCACCAGCTGACCGCCCTGACCAATATGAAGAGCCTCCGGCGCTTCGACAAGGAATTCGCGCTGACCAATCGGCTGCGCACTGAGGGCACCGACAACCTGCTCGCGGCCGCGCAGGCCGGCGGGGCGCGTCGGTTCATCGCCCAGAGCTTCGCCGGCTGGCCGTCCGAGCGCACCGGCAGCCGCGTCAAGACGGAGGACGACCCGTTCGATCCGAATCCGCTGGCCAATCAGCGGCGCAGCTTCCACGCCATCCAGTACCTGGAGCAGCAGGTCACCAGCGCGCCCCTTGATGGTGTGGCGCTGCGCTACGGCGGCTTCTACGGACCGGGCAGCAACATGAACCGCAGCGGTGACATCGCCGAACTGGTGCGCAAACGACGCTTCCCGATCGTCGGCGACGGGGGCGGTGTGTGGTCGTTCTGCCACCTCGAGGACGCCGCCTCGGCGACGGTCGCCGCGGTCGAGCGGGGTGCGCCCGGAATATACAACGTGTGCGACGACGAGCCGGTCGAGATCGCCACCTGGCTGCCCGAGTACTCGCGGGCGATCGGCGCGCCGCAGCCCCGGCACGTGCCGGTGTGGTTGGGCAGGCTTCTCGGCGGAGAGGTCGCGGTGTCGATGATGACGCAGGTTCGCGGCGCCTCGAACGCCAAGGCCAAGGCCGCGCTCGACTGGAAGCCGCGGTACGCGACGTACCGCGAGGGCTTCAGCACCGGACTAGCTGACTGACACGATGGGCGGATGGACCGCCTCGACGAGGTGTACCGCGAGCTGCGCCCGTACGCTTTCGCGATCGCCTACCGGATGCTCGGCAGCGTCAGCGAGGCGGAAGACGTCGTACAGGATGCATTCCTACGGCTGTATCGGGCCGCGCCCGACGATGTGGTCGCGCCCAAGGCATACCTCGCGACCGTGACCACCAGGCTCGCGATCGACGCGCTGCGCTCGGCGCGCGCGCGCCGGGAGAGCTACGTCGGCCCGTGGCTGCCGGAGCCGCTGCTCACCGACCCGGGCGCCAGTCCCGCGGACACGGTGGAAACCGCCGACTCGCTGTCGATGGCGTTCTTGGTCGTGCTCGAGCGGCTCTCTCCGGTCGAACGGGCAGTGTTCCTGCTGCACGACGTGTTCGGGTACGACTACGCCGAGGTGTCCGCCATTGTCGACAAGAGCGAGGCGAACTGCCGCCAATTGGCAGCGCGCGCCCGCCGGCACGTAGAGCAGGACCGCCCGCGATTCGAGACATCGACGGCAGCTCGCGCTGAGCTGGCCGCGCGATTCTTCGCCGCGGCGTCGGACGGTGACATGGACGGGCTGGTCTCGCTACTCGCCGGCGATGCGGCGTTCTACGGTGACGGCGGCGAGAAGGGTGCTGGCCTGAAGCTGCCGGTCGTCGGACGCGAGGGCGTGGCGCGGGTGGTCATGGGGCTGGCCCGGCGCGCCAAGGCCCTGGGCATCACGACACGTCTCGTCGAGATCAATGGCGACCCGGGCACGATGTACTTCGACGCGGACGGCGGACTGATCAGTCTGATCAGCGTCGAGGTCGTCGAGGGTGAGGTGCAGACCATCCGCGGGTTCGTCAACCCGGACAAGATCGCGCACCTGGGCCGGCTGTCGCCGCTCGGGCGCCGCCCGGCCGGCGGTGACTGGGCCTGATCAGTGCGGGCCGACGCAGATCAGCCGCGGGCTTGCTTGATCAGCGACTTGCCGAAATCCCAGATAAGGCCGCTGCCCCGGTGCGCCTCCTCCATGACGTCCGCGAACGCGGTCACGAATCGATCGACCTCCGCCTCGCCGATGTTCAGCGCCGGAATCAGTTTGATCACCTCGAGGTGGTCGCCGGACACCTGCGTCAGGATCCGGTGCTGGTGGAACAACGCGTGGACGACGGTCTGCGCGAACAAGCCGCGCCGCGCGGCCTGCAATGCCATCCAGGCCGGGCGCAGCTTCCATGACGACGGGCGGCCGAACTCGATGCCGATCATCAGGCCGCGTCCCCGGACGTCGGCGATCATCTCGTAGCGCTCGGCTACTTCGGAGAGGCGGGCCCGCAGCAGCTCGCCTACCTTGCCGGCGTTCTCGACGATGCCCTCTACGTCGAAAACAGACAGTGTCGCCAGCCCGGCGGCCATCGCCTGCGCGTTCGAGCCGAACGTCGAGTCGTGCACGAGGACGCGGTCCATGGACGAGAACACCTTCTGGAAGATCTCGTCCCGGCCGAGGCAGGCGCCCACGGGGATGTAGCCGCCGGACAGCGCCTTGGCGGTCACGACGAGGTCGGGTTCGACGCCGTCGTACTGGTACGCCCAGAACTCGCCGGTGCGCCCAATGCCGCACTGCACTTCGTCGGCGATAAGCAGCGCGCTGTGCCGATGCAGCAATTCGGCGGCCGACGCGAGGAAGCCGGGCGGCGAGACTGCGACGCCCTTGCCCTGCACCGGCTCGACGATCAGCGCGGCGACGTCGCCCTTGGCCAGTTCGCGGCGCAGCGCGTCCACGTCCCCGAGCGGAATCCGGGCGTCGGGGAGCAGCGGGTCGAAGCCGTTGCGGAACTCGCTGGCCCCGTTCACCGACAGTGACCCCGTCGTGAGGCCATGGAACGCATGGTCGCAATAGAGAATTCGCTTACGGCGAGTGGCGAAGCGCGCGAACTTCAGTGACGCCTCGACCGCCTCAGTTCCGCTGTTGCCGAAGTAGACGCGGTCGAGATGCGGGGTCTTGGCCAGCAGTTTCTCGGCAAGCAGTCCGGCGAGCGGAGGAGCGTCGAACTGGGTGAGATCGGCGAGGCCCAGGTCGACGACATCGTGGATGGCCTGCCGCACCACGGGATGGTGCCGGCCGAGTGCGAACACGCCGAAGCCGGCAAGCATGTCGAGGTATTCGTTGCCCGCGTCGTCGTACAGGTAGGCACCCTCAGCGCGGGTGTAGATCTTGTCGAAGCCGATCGCGTGCAGCATCCGCGACAGCTGCGGGTTCACGTAACGCGACTGCAAGTCATACCGTTCGTCACCGCGCTGCGCGATGAGCGCCGCGAGATCAAAGGACGCCACGGGCCGAAGGTTAGCTGATTGCCGCCTGGAATAGTGTTGCGCCGTAAGCGCTTGTTGTGGCGTCCTGTCGGGACGGCATCTCGGGGTTGAGGAGCGGACGATGACGGCGGACGTGTCGCAGACCGCCATCCTCGAGCGCCTCGCCGCTGCATCGGCCGCCCAGGCCGGCGGTGAGAATTTCCCAGTCGCGCTGCGCATCCTGCCTCGTGATCCGCGGGACAAGCTCATGCGTGCCTATTCGTTCGCTCGGTTCGTCGACGATGTGGGCGACGAGGCGCCGGGCGACCGCCTCGCGCTGCTCGACGCCGTAGACAAGGACGTGCGCTCCCTGCCGTCCGGTACCGCGGCGCTGCCGGTCGTGCAGGCGCTCCGCGCACTGGTGGACCTCGGCACGCCGCTCGAACCGTTCCTCGACCTGATCGAGGCCAACCGCATCGACCAGCGGGTGAAGCGCTACGAGAGCTTCGCCGATCTGCTGCACTACTGCGACTACTCGGCTGCCCCGGTCGGCCGCATCGTGCTGCACATCGCCGGCGCGGCTACCGAGCGCAACGTTGCCGACTCCGACTCCGTGTGCAACGCGCTTCAGGTGCTCGAGCACTGCCAGGACGTCGGCGAAGACGCCCGCGCCGGCCGCATCTATGTGCCTGGTATCGAGATGGACGATGCACTCGCCGCCTCGACCGGTGACGCGGTGCGCCAGGCCGTGGCCACCCACGTCGCGCTGTCTCTCGGCATGCTCCAGGCTGGGCGCGGCCTGGTCCGGCGGCTTTCCGGCTGGCCGCGCCTGGCCGTCGCCGGCTTCGTCGGCGGCGGGCTGGCTACCGCTGCCGCCCTGCGCCGGGCCGACTACGACGTACTCGCCCGTACGGTTCGACCGTCCAAGGGGCGTACCGCCGGTGAGGCGGCCCGGCTCTGGCTCGGTCGCACATGACGGCGATGAGCGGTCGCGCGACGAGATCGGAGGAGGCGAGATAGGTACCGTCGACGAGGCGTACGACATCTGCGAGCGGATCACCCGCGAACAGGCACGCAACTTCTCTTGGGGCATCCGGCTGCTGCCGCCGATGAAGCGGCGCGCCCTGTCGGCCGTGTACGCCGTGGCCCGCCGCATCGACGACATCGGCGACGGCGACCTGCCCGCGCAGGAAAAGCTGCGCCAGCTCGCGGTGGCCCGCGCCGGCGCGACCGACCCGGACGCCCACTCTGCCGATCCCGTCTACCTGGCACTTTCCGACGCTTCGCGGCGGCTGCCCATTCCGCTCGACGCGTTCGGGGAGCTCGTCGACGGTTGCGAGATGGACGTCACGGGCCGAAGTTACGACGACCTGGATCAGCTCGTCGGGTACTGCCGCTGTGTCGCCGGCTCCATCGGCCGGCTGTCCCTCGGCGTGTTCGACCCGCCACAGGCGGACCCCGTACTGGCCGACTCCCTGGGCGTGGCGCTGCAGCTGACCAACATCCTCCGCGACATCCGCGAGGACCTCGGCAAAGGCCGGGTGTACCTGCCCAAGCGTGACCTGGACCTGTTCGACGTGTCGCTGGCGACGCTGCCGAACGGGACGCTCGACCCGCAGGACGGCCGGCTCGCCGAGCTCATTCGGTTCGAAGCCGCCCGCGCGTGGGGCTGGTACGACCGGGGTCTCGGGCTGCTGCCGACCTTGGACCGGCGCAGCGCCGCCTGCTGTGCCGCCATGGCGGGCATCTATCACGAGCTGCTCGCCCGCATCGCCGCCGATCCGGCGATCGTCATGGCTGGACGTGCCTCACTGCCGGCCCGGGACAAGCTCCGTGTCGCGGTCGTTTCGCTCGTCCGGGGACGCGCATGAGCCCCCGATTCGGCAAGAATTCTTCGTCTCAGGCGAGGAATTCTTGCGCGATTCGGAGGAGGGGCGCATGACGGATGTCGTCGTAGGTGGGGGATTGGCCGGCATCACGGCGGCGCTGCGGCTGGCCGACGCCGGGCGCTCCGTCGTGCTGGTCGAAGGGCGTCCGCGGCTGGGCGGGGCGGCGTTCTCATTCCCTCGCGGTGAGCTGTCGATCGACAACGGCCAGCATGTGTTCCTGCGTTGCTGCGACGCCTACCGCTGGCTGCTGCGCCGCCTCGACGCCGAGGCGGACGTGATGCTGCAGCGGCGGCTCGACATCCCGGTACTGCGCGCCGACGGCCGGCGGGCCCGGCTCTCGAGACTGCCCGGCGTCCCGGCGCCGGCGCACCTCACCGGCGCGCTCGCCCGATACACGCTGCTGCGCCCGGCCGACCGGCTGCGCGCCGTCCGCGGCGCCCTCGCGCTGAAGCGCCTCGATCCCGCCGATGCGTCGCTGGATGCGCGCACGCTGGGCGAGTTCCTGCGCCGGCACGGCCAGCATCAGGCGATTGTCGACGCGCTGTGGGGCATCGTCGCGGTCGCCACTTTGAACCTCGACCCGGATGAGGCGTCGCTTGCCCTGGCGGCCAAGGTGTTCCGTACCGGGTTACTCGACCACGCCGATGCCGGCGACGTCGGCTACGCGGGAGTGCCGCTAGGCGAAGTGCACGGGACGGCGGCTCGGCGGGCGCTCGACGAGGCCGGCGTCGAGGTCCTGTTGTCGCACCGCGTCGAGTCGGTCGAACCGGGCGTCGTGCGTGCCCGTGGCCGGGACGGAACGCGCACCTGGCAGGCCGACGCGATTGTGCTCGCGGTGCCGCACCAGGACGCGCGAGCCATCACGCCGGCGCCGCCGGTCGAGCGCGCCGCGGGGCTCGGCGCCGCGCCGATCGTGAATGTGCACGTCATCTACGACCGGCGGGTGACCGACCTCCCGTTCGCGGCCGCCGTGAACTCCCCGGTGCAGTGGTTCTTCGACCGCACGGGCACGTCCGGGCTGCGCTCCGGGCAGTACCTGGCGGTCACCGTCTCGGCGGCCGACGCGATCATCGACGAGCCGAGCAGGTCCATCCAGCAGCGGTACGTCGCGGAGCTGGCCCGCCTGCTGCCGGCGGCCGACCGGGCGACCGTGGTCGACGCATTCGTCACGCGTGAGCGGCGAGCCACGTTCCGTCAGGCGGCAGGTACGGCGAGCCTTCGCCCGGGTCCGCAAACCGGCCTTTCCGGTATCTGGTTGGCCGGGTCGTGGACGGCGACAGGCTGGCCCGACACGATGGAAGGAGCGGTCCGAAGTGGCATCACCGCCGCCGAGGCCGTGCTCGATGTCCCGGCACTGGAGGTTGCTGCGTGAGCAAGCCGGCCCCGCAAGTTCTCGCGCGGGTGCGCGAGCCGATCCAGCACGCCCTGCGCGCCGCCGTCGGCGGCATCGAGGACGACCGGATGCGCCTCATCGCGTCGTACCAGCTGGGTTGGTGCGATCGCGACGGGAACCTGGTGCGGTACAGCGGCGGCAAGGGGCTGCGGCCGACGCTCGCCGTCGTCTCTGCGCAGGCCGGGGGCGGGACGCTCGACGACGGACTTGCCGGAGCAGTGGCCGTGGAACTGGTCCACAACTTCTCATTGCTGCACGACGACGTCATGGACCGCGACCTCGAGCGGCACCATCGTCCGACGGGATGGGCCGTCTTCGGTGAGGGTCAGGCGATCCTCGCCGGCAATGCAATGCTCATCCGGGCGCTGGAGGTTCTGGCAGTCGACGGCGAGCGCGGCGGGCGTGCGCTGCCGGCGATGCTCGCCGCCACGCAGCGGCTGATCAGCGGACAGTCCGACGACCTGCACTTCGAAGGCGCTACCGAGATCTCCGTCGCGGACGTGCTGCACATGGAGGCCGGTAAGACGGCGGCGCTGCTTGCGTGTTCGGCGTCAATCGGAGCGCTGGCGGCCAACGCCTCGGCCCACATCGTCGCCGCCCTGTCCGAGTACGGGCACGAGCTGGGCATGGCGTTCCAGCTCGTCGACGACATTCTCGGTATCACCGGCGACCCTGCCGTCACGGGCAAGTCAGCCTCGTCGGACGTCCGCGCGGGCAAGCGCTCCGCGCCCGTGGTCGCCGCGCTCAATGCGGGCACCGACGCATCACGCCGGCTGGCCGACCTGCTCGCCGGCGGCGCGCCGAGCAGTGACGAAGACGTGGTTCTTGCCACCAAACTCATCGAGGAGGCGGGGGGCATCGACTGGGCTGCCCGCGAAGCCGACGCGCATCTGTCCCGCGCGCTCGACCAACTCGAAGCGCTGCCCGCGCCGCAGCACGTCGTCGCCGACCTCGCCGCGGTGGCGCGATACGTTGTCGACCGTGATCACTGAAAGGTCTGATACGTGACCAATCTCGCCGCAGACGCCCGCGTCGCGGTCGACCGTGCTCGCGTCCACCTCGAGGCCCGCCAGCATCCCGATGGCTGGTGGAAAGGCGACCTGAAGACGAACGTCACGATGGACGCCGAGGACCTGCTGCTGCGCCAGTTCCTCGGCATCCTGCGCGCTGATGAGCTGGAGCAATCGGCGCGCTGGATCCGCTCGCAGCAGCGCGCCGACGGCACCTGGGCCACGTTTCATGGCGGGCCGTCAGACCTCAACACGACGGTCGAGTCGTATGTCGCACTGCGGCTGGCCGGCGACCCGCTCGACGCTGCGCACCTCGTCAAGGCGCGCGAGTTCGTGCTCGCGAACGGCGGCTTGGAAGCCACCCGGGTGTTCACCCGCGTTTGGTTGGCGCTGTTCGGCGAGTGGTCGTGGGAGCAGCTCCCGGCAATGCCGCCGGAGCTCGTCCTACTGCCGCCGTGGGTTCCGCTCAACCTGTACGACTGGGGCTGCTGGGCGCGGCAGACCGTCGCAGCGATCACCGTGGTGGCCACGCTGCGCCCGGTGCGGCCGCTGCCGTTCCATGTTTCAGAACTGCGCAGCGGCACCACGCCGCCGCCGGCCAAGACCGGGCTCACTGCGCGCGCGTTCACCACGCTCGATCGAGTCCTCAAGGCGTACCACCGCTCACCGATCAAGCCCGGACGCCGCCACGCGTTCCGGCGGGCCGCCGAGTGGATCATCGCCCGGCAGGAGGCCGACGGCGGATGGGGTGGCATCCAGCCGCCGATGGTCTACTCGATCCTGGCGCTGCACCTGCTGGGGTACTCGCTCGACCATCCGGTGATCGTCACCGGATTACGCGCGATCGACGGCTTCACGAACTACGACGGCGACCTGCGCTGGATGGAGGCGTGCCAGTCGCCGGTCTGGGACACCTGCCTCGCCGTCACCGCCCTGCTCGACGCGGGCGCCAAGCCCGCCGACCCCGCGGTGGTGCGGGCCGCGCAGTGGACGCTCGGTGAGGAGATCACGGTTACCGGCGACTGGGCGGTGCGCCGCCCGGGCCTTGCGCCCGGGGGATGGGCGTTCGAGTTCGCGAACGACAACTACCCCGATATCGACGACACCGCCGAGGTCGTGATCGCGCTGAACCGTGTCGGCGACGGCACTGTGCCGGGCATCGACGCCGCGATGGAGCGCGGGATTGCCTGGACGGTCGGCATGCAGTCGAAGGACGGCGGCTGGGCCGCGTTCGACGCCGACAACGTCAGCAAGCTGATCGGCAAGCTGCCGTTCTGCGACTTCGGCGCAGTGATCGATCCGCCCAGCGCCGACGTCACCGCCCACGTTGTGGAGATGCTGGCCCATGTCGGAAGGGCGGACACGCCGGCGAGCCGCCGTGGCATCACGTGGCTCCTCGACAACCAGGAGCGTGACGGGTCCTGGTTCGGGCGCTGGGGCGCCAACTACATCTACGGCACGGGCGCCGTGGTCCCGGCCCTGGTAGCCGCCGGCATCTCGAAGGACGCTCCGGCGATCCGCCGGGCGGTGCGCTGGCTTGAGCAGCACCAGAACGCCGACGGCGGATGGGGCGAGGACCTGCGCTCGTACGTCGACCCTGTATGGAGCGGGCGCGGTGACTCGACCGCGTCACAGACCGCCTGGGCGCTGCTCGCGCTGCTGGCCGCCGAGGAGCAGTCGCTGACGGTCACCCGAGGTGTCGAGTACCTTGTCCGCACGCAACGCGAGGACGGTGGCTGGGACGAGGACCTCTACACAGGAACCGGCTTCCCCGGCGACTTCTACATCAACTACGAGATGTACCGCCTGCTCTTCCCGATCAGCGCCCTCGGACGCTATCTAGCGAGGCAGCGATGACCCCACGAGCGGGAGGCGACTACGCCGATGGTGACCATCGGGCGATGAGCGCTCGCGCGAAGAGCGCCGGCCGCCGCGACGCGGCCCGCGCCGTAGGTGCGGTGCGTGCCGACTTCCCGCCCTTGGGGCGGGAAGGAGGAGCGCGATGGCCGGCTTAGTTGTCGTTGCCGCGCTGCGAACCGAGTACGCGGCGCTGGTCGGTCGCGTGCCGGGCGCGGTCGTGGAACGCTGCGGCATGGGGCCGGAGCGCGTGCGTCGCTGGCTGCCGCGCCTGGCCGAGTTGGCACCCGAAGCGCTGGTCGTGGCGGGCGTGGCCGGCGGCCTGGACCCGTCGCTTCGACCGGGCGACGTCGTGGTGGCAAGCGAAGTCCGCGACGAGCACGGGCGGATCGTGCTGCGTGGTGCGTCGCCGCTCGTAGCTGAGCTGCGCCGCATGGGCATGCGGGTTCACTTCGGCCCGATGGTCAGTTGCGACAAGCTCGTCACCGGACAGGAGCGCGAGAAGCTGGCGAAGACGGGCGCCCTGGCCGTGGACATGGAGTCGGCGGCGATCGTGCGGGCGATGGGCGCCGCGCAGCGCCCGCCGGTTGCGGTCGTCCGGGTCATCGTCGACACCGCCTTCATGCCGGTGGCCCGGCCGTCTACGGTCGCGTCCGGGGCACGGGCGCTGCTGACGCTGCGGCGGCTCGCCCCGGCGCTTCGCCGCTGGGCCGATCTGGCGGGTCCGCGGCGGGTGCTGCTCGCCGGTCCGCGGTCGTTCTGCGCCGGGGTCGAGCGCGCGATCGACATCGTCGAGCAGGCGCTGCGCCGCTATCCACGACCGGTGTACGTGCGGCGCCAGATCGTCCACAACGCGCACGTCGTCGCAGCGCTGCAGAGCCAGGGTGCGGTGTTCGTCGACGAGCT
>Ga0126373_10001863_pt1 | contig 15265 bp, 26 predicted proteins | sample PanSoiMetPlot_11_FD_92545 | JGI IMG/M metagenome (GOLD analysis project Ga0126373, IMG submission 92545) | Tropical forest soil microbial communities from Panama - MetaG Plot_11 | ecosystem: Environmental > Terrestrial > Soil > Tropical forest > Bulk soil | place: Panama | collected 2016-02-17 | reverse complement strand
TGGGTGCGCCGCTGGGGGCGGGCCGGGCGCGGCGACCGAAGGAAGGGTGCGCCTAGCCATTGTTGGCGGTCAATCTGGCGCTCTTTGCCGGTCGGAGCTATCATCGAGCCCCATGCAACCTACAGCTAACCCCGATCCAAAGTGTGCGAATTGCGGCTGCCTCAAATCGCAGCACTATGACGGTAAAGGGGTATGCTTTGCCCGGACATATGGCGGGCGTGATTGCCCGTGCCCCGGCTATAAGCCGGCTCCATAAAGGAAGGTGAATAGGTGAGCCCACTAAGCCCGCCATCTAGCGGAGGCTCGGCAGTAAGCTCCGGTGAAAATGCAATGCTAACGGGGCTTGGACTATTGCAGGAGTGCTTTCCCGCTCTACTTATCCCTAACGCTCTCGGCATGACCTCGGGCACGTTGCGAGCAACCGGCATCGGCCTAACTGCCGGTCAGATTGTAACTAATGTCGGCGTCTTTGTATCGGTAACTACCTCGGGCACTAACCCAACGCTCATTAGGTTCGGCCTTTACGATAACGCATCCAACCTCGTTGCGAGTACCGGCAACCTTAATGCATCGGGGCTCTTTACGACGCAGGGATACGTCCAAACCGCCTTTTCCGCTACGTATACCGTTGGGACTAGCGGGCTCTTTTACGTTGCCTATATCCAGAACGGCGTATTCAGCGTGACAAATCCAACGTTTTACAGCGGTACGACCTCGACGCAGGCAGGCAAACCACTAACGAGCGGTAAGCGGTATTGGTTCGAGCAAACTGGCCTAACCGATTTGCCGAACCCTGCGGTACCGGCAAACCCGGTTTCTGCTCCGGTTTGGTTTGGCCTAAGCTAGTCGCAATACGGGGGAAAGAATCCGGACGCATTAGGCCGGCTCGTCGGATTTGTGCTGCTCATTGAGTGCGGCTACTCGCTTAGCGAGAAAGTGAGCGGAATTCGCTAGCCATCGCTCATAGTATGGGCCGGATTTTTCGGCTATTTGCCGTCTAGCCTCTAGTTGTGCCCTGTCGCCGCATTCGGCGCATTTCCCCGTTAATGACATGCCGCCAACTTCGGCCTCAGTTCTGCCGCATGAGACGCAAACGCATGGCCGAGTTTTACTCATCGTTTCGAGTGTAGCAGCTTCCCCGGGGAGGGGGCTCCCCCGGGGATGGCTACCGGCGGGGAATGCGAGCTGTAATGATGCCCTAGTCAGCGTCTAACTAAAGGGGGTGCAATGCCTAACTTTGATCCGGTTTCCGCCGCTCAGAATTGGACGGCTGGCCTTACCGGGGCCGGTCAGAAAATCACCGATGGCGTTAACCGTGTCAATCAGGCTCCCGGGCAGAAAGCCGCTGCGCAGGCTCAGAAATACATCAACAACGTTACCGCTTCCGTTCCGAAATGGCAGCGGAAAGTTGCTGGCGTAACTCTTGAGCAATGGCGGTCAGCAATGATTACCAAAGGCGTGCCGAGAGTTGCATCCGGTGCGCAAGCTGCGCAGGGCAAATTCCAGGGAGCCTTGGTACCGCTTTTCCAGTTCATGCAGAGTCTTTGGCAGCAAGTCGATGCGATGGATACATCGACCCCGGCTGCACGCGATGCAAAGATGCTCGCATGGGCTCAGGGAATGCGGAACTACCAGGGTCAGCCGTAAGGCAAGGGGGCGTAAATTATGGGCGCCGCTTTGCACATGCTTTCCAGCGGAAAAGCGAATATCACGGGCGGGGCTTTCGAGTCTCTTTCGGCGCTCGGCGGCGATTCTCTGTCGCTATTCGCTTTCCCAACTGGCAGCCGAGCTTGGCTGCTCACTCAATGGGCAATCGACTCGGATAGCAAGTGCGAATTCGACACTCGCTCACCGAGGCTGCATGACAACGTAAGAGGCATCCGAGTTGCGACTACCCCGCTTGCCCCGGGAGCCGTAACTACTAACGGTGCGCAAATCACTTTGCCCCGTTTCATAAAGCAGCCGCTTTACTCTTCGGATACTCTGATTCAGGAAGTAAACGGTACGGCAGTTGACGACGTAATTCTGTCGCAGCTCATTTACTACGAAAATCTCCCGGGCGTTTCCGCCAACTTGGTAACGTGGCAGGAGATCGAAAGCCGCATCGTAAATATCGTCGGCATTCGTGTCGTGCCGACGAGCGGCGCGGTCGTAGCATTCGGGTCAACCGTTGCGCTTAACTCTACGGATGATCGGCTGCAAGCCGACGTGGATTATGCGCTACTCGGTTACACCGCTGATACGCCGTTTACTACCTTCGGCCTTAAGGGGCCGGATACCGGCAACTTGAGAGTTGGCGGGCCGGGAATGATTGACGGTTTCATTACGTCTAACTGGTTTGTCAATCTCTCAAGGGATCAGAACCTTCCGCTCATCCCGGTAATCAACGCGAATAACCGAGGCACGACGGTTATTGATTGCTGCGATGGCGAAGGTGCAACTGCCCCGGGCATTGACCTCATCTTTGCGGAGCTGATGTAGGGGTAGTTATGTCGGAAATGTCTCATCAGGGAGCCGCGCCCATTACTGAGGAAGTTCTCAATCCCTTTGCATATGGGCGCGGTTTCCTTGAGGCTGTAATCGGCACGAATCCGGGAGCGGGATCAAACTTCGCTCTCACGCTAGATGGTCGCTTTATCTCTAGGCTCATTTCGGCTACCTTTACGCTAACGACTAGCGCAACGGTAGCGAGTCGATTTGCGACAATCGACTACGCCGACGGTAACGGCAATATCCTCGTGAGCAATGGCGCGGCGGTATTGGTACTTGCCGGCTCAGCGCAAGTGTTTAGTTTCAATATGGCGCGCGGTACTAGCGAGTGGAATACCGGGACGAGTGTATTCGCTCCATTGTTCGATTTCATGCTAGAGCCCGGCCGTATTCTGCAAATCAATGTTGGCGCAATCCAGGCAGCGGATACGCTCACGAAGATTGCGCTTAGCTTTGAGCGATTCCCAACGGGGCCGAGGGGCTACCCCGAGGGTCGAGTCGGGGCCGGGGCTCGGCGGCAGCACTCCGTAAGGCCAAGCCATACAGCTCATCGCCATTAGGTGAGTCTGATAGGCTCGGCCAATGCCGGATGCCGCATATTCAGAGGGTAATACCCTCCGAATTCCGATTCAATTTAGCTTGCCGGTCGTTAACCCGGGGTCAAAGCCCGAGCTATGGAATGTGCCTCATGGATTCTTCGGCCGTTGGCGTTGGGTGCATTGGATACTCAACTTCAATACAGCCGATGCAACGTTCCGGCAATGGTTTATCAATATTGTTGGGCCAAGCGGCGAGGAATGCGGCCAGATTATTCCGGGCTTTGCTGCTACCGGGGGAGGGGGAGGGGTAACTAACTCACCCTTGCATGAATTGATGGATGCAACCGTGCCGGTATTGGCCGATGAGGTATTCCAAGGCGGTGCAGGCGTACAACCGATTTGGGATTACTCGGGAATGTCGGACGCTTGGTATCCCAACGGCTTTAAGTTTGTGCTTGATGCTTCCTTTATGGTCGGAGGGGATCAATTCACAAACATAATCGGAATGTATGAAATCATGCAGGAAGAGGATTCCGGGGTAACGGGGGTGCCGGGAATTGAGGGGAATAATGCACTTGCATATCTCCTGCATGCAACGGGAGCATAAGGCGCAAGTCATGCGGAAAGCGCAAGGATAATGCTGCCAAGTATTGCGGGTATCAAGTCGTTAATCTCGAATGGGCAAACGCTCATATTCGAGGTTTTGATTGCTGCGCTAGTCGGGATAACCGTACTCGCCGCATTGCACGATATAAGCTCTAATGCAGTTGTAGCGATTTATTCGGCAATAATCGGAGGGGGTATCGGGCATTTGCGCGGAGCGGCCTACGGCAGACAGCAAGCGGAAATTGAGCACCTAAAAGCATCGCAAACGGATGCCGGTAAGTCGAGGAAACGTTAAGTGCCTAGGCCGAGCTGGATTCCGAAACTACTTGCGGCGATGGGATGGCCGGATTTTCCGAGTAATTCTCTTGCATTGGATTTGTGGAGTCTATCCGAGGATTCGACTTATCAAATGCAGAATCAATGTCATAACTACATAGCGATTATCTGGCCTCCGGGCAATAAGCCCTATTGGAATTCCTTTAAGTGCGGCAATTCGATTTGTCACGTGCAATGTTATGCGACCGAAGATGAGGGAGTTACCGCAACAAAACGCTTCCTAGAGCAGTCTATCTATTCGATCCTCGATGAGGCAATGCTAGAGGCCGAATGGAAGGGAAAGCTAGAGAAAATATTTTATGCCATTAACGGCGGATCATTCTGCTCGGGATGCCAGGGCGGACACTATCCAATTAGGCTCTATGATTACCTCGCAGGGCATATACGCACTCAGCCTAGTAACGTGCTAGTTCCGGGGCAGCCAATAGCACCCCCTAAAAAGCCGATAACGATATTCAAGGCTTTCCATGATTTGACCCGGCAAGTGCAAATCACAATCCCCAAGGAATTACGTAGGATCGAGAAAGATAGAAGGGGAATGCTCAATGCAGTTAGGGCTCCCGTAACCGGCAGGGCTGCACAACGGAGGAAATAAATGGCCGAGGATTATGAGGTAATCACTATCCGCGAAATTACGGACGTTGATCCCAATTCCGAGGATTTGGTCAATTACCTAGAAATTCACGCAAAGACTAAGCCGCATGGAATCAACTTCGTTTTGCGTATCGAGGAAACCGAAGGGGAAGCGGTTAACGCAACCGCTAAGATCGCAGCTCGGGCTCGCCAGCTTGAGGAAATAGCAGCGAGTTAGGAGAACAATGGGCGTAATTTCAAAACCTATCCATTACGTCCCGGAATGGGACGGCACTAAGGTTGAGGAAATCCGCGTGCCGGGCGCCGATTATCCGACGATCTTTTTTGAGGCAGAAACCCCGGTGCTTGCGGAGGATACGGCGGTCGCAGTTGAGATTAGCGCAGATGCGGCAATTGCGCCAGAGATTCTCTTCGGTGGAATCATCCTTATCGGCTTGTTGTATTCGGCTCGGTATTTCCTCGTTCCGCTGCTAAAGCTTATCAAAATCAAGGGCTCTAGCTGGTTTAGCGAAATACTCAATAAGGTAATCTCATTCATTACAGATCCTATTAAGAATTTCCTCAAGGGGATTCTAGTCTGGATTGCTAACGGGATAGAGGCTCATGCCGAGCCGATTACTCGGCTACTGGAAACGGGCGCATGGGCAATCCACGATACTGCAATTGAGCTAGCAAACTTTGCCGCATCGACTACCGAGGCAATCGCTACGCTAGTCGTTACGGTTATCCCCCGGGAAATTAGGCGCGAGCTGGCACCCGTAAAGAAAATGGTGCTGACCATTTGGGGAGATATTCAGGCATGGAATGCCATAGTTAAGCGGTACGGTTTCAGAAACTTCCGCGTATTCCTTGCCGCTGCTACGCCTGCCATCGTAGCATTGCGCAAGGGAATTGCCTACGTTATCTCGCAAGGGCATGCCTCTTTTGCCGGGGCTCTTTCCTCGTTTCAATGGGCTTGGGAGCGAGTAAAGCTCTATGAGGAAACGGTTAGAAAGCTCAAGTTTTACGACGTTCCGGCATGGATTAGGCACGTTGAAACCGTCATAACAAAGACGATCCCGCAAACGATCCATAAGCTGACGCTCAGGGTCGGAAAGATTGAGAATCTTCTCAAGCCGAATAAGCTCGGAATTCCCGTCCTACTGGCGCTAATGTCCGTTGCTGCCAGGGCTGCATTCTTCCGCCCGGCAATCCCCGAGGTATGCACCGAGGTAGGGGATTGCGCTGCAAGTAACCTCATCGGCAAAGCTCGTTGGCAATGGTTTAAGGATTTGCTAGGGCTTTTGCTAGCGGCTAGTATCGACGCTCTGGTGCTAGCGGATTTGTGCCAGATTGCTAGGCTTGCCCAAACTATTGCCAGTGATTTTGAGCCCGCATTGAGGGAGCTGGCAATAGGTGAGGGTACGCTAGCCGGAATTGGATGCGGGGGTGCGGGATGGAATCCGCCTGCCCCTCTCTATCAAACTGGATATAGTGCGCTGTAATTAGATGGGGCTTTGGGCTAAGATATTTGGGCTCGTTGGCGGGGGAGCAGTTGCCGGAGCCGCTGCCGGTGCAGTTGAGCCCGTCCTAGAGGGAATTCGGCAGGATGCCTGGCAGAATAATGCCATCCGAGTTATCGCGGCCGAAATTGCCGCGCGTGCCGTAGCAGAAGGGCTAATGGATCCGGGAACGGCGCACGAGGAAGGGGTCAGAGAAGGGATTAGCAATACTCGCATGGATTACATGATAGAGCTTGCCAAATCCGCCCCGGATATTGGTACGCTTACCGAGCTGCTACGGCGCGAATTCATTAACCCCGGCAATTTCACTCATGGCACGAAGAAAGCGGGCCTAGAGCCGGATTGGGATTCCGCATTGCAAAAGCTCAAGGATTCGATCCTATCCGTTGCTGATGTAGCCAATGCAATACAGCAGGGATTCATTCCGAATGACGGTATATTGAGGGGTGATACCGGGGGCACGCATGGGATAGATATTCCGGTCGATGAGGTCGGAATTGATCCGATACAAGAGGCCAAGCATTCCGGCTACAATTCGGATCACTTGCGCGTATTTGCGGAGCTGGCAGGGCTACCCCCTGGGCCGGGCGAGCTTATGCAAATGCTTAACCGCGGAATTATAACCGAAGGGTCGTTTACGACCGGCATTAGAGAGGGTCATACTAAGCTCAAATGGACGAGCGCACTAAAGCAACTGCGATTCGGAATCCTGAGCCCCGTTCAGGCTGCAAACCTTCGGCTAAGGGGATGGATTGACGATCCAACAATGAATGCCTACGGTGAGCTTGCCGGCTATACGCCCGATCTTATGCATAGGCTTTGGCAAATGCAAGGCAGACCGCCCGGCCCCGCTCAATTGCAAACTGCCGTAAATCGTGGGCTAATAGGCTTTACGGAATTTCAGCATGGAATCCTAGAATCTGACGTGCGGGATGAATGGACGCAATTACTCTACGATTTGCGCCGACGGTATCCAACGCCGTTTGCTCTTCGCCAGCTCGCTTCGACCGGGGGATTAACGGTTGCCGAGGTTACGAATATCCTAGAGCTAGAGGGCTATCCGCCCGACTTGGCCGCAAAAATGGCTAAGGCTTGGGCTACAGGCAAAACCGCCCCGCAAAAGCAGAATGCAGTATCGACAATCGAGACTCTGTATGAGGCTCGGTATATCGACGCGGGGCAGGCTAGCTCCCTACTGACTAAGCTAGGATATACGGCCGACGAAATTACGCTGATACTAGAGCTTGGCGATGCGCGCAGGGTAAAGAAATTCCTTGACGCTGCCGTTGGGAAAATCCATACGCTCTATGTCGATCATAAATTAGCCGATGCTGATGCAGTCAATGAGCTAAATGCCCTCAATATCTCGCAGCAAGCAATCGCTGACCTTATCTCCGAATGGAGCCTAGAGCGAAGCGCAAATATCCCGCAACTTACCCCGGCCCAATGGGCAGCGGCAGCCTATTATGCCATCGTAACTCGGGATGCCGCAATTGCCGGCATTAAGTCTCTTGGCTATGACGACACTAACGCCCGCATCCTCGTCGATATTCGGGCGCATGGAATTCCGACGGGGCAAGTGCTTTAGCTTGAGTATCTATGCCTAAGCTGCTACGATCCTGCCGTGGCATCGCAACGCAAATCAGGCTCGAAAGCCGAAGAGGATGCGTCCACGCATCATTCCCGCTATCCGGCCCGCCTGCACTCTCACTTGAGCGCAGCGGCGGATGCTGCCGAGGCCATAGCAGCCCCGCTGCCGGTCGAGGGGGATGCCGGTACGCCCGACGAGCTGACGAGCCGCTACGGGGGCAATGGTGAGCCCCAGGGGGCAGAAGATGAGTGAGCCCGAGCCCGCTGCCGAGGTCGAAGAGGCCGAGCAGCCGGAATTGGACGCAAAAACTACGGGAGAAAAGATCGCTGCAATGGTCGAGGCAGAAGCGGCAGCGGCAGAGGCCGAGCCCGAGCCGGAAGAGCCGCCGGAAGAGGAAGAGGAAATTGCACCGGATAGGATCGACCCATTAACTGCGGCTTTGGGCCGGTATATCGGCGAGATTTCCCAGATTCTCGGCCCCGAAGTGCCGATCATTCCTTGCCCCTATTGCCAGGGAAAAGGTTTCGAGCCGATGCTACTCGCCAAGGATCCGCATTCCGAAGTCTGCCCCGAGTGCAACGGTTACGGGCAAGTTGCTACCGGCAGTTACGTGCAAGGTAACGAGGTCAGAATGTGCAGCAATTGCAACGGAGCAGGCTACAAGCTTGATGCCCCGACTGTCGGCGCAGCAACGGTAACGGAAGAGGGGCAACCGCTGCACGTTCTAACCCCCGAGGAAGTGGAACGGATCGCAGCCGATGCTAGGGCAAGAGTCGAGGCATATAGTGCCTAGGATTGTCACGCAGCGGGTTAATTCCGAAGAGGAAATCGGCGACTATCTCGCTGAGGCTTTGGCAATCTTTGCGCGCTTCGATATTCCCGAGGATTTGCGGCAAGTAACCTTCACTTCGATCCTGCAATTGGTAGCGGCTAAAACAATGGTGCAAGAGCAAACGATTGCCGATTTCCCCTTTAATAGCCGTGGCTAATCCTACCGCATACGGCGTAGATATTGCCTCTTTCCAGGGCATGCCGGATTGGGCAAAAGTACGGCAGCATGGATTCACTTTTGCCTACATCAAAACTACGCAGTATCCGCACTATACGAATCCCTACGGATTAGAGCAAAGGGTTACGGCTTTTAAGGCAGGCTTGACAGTCGGCAATTACTGTTACGGAGTCGGCAAACTCGGGCACGGGATAGAGCAGGCAGATTTCTTCCTAAAGCAGAGTCAAATCGAGGCTTGGCATCTCATCCCATTTCTGGATTTAGAGGAATCGGGATCGGAAGGTGCCAAGCCTGCCGAGCTAGAGCAATTCGCTTTCGATTGGGGCACGCATATTTGCGCAGCATTGAAGATTAAGCGAGTGCTGCTCTATACCGATCAGAATATGCTCAACAATCGGATCAAGGTAACGCGCAGGCTACAGAATCTTTTTGTGCTTGACCTTGCCGATTGGACGCTCGGCCCGCCCCCGAAATTGCGCGGGTGGAATATCGTTTGCCAACAATACGACACTAGCCGAGGGGTGCCCGGTATTGTCGGCCCCGTCGATAAAGATAGGCTGTACGTTCCGATTGACAGCCTCAAAATCGAACATAACCGCACGGGTGACATTCCGCTAGCCGTCCATAGTCCGACTAACCCTAGCGGCATTCGGCGGTTGCTCAATCGGGGCAATGGCTAGCTACGATCCGCTACCAGTTAGGCAGCTCGCTAACGGCAAGGTTTTAGCGGGATATAGCCCGGGGGAATTTGCGGAATATGACGCCTACTCGGAGCCATATCAACCGCAAAAAGGCGGCGAGTATTGGCAGGATCGTTTGACAACGCCCGATCCGGCAGCCGGTGCAGACTGGCATCACACTTGCCCGGGCAATTACATCGAGGAAATCCTACTTGTGAGGTTTAGGTTTTCGACTAGCGCAGTTGTTGCTAACCGCGATCCCTTCCTACAAATCCTCGATCAAAATGGCTCGGAAGTTTGGCGAATTCCACCGAGTCAGCATCAAGCGGCAGGCGCAGCGGCTATCTACAGCTATTCCTCATCGACTGGCGCAAGTGCTGCCTTTCTGACTAACAGCTCTTCCTACGCAATGACGCGGATTTATTTATTCCCGCAATGGTCAATCGGAACGGTAACGAGCTTGATTGACGTTGGGGATCAATATTCGCAAATTGCCATCCTTTGTAACCGTTGGAATAACCGGCCGCGCCGTATCGCCGCCGCTCACTGAGCCCCCGAGCCGGCAAGCGGGCCGAGCTTGACGAGCCCCCCGCGCGGCCATAGGATGCGACCCTAGGCTGTCGGCAAGGCGGAAGGGGGTGAGACTATGGCCGAAGAGCTGGTGACGATCCCGGAGCCCGGGAGCCTCGACGAGCTGCAAGCGATCCTACTCGATGAGCTTGAGCCGCCCGAGGTATCGACCGATCCGGAAGCAATTAGTAGGGAAATCATGCTGCAAATCCTGAGTGCGGAAACCGATGAGGATATGCTAAGCGTTGGGCAAGCAACCTCATGGCAGGAGTTGCTAGGAATTCCCATCGAATTGCGCAAATTCCGTTGGCTCCCGAGTCGCTACGATCAGGGAGCTAAGGTATTCTTCGTTGTCACGGGAGTAAGGCTAGACAATGGAGAAAATGTTGTGCTAACGACTAGTGGGCAAAACGTCCTAGCGCAGCTAATCAACTTGGAACGGCGCAAGCGGTTTCCGAGTGTATGGCGATTGATCGAAGCGGAGAAAGAAACCTCTAGGGGTTTCAAGCCGCTTTGGCTTGAGAAGGTCGAAAAGGCTAAGGGAAAGTAGCCCTTAGATTCTCGGGGGTATGGCTCACCCCCTGCCCCCGGGAATGTAATGGCTAATGCGACCCCCATAAACCGAGCCGAGCTGACTAAGGCTATTGTCAAGGCAATTAGCCTCAATATGACGCCTAGGCAAACGCTCAAAGTCTACCGAGAATGCGGGGGGCGTATTCGCACTCAGGAATTTAACCGCCTTTGGAATATCGTTAGAGATAGCCCCCGTGCCTATGGGATGCAAGGAACTAGAAAGAATGGCTAAGCTAAAGCCGGTAAAGGTTTGTTGGCATGATGAGCAGGGGAAAGCTCGCTATGCGGGCTTTATGATGATCCCTCAAGGCTTGAAAAAAGCCAAAGCCCTTAGAGCCCTAGGATTGACGGCAAGCGTATACGTTCAGGGTGAACTATTCGAGCCGGACGATAACGGGGGAGCTAAGGCATACGATCCGCGTTATGAGATACCGTACTAGGAAGCGCATTCCCCCGATGCACCGTTGCCCGGATTGCGGCGCCGCTTTCCGCTCATGGAGAGTCGCACCCATTCACCCTAATTGCCCGAAAATGCCGCCCCTCTCTCCTGGGTGGATTAGGGAAGCTCAGATAGCGGCTGGCAATAGGAAACCGGACTAATGGCAACGTGGCAAATTCTCACGGTTAACCGCATCGGTGATGGTCGTTACAATGTCCTATACCTAATTGACAGCACGGTTAGGCGCAGGGCTATCGTCCATGACCGATTCGGCCTTGATTATGCCTTAGCTGCAATGGGGGTGCATTTGGCAAGCCTGCCCAAGCTCAGAAACCCCCATGCTAGAACAAGAGGGAATTAACCCCCAACTTTCGATTAAGCTTGTAAGGATTCGGCAGAAAAGGCCGGATCACAATTTGCAATGCTTGGTACTCCGTACCGTGGCATGGAAAGTAGCATGCCCTTGCGGGCATCCGAGCCCGTATTTCAGGGATAGAAAAGCTGCGAATTTCTGGGCTAGTGAGCATAGGAAAATCGCCCACTAATGGCACCGGATCGAGTCGGCCCCATTTCGTTTATCTTTAACGCCATTAAAGAGGGATTGAATGCAACGGATGCGCTCAATGCATACCGGGAAGCAGGCGGGGCAATTCGCAGCCAAAGATTCTATCATGCTTACGGCGAGGTTAACGCCGAATTGGCGGTAGAATCCAACTTGCAAAGTCAGCCGGCAAATCAAGTGCCATCCGGAGAATTCATAGTGGATAGGGGCAGCTCAAGGCCGGGAGCCTATCTAGCCCGAGGGGGCGTACTTACTTCGATCCGCACGGTTGATCCCGAAACCGGCAGAGTTAGCGAAATGACTACAACGACTTTCGGCTCGGTTAGGTATACGACCTTGCCGACAATCGCTCAAATCCAAGCCGATATTGAGGGGCAATTTGGGCCGGAAGGTCGTAGCGGATTGGCTAATTCAACTGTGCTAGGCTCATTTCTAGCACCGATCCTTAATCTAGTTGATCCTACCGAGTGACGAAATAGCTTGGGGAGATTGCCTATGCGCCGCGCGAAATTGCGTGCAATTAGCCGAATGTCTTTTCGAGGATTTGCCTCTTTGCCTCGATTGCGCGGACGGGCTATTAGAGAGGCAGATAGCGATATCTCTCCTGCCCTCGATGCGGGAAAGTTTACCGCCAATTTGGGAGAATTAGACGATCCCTTTGCGGTTATCATCGGGATATTTCCGGGCTTTGGTACCTATTGGGAATGCAGTATTACAGTCGGCGGTAATCATCAGACAATACGCTCATACAAACTCGCCTCGCTTATCGAGGCAGTTGTCGAAATGCTAAGGGAATATGAACGAGAAATCGGATAGCAGGCCGTGGCATTTCATCCGGCACAATAAAGCTAACCGCTATCCTCGGCGCATTATCTGTTTCGATACCGAGGCTCGGATCAAAGTAACTAGCAAATTCGAGCGGCAAACGTTCCGGTTAGCCGTTGCGAGCTACGATCAGCTAGACTCGGAAACGCTAGAGCCGATTCAATCCGAGCAGCAAGGCTTTATGGAACCCGGGCACCTTTGGGAATGGATCGCAAGCAAAACGAAGAGCAAAACCCGCACGGTAGTTTTTGCGCACAATCTCAGTTACGATATGCGTATTTCTGACGCCTTGCGCATACTCTATTCCCTCGGTTTCGAGCTGTCATTTCTCACGCTAGATAGCAATAGGACGGTAGCACGATTCAAGCGCAAGGGCTCGTCACTTTTGCTCGTTGATTTGCACTCATGGTTTCCGACCTCGCTAGAGAGGCTCGGAAGCTATTTCGGCATGAAAAAGACTCCGCTACCGTCGCAGGAAGATTCCGAAACGGATTGGATGCGCCGCTGCGCAAAAGATGTAGATATAACTAGAGCGGCTGCCCTTACGCTTTTGCGATGGCTAGAGCGTAACGATATGGGCTCATTCCGGTTGACCGGCCCCGCGCAAGCGATGGCCGCATATCGGCATCGGTTTATGTCGCCAATGGGCCTACTAGTTCACCGTGACGAGGAAGCAATAGCAGCGGAACGGCGCGCGGTTTGGGCTGGTCGTTGTGAAGTATGGCAGCATGGAGAGATTTCCGGCCCCCTTTACGAATGGGATTACCGTCTAGCTTATCTGCATATTGCCCGGGAGAGTTACCTTCCTACTAGGTTACGGGGCACAATGGACGAGCCCTCAATCCGCAACGTAATGCGCCTAGCTAAAACTCGCAGGGTGCTTTGCGATGTAACCCTAGATACTCCGGTGGAAACAGTACCGGCAAAAGGCTCGGAAGGGATACTTTGGCCGGTGGGTCAATTCCAGACTACTCTATGGGATAACGAGCTGCAATTAGCCCTCGACAACGGAGCGAAAATTAACGTGCATAAGGCTTGGGTATATATGCGCTGGCCTGCCTTGCACGATTGGGCTAATTGGCTGCTAGATAAGCTCGGCCCCGATGGGCTTGCAGTAGACGATCCTATGCGGCTAATGCTCAAGGATTGGGCTCGCTCATTGGTAGGCCGGTTTGGTAGTCGATGGCCGCAATGGGATAAGGTGGCAAGGCTGCCGGATTGCAAGCTAGAGTTGCTTCCGTACCTCGATAAAGATACGGGGGAAACCGGAGCCTATTTGCAGAATGGGCACGATTGGTTTGAGCGCAGCGGATACGTCGAAGCTCCCGATTCTATGCCGGCAATTATGGGCTACATTATGGCCGAGGCTCGCTGTCAGCTTTGGAGAGTTATTCAGGCAGCAGGCTCCGAAAATGTAGTGTATTGTGATACAGATTCCGTAGTCACTAATGCGGAGGGAAATGAGAATCTGATTATTTGCGGAGCTATGAATCGTCCCGATAATCTGATACCCAAAGCGGAATACAAAAGGGGGCTGTTTCTCGGCCCTCGCCAAATCCAACTAAATACCGAGCTTAGAGTCGCCGGGCTCCCGAAGAATGCGATACAAAGAGGCCCGCGACAATTCGAGGCAGTATTGTGGGAGGGTTTACCGGAGTCTATTCGCTCGGGGCATCCTAGCGAAGTTAGAGTTTATCGCAGGCATGTAACCGTTAAAGGCTCGGATAAACGCAGGGTGCATTTACGCGGGGGATCAACAGAACCTTTTGAGCTGCCAAGCTCGGAGAAATCCCCCGTTTGAGGGATTGCTAAAACACTTACCAAGGTCGATACTAGGGGCATGGACGAAATCTCAGTTACACTTAGCGGGCTCGAATGGGATGCGATTATCCATCAATTCCCGGTACGCATAGCCCAAATCCGCGTTGCATCGCGCGATACAAAGATGCGAGTAAGTGAACGGGCAATGACCGCTGCGATGGCCGAAGAGCTTGAGGCAATCTATCTTAAGATCGTTGCGCAGCGTCAAGAGCCAATCGCTAGCCGTAAGGCATAGCGTAAGTCTCAGCCAACCGTAAGGGGCACTAGCGGCGGAATGGCTAGTGCCCCTTTTCGGCTGCTATTCCGAGCCCTGCGGCTAAGTCGGGGGAGTGTCGGCTGTCGGCTGAGGCTCGGAAGGTGGAGTGTCCCCTGTCGCGGGGGTCGTAGCCTCACTAGACAAATCTGCCCCAACTTTGTCTGCCGCCTCTTTCGCAGCTTCCGCGGCATCGGAAGCCGCTTTAGCATCGACAATTGCCTGCGCAATGTCGGGCGGAGTTTGCGCCGTCGGAAACTCGGACGGAGGGATAATCGTTGTCACAACGAGGTTTCCATCCGCGTCGAAAGTTACTCCTGCTTGCGCCATGAGAGGCACGCTAGCAGCTCGCAGGAAGCGGCGCAAGCCCTAGAGCCTTGGCCGGTCGCTGAGACGGGCTGACCGTTAGAGCTTGCGCCGTTGCGATCCTAGCAACTGAGCCGTTTGCCGGCAAGCGCAAATATCCCTCGAAATCGGTACTTGACATTGCGCCGAGCTTTGCTAGATTGAGTCTATGAGCTTTGGCTGCGAGAGGGGGTGACAACAAATGCCGAAGAAAGTAACCTTCGTTAGTTCGATCAGCGGTACCGAGGTTGACGAGGCCGATGCATTCCTCGTTCGCATCACCGGCAAGGGAAAGCTCTTCGTTGCCGATTGCACCGAGGCAGAGGCCACTAACCTCATCAAGGAAACAAAGGCTACCGAGGCTAAGCCCCGTGGCCGCAAGCCCAAGCAGGCATGAACGATCCAAGCAAAGTGCAAGTGCGCCTGCTCGTCAAAGCGCTTGAGGCTTTGCAGATACAGCTCGCCGCGATTATTGACGAGCTAGAGAAGCTAGCGCAGTAGCAAAGCGCCGGACGTAGGGGCTCGGAATC